>Ga0160421_1000058_pt1 | contig 101720 bp, 85 predicted proteins | sample TAMARWmetagpilot_FD_108195 | JGI IMG/M metagenome (GOLD analysis project Ga0160421, IMG submission 108195) | Phycosphere-associated microbial communities from TAMU algal ponds, Corpus Christi, Texas, USA - TAMU ARW-7 10/27 metagenome pilot | ecosystem: Engineered > Artificial ecosystem >... | reverse complement strand
TTGTCCTAGTGACACTTTTTAGTGTCCCCATCGTCTAGAGGCCTAGGACACCGCCCTTTCACGGCGGTAACAGGGGTTCGAATCCCCTTGGGGACGCCACTTACTATTTATAGTAGGGTAGTGTTATTAATAAAACTCGCCTGAAACGAGTCAAACCATTCAGTTGTCCTAGTGACACAGAAAACGTTTTTGAGAAGATAATGCCATTCGCCTCGCAGGCTCGGTCTCATCTTACTTAGAAATAGCAAATCAGTGATTTGCAAAGCAATTTCTGCGTCCCCATCGTCTAGAGGCCTAGGACACCGCCCTTTCACGGCGGTAACAGGGGTTCGAATCCCCTTGGGGACGCCACTTACTATTTTAGTAGTGTATAAAGCTATTACTTCCTCAGCGCTATCCAGCGCATTAATTTCTACCGTTTATCCGTTAAAATTTTAGTTTTACACTTTTAATTTTTTTCAATATCTAAAAACCTATCTATTTAATTAATAATCACCTACGTATAACTTCTTTGGCTTTCAAGACCGATCCGCAATAATAATTATTCATTTACAGTGATAAATATTTTTGCTAGCTGCGTTAAAAATACATACTTATAACTGCATGTGTAGATAAAATGGATAGCACAACTAAATTACAAATTACTCTTAACCATATTTATTCATCCTTTAAATAGCTCAATCAATAAAGCCTGTACAAAATATTCAGCATTTATAAAGCGCTGTGCTGCTAGCCTTTTAGTTTAATTTCTTATTATTAGGAGTTAATTATGGCAAGTGGTTGGGCGCGTGATGGCGCAATTCAAGATCAAATCGATGCAAGTGTTAATGACGCAGTGCAATATGCAAGGCAAAATTTAATCTCAGGCGCGAGTGCTGAATTCTGTGATGAGTGTGATTGTGAAATACCACAGGCACGCAGGTTAGCGCTGCCAGGTGTTAGGCACTGTGTGGCGTGTCAAAGTGAGCTTGAGGCTAAAGGCAAGGGCGTTGCTGGCGTAAACCGCCGAGCAAGTAAAGATAGCCAACTGAGGTAAAGGTGCGACTAGGCACCTTTTCGATAGACTTATTGCCTAGTGAGCTTTGTTTTTCTTTTTCTGAATAAGCTCAATTGAATAGCCATCAGGGTCTTTCACAAAAGCAATTTCTGTTGTGCCGCCTTTTACTGGCCCCGGCTCTCGACTGACGTTTCCACCAGCGGCCTTTATGTCGTCACATGCCTTGTATATATCGTCAAATTCAATAGCTATATGGCCATACGCATTACCAAGATCGTAGCTATTTTCATCCCAATTATAAGTAAGCTCTAATACAGTATTACTATCCTCTTCACCATACCCTACAAAAGCTAATGTATAACGGTACTCTTCGTTGTCAGAACGGCGTAATTCATTCATTCCTAAAATCTGTGTATAAAAAGAAAGTGACTTTTCTAAGTCGGCTACACGCAACATTGTGTGTAATAAACGCATTTAGGTTACCTCTGTGAGTTTAAATTTAAATAGGTGTGGAGCATAGCGTCTTAATGGAGTATTCATAACCGCATTGCAAAGGCCAGAGCCTGCCATATACCTAGAGGCTTATTTTACCTCAACTGTGAACAATAAGTTTAAATTAACCAGCTATTTGCGCACTCATTGCGTCAAATTTATTTGCAATAAGCCCAGCTATTGCCGCGCAAGTGGCTTTGCCTTCACTGAAAACCTCGGCTTGTGAAATAAATTAAAATATCAGTACGATTTAATACGTAAGTAAACTTCTTAACCTGAGTTCGGGCAATTTAAGCTAAATGTGGGCAAGGCTCGGCATTTACAACCACGCATTGCCATAATATTAGCACACTAAATTAGTGGTTTTACCAACAATGGGTTAGTGCACAATGTAATTATAGCCACGCTATTTATACGAGTTTATAAAGTTGTTGCACTTATTGGTCAACCTATTTTTTATTAAGCTCTAACCAAAGAAGGGAAAAGTGCGTTGAATTAATTTGATTTCCACACTACCTATAACTAATTGTTTATTATTGTTATTTTGTTGATTTAAAATAAATTGTAAATTACCTTGGTTTACAAAGTTAACTTATTGGTTGACAAGATTGGTGTATGGTAATACAGTTTTTACATACCAATTGGTAAGTTGCTTGGTTTTAGCTTCTCCAAGGTATTAATAAATAATCAAAGCAATGCTAAGCATAACGAAATAAATACGTAACCGGTCAACAATATACAGCGTGTAATCACTCTGTTTTTATTCGCTCAAATGGTAATAACGCGGCGGGTTACCTATTCAAACGAACATGCTCAGGGTTACTTTAGCAAATTGAATTAAACGACACAGCGTACCTATTTATGGGGTAAATCATTACTCGTACTCATAAAAGCACGCGCCATCATATTTAGGAGTTATTCATGTCTAAACCAGTAATCGGTTTTATCGGCCTTGGCTTAATGGGCGGCAATATGGCCGAAAACTTACAGAACAAAGGCTATGAGCTTATTGTTATGGATTTAAACAAAGATGCGGTTGCTGCATGCGTTAGCAGAGGTGCAAAAACAGCAAGCACTGCAAAAGAGCTTGCACAAGGTGCAGACATAATTATGTTTTGTTTAACAACATCAGCAGTTGTTGAAAAAATTGTGTACGCAGAAGATGGCATTTTAGCGGGTATTAAAGAAGGCGCGGTATTAATTGATTTTGGTACATCAATTCCTTCGTCTACTAAAAAAATTGGTGCTGATCTAGCCGCTAAAGGCGCAGGCATGATTGACGCACCACTAGGGCGTACTCCAGCCCATGCTAAAGACGGCCTATTAAATATTATGGCAGCGGGCGATATTGACACCTTCAATAAAGTTAAACCTGTACTTGAAGATCAAGGCGAAAACGTATTTCACCTAGGTGAGCTAGGCGCAGGACATACAACTAAGTTAATCAATAACTTTATGGGTATGACCACAGTATGTGCTATGTCACAAGCGTTTGCTGTAGCAGACAAAGCCGGTGTAGACCGCCAGCAACTATTTGACATTATGTCGACAGGGCCTTCTAGCTCTCCATTTATGCAATTTTGTAAAAACTACGCGGTAGACAATGTAAGCGACCTTGGTTTTTCAATTGCCAATGCAAACAAAGATTTAGGTTACTTCCTACAAATGGTTTCAGACCTTGGGACTGAATCAAAAATTGCTGAAGGGTCATCTGCTAACTTACAAGCGGCATTTGATGCAGGTATGGGGCAAGGCAACGTACCAGAAATTTTTGATTACTTTAAAACTCTAGAAAAGTAATACCGACAACATTGGGTGCTTTAACGTAGTTAAAGCACCAAAACACACACAACATCAATTGGCTAGATTTAACCTGCTTTGTGCAATGAGTGCAGCATTACTATTGATAAGGCATTACTTCCGGTCACACTGAAAAAGAGTTATCTATGCGTTTAATTAATATAATAAAGCTTAGCCTAGTTCTTATTGGGTGCACATCCACACAATTGGCAGCCAAAGATTATTTTGTAGACACTAAACAAGCTTTTCAAGAAATCTCTGACAAACTCGTTGCCGGCGATAAAATAACTCTCAAAGACGGTACGTGGTCTAATTTCGAAATTTTATTACAAGGCCAAGGAACCAAAAACGCCCCTATAAAGCTTACAGCGCAAACCAAGGGTAACGTTATTTTATCAGGGCAATCTAATTTAAGACTGGCGGGTTCGTATTTAGAAGTGTCAGGGCTTGTATTTAAAAATGGTTATACGCCTAGCTCAGCCGTTATTGAATTTCGTAAAAATAAGGATGAGCTTGCTAGTCACTCCCGCGTAACACAAGTTGTTATCGATAACTACAATAACCCCGATAAACGAGAATCAGACTATTGGGTGGCTCTATATGGTAAACATAATCGTTTTGATCACAGCCACTTAGTAGGTAAACGTAACAAAGGCGTTACGGTTGCTGTAAGGCTTAATAGTGAGCAAAGCCAACAAAACCACCATCAAATTGATCATAACTTCTTTGGCTATCGTCCTACTTTTGGATCTAACGGCGGTGAAACACTGCGCATTGGTACTAGCCACTATTCATTAAGTGATTCATTTACCGTAGTTGAAAACAACTACTTTGAACGTACTAACGGCGAAGTAGAAATAATCTCGGTTAAATCAGGGAAAAACCAAATCCGCAATAATGTGTTTTTTGAATCTCGCGGCACACTAACGCTGCGCCATGGTAATGGCAATATTATACAAGAGAACGTTTTTTTTGGTAACGGTGTGGATCACACCGGTGGCATTCGCATCATTAATAAAAACCAAACAGTAAAAAATAACTACTTAGAAGGTTTAACAGGCTACCGCTTTGGGAGTGGTTTTACGGTTATGAACGGCGTACCTAACTCACCAATAAATCGCTACCATCAGGTAGAAAACGCGACAATTGAAAACAATACCTATGTAAATGTGCGTCATATACAACTTGGCGCAGGTAGCGATAGCGAGCGTAGCGCTGCACCAATTAATAGCGTAATGAAAAATAACCTTATTATTAATCAAAATGGCGAGCAACCTTTTACAACCTTTGATGATGTAAGCGGTATTAAATTTAGCAAAAATGTAGCTAATACCCAGGTATTAAAAGAGTTAAATTACGGTGTTAAACAGCAAAATGTAACACTAACCAGAGCTAGTAACGGTTTACTGTATCCTGAATCAAGCAAAATTAGTGCAGGTGCTAAACGCGGTTTAAAGGTGCTAAAAAAGGCCGATACCGGCGTTAGCTGGTATCCAAAAACAGAGCAAGTTGTGGCATTTGATACGGGTAAAACTCACCAGGTTAAAGCAACTGCAGATGCCTTACTTAACGCAATCAATGCAGCCCAAACGGGTGATGTATTAGAGCTTGCAGATGGTCAATACGATGTATCTAAACTCGTTAAAATAACAAAAGTGCTTACCCTTAAGGCTAAACATACTGGCAAAGCTAAGCTGACCTACCAACGCTCCACCTTATTCGAAATTCATGATGGCGGTAGCTTAAAGCTAGATGGTTTAGTTATCTCGGGTGAAAACGCACCTGATGCCATTAATAATAGTGTGGTACGTACTAAAAAGTGGGGCATGGTTGATAACTACCGCTTTGAAATACACAACTCACAATTAACTAATCTTGATATTAATCACTCATTTCACTTTTTTGTAACGGGTAAAGGGGCGATGGCAGATGAAATCACGTTAGTAAATAACACCTTTAAAAATGTGACTGGCGATATTTTACGTCTCGATACCGAAATAGAAGACTTAGGTATTTATAACGCAGAGTATGTAACACTTAAAAGCAATACCTTTAATGAGGTAGCCGGTGGAGTCGTTAAGTTATACCGAGGTGGAAGTGATGAAAGCACCTTTGGTCCGCATTTATTAATGACCAATAACACCCTAACTAAAGTAGGTTTAGGTAAGCGCAACAAGGCGCAAGCGAGTGTGTATGCGCACGGTGTACAAGTAACAAATATTGCAAGCAACGTATTTGAAAAATCGGCACCGATTAAAATTGAGCACACGGTTGGTGAGCCAATAACAGCCATTACAGATAACACCTTTGATGCAACTCAAGCGCCAAACGTAAAAGAGTTACGTGTAGCGGGCCCGCACACGGCAACGATTAAAAATAACAACGTTTTAAATAAGGTGAACTAACAATGATGAATTTAACCCAAAATAAGTCATTATTTAAAACGCTGGGTGTTACTGTAAGTGCCTTAGTTTTATCGATAAACGCCTACGCAGCGCATCCAAATTTGGTAATAACCAATGATGATGTACAGCAAATGCGCCAAGCAATTAGCAACAATGAACAGGGTAAGTTTGCCAACGCATTTGCAGCGCTTAAAGCACAAGTAGATGAGCAAATTAAAAGCCCTATAACAGTGCCTGTACCAAAAGACGGTGGGGGAGGGTATACCCACGAACGACACAAAAAAAATTATCAGCTTATGTATAACGCCGGTGTTATTTATCAGCTTAGCCAAGATGATAAATACGCTCATTACGTACGTGATATGTTGCTTGAGTATGCCAAAATATACCCAACACTTGATGTACACCCTAAGCGCAAAGTTAAGTCGCAAAACCCAGGTAAACTATTTTGGCAAAGCCTTAATGAGGCCATGTGGCTTGTTTATACCATTCAAGCATACGATTTAGTGCATGATGCGTTAAGCGCCGCTAATATTAAAACCATCGAAAATGACTTACTGCGCCCAGTATCGTTATTTTTATCACAAGGCCAGCCATCAACCTTTAACAAGGTACATAACCATGGTACGTGGGCTACAGCCGGTGTAGGCATGGCAGGGTATGTGTTAGATGAATCTGAGTGGGTCGAAAAGTCTCTTTACGATTTAGATAAATCGGGCGAGGGTGGCTTTATTAAGCAGCTAGACATGCTGTTTTCGCCACAGGGCTATTACAACGAAGGTCCTTATTATCAACGCTTTGCACTACTTCCGTTTGTTACCTTTGCTAAAGCAATTGAAAACAACGAACCGCAGCGAGACATTTTTGAATATCGCGATGGCATATTACTTAAAGCCATTGATACCACTATTCAGCTAAGCTATAACGGTTTGTTTTTCCCGATAAACGATGCAATTAAAAGTAAAGGTATAGACACAATAGAGCTGGTACACGGTGTAACAGCCGCTTATGGTTTAACACACGATACTGGTTACTTAGATATAGCTAAAAAGCAAAATCAAATAATACTCTCTGGCGATGGCCTAAAAGTGGCTCAAGCACTGGATAAAAATAAGCAAACTCCTTATGTATTTAAATCGGTAGCATTTGGCGATGGTAACGATGGCGAGCAAGGGGCGTTGGTAGTAATGCGTACGCAAATTGGTGGCGACCAAGCACTTTTATTTAAACCTGCTGCACAGGGTTTAGGGCATGGACATTTTGATAAATTAACATGGCAGTTTTACGATCATGGCAATGAAATTGTATCTGATTATGGCGCTGCACGTTTTTTAAATGTTGAGGCTAAATACGGCGGTCGTTACCTACCAGAAAACGAAACTTACGCAAAACATACCGTGGCACACAATACAGTTGTGATTGATGAAACCTCGCATTTTAATGCAAATGTTAAAGTGGGTAATAACAATCATCCTAGGCTTAATTTCTTTGAAACAAACCAATACGGAACGGTGTCAAGTGGGCAAATAAGCACCGCTTACAAAGGTGTTGAGCTTGAACGCACGTTAGCGTTAATTAATTTACCTATGCTTGAAAGCACGCTTGCAGTTGATATTTTTAATGTGACTGCAGATTCCTCCCATAAAATTGATTTACCACTGCATTACAAAGGCCAATTAATTGATACCAGCTTTGAGTTACTTGGTAACACCAAAAGCTTAGCTGCGCTGGGTGATAAAAATGGCTATCAACATTTATGGTTAAAAGCACAGGCACAACCAGATGAAGGCCTAGCAAAGGTAACGTGGTTAAACGACAACGGCCGTTTTTATACACAAACTAGCCTAGTGAAAGGGGATGAGTCTTTCTTATTTACGCAAATAGGGGCAAACGATCCACACTTTAATCTTCGTAACGAAAATGGCTACATTCGCCGCGTAGAAGGTAAAAAACAGCATAAATTTATTTCAGTACTTGAGCCTCACGGTGAATACAACCCAAGTAAAGAATATACCCTAGAGGCTGTTAGCCGTGTATCGTCACTTAAGTATGACGCGCAAGAGCACTTAGACCTAATCGAAGTTAAAGTAAAAAATAATACCTATTTGGTTGCTATCAACAAAGCCGATAAAGCAGCTAAACACACATTCACATATCAAAATAAAGCATTCACCTTAAATGGCCGCCTTGGCGTTTATGCGATGAAGAATAATCAGGAGTAAACAGGATGCAAAAGCAAAGTGCACACTTTTCATTTGGTAACGAAACCGAGATTGAAGATTTAGGTAATGGCTTAAAACGCCAAATGCTTGGCTATAACGAAGAGCTAATGGCCGTGAAAATTTGGTTCTCAGAAGGGGCTATTGGTTATAACCATGCACACAGGCACTCGCAAGTAACGTATGTGGTTGAGGGTGAGTTTCACTTTAACATTGATGGCGTAACTAAAATCTTAAAAGCGGGTGATAGCTGTTTTATTCCTCCTTTTGCTGATCACGGTGCAACGTGCCCAACTGGCGGTATACTGATTGATACCTTTAGCCCAGCTCGTGAAGACTTTCTTGAGGAATAACCTATGAAAATTCAAGGCTTACGCTGGTGGGTTATAGTGCTAATTGCACTTGCTACCATTATTAACTACATCGACCGTCAAGCGCTTAGCGTTTTATGGCCAGACATTGTGGAAGAGATGTTCCCTGATGAATCTGCGTTAGAGCGTAAACAAATTTACGCTAATATTTCTATAGTATTCGTATTTGCTTATGCATTTGGCCAGGCTATTTTTGGCAAAATTTTTGACTGGGTTGGCACGCGTTTAGGTTTTGTGCTTTCAATTGGTGTGTGGTCATTAGCCACTGTTGCCCATGCTTTTGCACAAGGGGTGCTTAGCTTAAGTATTTTCCGTGCAATTTTAGGTGTAGCCGAAGCTGGTAACTGGCCCGGTGCAGCTAAAGGTAATGCCGAGTGGTTCCCAACTAAAGAGCGTGCTTTAGCGCAAGGTATATTTAATTCTGGCGCAGCCATTGGTGGCATTATTGCTATCCCGCTTATTGCTTATTTAACCGTGTATTTTAGCTGGCAAATGGTGTTTGTATTTGTTGGTGCCTTAGGTTTTTTATGGTTAGTTCCTTGGATTATATTGGTAAAAGCGCCTCCAGGCTCTCACCCTTGGATAAGTGAAGAAGAGCGTGAGTACATTCTTACCGGACAAAGACGCGTTGATGATAACGGCGATGTAACAAGCGATGACGAAGAAGAATATAACCCGTCTACAGGCGAGTTACTCTCTCGTAAGCAAAGCTGGGGCGTAATTATAGCCTCTGCAGCTATCGACCCTATTTGGTGGTTATTTGTTTTTTGGATACCAATTTACTTAAACGAAGTGTATGGCATGGATGTTAAATCGATTGGTATTTATGGCTGGGTTCCGTATGTAGGCGCTATGTTTGGTGCTTGGTTTGGTGGCTTACTTGCCCAAAACCGCCTTAAAGCAGGCTGGAATACCGATAAAACGCGTAAGCTGACCATCACATTAGGGTGTCTAATTATGTTGCCGGCGCTGCTTGCAATGGCAAACCCAGGCGAGCCGGTAATTGCGGTACTTATTATGGCTGTTATTTTATTTGGTTTTCAAACCGCCATTGGTAACGTGCAAACCTTACCAAGCGACTTACTGGGTAAAAAAGCGGTAGGTACGTTGTCGGGCTTCTCTGGCATGGCCGCTAAATTAGGTGCTGTAGGCCTTACGTCATTGGTACCTATTTTAACAGCGGACGGTAATTATACACCGGCGTTTGTGATAGGCGCGTCTTTAGCGATTATTGCAATGGCAGCTGTATGGATTTTAATTCCAAAAATTGAACCATTGAAAAAGCCTAACTAATTTGTTGGCAATGGCTGTGTTTCTCACAGCCATTTACTACCTAAGGTAAGTGATAATAATGAAAAATATTTACTTTATTGGCGAGTGCATGATTGAGTTAAGAGCGACTGTTCCCTCTACATTGCATCAGTCATTTGCAGGTGACGTATACAATTCGGCTGTTTACTTAAAGCGTTGTTTCCCACAAATCAGCACCTCAGTTATTACCGCTTTAGGGGAGGATAACTTAAGTAAAAAAATGCGTGAGCGTTTTGCAAGTGAGCAATTAAATACAGACTATGTATTTGCTCATAACAGTAAAGTCCCAGGTATGTATTACATAGAAACGGACGAGCAAGGCGAGCGCAGTTTTATTTATTGGCGTGATGATTCAGCAGCCAAAAAGGTGGTTGAATTTATCAGCCCTGAGCTCGTTAAGCAGCTGTCATCGGGTGATATGTTTTTCTTTTCGGGTATTTCTTTAGCCGTAATAGAAGAGCAAGCAAGAGCGCAGTTTTGGGACATAGTAAAGCAACTTAAAGCCGCGGGTGTAAAAATAGTATTTGACCCAAATTACCGTGCGCGACTTTGGGATAACGTTGAGCAAACTAAAGCGCAATACCATAGTGCATTTAGCTTAGCCGATATTACGTTACCCGGCGTTGAAGACTTAGAAACGCTTTACAACGTGCAAAGTGTAGAAGCGGTAATTGATTATTTGGCTCCGTACAACATTAACGAAATTATAGTAAAAAACGGCCCCGATTCAGTCATTACAAAAGAGGCTAATACAGTGCAAAGCCACAGTATTACGCCGGTTAAAAACGTTGTTGATACAACCTCCGCAGGCGATGCCTTTAACGGCGTGTATTTAGGAGCGCGCTTAGATGGGCGCCCAATTAGCGAAGCGGTTAAGCTGGGCGCGCAGGCTGCCGGCGCTGTTATTCAGCAACCCGGTGCTATTGCACCAAAAGATGTTTTTCAACAAGCCATGGCCAAATCAGGTCTCTAACTGGCTAATTTACTCAATTTATAACACTAAGTAGCACGATTACTTAAAATAAGGGAAATAACGCATGACTCGCTTTTCTGAACTAATGGCAGGGCAAACTCTGCTACCTATAATTCAAGCAGACACGCCAGAGCAAGGTGTAAACATTGCTAAAGCAATGGCAGAGGCAGGCCTAACTTTGGTAGAAGTTGTTCTTAGAACAGATGCATCAATTGATGCGCTTAAAGCCATTAAAGAACAGGTTCCACAGCTAAAAGTGGGCGCAGGCACCGTTATTAACGAAACAATTTTAAAGCAAGCGCTAGAAGCAGGCTCAGATTTTATAGTTACTCCCGCTGTATCGCCTACACTATTAAGTGAGCTGGTTAAGTGTAACGTGCCAGTATTGCCAGGTGTATCAAATACCGGCGATATATTAATGGCGCTTGAGTATGGTTTTGAAGAGCAAAAACTCTTTCCTGCTTCACTGGCTGGTGGTGCGCCGTTTGTCTCTGCTGTCTCATCTGTATTTCGTGCAGTGAGCTTTTGCCCGACCGGCGGTGTAAGCGAAAAAAATAAAATGGATTACTTGTCGTTAAACAATGTATTTGCAGTAGGCGGTACCTGGGTTGCTAAAAAAGAATGGGTAACGCAGGGTAATTGGCAAGCCATTACAGACTCTTGTATCGAGGCTTTAAAATAGCAAGGAGCAAAAAATGAATTATTTAGCCCCCACCATTGCACCAGGCGTTGTTGTTGGCGATGAAGTAAGCGAAGTGTATAAACACGCACGAACGCATCAGTATGCATTGCCTGCTGTAAACGTGGTGAGCACATCGTCAATTAATGCCACCTTAGAGGCCGCAAAAAAAATGAAGTCGCCGGTCATTATTCAACTATCTAATGGGGGAGCACAGTTTTTTTGTGGTAAAGGTTTAGCACTAGAGGGCCAGCAATCTGCCGTTGTTGGGGCAATAAGTGCTGCACAGTATGTGCATAATGTGGCGAAACACTATGGTGTTGCTGTCATGCTGCACACAGATCACGCAGCAAAAAAACTACTGCCCTGGATTGATGGTTTATTAGATGAAGGCGAAAAGTATTTTGCGCAAACAGGTAAGCCGCTTTTTTCATCGCACATGATTGACCTGTCAGAAGAGCCACTGGAAGAAAATATAGAAATTTGTGAGCGTTATTTAGCGCGCATGGCAAAAATAGGCATGACACTTGAAATAGAGCTCGGGTGTACCGGCGGAGAAGAAGACGGGGTTGATAACTCGCACCTCGACAGCTCTGCACTTTACACTCAACCAGAAGATGTAGCCTACGCCTATGAGCGACTTAGTAAAATAAGCCCTAATTTTATCATTGCTGCTTCGTTTGGTAACGTCCACGGCGTATACAAGCCTGGCAATGTGGTATTAACACCTACCATATTACGCGACTCGCAAGCCTATGTAGCTGAAAAATTTAATTTAGAGCATAACGCTATTAATTTTGTATTTCACGGTGGGAGTGGCTCTGAGCACAGTAAAATTGCTGAGTCGCTAACCTACGGGGTGGTAAAAATGAACATTGATACCGACACCCAATGGGCGAGTTGGAACGGGGTATTAAACTACTACCAAGAAAAACAAGGCTACTTGCAAGGTCAAATTGGTAACCCTGATGGCGAAGATAAACCCAATAAAAAATACTATGATCCACGTGTGTGGTTACGTCAGTCGGAGCAGCATATGGTGGCTCGCCTGATCCAATGTTTTGACGACCTTAATTGTGTGAACAGGTATAGCGCATGAAAAGACTGAATAAAGTATTAAAGCAAGATGGGGTTGAAACCGACCTTATCATGTTAATTCGCACGCTATTAGCAACCACAAAAGAAATAGCGTTTAGAGTAAGCCAAGGTGAGCTTGCGGGTGTTTTAGGCTCTACCCTTAACGAAAATATCCAGGGCGAGGTGCAAAAAAAGTTAGATGTCATTGCCAATCAACTGTTAAAAGATACCTTAATTGATGATGATCTTGTAAAAACAGTGGCATCTGAAGAGGAAGATAATGCAGTAGGCGCCCACCCTGATGGTAAATATATCGTGGCATTTGATCCGCTTGATGGGTCATCAAACATTGATGTTAACGGGCAAATAGGCACTATTTTTACCATTTACCCTGCAAAAGCAGATGTGCCCTACGATAGTGATGAGCAATTTAATCAACCCGGTACTAATCAGGTTTGTGCAGGCTACGTGCTGTATGGGCCATCGTCGTTACTAGTAATGAGTACTGGTGGGCCAACCCGCTGTTATACACACGATTTAACCCACGGTGGCTTTTTGCTTACAAAACCAGAGCTTGCAGTACCGAGTAAAAGCCGTGAGTTCTCGGTTAATATGGCAAATTACCGATACTGGGATGAAGCAACACAAGTTTACTTTGATAAATTACTGTATACATCAGAAGAATTTGCTAAAAGCTCAATTCGCTATAATGCAGCCATGGTTGGCGATGTGCACCGAATTTTATGCCGTGGCGGGGTATTTATGTACCCGCAAGATACGCGCGCGGGTAATGAAAACGGTAAAATACGCTTACTTTACGAAGCTAACCCACTGGCAATGCTTACTGAAAACGCAGGCGGTATAGCCACCTCTAAAGGCATGCGTATTTTAGATATTCAGCCCGATGAGCTGCATCAGCGTGTGCCTGTTATTTTAGGCTCTAGTGAACCTGTGACTTACTTTAATTCTACGGTTTATTAAACCTGACTAAGGCCTCAGTACTAAAGGGCGGTTATTGTGCTCTTACGCCTTTTAAATAAAACGTAAGCCACTGCTGACTAATAGTGAGTTAAACGCAGTGGCTACGTTATTTTATATACACATCAAAAATTCATATCTATAGGCTATTACAGCTAAAGCTTTACGCCTGTGCTTTCCACCCCTCCATTCTTTATGTGCTTATCGCGCTACGTACTAATACAGAGCAATTCTTTCGGTAAAACCAATTGTTCATAAAGGTTGCTTGTTTATCTATTCTTGAAATTAATATTGGTAATAATGCTGCGTTATTAGGTGTAGACGTAAGTTAACTTTCAGTTAATAAAATATGATGAATTTTGAACGAATATAGTGGTAAAAGTGTTTTTATTATGCTTATATTACCAAGTTGGTTAACAATGAGGCGTAAAAATAAAATAATTTGGTAATAACACACTGGGTATTTGGTAAATCACACATAACACCTGCTAAATACTAAACCACACAATTAAGGAGAATAGAGCCATGATGAAATTAAAACATTTTGCATTATGTGCTGTTGCAGCTGCCATTATAGGTTGTGACACGGATTCAAATAATAATAACAACACATTGGGCTCTATTGCTCTATCAGGCACAGCGTTAACGGGCGAAACATTGTCGACCAGCGTCAATGATGCCGATGGTATTTCTGGCGAAGTAAGCTACTACTGGTACGCCGACGGACAAGTTATAAGTGGCGCTAATGACGCAACTTTTACATTAACAGATGAGCAAATTGGTTTTGCAATTACAGCACAAGCACTTTATACAGATGACAGCGGTGTTAATGAGTCACATTTAAGTGAGCCCACCGATGAAGTGTCAGCTATTCCTTTTGCGGCCACGGTAGAAATTAACGGTGATGCAATTATAGGTAATGAACTAAGTGCTAATGTAGCGGATGAAAATGGTTTTGATCCGGCGCTTGTAGCATATACATGGTTTGCAGATGATGTTGAAATTGCCGATGAAACCTTAGCAACCTACACTATTACCGAATCGCAACTAGGTAAAGTTATAACTGTAAATGCAGCATTTGAAGATAACAGAGGCTTTGCAGAGTCAGCTACATCAACTGCCACAGCGCCAGTAGAGCGTGCAAATTCAGAAGGGTCGGTGGCGATTGTTGGCACACCTACGGTGGGTAATACACTTACAGCCGAAATAACAGATGAAGATGGCGCAAGCGGCACAATTACTTACCAGTGGTTTGCTGATGAGGTTGCAATTAGTGGTGCTACGCAAAGCACTTACGTTGTAGATGAGTCATTATTAGGGCAATTTATTACCGTGCAGGTTACCTACACGGACGATCACGGTTTTACCGAAGACAACCTTTCTGAGGCAACCATTGCTGTTTCTGCAGAGGCTGTAGATGAAGCGGGTAGTATCACCATCTCAGGGGCTACGCCTTATTTAGTGACTAGCGAATTAACCGCTGAAATTAGCGATAACAATGGGGTAGATGAGCAAAACGTTACCTACACTTGGCTTGCTGATGGCGTAGCAATTGCCGATACCAACAGCAAAACATTTACGCCAACTAATCAAGCTGGCGCGATTATATCGGTCACTGCGAGTTATACCGATAACGATGGCTTTTCAAGCACAATTACGGGCGCCGCCGATACAGTAGTGTACACGCAAGTGATAAGCGATGCGGATGCGCTATTAGGTGCTATTAATGCAGGGCTTGGTGATGGCGATGTGCTTGGTTTAAATACCGGTGTATATGCCGATCTTGATGCCATTATGCTAACCAGCGCAGCAACACTTAAAGCTGTTGAAGGACAAAGCCCGGTAATTAGTGGCGAGCTTTGTATTCATGTAGCCAGTGGGGTTGATGGCGCGGGTATTGAAGGACTTACATTTAAAAATATTGATACTAAATCGGGTGGCTTTTGTGAAACTGAAGAAGATGCCGTTATTTATTCTGAGGGTGACAACTTCACCTTTACACAAAATACTATCGATGGTGAAGCCGAGGCGTTAAATAATTCTACCTACCATTGGTTAATGCTTAAAGGCGACGCCGCAATGGTTGAGCGTAATACCTTTGCCAACCGCGATAAAGCAGAAAATGGTTCGGTGATCAAAATGTCTTCATCGAGCACTAACCACGTTATTCAATATAACCTTTTCACAGGTACCAGCAGCAACCCAAATTTTGGTAATTCTAGCCTGCACTTAATTAACGCAGGTAGTACAACAGGTACAGGCTCTGCTGATGATGCAAACTTTACTATTCAATATAACCGAGTAGAAAACTTTGTTACAGGCCGACGTTTAATGCGCGTACAAACTTCTGGCGCGACGATTAAAGGCAATACCATTTTAAATCCTAATGGCGGTATTTCGCTTGAAGATGGTGGATTTAATACGGTATCAGACAACATTATTATTCGTACCACTGATATTGCAAGTTCAAGCGATCGTCCTGCCGGCGTGCTAGTTACGCCTTTAGGCCACACTGTAAGCAATAACTACATCGCTGGTATTCGTTCTGGTAATAAAGAAGCCGGTGGTATTGTATTTACCGCTAACCCATTTTCACAAGCTGATGGCGGGGTGCCAAATGGAGGTAACCAAGCTGTGCTTGATGGCGCAGGCGACTTTACCCTTAATGTGACTAATAATACGGTACTTAACTCACAGCAACCATTTGTATTTAGTACAGAAATAGGTTCAAACGCACCTGTTGGAGATTGTGATGAGCTTACCGCAGAAAATGCACCTGTACTGTATGGTTTAACTAAAAATGCGTTTGAAATTAACTTCAACGGTAATTTAAATGCTAATGGGGTGGGCGATCAAACTGATGAAGACACCATTGAAAGCAGCGCGCTTGTTTATGGTTTCTTTTACCCTAACGAGCTGTCGAGCGATCACTCTTTTGAATACGACTGTGACCTAATTAACCATACTGAATCACTGTTCTCTAACAGCTTTGGCTTTAGTGACAGTTATGAGTCGGGCGATGCGAGCGACCTTTGGGTTGATATTAGAAACGTAAATGGCAATGGTGAATACGACACCGATGGCGCTATTGACCAAAACCCAGAAGCAAATGGTAAAGAAATCCCAGAGTTTGTCACTGCTACAAGTACGCTGCTTGAGACTGACTCAAATGGAGCACAAGCCTTAGCAGGTGCAAGAAACTTATACTACATCCAAAGCACTGATGTAGGTGCAGGCTCTACGTGGGTGGCACAAGATGAATAAGCCCACACTGCACATTATTAATACTTATAAAAATAGCAAACTACGCACAACACACACAATGATAAAGGAGAACGCGGCATGTCGTTAAAAATGGATCGAAGACGTCAACATTCTACAAACGGCTCTGTTTGTAATCATTTTGCACTTTCACCTGCTGCTAAGCTGATTAGAGCAAGTTTACTTGCAGGTATGGCAGGTTCATTGTCATTTAATGCTTTTGCTCAGCAAGAAGCCCAAGCAAAAGTGACTGAAGTAGAGCAAGATGTAGAAATCATCAGCGTTACAGGTACTCGTAGAACCATACAAGATCAAATTGCAATTAAGCGTGAGGCAACAACGGTTGTTGATGGTTTATCTGCAGAAGATATTGGCGATTTACCCGCGCTGTCAATTGGTGAAGCGCTTGAGTCGATTACCGGTGCCGCATCTCACCGTGAAAACGGGGGCGCTACCGAAATCACCATTCGTGGTTTAGGCCCATTTTTAAGCGCAACCCATATTAATGGCCGTGAAGCTACCAATGGTAGTGGTGACCGCTCGGTTAACTTTTCGCAGTTTCCATCAGAGCTTGTAAAAAAGGTCGCTATTTACAAAACCCAAGATGCTTCAATGATTGAAGGTGGCGTAGCCGGTGTGATAGCACTTGAAACGATTGCCCCGCTAGATTACGGCAAGCAACGCGTACAAGGCGAAGTAAAACTAAATTACAACCCAGATGAAAGTAATGTAGAAAACTCACTGCAAAGTGATACAGGCTACCGTGGTACGTTTAGTTATGTTGACCAATTTGAGTTTGCCGATGGCCAAGCGGTGGGTGTGTCTTTTGGTGTGCAGCGCCAAGATATTAGCCAACCAGAAGCAGAGTACAGAAGCTCAAGCCCATCGGGCTCTTCACTTTGGGCATGTTTAAATGACCCAACTAATACGAATGAAGGCTTTTACAGAAGCAGCGCAGGTGATTGTGAAGACCAAGTAAATGGCAGTAACAATCAAGGTTATCAAACAAACATCGACCCAGAAACAGGCAAAGCCGAAAGCGATGGCACTCCATACGCATGGACAGGTAGTAGCCGCAGCTATCGTCAAAATGAAACCTCAGATGAGCGTGATGCAGTATTTATTGCAATGCAATACCAGCCGTCGTCTGAGTGGGATGTTAACTTTGATGCACAAATCTCTGACAGAATACAAAGAGAAGCACGCCACGATTTAATTTTTTTACAAAAACGCGCAACACCTGGTTTAACAGGCCCAACGCTTGTTACTAACGATGTAGGCGGAATTTTACATTGGGAAGGTGAAGAACGTATTGAATCGGCGGGCGAGCAATTCTCACGTGAAGAAAACTACCAAGGTTATGGCATTAATATTGAGCACACGGTAACCGACCGCCTTACTGTAAATCTTGATTTAGCGTATTCAAAAACTGAGCGTGAAGAGCTACAAATTTCTAACCGTGGTAGAACCGCAGACCGTAATTTGTTTAGCTGGGATATGGGCGATGAAATTCCTCACTTCACGTTAACGGACTTTGATGTAACTGATATTTCTAACTTTACAGATAGCTTACGTACACGTTTAGACCGTGAAAACGTTCGCGAAAACGTAGTTAAATCGGCGCGTATTGATTTTGACTACGCGTTAGAGGGCGATATATTTACCAGTATTGAAGGGGGTATTAGAGCCTCAGAACTAAGCTTTATACAGTTTGGTGGTAGCCAAGGTAATGGGTCTCGTACTGAGTATACTATAGGCGATGACTCAGCATTGGAGATACTTCAAGGCTGTCAAATTGACTTCCCAGAATCTGATTTTTTATCTAGCGTATCGGATGGCAACTTAGTAACAAATGTAGATAGTAGCGGTAATGTAATAAGCTCTGGGACAGGTTCTTCGTGGGCGACCTACGATAACGTGTGTTTCTCTCAAGCCGTAGCGGCTACAGACGCTGACTATACAGGTGAATTTGGTTACCCTGATGTTGAGTACGAAAATGCCGGTACCATAGATGTTACTGAAAAAACCACCTCAGTGTACTTAATGGCAAACTACGACACTGAAGTATTTGGTAAGTTTATTCGTGGTAACTTCGGCCTGCGTATTGTTGATACTGATGTAACCTCAGTAGGCTTTAGAACAAATTACACTGTAGATGTAGATGAAACTACAGGCGCTGTAACCCTCGATGTAGGGGATTCACTAGAAAGAACCGAAAGCGGCGGTGGTTATACTAAATACTTACCAAGCTTTAACTTAGTAGTTGATTACAGTGAAGACATTTTACTGCGCGCGGGTATTTACCGTGGTATGTCACGTGCTGACCCATCTGATTTAGGCTATGATCGCGACTTTGTAACAGACGATCAATCTGTTGCGCTATCGCTTTCTGACTTATTAACCGTAGATGGTTCAGGTAACCCTGATACTCAACCATTAATGTCATGGAACTACGACTTAGCCTTTGAATGGTACCCTAATGAAGATTCTATTTTAGCGCTAAGCCTATACTACAAACAGTTCCAAGGTGGCTTCCAGCAACAAACTGTGATTGAAGACTATGTGGTTGGCGGTGAAACAGTATCACTACCAGTGACAAATTCAGTAACAACCGATAATGATAGCGATATACTGGGTTTAGAAGCATCGTTCTCGTACCGCTGGGATAATGGTATTGGTGTAAAATTTGGCTATAACTTTGCAGATACTGACTTTGAGTTTGAAGATAGCTTATATGGCGATACATACGTTACCGACCTAGATGGCAATACTACTCAATTAACTGCCGGTATTATTGAACCTGGTTCGGTGCCGGGCTTCTCAGAGCATGTATTTAGCAGCCAACTGTATTACCAAATTGGTGACTTTGATACGGCCATTATTTATAAATACCGTAGTGAATACTTCCAACCTTATACCAGTAATGGTACCCGCTTACGTTATGTTGATGCCGTAGGTGTATGGGAAATGCGTGCATCGTATAAAATTAACGAGCACTTTAGAGTTAAAGCTGAAGCCATTAACTTGTTTAGCGCACCTAAGTCACAAGACTTCTTTGTGGAAGATAACCTAGGTGAAGTAAACGATTACGGCCCACGTTTATTCTTAGGAATGAGCTTTAAGCTATAACACAATAACCAGTGATCCCCACTTTAAAGCCCAATTAGCGTATGCCGCTAATTGGGTTTTTTTGTATGTGTGTGGGCTATTAAACCTAAGCTTTTTGAATCGCGGCGTACTCTCTTAACTAAATCTTGGCTAAACCTTTTTACCTAAAGCGCAGCATTACTAAACTCCGTTTTAGTAACGCTGCGTTATTGGCAGCGAATTAGTTAGCCAAAAGTCTACTATCTTTATCTTGGTTGACCAATTAATTCGGTAAAAGCGGCTAAATATAAAAATAACGCGGTATATATAAAAAAAATATATCGAGGAGATTGAGGAGGTTTTAATCTATTTTTGTGTGTTATTTAACCTTAATTGAGATTTAAAAGCACATTAAATACAAGTGGTTATATTATGGTCAGTAATAAAAGTATTTTTGTCATGCCGAATTGGCTTTTATTGGTAATGACTGTTTTTGCTTTTTTTACAAAAAATGGTTTACCAATAGGTTGACCTTTGGTGCTTTTGCTGTAAATATTAAGTTAACCATTTAGATAAATGGTAAGGCGTTTAATAAAAAATATATAGCGAGTTACACATAGCACTGACACACACAGGAAAAACTATGAATCACAAGTTATCAAAAATTACGCTAGCAGTTATATCTGCCACAGCATTAAACCTTTCTATGTCCACACACGCACAGGAAGCCAAGCCAATTGCAGAAGATGATGTAGAGATCATCGAAGTATCTGGCATTCGTCAATCACTTACTAATGCACTTGCTGAAAAACGCTCTGCAGATAGCCTAGTTGAAATTATTCAGTCAGAAGATATCGGTAAATTACCCGATCAAAACCTCGCTGAAGTATTAGAAAACGTAACGGGTATTCAAATTACACGCCAAGCGGGTGTAGGCACAGGTGTACAAATTCGTGGTACCGATGCTAACCGTACCGAAATTAACGGTGTATCAACGGTGGGCTCAGGCTCTGGTCGAAGTGGTATTAGCTTTGAAGATGTATCAGCGTCAATTATTTCAAGCTTAGAGGTAATAAAGTCGCCTGAAGCGAAAACAATAGAGGGCTCTGTAGGCGGTACTATTAACCTTAAAACGATTCGCCCACTGCATTTAGGTGAGCAGCTAGCCACTATTAGAGTGCAAGGTGAGCACAGTAGCTTAAGCACTGATAGCGGTTTGCAACCACGTTTTTCGGGAACTTTTGCTGATAACTGGGAAGGTGATTACGGTAAATTTGGTGTGTTAGTGAGCGGCAGCTACGCAGAGCAAGATGTAACGGCGTTTCGTCCACGTGCAGATAGAGATAACATTATCACTGCAGATAGCGGTGTAGCCAGTGCTCAGTCTTTCGACTTTTTACCGATTCAATTTTTTGTACAAGATTACGATAACTACGAATACGAAACTAAAAACTTTGTAGGTACCATTGAATGGGCGCCTAACGACAACACAAAGTTTTATTTTGATGCTGTGGTTAACGATCAAGAACGTCGCCAAGAAAGCTCTCGTGTACAGGCTTCTGGTGTAAGTGCGCTTAATGATATTTCGGTTCCTGATGAATTTGAAACCGTAAACTTAGGCTCACTTGGTGGTACCAACCTTGGGTCTATTCAAGCGGCCTTACGCGGTGTCATTCCGGTTAATTTAGAAAACGATGATGACGATCCTAACCTTCGTTTTTCAAGTGATACAAACTCGCGTGTTACCGACAGTAATATTTTTAGACTCGGTGGCGAATGGCAAGGCGATAAGTGGTTTGTTAGTGCTGAAATTGCTTCGTCATCTTCAGATACAACTACGCCTAGCTTTAATACAACGCTTAACTTTATTAACCCTAATGTGCCATTAGATGCTGGTGGCGGTAATGATAATAGTGTGCCGTTTGAGTATGACTTATCAGGTGGCGCATTGGCATTTGGTATTGCAGAGGGGGCAGAGTACGCACCAACGGTTGAACAACTACTAGACCCTGCAAATGTAGTGCTACGTGATGTAAATATTGGTCAAGATACCGTTGAAAACTCTGAAGATGCGTTCCGTATTGATTCAACCTATTACACAGACTCAATTGTAACCTCTATTGATTTTGGTTACCGCTACAGTAAATCACAAAGCAAACAAAACGAAATTACCTCAAGCATTGGTTTAAGAACCATGGCTGATAGCCCGTCTGGTGATTTATTTGCCGACTTATTAGTGGCAGGCCCAGATAACTTTAACGAAGCTGATGGCCGCTCGTTATACATAGGCGACTTTTTACTAATTGATCCAGAGCTTGTGGCCTCAGACCCTGATGCGGTACTTGCCACATTACAAGCAGCGATGACTGCGCACGGTTCAAGCAAAACATTAAATGCACCTACTTCAAGTTCTGCAGGTTTTTTTGATATAGAAGAAACCACCCATGCGCTATATGCACAAGCTAACTTTGAGTACGAAATGGTGCGCGGTAACATTGGTGTACGTTACATTCAAACAGACGTAGAGTCTACGGGCAACTCGGTTACTCAAGATGGTAGTGGTAATGAACTGGTAACGCGTATTACCAATGAATCTGACTATGACTTTATTTTACCTCGTTTAAACCTTGTCGCTGATGTATCAGAAGATGTACTTGTACGCTTTGGTGTTGGTAAAGATATTCGTCGCCCTGATTATAACGACCTATCAACGTCTATTACCTACAGCACAAGTCCAAATGACGAAGTTGAATTTGGTAACCCAGCACTGAAACCTGAAGAAGTACTGTCTTACGATTTATCGGCAGAGTGGTATTTTGCAGAGGCAAGTGTATTTAGCGTAGGTATTTTTCATAAAACACGTAAAGACTTACACGTAAATCAGTTAACCTCGCCAGTTGAAGACCCTGTAACAGGGTATCGCGACTTAACAGAGCCATGTGAAGGTGGCGGTATATTTAACCCCATTGCAGATATAAACGTATTTGGCCCTGAGAATGGCCGTGGCGTATGTGTTGGTACAGAAACAAAAGTAAACGATAGTGGTGAAACTACCCAAAAAGGGATTGAGTTTGCCTTTCAATATGACCTATCAGGCTTTGAAAAAGACCTAGGGTGGGCATCTGGCTTTGGTGTATTAGCTAACTATACAATTCAAGAGTTCTCAGGTGGTGAAACAGAAAATTCAGCAACCTCAAGAGCAAGTAATGTATTTGCAGCAACCACCGGTACGCCAGGTATTGAAGTAAGTGAAATTCAAGGCTTACTTAACCTTTCTGAAAACGCGTATAACTTTACGCTGTACTACGAAAAATTTGGCCTATCAGCACGTATGCGTTACACGTGGCGTGAAGGGTATCGTTCAAATGACTTTGGTAGTACGTCTAGCTTCCCTTGGGGTTTCCCAGTGGTACAAGAAGACCGTGGCCAGCTTAATGCAAGTATTAGTTACGATGTGAACGAGCAACTTAATATTGGCTTAGAGGCAGTAAATATTACTGAATCTGAAATTAGCCAATCATGTGTAAACGAAAGCGCACTATTGTGTTTCCAAGGTTTAACTGACCGTCGTATTACACTGGGTGCAAGTTACCGTTTTTAAAAAGTATGTTGAGAGTGTGTAGCCTTTGAACGGGCACTAAAAAGCAAGCCACATGGCTTGCTTTTTTTTGACCTTAATTTAGCCGCAGTTAGGTGGTTAATAAAGGACCGTGGTTCTTTGTGTTGGGGGTAAAAATGCACCTGTTTGCAAAAAATAAAGTGTGTGTTGTATTACTTGTTGGCTGTAGCGCATTCCCGTGTGGCTTGCATCAAGGGTAATAAAATCACGCATATTAGTAGGGCGTGTTGGTATTTGATGGTTGAATTTGCAGCAGTGTGTTTGGTTTTTAGGCAAGGCAGAGCCTGTGAAGTGTGGTTATTCCCCATAAATAGGCGATAACGCTGCATAAATGCCAAACATGCGCTGCCCTTTGGGTTCTGCCTAGGGGCGATAAACTCTTTGTTGCCTACATGGATGTAGGTAAGGGGCGTGAGCAGGACGCGGAAGCTTTACTTGGTTTTTACTTAGCCCACTAGGTTACAAACCTCGCGCCGCGATTTAATCGCCCCTAGATTGAACAAATTTCAATCCGCAAAAATCAACACGCCCTCAGTTTGGCTGATTCTACAGACACCAAGCCATCGTTTTTACCTTTAAAATAATGCTGTGTCAGGGTGGATGCTTTAGCACCGGCTATTACGCCTAAATTAATGTCCAGCTCATTTATGGTGTTGCCCAAACTATTACTGCCTGTAATTAAAGATTGGCTTACACCGCCGGCTATATGCATTAACCATGAACCATTTAAATGATTAGCTAATTCGCTGCCTTTGTTAGGCGTGCCAATTAACACGACATTTCCAAGTGTATTACCATTAAATACCCGAGGGTTATTTTGCAAGTAGGCTCTAATAACTAGGCCACCTAGGGAGTGGCCTACAAAATGTACTTTACTCGCGTTAGCAATACAGGCATTAATTTGTGTGGTTGTTTGCGTAAATACAGCCTCAACACTTTGCCCTAAAGAGGCGTAATTTAGGCTGCATACTTTATAATGAGCACGTTTAAGCTGTTGGGCAAAATATCGCATTGCCCAATCGCTTCTGCCTAATCCATGGGCAAGTACTACCAGCTCATCATTAGGTTTATACTGCACAGGAGGATTATTGGTACTTTTACAGCCGGTTAGGAAAAGTAAAAGTATTAGGCCGATTACTAATGGTTTTTTCATTACTTTTACACCCAACACACGTTCGCTATTAGTAATTATATTGTCCATTTAAAAGCAGTGTGCTGCTCAGTAACCGCCCATAATTTGCTAAGTACAGGCTGATCTAAAGCAAACGGCTCAAGTTTGCATGTTCCTACGGGGCCGCTCCAATTCCATCTTCCTGATGGGCCATAATACGCACGTTGTTTTAGGTTATGCTCGGTGGCACACATAACCTCAGGGTATGCACCTTGCTCTGCCGATTGCGCTAAGCCCATTTTTACTATTAGTGACCAGGTAAATCGGGTTGCAAAGTTAACATTATCACCAATAAGAGAGGTATTAGCTGCACCTGGGTGACACACAAACACCTGCACATTTTTATTGGCGGCGGCTATTTTGTTTTGCAGCTCATAAGCAAACATCATTTGTGCAAGCTTACTGTGGCAGTAGGTTTTATTTGGGTGGTAGTTTTTATTCCAATTCATGTCATCAAATTGAATCGTTTTAAGCCCCATTTTGTAACCTTCACTGGCCACTACAACAATACGCCCGCTAGATTGCTCTATTTTGTTAAAAAGTAAACCACACAGTAAAAAGTGACCATAGTGGTTAACCCCTAACTGACTTTCAAAGCCGTCTTTAGTAAATTGCTGAGTCGCGACCTGCGCAATAGCGCCGTTACAAATAAGTGCATCTATGTGTGGCACAGCTTGTAATACCTCGTTGGCTGCATGGCGTACTGATGCAAGCTCTGCTAGGTCCATTTTTATAAAGCTCACATCGGTACTATTGCCAAACTCCTGTTTTAACTTAGCAATAGCTTCATCTGATTTTAAAGGGTTACGATTGAGCATAACTACTTTTGCGCCTTTAGCGAGTAATAGTCGGGTTGCTTCAAAGCCTGCGCCTGTATTTGCTCCCGTTATTAGATAGCATTTACCAACTAAAGAACTGAGTTGGTCGGGAGTCCAGCCAGAAGGGCCAAATGGGTTAGTTGCGCTCATTAGTTAAATTCCTATCAATAGTTAAGTATAAATATGCAGTACAGGGCTATGCGCATTGTTCCACATTGCTTGTTAGGTAATATAACTCTCGCCACCAGGTGTAACTAGGCGATATCCTCTTTAAAATATGCCTATTTGTATCGCTGCATTGAGAATGTGTATTTACGGTGCTAGATTGGATTTATTCTATATTTAAAGGGTATGGGTGAATGAGCAAACACCACATTAAGCAACTTATACAAAATAGCCTGTCTTTTAACGAGGTAAACAACGATGAAAATTATGCCCAAGGGCTAATAGAAACGGGTATTAAAGGTGTTCAGTTGTTTAAAGTAACGCAGGCTATGCGCTGTGCACCTGCGGTATACGAGCCGTGTATTGTTGCTATAGTCAGTGGCGCTAAAGAAGCCATACTCGATGGTAAGCATTTTTTATACGATGAAAATAATTATATGTGCTGCCCTATGTCTATGCCGGTAGAAGCGGGTACACCCACGGCTTCACCTGAGAACCCCTTGCTAGGCGTTATTGTATCGCTAGATACAAAAGTGATGACCGAATTATCTATTACCATGGCTGCACAAGGTGTAAAAAAACACGCATCAGGCCCCAAAACGCAAGGGCTTACACTCGCAGCATGGGATGACTCATTTACCGATTCATTACTACGATTGCTGCAACTCGTAGGCAACCCTGTAGATATTGCGGTTTTAGGCGAAGGGCGACTGCGAGAATTATATTACGCCATATTAAACGGACAGGCAGGTAGTAGTGTGCACCAAGCCTTTGGCGTAGGAAACGACATAGCACGCTCAATTGATTATTTGGCATCTCGATTAGATGAAACCATAACCATAGACGATATGGCTGCAAAAATTGGTGTAAGTAGGGCAGTTTTGCATCGAAAATTTAAGGATGCGACCAGTATGTCGCCGATTCAATTTGTTAAATCTATGCGCTTAAATACCGCCGCGATGAAAATTGCAGCGGGTATGAACGTAAGTTCGGCGGCCATGTCGGTAGGCTATGTTAGCTCATCACAATTTAGCCGAGAATTTAAACGCATGTATGGGCAATCGCCAAAGCAGTGGAGCCAAGCAAAGGAGTTACCTCAGGAGCTTGTTGAGCAATCGATTGTTCAAACAGTTGATCAAACAACCAGCCTGAGGGATTGATCATGGATAATATAGTCATTTTTAGGGTTGTTGGTGCGGTATTCATTATTTTTGGCATAGTGTTAGCTGTCAACCCTGAGCTGATAAGCAATAAGCCAGTTCCTAGTGATATTTTTAAGGCCGTAGAGCGCAGAATTTGGTGGGGGTTATTTATTGGTTTTGGCTTATTACTGCAATTTCATTTTCAGCTTGTACCTTGGCAAGCTACTATAGCGGCAACACTGTCATCGTTACTCGTAGGGCTTTTAATTGCAAGGCTTATTGGCATTATGTTAGATGGCTCGGTAGCAAAACAGTGGCTAAATGTGGGTATTGAATTAGTAATACTCGCGCCTTTAATTTGGTGGTATTTAAAAGTACGCAGCTAGTATCAAGATTGTTAATTTTAGAAACTAAAAGTAATTTTAATTTCTGTGTTTTTTAAAGGAGCGGTAAAGTGAAACTAATCTGTCGTTTACTTTTACCTATGAACTAAATAATGATGAACCTCGATTACCTAAACTTATTTGTCAGAGTAGCTGCAACTAATAATATATCAAAAGCTGGAGCTGAACTTGGCTTGTCATCGGCTGTAGCAAGTGCTCACCTTAATAAATTAGAAGAGAGTATTGGAGTTCGGCTAATACACAGAACTACACGAAAAGTATCGCTTACTGATGAAGGGAAAGAGTTTCTGCCCCACGCGAAGGATGTGCTTGTTACTGCTGATATCGCACTAACGTCTGTAAAAAGCGAAAGAGCAAAAATAGCAGGCAAATTGAGAATAACAGCCCCTGTTTCTTTTGGTCATATTCATCTCATTCCTGCGCTAAATAAGTTTATGGATCTTTACCCTGATTTAACCGTAGAGCTTCGCCTTAGCGATACAATAGTAGATATGGTTGAAGGTGGGTTTGACATTGCTATTCGTAACGCAGAGCTTAAAGACTCTACATTAGTCGCAAGGAAGCTCGCAACTGACAACAGAATTATATGTGCATCACCAGATTACCTTAACAAGCATGGTATACCTACCAATCCCGAAGCGCTTTTACAACATAACTGTATTAATTTAATAGGCAATGAGCATTGGCATTTTAAAACGCCTAGTGGGTCAAAGACGGTTAAAACCAAAGGGAGCTTTGCCTCAGATAATGGAGAGGCGGTGCGCAATGCGGGTATTAATGGCATGGGGGTAATCATGTGCTCTACTTGGATTGCCTATGAGCAATTAAAAGCAGGTCAATTAGTACAAATTCTAAGGGATTACCCGTTAGAGTCTCATGCTTCTATATGGGCGGTTTACCCGTCTTCAAAATTAGTGGCCCCAAAGGTGCGGGCATTTATCGACTTTTTTTCTGCCAGCTATGGCAGCCCGCCTTATTGGGATAAAGTATTAGAGAGTCAAAACGGTCAGTGAGCGCTGACCGTTTTGAGTGCATCATTATTTTAAAGACACTGTTGATATAGTAAACGGTGCGTCAGCTTGCGTGTTGGCCATGTTTGGTGCATCAAACACTGCATCAAAATTTGTAATATACACGGTGTTGCCTCTAACAATCGCTTCTCCAGGTCCATCTAACTCATTATTTGTACCGTCGCTGTCTTTATTTTTTGTCAGTAAAGTTGTTTTACCATTTACGTCAATACTATAAGCAGCATTGTCAAATAAGTCAGTAATATATAAAGTCTGAGAGTCTTCACTCCACTGAATACCGTCACTTGCAATCAAGCCTTCACTAAATAGCGTGGTTGATTGTTTAGTGCCATTTTTACTAATGGTGGTTTTATACACCGTCCCTTCTTCCATAATACCGGTATATAAGTTACCAAGCTCATCAACAGCTAAACCATTGGCACCAAAACCTAGGCTTCCATCTGAGTAAAAGACTTCAAATAAATGTGCGTCAAAATTATCTTTTCCTTTATACGCAGCGATCTGTAATGGATTTTTTGGGTTTAATTCCTCTAAACTTACTTTGTACACACCGCTGGTGGTCGAGCTGCCTTCTTCAGTTGCAAGCACTGTATCTGAGATGAATAAGTCGTTACCGTGCCACGCTATGGCATTAGGAAAAGAAAACCCTTTAGCAACAACATCAACAGTGGTTGCTTTGCCGTTTTGTACATTAACGCGTAATAAACGCGATTCGCCACCAAACCATAATTGCATATCGGCTACGTAAATGTTGCCATCTGGCCCCATAGCAATACCCATAGGCGTAACAACTCCGCTGGTTGGTTCAAGATCGCGGGGCTTAAATATATACCATACTGATACGCGATCGTTTTCATCAATTAGGCCAATCGTTGGCGCTTGGGCATTTTGTAAGACCCCTTTTTCGATAAGTGTTTGATTATGTAAATTTGGTGAAGTAAATAAAATATTGTTATTAGCATCAAGTGCAAAGCTGGCAGGAGAATTAAACTGCGCTGGCAAGCTTTGTAGTGAGTATGTTTGTTGTGCAGGTGGCGTTTGCGTACAGGCAAAAAGAGCGCCTGAAATAAGCAGTAAACTTACTATTTTTGTGTATTTATTTAAACTTTTCATAGTATCCCTTTAAATGGCAATGGATGTTTAAAACATGGCCGGTAATCATAATCGATATAAAAAACCGGCATTTGGAGCTACTAGTTATTTAGCAAAACCACCCAATGGTTTTAGTAATAGTGGCGAAAGTGCAGCATGCATATCTCGTAACTCTTTAGGTAAGTCACCTAAATGGACCATACGAGTAGGGGTTGCTGCTTTAATCCACTGCTCGGCATGGTCGTTCCAATTTTCAATATGAGTGAAAGATGACTCTAAATCACGGAAGCGCTCATAAACCAATACGTCACCTTCATCAGATAGGTAGTATTGATAGTTTAAAGTGCCAGGCTCTGTTTTAGCTCTTTCTACTTGCGAATTCATTACCGCCTTGAATGCTTCAAGTTGACCTTCGTTTAGTTTAGCTTCAACAATCCAACCAAAATTTTCGAAGGTTGTGCCATTGTCAGTGTTAATCATGCTTGTTTCATCTACTTCTCGAGCAAAGCCACCTAATGGTTTTAGCCATGTTGGTGATAGCGCAGCGTGACGCTCTCGTACATCATCAGGTAAATCGCCAAGATGAAGCATACGAGTTGACTCAGCAGCGGCTATCCAGCGTTCAGCGTGTGCATCCCAGTTTTCAATGTGTTCGTGTGAAGCGTGTGCATCAGCAAATCGCTCGTAAACTAAAACATCGCCATCATCAGACAAATAGTATTGGTAATTAAGCGTACCTTCTTCAGTCAATGCGCGGTTAACTTGCGAATTCATCACCGCTTTAAAGTTTTCTAATTCGCCTTTTTTAAGTTTTGCTTCAATGATCCAACCAAAATTCTTAAACATAATATTCTCCACAGTATAGGAAGATACATTTCTTCCGAATTAATCTACATTGTCTTGAGTTGACGAATGAGAAGATAACAAAGTTAATTGGTATTGATAATGAAGGTAATTAAGAATCACTTCGTAGTTTTTGTTTATAATTTATTTTAATAATAATTGTGATTATTACAGCGAGACTGCGAATAACTAGATAAGAAGGTTATGTGAGTATCATCGTGCAGCTAAAATATGTGTACAGACTGTGTTGCATTAGCCATAACGGCGCACCTGTTGCTTTTAAAACAGATGCATTAGCACTTAAACACAATAAAACTGCGATGAGCCAACTACGTGATGAGATTAATTTAAATGATGGATTTATGCGTAAATGAACACCAATAAAAAAGCACTGTTTGCTCAAACAATGGAGCAGCATAAAGGCATTATTTATAAAATTGTTAACTCGTACTGTCAAAACCAACACGACAGGCAAGACCTAGCGCAAGAAATACTCACCACCATGTGGCTTGCTTATGATAATTATGACAAAGACTATAAGTTTTCTACGTGGATGTACCGAATAGCACTGAATGTGGCGATTTCCTATTACCGCAAAGACAGTAAACGAGAAGATAAAGCCAATGAAAGTGAGCAGTGCATTGTGCACATAGCCGACCTATCAGCGCACAATGATAAAAGCGAAGAGGTTAAGCAGCTTTATGAGTTTATAGCAAAGCTCGATAAGTTAAATAAAGCCATAGTATTGCTGTATTTAGAAGGCGAACCCCATCAAAGCATAGCGACGAGTTTAGGCATAAGTAAAACCAACGTCGCTACGCGAATTGGCCGCATTAAAGAAACACTAAAAAATCAATTTGAAAAACAGGGGGCTTAAAATGAATTTAGATAACATTAAAAACACATGGCAGCAGCAAAATAGTGTTAACGAATCGGCAATTACAATAAACCAATCACTGCTGAGCGAAACAAAAGTGAATAAACAAATGAAAGAGCTTAATGCTATGAAGTGGGCACGTATTATTGAAAGCGCAGCCTTCTTTTTTATTATTTTTTTATTAGGGCAGTATATTGCAAATAACTTTAGTGTTTCAGCGCCTTCAATATCTGCGTTGATACTGAGTGTATTTTCCATTGCTGGCCTTGCAGGTAATATTGGCCAAATAGTGCATATTGCTAACATTGATTATGCAAAGCCAATTAGCCAACTTCAAAAAGACGTTTACCACCTTTGCTCACATAAATTACAACTAACTAAGTTGTTGCTTATGTCAGTTCCTTTTTATATGGCTTATGTGTTTATTGGCTTTGATGTGCTATTTGAAATTGACTTGTATGCACACCTAGAGCAACACATGGTTTGGATTTACAGCGTGTCATCGCTTCTACTTTTAATAATTACAAGCTGCGTCTTAGCTAAACTAAACTACACAAATATCGCAACTCCTTGGGTTAAACGCACCATTGCATTTATTGTCGGTGAGCGTTTAGTAAATATGGCGCAATTTATAAATAATATAGACTCGACAGACAGCTAAACGATTAGATGCCGGATTACTACAGTGCGACTAGAAGTGGATTAGCTAAGGCTTAATCTGTTAGTTATCAAATACGATAACTTGATTTTTACCAGCAGCCTTAGCTTTATATAATAGTTGGTCTGCGTTTTCATATAACCTTTCAAACTTAGAGAGTTTTGTATCACCTTTATCTACACCCGCACTAATTGTGACTCCTGTTAATTCAGGTGATATGTCATTTAAATTAAGGCTAGCAATGGCTAATACAAGCCTATGTGAAATCTTTTTTACGGTTTCAACATCATTGCTTGGAAAGAAAACTACAAACTCTTCTCCGCCATATCGTCCAACAATATCTTTTTCTCTAGTTTTAACTTTTAAAGCATGAGCGACCCTTTGAAGAACTTTATCACCAGCATTATGTCCAAATCGATCATTAATGAGTTTAAAGTTATCTATATCTGCAATGAGTAAAAAACCACTTTGTTTATCTAAGCGTGAAACTTGTTCATGAAAGCCTTTTCTATTTAACACTTTTGTCAGAGGGTCGATTAACGATTCATTAGTGATTGTTATATTAAGTCGTTTTAATTTTTTAATATGACGAATTGAGAAAAACAAAATGAGAATGAAAAGGCCAAGGTTAATAAACAGAATTATATTTAACCTAATATGATCAGCCGCTTTGCTTTGCCAATCAATTTCGCTTGCAAATGCAAAGCTACTAAATAAAGAAAGACTAAATAGTACTAATTTTAAAATATACATTTTTTGATAAGGTAAAAACACAAATTAGGCAACTTATAAACGAATGTAATAACAGGCCTTGAATGCCAATACTTAAATAGGGTCCAATCATCTTAGCATCAGATACATCTAGCAAAACACCCCATGAAACAACCAAGTATAAAAACCCAATTAAGAGTAATGATAAAGATATTGTTTCAGATTTTAATTTACTGACATACATAGAAAATAAAGCTATGAGAAGTAATGAGCCTAACGAAGATACAATAGTCATCGGCTCAAACCATAAACCAGGGGCCTCAATGAAAGAGTGATTTGCATTAGCTTCCCAAAACTCAGGAAAAGCCAAAACTTTTAGAATATCGACGTGTGAAAATATGAGCAAAAGTTCTTCAAATTTCACTCCTGCAACAGACTCGTTAAAAGCAATAAAGGTGATAAAGCCATTCGAGAGCCATATAAAAAACGCTGAAGTAATGGCTAAAAGCAAATTGTATAATTGTGATTTATTGCTATAGCTTTTCAATTATTAGTCCGTTTTTTCTTTAAACTCACACAAGTCTTCAATAATACAACTGCCGCATTTAGGCTTGCGTGCTACGCAGGTGTAGCGCCCGTGTAGTATTAACCAGTGGTGTACGTCTACTTTAAATTCTTTAGGAACAACCTTTTCAAGTTTTTGCTCAACGGCGACTACATCTTTGCCCATAGCAAATTTGGTGCGGTTAGAAACACGAAAAATATGCGTGTCTACGGCAATGGTCGGCCAGCCGAAGGCTGTGTTGAGCACTACATTTGCGGTTTTTCGGCCAACACCGGGTAGGGCTTCTAGAGCTTCACGGTTCTCGGGAACAATGCCGTTATGTTGATCAACCAATATTTGGCACATTTTGTACACGTTTGCGGCTTTTGAATTAAATAACCCAATGGTTTTTATATAATCGCGAAGCGCATCGTGGCCAATATCTAAAATGGCTTGTGGCGTATTAGCAACCGGAAATAATTTACGGGTGGCTTTATTTACCCCTACATCGGTGGCTTGTGCAGAGAGCGTAACGGCAACAAGTAGCTCAAATGGGCTTGAGTATTCAAGCTCGGTTTCTGGATGCGGGTTTTGTTCGCGCAAGCGCGAGAGTATTTGGTGACGTTTTTCTTTATTCATGCAACTTAAAACGCATTAGCTAATAGCGTTAATGCGTTTTCCCCTTAAGTTAAGCTAGTAACACGTGCGCGTGGGCCTTTTTCGGCTTCTGGCGGCGTTACTTGTTTTGATTTTATTTGTGCGTCAATAACATTTTTTGCTGCTATTAGCAGCCCAAGCCCTAAAAAGGCGCCGGGTGGTAAAATAGCGAGTAAAAACTGGCTATCGAAACTAAATATTTCCAAGCGTAGGCTTTGTGCCCATGGCCCTAGAAGCAAATCGGCCCCATCGAATAATGTACCTTGGCCTATCAGTTCGCGCATTGCACCGAGCACTAACAGTACGGCCATAAAGCCTAAGCCCATCATCAGTCCATCGAATGCAGACAGGTGCACAGGGTTTTTAGAGGCATACGCCTCTGCACGGCCAATAATGGCGCAGTTAGTTACTATTAGTGGAATAAATATGCCTAATGATTGATACAAGCCAAAAGTGTACGCATTCATAAGTAGCTGAACTATGGTCACAAAGCCTGCAATAATCATTACAAATACTGGAATACGAATGTCTTTAGGCACCCAATTACGCACAACTGAAACAGTAATATTAGAGCCTACTAAAACTAATAAAGTAGCTAACCCTAGGCCGAGCGCGTTGGTTACAGTTGATGTAACAGCTAAAAGCGGGCATAAACCGAGTAGCTGCACTAGCGCGGGGTTATTAGCCCATACGCCTTCTTTGTATAAGGTTTTTAACTCACTCATTGGGTTACCTCTTGGCAAGCATTAGGCTGTTTAAAAATGGCGTCAAAGTTAGTTTTTGCAAATAATACGGCATTTTTTACTGAGCCTACCACGGCGCGAGGGGTAATTGTTGCGCCGGTAAATTGGTCAAACTGGCCGCCATCTTTTTTTACCGCCCAACGGGCATCGTCTTCACTTTGAACCGTTAAATCGTTAAATGTAGTGATCCACAGCGACTTTTTAACTTCTACTTTATCGCCTAAGCCGGGCGTCTCTTCGTGCTTAGTAGTGCGAACGCCGGCAATGGTGCCATCAGCAAGTACGGCGGTTAATAAGTTAATATCGCCACTGTAACCACTAGGTGTTATGTGTCTTATTACAAGTGCAACAGGTTGCTGATTTTTATAAGCGCGGTAAATAACTTGCTCGGGGTAAGGACCAAGTTGTTCGTCGCTCATAATTACGCAATTTGTATTGAGCTGATTATCGTAGCTGCTTGGGTTTAATACCTCTTGTAATTGTGAGGTTAGTTGCAAGCGTTCTTGCTCGGCAATTTTATCGGCGGTAAAGGCATCAATTGAGGCAACTAAGCCTGTTGTTATCAGTGCAAAGGCGGTTAATATCGCGCCATTTTTAGCCATTGATGAAATAATCATTTTACTGCTCCGTGGCCATAAGTGCGTGGTTGGGTGTAGTAATCAATCAGCGGTACGGCAATATTAATTAATAATACACTAAAGGCTACCGCATCAGGGAAGCCACCAAAGGTGCGAATTAAATACACCAACAAGCCAATTAACGCGCCATAAATTAAGCGCCCTTTATTGGTAGTTGCAGCCGAAACAGGATCGGTGGCGATAAAAAATGCGCCCATCATGGTTGCGCCACTTAATAGGTGAAATACCATACCCGGCTCGGTACCCGGCGCGGCAATATAGCCAATGGCACTGCACAGTGCTAGTGAGCCTATAAAGCTTACTGGAATATGCCAGTTTATAATTTTAGCTTTTAAAAGGTATAAACCACCGGCTAAAAAGCCTAGGTTAACCCATAGCCAACCAAGCCCAGCCCATTGAGAAAAAATCGGTTTTTGCATACTTTCGCTAACGGTTAGACCATGTGCTACATCGGTTTTAACTGTATCAAGCGGGGTGGCCATGGTGAGGCCATCAACGCCGGCACGGACTTGATCAACACTAAAGCCCAGAGCGGTAAAATCGGTAAATATAAGGCGTAATTGGTCAATAAAGCCAATTGGGGCATTAAGTAAATCGGTAACGGGTAACCAAGCGGTCATTTGCACCGGAAACGAGACTAAAAGTAGTACGTATGCGGCCATTGCTGGGTTAAATAAGTTAAACCCAAGCCCACCATAAAGTTGCTTTACAATCACAATGGCAAATAAACAGCCAATAATAATGACCCACCAAGGCGCCAGCGGCGGAATACTCAGTGCTAACAGCACACCAGTAAGCCAAGCACTACCATCACTCAATGCAGGCCAAACAGGGCGTTTACGCATTAACATAATGGCTGCTTCAAATACGCTCACAGCAACAAGTGCCAGTACTAACTGAATAAGTACGCCAGTCCCAAAAAATACCACTTGCGCTATTAGCCCAGGAATACACGCAGCAATTACGGTTAGCATTAATCGCGTTAACGACTTATGGCTATGGTTGTGCGGCGAACTGGCCATGGTTAATTTCATGACTGATCATTTCCTTCTTTTTGTAACTTTTTAGCTTTGGCGCGCGCTATTGCGGCGGCCACGGCGGCTTTTTTCTTCTCTGCAGCAGTTTGCTCAGAGGCCGTTTTCTCAGAGTTTGAACCGCTGCTGGTTTGTGGCTCATTGCTTTGTTCAGGTGTGCTGTGTTCACTTGCTGCTGATTGCTCTGCTTCTTTAGCTGCTTTTTTAGCTTTAGCGCGGGCAATAGCAGCAGCTACGGCCGCTTTTTTGTCATCAGCAGGAGAGTGTGTTTGTGAGTTTTCAGGCTCAACTTCACCTGTTTGCTCAGCAGCACTTGGTTCATCTGATTGCTGGGCTTGCGCAGCCGCTTTAGCGGCTTTTTTAGCTTTAGCACGGGCAATAGCAGCAGCTACCGCTGCTTTTTTATCGTCTGCGGGCGCGGGCGCTTCATCGTTTTGTGGCTCAGCGCTTTGCTCAGCTTGTGCCGCTTTTTTCGCTTTTTTCGCTTTAGCACGGGCAATAGCAGCAGCTACCGCAGCTTTTTTGTCATCAGCTGGGGCGGGCGCTTCATCGCTTTGTTGCTCTGCACTTTGCTCAGCTTGCGCCGCTTTTTTAGCTTTAGCACGGGCAATGGCAGCAGCTACCGCTGCTTTTTTATCATCAGCTGGGGCGGGCGCTTCATCGCTTTGTGGCTCAGCATTTTGCTCAGCTTGCGCCGCTTTTTTCGCTTTAGCGCGTGCAATAGCAGCAGCTACGGCTGACTTTTTATCATCAGGTGTTGGTGATGACTCGCCCTCGGCAGCTTTTTGTTCTTTATATTTACGTGCTTTTTCTTTACGTAGTGCGCGCTCTTTAGCTACTTCACTGTTATCTGGCTCTAGCTCTTCACCTTGCTGTTTTTTCGCTTTGGCGCGGGCAATTGCAGCGGCTACAGCAGATTTTTCATCGCCATCTGATGATTTGCTCTTAACGCGGGCAAGGGCATCCGCTACTTTTTGCTTTTCATCTGATGTTTTTGCCGCTGGTTTACGTTTATGGCGGTTTTGACGTTCTTGTTGCTCGCGCTCTAGGCGCTCTTTACGGGCGTCAAAGCGCTCTTTTGCTCTATCGGCTTTAATTTTTTCGGCTTGTTGCTCTTTTATTTCTACTTTTGCTACGCGGTAATACTGCACCAGTGGAATTTCGCTCGGGCATACATACGCACACGCGCCACATTCAATACAATCAAATAAGTTGTGCTCTTGTAATTTGTCGTATTCTTTTGATTTTGCAAACCATTGCAATTGCTGTGGTAATAACGAAGCAGGGCAGGCATCTGCACAGGCACTACACCGTATACAGGCTTTTTCAGGGCCAGGCTCTGCCAGCTCTTTATGATCGGGGGCTAAAATACAGTTGGTGGTTTTAATTACCCCAATACGCACAGTCGGTAAGGTAAAGCCCATCATCGGCCCGCCCATAACAACGCGCTGCTGGGGTACGGGTGAAAAACCTTGGCAATCAAGCAGGTGCTTAACTTCGGTGCCTAATAATGCCCATACATTACCTGCATTATGAATGGTGTTACCTGTTACTGTAACAACGCGCTCTATAAGTGGTTTACCTTCGTACACTGCCTGCTGCACAGCAAACAAAGTTCCTGTGTTGTGTACTAAAATACCAATATCGGCAGGAATACCGCCACTGGGTACTTCACGGTTTGTAAGTAATTTAATTAATTGTTTTTCGCCACCCGATGGATAAACAGTAGGCACCGTTTGAATAACAATATTGGCGTTGTGCTCTGCGGCACTTTTCATAGCCGCTATGGCTTCGGGCTTATTATCTTCAATGCCAACAATACACAGTGTCGGGTTTAAAATTTGTTGCATTAGCTCAATGCCTTGCACTACTTGCTTGGCATGTTCACGCATTAACACATCGTCGGCTGTTATGTATGGTTCGCACTCAACAGCATTAACAATCAAAAACTCAATAGGTTGTTTAATATCGGCTTTTACATAAGTAGGAAAGCCTGCTCCACCCATACCACTTATACCTGCTTGATGAATTATATCGACTAATTCATCGTGGCTAAGCTCACTTGTGTTAGGTGTTGGGGTTAGTTCGCACCATTGATCTTTGCCATCAGGCTCAATAATAATACTTAGCTCAGGTAAAGCCGATGGATGCGCCGAAGGCATAGAAGCAATATCTGTTATGGTGCCAGAGCTGGGCGCATGTACAGGCACAGACCAATTCGCAACGGGCACGGTTAGTGCTTGGCCTTTTAATACCTGTTGGCCTTTTTCTACAATCAATTTACCGTTAGCACCAATGTGCTGTTTAATTGGTACAACTAACTTATCAGGTAGAGGAAGCCTAGCAATACGCGCACTGTTAGAGAGTGTTTTTTGTTGTGGTGGATGCACGCCGCCCGGGAATGCCCAAACAGTGCCTTTTTTAATTTGTTCAAGTAACTTTTCCACTCAAACCTCTAATCTATTTGCGTGACAGGAATAGCATCAAGTTGCCATTTCCAGTTTTGTTTTGTTTCGGCTACAGGCAGCATATCAATGCAATCTACAGGGCAGGGCTCTACACATAAATCGCAGCCGGTACATTCTTCTATTAGTACAGTGTGCATTTGGCGTGTAGCACCGACAATGGCATCCACAGGGCATGCCTGAATACACTTAGTACAGCCTATGCACTCGTCTTCGCGAATATAGGCCACTGTTTTTATCGGCTCTGCTTGTTCGCCACCGGCAAGCGGTTTAGGCTCTACGCCCATTAAATCGGCCAGCTTTTTAACCGTTGCTTCACCGCCTGGTGGGCATTTATTAATTTCATCCCCGTTGGCAATTGCCTCAGCGTAGGGGCGACAGCCCGGATAGCCACACTGGCCACACTGGGTTTGCGGTAAAATGGTATCTATTTGCTCAACAATTGGGTCGCCTTCTACACGAAAGCGAATAGCTGCAAAGCCTAAAATAAGTCCAAAAACAAGCGCTAGCGAGCCAAGCGCTATCAAGGCATACATTAAGGTCATATTAAAACTTCACTAATCCGGTAAAACCCATAAACGCCATCGACATTAAGCCGGCGGTGATCATGGCTATTGAGGCGCCTTTAAACGGGGTAGGAACATCTGCAGCAGCAAGGCGTTCGCGCAGCGCTGCAAATAATACAAGTACTAATGAAAAGCCAACGGCTGCGCCAAAACCATACACGGCCGATTGTAAAAAGGTGTGATCTTCTTTTATGTTAAGAAGCGCAACACCTAATACCGCACAGTTAGTGGTGATCAGCGGTAAAAATATACCCAGTAAACGGTATAAAGTCGGGCTAGTTTTACGCACAACCATTTCGGTAAATTGCACCACAACGGCAATCACTAAAATAAAGCTCATGGTGCGTAAAAATTCGATATCTAGCGGCGCTAAAATATATTGATTAACTAAATAGCTTGTAACAGAGGCAAGAGTAAGCACAAACGTGGTTGCTAAAGACATACCAATAGCGGTATCAAGCTTGCCTGATACACCCATAAATGGACATAAGCCTAAAAATTGTACTAATACAAAGTTATTAACTAGAACGGTTCCAATCAATAACAAGACATATTCTGTCATGTGTGCCTCGCGCTATTAAAATCCTGTGTATTATCCTTTTTTCTGCCCCGATAAACAACATATGCGAGTCGTTATCAGTTAAATAAACACAGTAAAATAATTAAGCGATCACAAAGCTGTAAAATTTATGTGATTTTAAAGTAAGCGAAAAATTAAACAGTTAAACGCAAAAAAGAGCACATGTGCTCTTTTTTACTTTCATTAAGGGGAGGCGCTAAATATCTTTAGGTTTTTCTATGTAATAACCTTGTACGCCGTCTAGGCAAAGCGTTTCTACTATGTGTTTTTCTTCTTGGCTTTCAACGCCCTCTGCAAACACACTCACACCAATGCGGTGGGCTAAATCAACCATTAGGCGCATAAAGTATTGATTGTTTTTATCATCTTCTAGGCCGCGGGTGTAACTTGCATCCATTTTAATAAAGTCTGGTTTTAAATCACGGAAAAACTTAAACGACGTTAGTCCTACACCAAAGCGTTCAACCGTTACGCGGGCACCTACGCGATGCACCATATCAATAAAGCGTTTACTGGCTTTAATATTTTGCTGTAGGCCAAACTCACTTACTTCAAATACTAATTTAGAGGCTATATGCGTATCTTTTAATAAGCGGCGCTCTAACCAAATAACAAATTGATCGTTATGTGCACTTGAGGCGGTCACATTCAGGCCAAAAAACTTTTCAGAGAGATTACGGCTTTTAATTTTTTCAAGTGATGAGTCAATAATTAAGCGGTCAATTTCTATGGCCATATCGAGTTTTTCAGCCATGGCTAAAAACGAAGCCGTAGGGAGCACTTGGTTATCTTCGGTTTTAAAGCGCACTTGTATCTCTGCATACGCCTTAATGCTTTTACCCAGCGGCATAATATTTTGCATTACTAAGTGAACACGTTTTGATTCAATCACTTCGTTAATCACTTTACGCCAGTTTTGGTTACCAAACCCAGCACTAACATTATTAACTAAATCGGTTTCGCGCTGCACATGCCATGCATTTACTTGCTTAGATTGCGCCATGCTCATTGCGTTATCGACAACCGATAATAGTTCACCCAGCGGTTTGCCTTTTTCGTAGCCCACAATACCTGTGTTAGCCACAGAGCTGAGCTCTTGATTTTGTTGATATTGAGTAAAGCGCGATTGCAGGTTTTCACCAAAACGCTCTGCTTCTTTAAGTGGGGTATTAGGAAGTACAACGGCAAAGTCTGAGCTATTTAGCCTAAATACTTGGCTGCCGGTGTAAGTGCCGCTTATATGCTTAATTATATCCGCCACACCTTTAACGTAGTCATCACCTTTTTGGTAGCCACGGCTTTGATTTATAGTTTGCAGCTCACTACAGCGTACAAGCGCTAACGATCCAAACGTACTGCGCTCACTGTTTTCGATGTGTTTTTCGTAATATTCAACAAACATATTACGGTTACCTAATTCGGTAATTACATCTTTATAGGCTTCTTGTTTGATACTTAAGGCAGCGTTTTGAATATCATCATTTTTATTTTTTAAAAAATGCGAAAGGCGATTAAAGCTCGGGACTAAATCTTTACCTAGCTTTTTCATTTTACTTGCATCAAGTGCGGTGTCTAAGTCGTCGCCAATTTGATTTTGGTTAATATAAATGTCTATTACATCGGCTACGGTCATGCTGATATTTTTATTTAAGCTAAGAAAAATAGACTTCATTAATATGATAGGAATAATCACTAAAAAGGCAGAAATAAATATAACTATAAATAACGAGGTTTGTAGCTGCTGCGCTAAACGTTCAATGTTGAGGGTAAATTCTACTTTTATATCTGCAGCGTCGTTAACGGCAAATTGTGGGCGAACCGAATTAAAGCTAGATTGAATAAATTCAGCAAACATGGGCAGTTGGGTAGGGGAGTTAACTGAAAACACCTCAGCCCCTTGGTAGTCTCTTAGTATAAAGCTTGAAAACGTTTTACCATCGCCAATCGCTTTTTTTATACTTTCAGGCGAAAGCTCATCACTTGTTAAGCTGTTAATGTAACGTGTTACGCTGGTTTGCGCTGAAGTTTGTGCTTCACTTACTGCATTATTAAAGCTTACAGATATGAAGTAGCTTCCAGCCGCAACACATACAAGCCAAGACAGGATTTGTATAAAAATAAGTTTTTTAAAGCCAGCCATGTTATCAATCTTTTAATAGTTCAAAAGGAAAGGAATCAGGTCCTTGATCATTCAACTAATAGCAACACATTAGAATAGATATTATGTTTTAGTTATAAAGCAGAAGAGTAGTGGAAAATTACTGAAATGTCTATGAAATTCTTATGATTGGCTCCCCCTCCCCGACTCGAACGGGGGACCTGCGGATTAACAGTCCGTCGCTCTAACCAACTGAGCTAAGGGGGAACAAATAGAGGTGTAATTTTATGATTTGGCTCCCCCTCCCCGACTCGAACGGGGGACCTGCGGATTAACAGTCCGTCGCTCTAACCAACTGAGCTAAGGGGGAACTACATCATAAACATAAACTTGGCTCCCCCTCCCCGACTCGAACGGGGGACCTGCGGATTAACAGTCCGTCGCTCTAACCAACTGAGCTAAGGGGGAATCGTTTATGATTGAAAAACTTGGCTCCCCCTCCCCGACTCGAACGGGGGACCTGCGGATTAACAGTCCGTCGCTCTAACCAACTGAGCTAAGGGGGAAGCGTCATGCCTTTCAACGGGGCGAAATATTAATGATGGAGCCGCAAAGTGTCAACATATAAAAGTCATAAATTTAAAAAAGAAGTTTATTCGTTGTTTTTATGTTCGATCTGCGCATTTTATAACTCTATTTATGCAAAACACGGCGGTAAATCTCTATTTAGACTCACACCAATGTGAAAAAAACAGCGCCCATAAAATAGCCATTGTTTAATTTATGTGTAAAAAATGCCGCTGAGACAAAATTTATCGCGGCAAATCAGTAAATTTGTATTTAACCTGGTTGTCATAAAACCGAGTATAAATTTAGCTAGCAGATCTTTTTAAAAAATCCAGTAGGGTAGTTTTTTCGTATTACGGTATTTAAGAGGGGTTAAACTAATAAAGCCGTGGTTGAAAACTTTATTTTAAAAAGCTGTACAAAAACAAAACAATCAATAAGTTGCTAAATATTGGCGTTAACTAATTAAGACACTTATAGCTGTATTAGGCACAAAGATTTGGCTTAGCTTAATTTTTTGTTTGTAAGCATTGATAAGTTTTTAACTTTAACTTTGAGCAAAGGTTGGACCTGAGCTGAATTTTAGCCTGCGCGCAAGCCTTTATAAATGCGGGCTCAGCTGAGTTATCCACGGTTTCTGTGGATAACTCTGTTTATGAAACTTTAAGAACACTGTCCCGACCAGAGTTTTAGGGCGCTACAACGATTTCAAGCTTTTAAAACGATTTTTTTATTACTATAAAAAACATAGGGTTATAAATACATGCCGAATTACCATGCAACGATGAGTAAATTAATTCGTTACGATAAAGATTAATACCGCGCTGTGTAAAAATTCAGCGAATTTGCAGGGTTAAATGTTAAAAAAGTAATAAAAATGTTCACTTATTGTTTTTTGGCGCTCTAAGGGCATATTTGTGCACAAATGCTTAAAAATTCAACTTTAGCTATTTTTTTAATTGTTGCTTTATTATTAGTATGAAATCCATTGATAAATCCGTGGCTTGAATTGCTATGATGCTTTAAAATGGCTCGCTCAGTAAAAGAGGCTTATTTATTCCATGCGCGAAACTTCACATTCTCAATCACGCCCAGATTTACTTAACGATCCCATCTTGCCTACATTGAAAAAAATGACCATTCCGATGATATTTGGCATGGTCACACTAATGATGTTCAATATAGTTGATACATTTTTTATCAGTATGTTGGGCACAGAGCCCCTTGCGGCGGTAAGCTTTACGTTTCCGGTAACCTTTACGGTAATAAGCCTAGCCATAGGTTTAGGTATTGGCACATCAGCGGTGATAGCGAAAGCCTTAGGCAGTAATAAAATAGAAGAGGCGCGTTTTGATGCCAGTGTGTCGCTTATTGTGGCGCTACTATTAGTTATTTTACTTTCGTTTATTGGATATTTACTAATCGACCCAATATTCACTTTATTAGGGGCCGGACAATTAGTGCTGCCACTTATTCATGAGTATATGAATATTTGGTTTATTGGCAGCGTATTTTTAATTACCCCTATGATAGGTAATTCGGTATTACGAGCCAGTGGCGATACTAAAACACCCAGCATAGTAATGGGTGGGGCAGGGCTGATTAATGCCATACTCGATCCTATTTTAATATTTGGCTGGGGCCCAGTACCGGCATTAGGCATTCAAGGTGCCGCTATTGCCAGTGTTATTGCCTGGGGCGTAGCGGTTATTATTATTTTATATGTGCTGGGCGTTAAAAAGCGGCTATTAAGCTTAAAAGCCGGTAATCAAACTGCGGCCAGTGCAATTAAAAAAGTACTTAAAATAGGTTTACCCGCAGCGGGGGCTAACATGCTTACCCCAGTAGCAATGGCTGTGATGACCGCACTCGTTGCCAATCATGGACCCGAAGCGGTTGCCGCTTTTGGTGTGGGCAGCCGTATTGAATCAATTGCCAGTATTTTAGTGCTGGCCTTGTCGATGACATTGCCTCCTTTTGTTAGCCAAAACTTTGGGGCGGGTAAATTAGGCCGCGTAAAAGAGGCGTACATTGGTACGCTTAAATTTGTGATGATATGGCAATTTGCTATTTATATTTTACTCATTGCGCTGTCAGGGGTAATAAGCCAATTATTTGGTAAAGAACAAGCTGTAATCGATGTTATTAAGCTCTTTATATACACCATACCGCTAAGTTATGGTTTTCAAGGGGTGATCATTTTATCAAATTCATCGTTTAATGCTTTACACAAACCTATGAATGCATTGTTTTTAAGTATTATTCGTTTGTTTGTGTTTTATCTGCCTTTTGCTTATGTAGGCAGTATGCTAGGTGGCTTAATTGGCTTATTTATTGGCGCTGCAATCGGTAATGTATTCACAGGGTTAGTCGCGTACAAATGGTTTGTAAAAGAGCTAGATGCAATATGTAGTAACACGGTAACGGAGTAAATGAATGAGTGATCACTTTGAGCTAAAGTCACAATTTAAACCCGCGGGCGACCAACCCACAGCGATTAAACAGCTTGAAGAAGGCTTAGAAGCCGGGCTTGCGCATCAAACCTTACTCGGTGCTACAGGTACAGGTAAAACATTTACCATGGCCAATATTATTAGCGATTTAAATCGCCCAACAATAATAATGGCGCATAATAAAACACTTGCCGCGCAGTTATATGGAGAGATGAAAGAGTTTTTTCCTAATAATGCAGTTGAGTATTTTGTATCTTACTACGATTACTACCAGCCAGAAGCCTACGTGGTTGCCAGCGATACGTTTATAGAAAAAGACGCCTCTATTAATGAGCACATAGAGCAAATGCGTTTAAGTGCTACTAAGGCATTGCTTGAGCGCCGCGATACCATAATAGTGGCCTCTGTGTCGGCTATTTATGGTTTGGGCGACCCCGACTCATACATGAAAATGATGCTGCTTTTAAAAGTAGGCGAACAGGTCGACCAACGCGATATGCTGCGCCGTTTAGCTGAGCTGCAATATACCCGTAACGACATTGACTTTAGCCGTGGTACTTACCGTGTACGCGGCGAAGTTGTTGATATATTTCCTGCCGAGTCAGACACCTATGCAGTACGCGTAGAAATGTTTGATGACGAAATAGAGCGCCTTAGTATTTTTGATCCCCTTACTGGTGCGGTAGAAAAACACATAGTTCGCGCCACTATTTACCCTAAAACGCACTATGTAACGCCACGCGAAAAAATTCTTGATGCCATAGAAAAAATAAAAGCTGAGCTTAAAGAGCGCAGAGCACAATTATTAAGTGCCAATAAATTAGTAGAAGAGCAGCGCATAGCGCAGCGTACCCAATACGACATAGAAATGATGACCGAGCTTGGTTATTGCTCGGGCATAGAAAACTACAGCCGTTATTTGTCGGGGCGTACACCGGGCGATCCACCACCCACATTACTCGATTATCTTCCTGATGATGCATTAATGATCATCGATGAATCGCACGTAACCGTATCGCAAATAGGTGCCATGTATAAAGGCGATAGAAGCCGTAAAGAAAACCTAGTTGAATATGGCTTTAGAATGCCATCGGCGATGGATAACCGCCCATTGCGCTTTGAAGAATTTGAAGCCATAGCACCGCAAACGATTTATGTATCGGCAACGCCGGGTGATTTTGAGTTAGAGCGCAGCGCAGGCGAAGTAGCAGAGCAAGTTATACGTCCAACAGGCCTGTTAGACCCAGAAATAGAAATACGCCCTGTAGGCACCCAAGTAGATGATTTACTCTCAGAAATTTATAAATGTGTAGAAAAAGGTGAGCGAGTACTGGTAACAACGCTTACCAAGCGCATGTCTGAGGATTTAACCGATTACTTAAGCGAGCACAATGTAAAAGTACGTTACCTACACTCAGACATAGACACAGTAGAACGCGTTGAAATAATTCGTGATTTACGCGCCGGTGTGTTTGATGTGTTAGTGGGTATTAACTTATTACGAGAAGGCCTAGATATGCCAGAAGTGGCGCTAGTTGCCATTTTAGATGCCGATAAAGAAGGCTTTTTACGCTCAGCACGTTCGCTTATTCAAACCATTGGCCGTGCTGCTCGCCACCTCGACGGGCGCGCCATTTTATATGCCGATAAAGTCACTAAATCGATGGAAAAAGCGATTAGCGAAACCCAGCGCCGCCGCGAAATACAACACGCCTTTAATATAGAGCACGGCATTGAGCCGCAAGCCTTGGTTAAAAAGATCACCGATATTATGGATGTGGGCGAAGAAGCCGCACCAAAAGATAACCTTAAGCTGGTACGTAAAGAGTCTAAAAAAATACTCAGTGCGAAAGAAATTGCCACACAAATTAAACAGCTTGAAAGCAAAATGCATGCTTATGCCAGCGACCTTGAATTTGAAAAAGCCGCGTCTGTACGCGACGAAATACACGAACTACAACAACAGTTGATTAACTAAATGACACCCGATTTTTCGCCCCTAATAAGCGCGCTTGAAGATGCGCCATTACTACAAAACGAACTATGCCGCGTATTTCATGGTCGCGGCCATAGCGTGGCATCACTAAGCCATATTAATTTAGACTTTTATCCGCCAAGCTTGTTTTTAATTTCGTACGATGAAATTGACGAAGCCACGTTAAATACACTGACCAGTACCCTTTGGGCGTGGGCGCAACAGCATCACCCTGAATTAATATCTGCATTGGTGTATCAACAGCGCGCGGGTGTACAAAGCAGCAATCGTTTAGTGCATGGTAATCTTCCCTCGCCACATGTGGTAAAAGAAAACGGCATTGGTTTTTTAGTGGATTTAACAAGCCGCCAAAACACCGGAATATTCCCCGATATGCGTAGTGGCCGTGAGTTTGTCTCTGCCAATAGTAAACATGCAAAAGTACTTAATTTGTTTTCATATACGTGTGGTTTTTCGCTTGCGGCAATGCAAGGCGGGGCCGATCACGTTATGAACATGGATATGAGCAAAGGTGTACTTAAAGTAGGTAAGCAAAACCACCAACTTAATGGTTTTGAGCGCGGAGTGAGTTTTTTACCGCACGATATTTTAAAGTCGTTTGGTAAATTAAAAAAAGCAGCGCCGTTTGATTTAATTATTGTAGACCCGCCAAGCTTTCAAAAGGGCAGCTTTATTCTAACTAAAGATTATCAAAAGGTGCTGCGCAGATTGCCCGAACTACTGTGCGATACTACACAGCTTTTATTATGCGCTAATAGCCCAGAGCTTAGCGAAGATGCGTTTAAAGCTTTAATAAACGAGCACACCCAAGGAGCAATAGAATTTGTTGAGCGCCTTGCACCAACGGCCCGTTTTGTAGAAGTAGACAGCAATAAAAGCTTAAAAGCGTTAGTGTATAAAACGGCGCATACCGCAACTTATACCAATTCGCAATAATACTTAATCATTTTAAGGGGCTAAACGTGTCGCTATCTGTGTTAAAAAACTCTCATTTAGAACAACTAAATAGCGAATTTTTTGCCTAGCTATCAACACGTTTTTCCAGCCTCAAAATAGATCACTTAATTAAGCTAATTGGTATTAAATGAAACTGAGTAAGCGTTTAAACGCAATTAATGCGTTAATTACTGACCCCGTTGATGTTATTTGGGATTGCTGCTGCGATCATGGTTACTTAGGCATTGCACTATTAAAGCGCCGCGCTGCAAAACAGGTTAATTTTGTCGATGTGGTAGATAAAATAATGGCCGAGCTGAGCGAGCACCTTACAAATATTAGCCAAACACTGCCAAGTAATGCGCAATATAAAGTACATTGCCAAGATGTAAGAGAAATAAAGCTCGTTCCAAATGCTTTAAATACTGTGGTTATTGCAGGTGTTGGCGGCGAGCTGTTACTAAAACTTGTTGCCGGCATTATTAAAAACAATTGCGCTGCATCTGTAGCAAGCACCCGCTTTATAGTTTGCCCTATACACCATACTTATCATTTGCGCAGTGGTTTAGCCAAATTAGACTTAGGCCTTGAAAGCGAGCAATTAATCACTGAAAACAACCGCTATTATGAGCTTATAGAGCTAAGTCAACGTAGCACAGCGTTGCTCACATCTACCGGTAACAGCATGTGGGATTTAAATAATGCATCGCACAAGCAATACCTTAAACAGTTACTCACTCATTATAATAAAATGCTTAATAAAGATGAGCTTTATTATCAAAAAGTTATAACAGATTATAAAAAACTCAGCGACGCTTAAAAATGGCTTATTTAGCGCTAATAGTGTGATCTAATGCAAGGCGCAAAAACGTAACATCAACATAGATTATATCGCCTTGCGCGAGTTTATTTGGTTTATGTATGTCAGATAAAAAAAGTCGCATTGAGCCGCTGCTCAGTGCAGAGCAAAAATGGCAAAACAGTTACGAGCAGCCAATTTCGTATGCTCCATTAGTGCAACTTGCTAATAACAGCTGGATAGTTCCACAGCACTTTTTACGCTATAAACACACCTTACAAAGCGTTAATCAAGTACTAGAAAATATTAATTTTTCAGCGCACTTTAGAGTGCTTGCTGCACAAAAAGATCAGCAACTTTATTTACAAGTTGCCGTACTCAGCCCCGATAATTACAAAACCAGTAGTTACGCGGGTGAGGGCACAGCAAAAAAATTACTGTTTGGCAGACGCTGGATAGTAGAGGAAAACTTACCAACCTCCGAGCTTATTCAAACAGCGTTTTTAGCGCTTAAAATAGCGCGAGAGCACGAGGTAAGAGAGCTGTTTCAATTTACTCACAGCAATAATACCACCAGCACGCCATTTAATAATCATCATGATTTACCGGTTATGGCACAAAATGCAGAGCTTGTTATTGCACACGCGCCGCAGGGCAATGAGGAGCGTCATACTATTGAGCAGTTATTAAAACGGGTAGTATTTGCAGGTGCTAAGGTATCGCTAAGTGCTATGCAGCAAATAAGCTCGCAGCAGTGGTTATACACCTTAAAATTACACTGCAATACTTGCCAGCTTACTGAATTTAATAATAAAACCTTTGCATTTTTAACCAGTGATAGCAGCGCAAATAGCTTTTTACATGGCCTTATTAATGCCCTGGTTGATATTAGTAATGAGTATGTGAGTGAGCAATTTAAATACCAAGGGTTTGCCCGATTTAGTAAACACAATTGCGTAGAAAAAATAGGTGCGCTAAGTGTGGCAATGCGCTCGCCAAAAGTGTTGGGGCTGTGCTCGCTTGGCAAGCAACATGCAAATAAGCTTAATTTTGAAATTGATAGTTCGCGTGCGCCACAAGGTTGCGGCCAAGCTATAGATGGGTTTTTAGCTGCCCACGGTATAGAGCAGCCAGAAAATGCACATTTATATCGTTTTTAAAGGCGGTTAATTTCTTCTTTTGTGGTGTAGCTTGAGTCTGTCACTATGGCCTCAAGCGTTTGCACGCGCTCTTTTAAAGCAACAACTTGCGCACTTACCTCGGCCAGTTGTTTATTCGCATCTTGATTGCTATCTTGCATTTTGTGTTTAAATTCAAGGTGCTTTTTGTACATATCGTAAATAACCCCAGAGCCAACCGATATAAGCACAATAAGTACTATCATTGTAGTGCCTGACATAACCACTTCCTTTTTATAGTTTTAACTGTTGCATAAAGTATAACCATATTTAGCAGCGGTTAAACCTGACAATTGTAACTTTATTTGTCGATTGCTGCGTGGAGTTGTGTTCATCATTGATACACCTGCGTTATTGTTTAATAACTAATGGCGTAATTAATAAGTCTATTTGAGATTAAACCGTGTGACTTTAAAGCCAACATTTTTATTGTGTTGCTTTGATCAGCAGTTTTAACGCGCTCTATGCCAGCGTTAACCTTGTATTTAATTGTGTATTAATGCAAACGGGTATAGTGTTTACAGACTTCTAGAACTATATTTTATAATCAATACAGTGAGTTGCTATGTTAAATAATAAAATACCTCCGGTTATTGTCGTGCTCGTTTTTGCAGGCATTATGGCGTTAATAGCCCATTACAGTGTGATTGATTTTACAGCGTTTATTGCCTATTTAGCAGCAAGCTTAGTCATTATAGGGTGCGCATTTTGTATAGCCGGGGTAGTAAGCTTTAAATTTGCACGTACCACAGTTAATCCAAATAAGCCTGAGCAAGCATCAAAGTTGGTAACCAGTGGTGTATATAAAATTTCACGTAATCCTATGTATGTAGGCTTTGCGTTTATTTTAGCTGGCTGGGGTATTTGGCTTAGTTCGCTGTGGGCACTTTTATGTGTTGCTGGGTTTATTGCTTATTTAACGTTTTTTCAAATAATTCCTGAGGAGCGGGCGCTTAGCAAATTATTTGGCCAAGAATTCACAGAGTATAAAAACAAAGTAAAACGCTGGTTGTAATTTACAAGCAAATACAAAAAAGGCTATCGAGATGATAGCCTTTTTGCGTTCAGCGCTAATAAATTAACCGTGCTTTCACTGAAAACCCCGTAACTAGCGTTATTCGTACTCGATTGGATCAGTGACGTTATTAAGCGAAAATGCCTCTAAACGTTCTTGGCAAGCACCACATTTACCACAGGCTTTTTCGCGTCCGTTATAACAAGTCCATGTTTGGCTGTAGTCTAAGCCCATTTTTATGCCATCGGTTAAAATATCAATTTTGGTGTTATTTAGGTACGGGCTAAAAATTTCTACAGCGTCGTAATTAGCAATACGACATACATCATCCATTTTTTGCACAAACTCAGGACGGCAATCAGGGTAAATAGCATGATCCCCCGAATGCGCGCCATAATATACTTTGCTCGCTTTTAAAGACACAGCGTAACCAACCGCGAGCGAAAGCAAAATCATATTACGATTAGGCACTATGGTGCTTTTCATGCTTTCTTCTTCGTAATGACCTTCTGGTACATCAATATCATCAGTCAGTGATGAGCCACCAATAAGCTGGTTAATAGCTGATATATCTACAATTTTATGCGGAACATTAAGTTTTTCACACACGTTTGCAGCCACTTCAAGCTCTTTAACATGACGCTGACCATAGTCAAATGAAAGGGCATAAACATCATGGCCTTGTTGTAAGGCTTTATTTAATACGGTAAACGAATCCATACCGCCGGAATAAATAACAACTACTTTTTGCGTCATATCTGGATTGCTCTTTAGTTTTAATAGAGGTTTATATCAGGGCGCGATATACTACACGGCCGCAGCTTAAATAACAATTTTTGGGCAGCGCTTTTTCGTCTTTTATAGTAGCAATTTTGCAGCTAGGCAGTAAGTGAGATCTCTTTTGTACAAAATTAATGAAGTGTTTGAAACCATCCAAGGTGAAGCAAGTTTTACCGGCACACCCTCAATATTTTTGCGTTTGCAAGGCTGCCCAGTGGGCTGCGCATGGTGTGATACTAAACAAACTTGGGAAGTCGATAACGTGTACAAAGTATCGCTTGATGAAACGGTAGAAAAAAAAGCCGATTCAGATCATTGGGCCGATGCCAGCGCCGAGCAAGTACTTGAGCTATTTAAATCGCGTGGCTATACAGCAAAGCATGTTGTAATTACCGGCGGCGAGCCGTGTATGTACGATTTAAACCCAGTGTGTAAGCTATTGCACGATAACGGCTTTACGACACAAATAGAAACCAGTGGCACCTTTGAAATACTTGCCCCTGAGCAAACCTGGGTTACCGTATCGCCTAAAATTAACATGCGCGGCGGCTACGAAGTACTTACCAGCGCCATGAAGCGCGCCAACGAGATAAAGCACCCAGTAGCGATGCAAAAGCACGTAGAAGAGTTAGAAGAATTATTTACAAAAACAGGTGTTAATCCTAAGCTTGTTTACTTACAGCCAATCAGCCAAAAAGTGTCAGCCACCAAATTAGCCATCGACACTTGTATTGCCAAAAACTGGCGCTTATCGGTGCAAGTACATAAGTATTTAGGGATTAGCTAAAGCGCAAGAGCAGCTGTAAGTGCTTAGCTGTAAGCGATAAGCTGCTCGGCGTTAAGTTATATTACGTAGATACAAGGTTGGGTTGAGTGAAACGAAACCCAACACCACAACTCCATTACTCCCTCTTTATATCAAGTACCACACCAGCTTATTTAAACGCGTAGATCGGATAAGCGAAGCGCCATCCGACACCGTAACTTATTTAAGTTTCGGCGAATATCAATAGCTAATTAATTTATGATGTATGAAGTCAAGATTTGACCCCTCAGGTTCTCTAGTAGGTTGGGTTGAGTGAAACGAAACCCAACACCACAACTTCATTGCTCACTCTTTATATAAACCACCACACCAGCTTATTTAAACGCGTAGGTCGGATAAGCAAAGCGCCATCCGAAAAGGCTAATTAATTTCTTCCCCGCAGTGATAGCATTTATTTTTTGGCAGGCGATAGCTAGTAGCTGATTGCATTACCTGGTTTTTCTTACAATTTGGGCAAAAGTAATTAATAACATTCATAATCAGCGCGATTGCAAAAATAAAACTGCCAATATAAAACGGGTTTGTATAAAACTGGCTACTCGCTGGTGAAAACATAAAGCCAATAACACATATAATCAATGCGACTAAATACACTCTAAACTTGATTGCCTTACTCAAAATTAAATTCTCCTTTTTTATCTTTTTATCAAATAGATTGGTATTTAGCTACTTAATTTTAAACAGAGAACTCTTATAAAACTACCAGCCCCATTATTTTCAAATGCTTTTAAGAGTGGGTTTGTATTGCTATACATTTATCAAGTACAGCTAATCTGTGATACGGACTGTAGTTAATTTAATAAAAGGATTTAGATATGGAACTTCTTAGTTCAATACTCGCATTTGTAGTTATAATCATTTGTTTTAGCTGGTACAGCACGGTTAAAAACCTAAAGCAGCAATCTAAAAAAAATATAGATTCATTGAATGACAAGCTTGATGTGTCAAGAGCAGAAATTAAGAACACATCAATTAAAAATAAAGAGTTACTTGATAAATACAGCCCAATTATTCAAGTAGAAAACTATATTAAAGACCTTCTAGAAAAAGCTGAGTTGGAAGCAAAGACTATAAAACAAAATGCAATGGATTTAGCGAATGACATTGAACTAGAAGCTGTTACTACAAGAGAAACCCTGAAAGGGTATAAAGCCGAAGGGAACCAAAAGCTTAAAGAAGCAAAAGAAAAAGCTGAGAAAATTCGCCTTGAGGCTAATCAAGAGGCAGATCGAATTACATCATTTGCAGTTAAGCAAGCTAAAGAAATTGCTGGTGATGCTTACGAGGCTAAAGAAAAAGCAGATATCTATGAACAAGCAATTAAAGCTATGCGAAATACTATCGATGGCTATAAAGACGACTACATAATACCAAATCACTCAGTTTTAGATGATTTAGCTGATGAATTTAGCCATAAAGAGGCTGGAGTCGAGTTAAAATTAATACGTCAAAACATCCGCCAAATGGTTAAAGATGGTTTTGCAGGCGATTGCGATTATGTCGAGCACCATAGAAAAACATACGCAATACATTTTGTAGTTGATGCTTTTAACGGCAAAGTAGATAGTGCATTATCCAAAGTAAAACACGACAATTTTGGGAAGATAAACCAAGAAATTTTAGATGCTTTTGCATTAGTAAATCACAATGGCGTACCGTTTCGTAGTGCGCGGATTAATGAAAAGTATTTAAATGCTCGTTTAACAGAGCTTAAGTGGGCAGTCGCGGTCAGTGAACTTAAAAGAATTGAACGAGAAGAACAAGCTGAAATTCGGGCACAGATACGTGAAGAGGAAAAAGCGCTACGAGATATCGAAAAAGCAAGAAAAGAAGCTGAGAAGGAAGAACGATTAATTCAAAAAGCGCTAAAAAAAGTCAGGGAAGAGCTTTTAGCTGCCAATGATGAACAAAAAGCTGACTATGAAGCCAAGTTGTTTGATTTAGAAAATCAATTAAAAGAAGCTGAGGATAAAGGACAAAGAGCTATTTCTATGGCACAACAAACTAGACGTGGTCATGTTTATGTCATCAGTAACATTGGTAGTTTTGGTGAAGAAGTATTTAAAATAGGTATGACTCGAAGGTTAGAACCAATGGACCGTGTTAAAGAGCTTGGAGATGCATCTGTCCCGTTTTCTTTTGATGTTCATGCAATGATATTTAGTGAGGACGCACCAACTTTGGAAAAAGAACTTCATCGTCGTTTCAACTTATGCTCAGTTAATAAGATTAACTCAAGAAAAGAGTTTTTTAAAACAACGATATCTGAAGTGAAACAAGCTGTAGAAGCGAGTGGTATTTTAGATGTTCATTGGACGCTGAAAGCAGAAGCTGCTGAATATCGAGAAAGCCTATCCATAGAGAAAAGCATGCGACAAAGCGCAATTGCATAATTAAAGCCAATAATTCATATAGTGTTGATTCAAATAACACTATATGAATTAAATACTCCTTCCAACCACCATCACAAAACGTAATCATTAATATCATATTTGATAATTTTTTGTCCTTACTACATTCATTTATCATGGCTAATTAATTCCTTTAATTACATTTAACGCCCTTGCCGTTAAGGAACATGCCATGAATAAAAAAGAGTTAAATCGTAGAGACTTTATGAAGTTATCGGCTGCTGGGTTGGGTGCTGCCGCGCTGCCTATGCTATTTACAAGTTTAAATGCTAATGCCAACCTGCAAGCAGCTGATAAAGGCGAGCAAGCAAATGGCTTAGCTGATTCGCCAATGCCTTATCCACGAACGTTTTCGCATATTGGTGTGTCAGTGCCAAACTTAGAGCAAGCTGTTAAATTTTATACTGAAGTGCTGGGCTGGTATTTAATTATGAAACCCACACAAATAACAGAAGATAAATCACCGATTGGTGAAATGTGTACTGATGTATTTGGTGCTGGGTGGGGCAGTTTTAAAATAGCCCATTTATCAACAGGGGATAGGGTGGGGGTTGAGCTATTTGAGTTTAAAAATCAGCAAAACCCAAAAAATAATTTTGAGTATTGGAAAACGGGAATATTTCATTTATGCGTACAAGACCCTGATGTAGAAGGACTCGCAGATAAAATAGTGGCCGCAGGTGGTAAAAAGCGTATGAAAGCGCCGCGCTATTATTACCCAGGGGAAAAACCATACCGCATGATTTACATGGAAGACCCGTTTGGCAATATTTTAGAAATTTATAGCCACAGTTACGAGCTTATATATTCAAGTGGCGCTTATGGTTAATTAATTATGTAACGCGTCACTGTGCTTCACTGTACTTCATTGAATAAACGCTAATAAAAAAGCGTAGCCCTAGAGCAACGCTTTTGTATATTTTTTACAGCTTACAGCTTACAGCTTACAGCTAACTTATTCCGCCGCTAAGTAATCTAAAACCACTTGGTGGTGATCTTTGGTTTTAAACTTATCAAATAAGTGTTTAATTTTACCGTCTTGGCCTACTAAAAAGGTTAAGCGGTGAATACCGTCGTACTCTTTACCCATAAATTTTTTGTAGCCCCATACGCCAAATGCTTCAGCAATGGCGTGATCTTCATCGGCGAGCAAATCAAAGTTAAGCTCTTTTTTAGTTTCAAAGTTTTTAAGGCGCTTAATTGGATCTGGGCTAATTCCTACAACGCGGGTGTTAAATTGAGCAAGCTGCGCTTGTTGGTCACGTAAGTTTTCGGCTTGAACCGTACAACCCGGTGTAGAGGCTTTAGGGTAAAAGTACACCAGTACTTGTTGCTCTTTTAACAGCTCACTTAACGTGACTGTTTCGTCGTTTTGGTTTTGTAAGCTAAATTCTGGTGCTGTATCACCGGCTTGTAATGGACTAATTTTGTTCATGCTGTGCTCCTTAGCGAATACGTTTAAAAATATAATCTACGTTAAGACTGTGCGAAAGGTTTTCAAAGGTCACTTTAAATTGGTCTATATCAACCTCTACTGGGATATTAAACTCAATTTCGCAGCGCATTTTAGTGTCGGTTTCTTCATCGTAGGTGTCTGACTTTAATGAGCAGATACTAATGTGGTGATCGGCAAAAAAACGCGTTACTTTACTCAGTGTACCTGGGGTGTCTATCCCTGTGTATTCAAGGGTATAGCCTGCGCAAAATTCACTTTCGGTGTGGCGAGTGGTGCTGCGCTTCATCATGGTGAGTAGGCCTAGCTCCATGCCTTTAGTAGGCAAGGTGTGCTCTATGCGGCTAATGGCCGACATATCGCCGCTTAGCAGCATGGTAAAGGTAAATTCGCTGCCTAAAATGGCTATTCGGCTATCTATAATGTTGCAATGACAATCACTTACAAGCTGTGTAAGTTCACTTACAATTCCCGGTCTATCTTCGCCAATAGCGGTTAAAACAATTTGATGATTTGAAAATGCAGTCATGAAGTTTAATACCTACGTTTTTTGAAATATAACAACCGAGTTGGTATAGCCCGCTGCGCATACACTACGTTGCACGGCGGCGAAGTTTAACACAAAAAGCGCCCTAAACTACATAGGCGCTTAATTAAAGGCGCTTTAAAGCGTTGTGTTCCTTGTTTTTACTGGCACAGGAAAGTACCATAGCTAAAATTTGTCTTTTTGTTGTGATTGATTTTATAACACATAGGTGTGAACTTTATTGCAATTAGACAGCCAAATAATAAATGTAAAGTTAATGTTGATTTTACACTGAACCAAATTCGGTATTACCCACTCATATACGTGTAAAACAATTAAAGGGTATGCTAAGGAGAAATATCTGTGCAGTATTGGATCCCAAAAGCACTTGCAGTGAGTGTATTGGTAAGTTTATCAGGGTGTAATGTTTTTATTAATGAAGCGCACAACGAACGCAATTATCGTACGCATGAAGGTGTTAAAACCCCGCCATCGTTATCTCAACCAGAGCAAGATCCGGTTTATAAAATGGATGTGGGCCAATATGATAACAACCCTGAGGCAACAAACTATCGTCCACCAGCACAGGTTTTAACTGTTGCTAAAGGTAGCTGGGTAGAAGAGGGCGATAAACAAGCGCGTATTTACTTTGATAAAAACGATGGCATTGTTGATTTAGATGAATTTGTTTGGGACTCAATTAAAGCGGTTATTGCCGAAAATAATGCAACAACCACAAAAGAAGATAAGCTACTTGGTATTATCGAAACCAACTGGTACTCAATAATTAAAGCTGAAGAGAGCTGGTTATGGGGCGATGAGGTAAGCGAAAACCAAGAGCGTTTTAGATTCACAATTGAAGAAAAATCGCATCAGCGTACTGCTTCGTTACGCGCTGAACTTATTGACTTTAAAGGTGATGATACGTTAACCGATTTACTTAAGCAGCAATTAGAAGTACGCGCGCTTAACCAAGTTGTGGCTGAATTTGATTATCGCTATCGTCAGTTAGAAGTAGAAAACCGCAAGCGCCAAGGTATTATTTCTTTAGAAATGGGCTTTGATAACAAAGGCAATGCTGCACTTGTTACTGAGCAATCATACGATGCAGTATTCGACCGCTTCTCGGGCTTTTTAGAACGCCTATCGTTTACTATTGTTGAGATTAAAACCGATACTGGCTTAATAACTGCCGACTACAACAAGCCAGAAAGCAGTGTATGGGATTCTATTTGGGGCGACGAAGTTGCGCAGCTTCCAATTGAAGAAGGCCAATACCAAATTTTAGTGAGCAAAACTAAAGAAGGCGGTACAAGCTTAACCTGGATGGATGACAAAGGCGAAACACTCGAACCTGGCACCATGAATGGTTTACAACAAGCGTTAGAAGCAGCACTTATTCAGCGCGGCATCAAAATTTAATAATTAATAATAAGTTTTTACTACAAAAAGAGCGCTTTGCTCTTTTTGTAGTTTTTATGGATTAAAAAATATGTCTCAGTTACCTCCTCGCGGGCACTATACGTGGCGCACTTGGTTTACTTTTTTAGTACCGTCGTTAATTGGTGTGTTTTTATTTATGACACCCATTCCTACCGCAGACGGGATGACCATTCCTATTGCGTTAATGGCTAAAGGCGTGCAAGCGTTGATGTCTGGCTCTGCGCAAGCAATTATTACCCTTATTATTTGTATTACTGGCGTTATGTCGGTGATCACCAAAGTATTTAAACCCGCCGCAATTTGCCAATCCCCCCTGTTAAAGCATTTATTTGATGTAAGTGTAGTGTGGTTAGTGGTGCGTTTATTTGGTATGGCGTTTGTGCTAATGACCCATTTAGGGTTAGGTAGCGAGGCAATCACCTCTGCAAACACAGGTGCTTTGGTATTAAACGACTTATTACCTGTTTTGTTCTCGGTATTTATACTGGCCGGTTTATTACTGCCTTTACTAATTAACTTTGGGTTATTAGAGCTTGCAGGCACTATGCTAACCAAGGTAATGCGCCCTGTATTTGGTGTACCTGGGCGAAGTGCAGTTGACTGTACTGCGTCGTGGTTAGGTGATGGCAGTGTTGGTATTTTAATGACCGCAAGGCAGTACGACCAAAAGCACTACACGCAGCGCGAAGCCGCTATTATTGGTACTACGTTTTCGGCGGTTTCTATTACGTTTAGCTTGGTGGTTTTAGGCCAAGTGAAATTAGAGCACTTATTTGCCCCATTTTATGCCACCGTATGTTTAGCCGGTGTGGTTGCCGCTATTATTGTGCCGCGTTTACCGCCACTTCGCTTTAAAAAAGATTTGCTTATTGATGGCAGTGAGCCAAATCGCGATGCTGAGGCTATCCCCACGGGTAAAAGCTTAGTAGGGCACTCACTTGATGTAGCATTAGCTAAAGCCAATAACTCGTCGGGCTTTAAAGGTACCTTAAAAGAGGGTGTACATAATGCGCTTGATATGGTGTTTGGTGTACTGCCTGTTGTAATGGCCGTAGGAACATTTGCACTTATTATTGCTGAGCACACGCCGGTATTTCAATATTTAGGTATGCCGTTTGTGCCATTTTTAGAGTGGTTACAAGTACCCGAAGCACAGGCCGCGGCACAAACTATTATGGTGGGATTTGCCGATATGTTTATTCCGTCAATTTTAGCTGCGGGCACCATTGAAAGTGATGTAACTCGCTTTATTATTGCCGCAATGAGCGTAACTCAGCTAATTTACATGTCTGAGGTTGGCGCACTTTTACTGGGCAGTAAAATACCGGTAAACATTGTTGAGCTGTTCGTTATATTTATTTTACGTACACTTATTACGCTGCCGGTTATTGCCTTAATGGCGCATTGGTTAGTTGGCTAGTAGTGTATTTTAATTATAAAAAGCCCTGATTTATCAGGGCTTTTTTGTGGCTAGTTATTTCAATTTACCCTAATACTTAACCCTTTTAAGTGGCAAATTGATACTAAATCCGAATGAAGATTAAAAACGCCTTGCCACTGAAAGAGTTAAAAAGTTTAAACCTGGGTTAGGCTCTTTAAATCCGGCGTTTGAGTAATGAATAACCCGAAGCGCTACGTTAGTGTGGCCAAAGTCTGCAACTAGGCCAATACGGTCTTCAAATTGGTAGTGAGTACTAATATTTTTGCCCGCAAATTTAGTTTCATCAATAAGCGATACGCCAATACCTGCTTCAATATAAAACGGGGTATTATGAAAACTAAAAGCAGGAAACTGCAGCACGGGCGACATAGCCAAAACAAGATTAGATTGCGAGTTGTCACCATGGCGGTATTCCCACATATTAACGCTGGTTTCAAAATAAAAGCGCGCATCGCCCACTAAGTTTTGTAAGCTAGGGGCATGATATTGATAAGCCAGCTTAACGCCATTCACGTTGCCTTCGCCTTTGAGAACATCTACGGCGTAACCATGATTAGACTGCGCAAACGCCGTGTTACCCCATACAGAAATAACTAAAAATAGAATAAGTGTGAAAGTTTTATATACCGTTTTCATAACTGCCAAATTGGTGTGTGAGTCGAATGAGTAAATAAATGATAAGGGCGGGCCATTCACATTTTCAATGAGGACAAAATGCCGCTTGTTTATGGGCTGTTAACAGGGAAGGCTTAACTAATTGAAAATAAATAGTTTATTTAATTGGTGCTGTTTTGGCATTAATAAGGTGCATTTTTGTGTCTGTTTTTGTGGCTTAAAATCGCGTAATTTAGCCACATCTTAATCACACACATGGTCACGCTCATGAAACTTTTTAACACTATTTTTATTGCTGCTGCCTTTTTTAGCAGCGCGTTATTTGCGCAAACGGCGCAATCGCCTCAACATATGCTTGAGGGCGTTGCCGATACGCTTTTTAGCGATATTGCAAAAGTAAATGCACAAGGCGATGCAAGCAAAGCCGACATGGCGCGCATTGTAGAGACGCGTTTAATGCCAAACATAGATATTAAGTTTGTGTCGTTTAAATTGCTAGGTAAGCACATTAAAGGCATTGAGCGCGAGCAAGCTGTACGCTTTATTGATGCGGTAGAGCATTATTTAACAGGTACTTACGCAGGTGCGCTAATGAAGTACACCGGCCAGCAAGTAGTATTTGAACAAGATACCGCTAAAAGCGACTCTGAGTACGCGACGGTTAAAACGCAAATTATTGAGCCAAACGCGCCCGTGATTGATCTGCATTTTAAGCTGCGCCAAGGTAAAGACCAGCAATGGAAAGTATACGACATTGTTGCCGAAGGTATTTCGCTTTTAAGCGCTAAGCAAAAAGAGATCATTCAACGCATTTCTGATGTAGGCTTAGAGCAAGTAATTACTGAACTAAAAAATAAATAGTTCACTTCCTGATTAAGACCCTCTCCAACCACAAAAGCAGCCGCACTAAAGTGTATTGGCTGCTTTTATATTTTCTTAATATTCATCTACTTTAAGCTCGCAGCAAAAAAAAGGTGTGATAGAATATCAGCACGTCGATTAAGCGTGGTGTCAGCTAAAAACTGCTATAACTGACGCCTCATCAAGCTACACTGGAGTTGTGCTGTTTTAATGGAAAATGTACTGATTTGGCCAAAGGAATACCCATTACTTATTAAAGGACTTGTAGAACAAAACGGTGCCTTTATTTTAGATGCTTTAGAAGCTTGGCCTGCATGTCGTTCTACTATTGAAGATGACGGTGTATGCACCACTGTGCTACCACCCATTTACTATTTGATATGGTTAACCCCGCTTGAACCCTTTGAAGAGTGTTATTTTCAGCATATTAGTGAATATGACGAAGATGCGCACGCTTACATTGCTGCTGTTAAAAATCATTATTTAGATAACGAATACACCAGCGAATCAATGGCGCTAATGCTGTGCCAGCGCTTAGAAAAATACGCCAGTGTGGCGGCGCAGAACGCACTTGATACGCCGCTTTCATTGTTTAGCTTATTATTTAGTAAACGCTATTTTTCGTTAATTGAACATGCTCTAAATAGTGGCAGCAAATTAAGTGCACACGATACGCTAGCACTGTGGCAAGAAGTTGATTTTAGAGAGCGTTTAAGTGCTTTTTTACCTGAATCGGTTGCTGATTTAAACGAACTTACAGAGCTTGCCAGTCAAAAAGTAGCAAACGGTAAAGACTATTTTACGTTGTTAACGCAAGTATCGCCTGATGTTGATTCTATTGTATTGCTTGAAAAAGCATTACTTGCTCATTTAAGCCAAAAAAGCGCAAAGCAAACCATGGCGATGCGTTTCATAGAGCAAGGTGCCACTGGTACATTGGCTGATGAAAACAATAAAACAGCGTTTATGTGGGCAGCCGAAAAAGGCTATGTAAATGTGATAGAAACCCTGTTGGCTAAACAGGATCAAAAAGCGCAAGACACCTTAGGCAATACCGCACTGCATTATGCAGTGTTAGCTAAAAACGAAACCCTTATGGTGCTATTACTAAAAGCAGGTTACGACTTTAGAGCACGTAATAACGAGGGCTTAAGCTGTTACCGGTTAGCAGTAAGTATTAAAGCAAGCAATTTAGTTAAATGCCTTGAGCGCGATTTTGGTATAAAAGAGCTTTCGCCAGAAGGGCAGTTTAACCGCATTAAAAAGGTGCACGCCTTACACGCAATTGTCACTATTTTATTGCCATTGCAGCTCTATTTCTTTTTTGATGAAAGCATTGCTATAAAAAGTGAACTGACTTTAATTTTTACATTGATTGCGTCGGTATGTTTTTTCTTTGCGGCGAGCTTAAAGCGCTGTGCGCTCTATCCACATATAAAACACCCGTGGGGGTTATTTGTGTTGCGTGTTTTTTCGTTGTTGAGCTTAGTGGCTCAGCTTGGATTAGCCAGCATAGTTGCACTGGCTGCACTGAGCGAATTAGTGTAGCGACTGCCATGGCAAACTAAAAGCCTAAAAAAACGCGCTTACATTGTTATGTTAAGCGCGTTTTTTGTATGTATAAGCTATTATACCAATCCGCAATAATATCTAATCATTTTGCGGGGCTAAACGTGTCGCTATCTGCGTTAAAAAACTCTCATTAAGAACAACTAAATAGCGAATTTTTTGCCTTGCTATCAATACGTTTTTCCATCCTCAAAATAGATCACTTACTTATGCGGATTGGTATTATTTCAACTTTCAACTTAAATACTTAATTTTGCGAATTAGTATTATTTATTGTATTCGTTAGCGGCTTTTTCCTCTGCTAGCTCTTCTTTAAGCTTACGTATTTTTAAGCCTTGCTCTTGCCCGCGGTGCCTTGCGTAATACGTGCAGCCAATAAACATGGCAGAGGCAAATACAAGCTCTAATAACACCCATATTAGCTCATCAGGTGCAGCCCATAACATGGTTAAGCCGTGTATAAAGTACAACATAACAACAAAGTTAGCCCAGGCGTAAGTGTAAGTGTTGTCTTTAATAAAGCCTCTTAAGGGCAACAGTAAAGGGATTATAGGCACAAACAAGGATACAAAACTTGCGTTGCCATTTAGCGGAGGTACAAAGTACATCCACAGAGGAAATAAAAGTAATAAACCCACATAGCCAAAAATAGCGGTGCGCTGAAATTTTACAGTAATTGGCTTTTTAGCAGGGGTGTCAGCGGTATTCATTAAGTTTTCTCGCAATGTGAGTGAGGCGTTTACCAACGCTTTGGCATATTTTAATTTCGTCTTTACTTAAAGTATTCGTATTACTACTGCCGGCTACATGTGATGCCCCGTAAGGTGTGCCGCCGGTTTGCGTAGCTAGTAACTCTGGTACTTCGTAAGGTACCCCTAATAACATCATGCCGTGGTGTAGTAGCGGTAATGATAAATTAAGTAAGGTGGCTTCATTTCCGCCATGCATACTGCTTGACGATGAAAACACACAGGCTGGTTTATCTATTAACTGGCCTTTTAGCCAGAGATCGCTGGTGGTTTCCCAAAACGTTTTAGCTTGCGATGCCATCATGCCAAATCGGGTAGGTGTGCCAAACGCAAGGCCGTCGCAATTTATTAAATCATCTTTTGTAATTACTATATCGTGCGGATTTTTAGCAACAAAGGTACGCAATACGGCTGTGGCACCCTGTTGCTCTATAGACTCGGCTATTTCGTGCGCCATAGCTTCAACCGAGCCATGGCTTGAGTGATACAGTACAACAATGCGAGTCGTCATTATAATACGCTTAATACGTTTTCTGGCGGACGGCCAAGGGCTGCTTTACCGTTGTTTTGTACAATAGGGCGTTCAATAAGTTTAGGGTTGTCTACCATGGCGTTTATTAGCGCTGACTCGTTGGTTTCTTCTTTTAGGTTAAGCGCTTTGTATGCATCTTCTTTTGTGCGCATTAGCTGGCGAGCTGAGCTAAAGCCTAATTGTTCTAAAAGTTGGCTTATTTGCTCATGGTTAAGCGGTGTTTTTAAATACTCTACTACGCTTGGTGTTACGTTGTTTTGTTCTAGTAATGCGAGGGTTTCACGCGATTTAGAACAACGTGGATTATGATAAATAGTAACTGACATACAATTAGTTCCAAAATGTAATTTGCCGCTATTTTAGGGCAAGCGCTGGCAGACTTAAAGCCTTGCCAGCTCTTTTTGTAAACGGCGATACTGAGTAAGCAAGGCTTTTAGGCGTTGCTGTTTAACCAGCTCTGTGGGTTCTACGAAGTTAAGCGCTTTTTGGATTTCGTCTGCCGCTTTAATATACGCGCCATATTGCGATAACACATCAGCATTGGCCTCGTGATAAGCAGCAAGCTTGTCTTGTTTTTTATAGGCATCGGCTAATAGCTGTTTACCTAAGTTGTGGTCGGGTTTTTCAAGTAAAAAGCTTTTTAAAATGTTTTCAGCTAATTCAAACTGCTCAGCCTCTAATGCCGCATTTGCATAGTTTAAAGTTATAACTTGGTTGTTAGGGCGATAGTTGTTTAGTTCAGCCAAAAACTTTACCGCTTCGTCGGCTTTTTTTTGCGCTATTAGTAAATCGGTGTGGGTATCGATATAAAATAAATTTTTAGGACTTTGCGCTAAAAGCGGCTCTAAAATTTCGGCGGCTTCATCTAGCTTATCTTGATCAAGTAAGCTTATGCCCAAGCCGTATTTAAGCGCGGTGTTGTTGTAACTGTTTTCGCGCATTAATTTTTTAAATAACGCTTCGGCATTTTCGGGCTTATTGGCATAACGAGCAAGTACTCGGCTTTTTGCTAAATTAAACTCAAGGCTTGGGTTTAAATGGCGCACAGGGAATTGCTCTGCACGTAGGCGTACGTCAGATACACGGCTCTCTGGCAATGGGTGAGTCAGTAAAAAAGCGGGTGGTTTGTACTTATATCTTATTTGCGCTGAAAGTTTAGTTAAAAATTCACTCGATGCACGGGCGTCAAAACCGGCGTTATTAAGGGTTTGCATACCAATTCTGTCGGCTTCTTGCTCGGCAGCACGGCTGTGAGTTAATTGGCTAAACGCAGCTTGGGTTTGGTTAGCCGAAATAATAGCAATACCTGCGTCGGGAGCTACAACGGTGGCTAATATACCGGCTATCATGCCTGCAATAGTCAGTGCGCTGTTGTCTTGTTGTTGCTGAATACGACGAGCTAAATGGCGCTGAGTTACGTGCGCTATTTCGTGCCCAAGTACAGAGGCAAATTGGCTTTCGTTATCTGATTGCGCAATAAGCCCCGTATGCACACCAACATGCCCGCCGTAAAAAGCAAAGGCGTTAATTTCGTTGTTATTTACCCAAAAAAACGAAAAAGGAAAACGCACGTCGTTTGCATTAGCCACAAGTTTTCGGCCAAGTGTGGTTAAGTATTCGTCTAAAACGGGGTCGTTTACTACCGGTGATGAGCCTCTTATTTGCATCATCATCACTTCGCCAATGGCTTGCTCTTTTTCAAGTGGCAAAACTTGTAGCGCAGACGTGCCTAAATCGGGTAGCGTAAAGTTTGTTTGTGCCTTTAACGGCTCACTAACCAGTAGGCTAAAGGTAAGCGCGGCACTGCATAAAGTGATAAAGGCTGATTTTAGCTGCATTTTATTCCTTGTTAATTTGTTCACCAATGGCAATTTTTGCTATGTCAATTTCATCGCTGCTTGCACGGCTGTCTTTTTCGCACAATTGGTAGAGTTCTTTTATTGTGACTCCATCAAGCTTTACAACGTTCAATTCCTGCTGCAAAAATTTAATAATTTTATGTACTACCTTATGTGCATGTAAAATAATGGCTTTATCGGCCTTGTCGCCGCGCTCAAAATAAAAGCCAATAAACTTATGGAGCTGATTTATGCGGATCAGGTTTTTCATTGAATGCGGATCCCATACTTTAAACTCCATAAAGCGGTTATCTTTAACGTATTGATCAATAATTATATCTTTAGCATAGGGTTGCGCCCAGAGCTCAAAGCCTCGGTCGGTAAATACTTGGTGTAGCGCTATACGCGGCTTATGCTTGGTGTGTATTTCACCAAAATCATCTTCATAGCCATCAAGTAAGTCTAAGTTCCAATTGCGTTTATTGATCAGGCTTTTTACAGCATTATCAAATCCGTGCTCCAATATTCCTTCAGATTCGCTGACCGAAGAAGCAACAAGATGATAAAAAGGCGGGAGCTCTCCCCAGTTTATCTGCTTTTTATACCAATTAATCTCTTTGAGAGTTGGATTACTAGGTAGTTGCGCTTTATTATGCGTGCCAGGCATTAACTTATCCTTACTGCTAATTATGTTATAAGGATAAACCATTGCTGGAATGGTTTTAAGAAAAAGTTACTGCTGTTCACATTTTATAAATAGAATGACCGACAATATGCGACTTATTATTCATTTTACTTAGCGAGTAAAGTAGTTATGTTAGAGTGCGATTTAAAAAAATTTAAATGCCCACAACAGTTTGTACAATTTAAATTAGCGCTTCGTAATGCGCAGTCATCTAATAAGGCAATAACGTTTAGTATAAATAACGACGAAAGCGCAGATGATATTACGCGTTTTTTAAGCAAAAATGCATATACATATAAATTTGATCAACACCAAGGACTATTACTAGTGGAGCCATTGCATGTTTGAATACGTTAAAACATGGTACGAAAGAAAGTTCTCAGATCCTCATTCAGTCACCTTACTTTTTTTACTCATTGCCTCTGTGGCATTACTGTACTTTTTTGGCTCGTTAATTGTTCCTGTGTTAGTGGCATTGGTGATTGCTTATTTACTTGATTGGCCGGTTGTACACTTAGAGCGCTTTGGGTTAAAACGCTTTAGTGCCACAGTCATTGTAATGCTGATATTTACCGGGGTTATGCTTACCCTTATTTTGGTTATTGGCCCTGTGCTTTGGAAGCAAACCAGTAATTTAGTACAAGAAACCCCGCACATGGTAGAGCAAGGTAAGTCATTTTTAATGGCCTTACCGCAGCAATACCCCAGTTTAATTAATGCAGAGCAGGTCCAAGCTATTGTGGCAAGTGTAGAAGCAAAGGCGCTCGAATTTGGCCAAGTTATTGTCTCGTTTTCACTTACTTCGTTAAAAGATGTTGTGGCATGGCTTATTTATTTGGTGCTTGTACCCTTACTTGTATTTTTTATGCTTAAAGACAAGCTTGAGCTTACAAGCAGTGCCGCTACGCTTATTCCGCAGCAGAGGCGGTTAATTTTGCAAGTGTGGCACGAAATGAACCAGCAAATAATGAATTATATTCGAGGCAAAGTATTCGAAATTTTAATTGTGGGTGGCACCTCGTTTATTGCCTTTACTGTACTTGATTTACGTTATGCTGCTTTACTTGGCGTGTTGGTTGGGTTTTCGGTGTTAATTCCATTTGTGGGTGCGGCATTGGTTACCATACCGGTTGCGGCGGTGGCGCTGTTTCAATTTGGTATCGAAACGCAGTTTTGGACCATATTAATAATTTACGGGGTCATTCAGGCGCTCGATGGCAACGTATTAGTGCCCTTGTTGTTTTCTGAGGCCGTTGATTTAAATCCCGTATTTATTATTGTTGCAGTGCTATTTTTTGGTGGCTTATGGGGTTTTTGGGGCGTGTTTTTTGCCATTCCGCTCGCATCGCTTGTAAAAGCGCTAATAAATGCCTGGTCATCAACGCATGGAGAAATAACAAAAGAGCTGGCAGAGTAACGTACTTTTAGTTTAAAAAAGCATAGTAAACGCACCTAAGTTACTAATTGATTATTACCCAATGAGAACAAACTTATGTACTATTGGGTATAAGATATATTTTTTAGTAATAAAGGTGCGTTTTTAATGTCTGAGTTTTTATTGCACGATGAACAAGCAGCCCAAGTTTATCTTGATGCAAACGCTACAACACCTGTTTTACCCTGTATTGCCGATGTGGTCTCGCACACCATGCAAATTTGTTTTGGTAACCCCTCAAGCCCCCATATTAGCGGTATACAAGCCAAGTATTTATTAGAACAAACAAGACAAAATGCACGCCATGTTATTGGTGCGCCCGATGGCGATATTCTTTTTACCTCAGGCGCAACAGAGGGCATACAAACAGCCATTGTTTCAACGCTTATTCATGCTAAAAATCATACGGTTAAAAACCCTGTATTATTGTACGGGGCAACTGAGCATAAAGCGGTGCCTAACACGTTAAAACATTGGAATAGCGTTTTAGGCATTAACGCCCAATTACTGGCTATTCCTGTTGATAGTAAAGGGGTTTTAGATTTAGCGTTTATTAGTGAGCACATAAATAACGCGCTAATGATTTGCACCATGGCGGTTAATAACGAAACCGGTGTTTATCAAGATTTAAACGCTATAGAGCATATTATTCGCAGCCGTAATAAATCAGTGTCTTGGATGGTTGATTGTGTACAAGCCTTAGGTAAACAAGCGCTAGCACTTAGTAGTACCAGCATAGATTATGCCCCGTTTTCGGGCCATAAACTCTATGCACCAAAAGGTATTGGTTTTTTATACATTAAAAATGGCAGTGCCTATACGCCATTTATTGCGGGGGGCGGGCAAGAAAGCGGCATGCGCTCTGGCACCGAAAACCTACCAGGTATAGCAGGGCTTAATAAACTGTTTAACTTGCTGCTAGATAAAAACGACGACACGTTTAAGTCGGTTGAGGTATTAAATAGCTACAGAGCGCAACTGCTTAATGCGCTGCAAAGTACCTTTGGTGATATAACCTTTAATCACGATTTTTCACATTCTGTACCTACCACCCTTAATTTTGCTGTTGATACGCTTACCTCCAAAGAGGTTATTGATTTATTTGACGCAGCAGGCATTAGAGTGAGCGGTGGGTCGGCGTGCAGTACAGGTGCAACGCGCAGTTTTGTGCTTGATGCAATGGGGGCAACTAATTGGCAAAGTGAAAACGCCATTAGGCTGTCTTTTGGGCCTGCTGCAACCGAGCAGCAAATTAGCCAAGCATGTAAGCGTATATGCTCGTTAAAGGCGGTATTAGAGGCCAATTGCTTAGTTGTTTCTGACAGTGCCTCGCCAAAGCAAGAAGTGTGCGCGCTGGGGTTAACACAATTTAGGCATAAAGGGGCGTGTAGCTGGCTGTATGTTAGTGACGATGACAGCGCCGTTATTATTGACCCCGTATTAGAGCTTATTCCGCGCTTTGAAAAAATAGTGAGCACACAACAGCTCAACGTAAAAGCAATTTTAGATACCCACCAGCACCAAGACCGTCCAAGCGCAGTGGCTTTGTTAAATGAAGTACTGGGCACAACGCATGCGATGCAAAATAGCATTGAGCTTGGTACAAAAACGCTAACCATAAAGCCAACCCCAGGGCACAGTAAAGACAGCGTTAGTTATTTATTAAAAGAGCGCACCACAGGCCATATTGATTATTGTTTTTGCGGTGATTTGATTTTACCTGCAGGACTTGGTAATACCTCGCTTGAAGGGGGCAGTGCAACGCAAATGGCACACTCACTTATTACCCTTGCTGAGCAAATAAGTGACGATACGGTTATTTGTTCGGGGCATGACTATCAGCAATGCTTTGCCATTAACTGGCGTACTGTACGTGCACAAACGCCTTTGCTTAGCCCGTTATTAAATGGAGAAATAAGTACGGCGCAATTTGCACAGCTAAAAGCACAACACGATCAGCTACATATGCAAACCAGTAACCAACTGTGTGGCTATGTACAGGCGGCGGTGCAAACAGACACTAAGCAGCTAGACTTTACGCAAGCTAAAGCGTTACTAACGCAAAAAAATGTGTATTTAATTGACACCCGTGAGCCGTATGAACATGGCGCAATTAATGTGGCGGAGCTTTTTGCCGCGCCTTTAGCTAATACGCTTAATATTTCACTTAGCCGTATGGCTAACGCCATAGTACAAAATCAATTAAATCCGCAACACACCTATATATTACTGTGTAGAAGCGGCAATCGTTCTAAAATTGCAGCGGCAAATTTACAGCAATTAGGCTTTGCGAATATTTATAACGTAGCGGGTGGCTTGGCGTTGGTGAGCTAATTATGGGCCTAGTTTTGAGGATGCTTTAACCACCTATAAAGCTAGGCGAGTGCATACGATGCATTTTATGCTTTGGGCCTATAATGTTTCGAAGTTTAATTTGCAGCAGTGTTTGGTATTTTTATATGGATGTAAGCCAGTAGCGTAACGCAGGAGCCGTTACTGAGCCCATTAGGGTACAAACCTCGCGCCAAAATTAAATTGTTCCTAGTTTGAACAAATTTTAATCCTAAAAGGTCAGCAGGCCTTAATTCATGAATATTTAATAAATGTTGTTTAAACTATTAAATGCTTAAAATTTGTGGGTAATTAATTCATAAAATTTTTATGATACCGGTGTCAAAAGTAAAAAATTGCGTTATTATCTGCATCATAAATTATAAAAACAGCATTTTTATTGCTTTTTTCGTTATACTAAGCGCTTGCTTTTTTACTAGCACTACGCGCAATTAGCGAAGTCTTTTTACCTAAAACTGTTTTTAAATCATTAATTTAAATATTTTAGAGGATATTTACATGTCTAATCGTTCGCAATTAGCAAGTTGGCAAGCACTGCAAAATAGTGCCGCGCAGATGAAACAAACCCATCTAAAAACGTTATTTGCACAAGATGATACACGATTTGATGCATTCTCTACTCAAATTCCGGGTGTGTTGTTTGATTATTCAAAGCAGCGTATTGATAAAACTATTTTTGCACAACTCATCGAGCTTGCTAAAGAGTGTGACATTGCCTCTTGGCGCGACAAGATGTTTAGCGGTGAAAAAATCAATATTACAGAAGAGCGTGCTGTTCTTCATACTGCTTTACGTAATCGTGCCCATACACCTTTAGTTGTTGACGGCGAAGACGTAACGCAAGCGGTTGATAACGAATTAGCAAAAATTAAAACCTTTGTAGAAAAAGTACGCAGTGGGCAGTGGGTAGGCTACACAGGTAAAGCAGTAAAAGATGTGGTAAGCATTGGTGTAGGTGGTTCAAACCTAGGCCCGCAAATGGCAACCGAAGCGCTAAAAGCACTTGCTGATGACACTTTAAATGTCCATTACGTATCTAATGCTGACGGTGTTCAAATTGCCTCTGTGTTAAAAGCAATTGACCCAGAAACAACCTTGTTTGTTATTTCATCGAAAACATTTACCACATCAGAAACCATGACCAACGCCAAAACGGCCGTTGATTGGTTTTTACAAACAGCAAAAGATGACAGCGCCATTGCTAAGCATTTTGTTGCTGTTAGCACAAACTTAGAAAAAACCGCAGCCTTTGGTATTAGCGATGAAAACGTATTCACTATGTGGGATTGGGTTGGGGGTCGCTTTTCACTTTGGAGTGCGATAGGCTTACCTATTGCGTTATACCTAGGTTATGACGCGTTTGAAGCTATTTTAGAAGGCGCATTTGAAGTAGATGAGCACTTTAAAACCGCTCCATTTGAGCAAAATATTCCGCTTATAATGGCACTACTCAGTGTATGGAATACCAGCTTTTTAGGCTTTACGTCGCAAGCTATTTTACCGTATGACCAAGCGCTTCATATGTTACCTGCGTATTTACAACAAGGTGAGATGGAAAGTAACGGTAAACACGTAAACTTTGCTGGCGAAACCGTACCTTATACAACGGTTCCTATTATTTGGGGTATGACCGGTATTAACGGCCAACATGCGTTTTATCAGTGTTTACACCAAGGTAATGTAATTGTACCTGCTGATTTTATTGCCTCAGTTAAGCCGCAGGTAGCCGTAGATAAGCATCACGATATTTTATTATCTAACTTTTTAGCGCAAACAGAAGCAATGATGAGCGGTGTAGATGCACAGCAAGTCACAGAAGATTTAGCCGCTAAAGGTAAAACACAAGCACAAATTGATGAGTTACTAAATCATAAAATTCATCAGGGTAATCGCCCTACAACATCTATACTGCTAGATACAGTTGATGCAAAAACAGTAGGACGCTTAATTGCGCTGTACGAACATAAAATTTTCTGCCAAGGCATAATTTTAGAAATTTGCTCATTTGATCAATGGGGTGTTGAGCTTGGTAAAGGCCTTGCCTCTAAAATTGAAAGCGAACTAACCGATGACAGCGTAAAACACGCCCACGATAGTTCAACAAATGGCTTAATTGCGTACTACAAGCAACACCGTACGCAGTAATATATTCGCTTATGTAAATAAGCAAACCGAGTACCTTTGAACGGGTAGCGCTGGAGTTCTTAGGGCCTGTATTTTTGTGAGAGGATTTACAGGACTCCTAAGACTCATTTAATTGTGCGAACAGTCAAATAATAAATAAAACGCCATAGCGTAAAACATTCAATAGGCTTTTATTAACACTAAGAGCCACTGTCATTCAAGCACTAAACCTGCATACCAAGCGGCTTATGGAAGTCGCTTTTAGGTATTACAAACGTAGAGAGTAACTATGCTTAATCCTTTTGATATTATAATTTTTGGGGGCGGTGGTGATCTTGCGTTACGCAAATTGCTACCTGCAATGTACAGAGCATATCAAGAAGGCAACTTACCAGAAGGCTCGCGTATTCTGCCTACAGTGCGTGAAGAAAGTAAGCGTGCTGACTACATAGAAACAGCACACAACGCACTGAAAGAATTTTTAAGTAAAGGCGAATTTAACGCTAAAGATTGGAAAGCATTTTCTACTTACTTAGTGCCTGTAGTAAGCAACGTAACCGAAGCTGACGACAACTGGGATGTACTAAAAGGCATTTTAGATGAGCACGACAGCAATAAATCTCGCGTATTTTATTTATCACTTCCGCCTGCTGTTTACGGCACATGTTGTGAAATTTTATCAACGAAAGGTTTAATCACACCCACTTCACGTGTGGTTGTTGAAAAGCCAATTGGTTACTGCGGCGAATCAGCAGAGGCTATTAATGGTAAAATTGCAGAGTTTTTTGACGAAGAGCAAATTTTCCGTATTGACCACTACTTAGGTAAAGAGACAGTACAAAACCTAATGGCACTGCGTTTTTCAAATTCACTGTTTGAAAACATGTGGGATGCTAAATCTATTGATAATATTCAAATTAGTTTATCTGAAACGGTAGGCCTTGAAAGCCGTGCTGGTTTTTACGATAAAGCCGGTGCACTGCGCGACATGGTGCAAAACCACCTGTTACAGTTATTGTGCTTAGTGGCAATGGAATCACCAAATAAACTAAACGCAAATAGCATCCGTACTGAAAAACTTAAAGTATTAGAAGCACTTCGTCCGTTACTAGAAGGTGACGTAGATGAAAATATCGTTCGCGGTCAATATGTACCAGGGGACTTAAACGGTAAAATTGTACCAGGTTACCTAGAAGAGCTTAACGAAGGTTCAAGTAAAACAGAGACCTTTGTGGCTATTCGTGCACACATTGATAACTGGCGCTGGGCGGGGGTACCTTTTTACCTTCGTACTGGTAAGCGTATGGCTAAACGTTGTGCAGAAATTGTGGTTGAGTACAAAAAAGTATCGCACAATATTTATGAAGAAAACGTGGGTAATATTGAGCCAAATCGCCTTGTTATTCGTTTGCAGCCGGAAGAGACGATTCAATTAACGCTTATGTCTAAGCGCCTTGATAATCTTGAAATGCAATTAGAGCCGGTAACGATGAATATTGAGCTTTCTCAAGCATACAGCAATGGTTTCCATTCTGATGCGTACAAACGCTTAATGCTTGATGCTGCAGCTAATAACCCATCGTTATTTATACACCGTGACGAAGTTCGTCAAGCGTGGAAATGGATAGATCCAATTATTGAGCGCTGGCAAACCAAAGGCAAACCTGCACTTTACCGTGCTGGTAGCTGGGGACCGGATGATGCTGATGAATTATTAGCTGAAAACAACCACGTGTGGTTTAACACAGGCGATAAGGCGTAAGGTATGGCAACACTTGTTGAAAAATTTTTTGACTCAAAAGATGAGTTAACCGCTGAGCTATCACACACGCTTGAGCAATCTTTACGTGATGGCATAAAAAGTGATGGCCGTGCTGTGCTAATGGTATCGGGCGGTTCGTCTCCGGCGCCGGCGTACAAGCACTTATCAACGCTTGATTTAGATTGGCAAAATATAGATGTAGCCATGGTTGATGAGCGCTGGGTTGAGCCAAGCCACGAAAAAAGTAACGAAGCGTTTATAAAAAGCACCTTGTTACAAAATTACGGCAGTGCCGCTAATTTTATTACCATGAAAAACGATGCAGCAACAGCAGAGCAAGGTACACAAGTATGTGAAGCCGCTTATGGCGCTTTAAAAGCACCGTATGATGTAACAATTTTGGGCATGGGCCCAGATGGCCATACAGCGTCTTTGTTCCCACATGCGCAGGGTCTTGAGCATGGTTTAACAACACAGCAAACTGTGTGCGCTATTAATGCAATAGAAAGTGACGTGACAGGCAGCATTACAGAGCGCATGACACTGACTTTAAATGCAATAGCAAACTCTAAAGTGGTTAAACTTCTGATCAGTGGTGAAGAAAAGCTAGCGGTTTACAAGCAAGCTAAAGCGGGTGGTGATGTAAACGATATGCCACTTCGCGCTGTGCTAAACCACCCAAGCATAAATATTGAAGTGTATTGGGCGCCCTAATTTAGCCGCTCATTTACAGTTTAAAAAGGCAGCTTAATTAAGCTGCCTTTTTATTTGGCTAAATAACGTGCTAAACCTATTCAAAAAATACCGTCAAACTGTTAACCAATGTTAATGGTTTTTATGGCGCTGTATTAAAATTACCCGTTATTTGTACTGTTTTTGAGCGTATTGGTTGAGTTTTTATTGTCTGTTTTTTAGCAACGCCTAGATTTAGTTAAACTTTATTTTTTCATGACGGTTGTCATAAAACTTTCCCTTCCTTTTTTCGTTCAAAAGCATTAGCCTAAAGGCATTAACAATGAAACATATATATTAAAAATAAACGGAGCAGTAACATGGCGGAGCAACAAGTACAGCCTTTACACAACGAAAAGCATGCCAACACTAAAATTCAAAACGGCATCAACGTTGAATTTATGAAAACTCAACATTTAGTGCCAGTAGTTGCACATGAGTTTGCACGCGTAGCAAATGAATTCCCAATGTCTTTTGTTAAAAACAACGAAAGCGGTACTTTCCAAGCAGTTGCAATGTTTGGCCTAGAGCCAGGCGAAAACCTGTTTGTAGAAGATGGTAAATGGACAGCAGCTTTTGCGCCTATGGCATCAACGCGTTACCCATTAGGTCTAGTAAAGCACCCTGAGCAAGATCAGTACGGTATTGTGATTGACGAAGCAAGCTCGCTTGTAGGTGAAGAAGAAGGCAACGCATTATTTGAAAACGGTGAAGAAACAGACTACTTAAAGCGTCGTAAAGAGTCTTTAGTGTCTTTCATTGAGTTTTCTCAAGTAACAGAAGCATTCACTAAATACTTAGCTGATAAAGAGCTACTAGTAGCGCAAACGCTAACTGTAGACATTAAAGGCGAGAAAAAAGACATCAACGGTATTTACCTTATTGATGAGAAAAAACTTAACTCGCTTAGCGATGAAGAGTTTTTAGAGCTTCGTAAGCGCGGTTACTTAGCACCTATCTATTCGTTCTTAACATCTACTCACCAAGTAGCACGTTTAGCACGTTTAAAAGCTAAGCAAGACGCGTAATTACATACACGTTTAGCTAAAAAGCGCCTGATGGCGCTTTTTTTGTGCCATTAAACTTACTCTATGCCAATTGGGTTAAAAAGTAGGGGTGATGCAGGGAAATAACACCCTCGTATTTCGCATTATTATTAGGCTGTTTATTAAGTGCTTAAATAAAGTGCTAACTTAATACCGTTGATATTAGTTGAAAAAATACGTGTAACCATTCAAAGTAAATTCAATACTAAATTTAAAAAAGAGCGCACTATGAAAAAAACATTCTTATTGTCAGTTTTAGCCAGCGGCTGCTTAACACTAAGCACGCAAGTATTAAGTGAACAAGCCCCGTTTGCTATAGCGATTCATGGTGGAGCAGGCACAATTGAAAAAGCAAAATTTACCCCAGAGCAAGAAAAAGCCTACCGAGCAAAACTAGCCGAAGCTGTTGAAGCGGGTTACAGCGTACTTGAAAAGGGCGGCGAAAGTTTAGATGCAATCACCACTGCTATTGAAGTATTAGAGCAGTCGCCTTACTTTAATGCTGGGCGTGGTGCAGTGTACACCTATGATGGCAGCCATGAACTTGATGCCTCAATAATGGATGGGCGAAACCGTCAAGCGGGTGCGGTCGCTGGCGTAAAGCACATAGAAAGCCCAATTCAATTAGCCCGCTTAGTAATGGATAACTCAGTACACGTAATGCTTAGTGGTCAAGGCGCTGAAGAATTTGCCAAAGAGCAGGGCGTTGCGCTGATAGAAAATAATATATTTGATACTAAGCACCGTTATGAAGCACTTTTAAAAGCAAAGCAAAAATTAGAAAAAGAAAAAGCAACCAGCAAAAACTACCAAGCTGCGCATAAAGCCCTGCCAACAAATTATAAAATGGGCACCGTAGGTGCAGTGGCACTTGATAAAAACGGCAATTTAGCCGCAGGTACATCTACAGGTGGCATGACCGCAAAACGCTTTGGCCGCATTGGCGATTCCCCTGTTATTGGCGCGGGTACTTTTGCTGACAACGATTCGTGTGCGGTATCGGCCACCGGTCACGGCGAGTATTTTATTCGCTACAGTGTTGCCAGTGATATTTGTGCACGCGTTAAATATCAAAATAAAACCATTGAACAAGCTGGGGATGAGGTTATTAACCAGGTGCTTGCGCCTATAGGTGGTACAGGTGGGGTTATTATTGTGGATGCTAAAGGTCATATTAGTATGCCATTTAATACCACGGGCATGTACCGAGCGAGCAAATCGAACACGCAAGCAACCTTTGTGGGAATTTTTAAAAACCAATAGCGTGATATATAAGCCTTATAGGGATTGTAGGATTAACGCTGCGCGTTTATTTTGATACTATTAGCCCTCATTTATTAAATTTATAAGGTGTGCGGGTGGTAAACCTAGGTCAGTTGTTTGGCGAGCTTAAAACGTGCTTAAAAAAAGATCAGTTTATATTTAAAAAACGCTTACATGGCGTAAAAAAAATACAAGACGAGACTAAGCAGGCCAATGCCCTTGAAAAAATAGCGGCTGATATTACCCGCAGCCAGCAGCTACGTGAAAAACGTTTAGCTGAGCTGCCCGCTGTAACGTACCCTGAGCAATTACCGGTAAGTCAAAAAAAGGACGTTATTAAAGACGCCATTGCGAACAATCAAGTGGTGATTATTGCCGGTGAAACAGGCTCAGGTAAAACCACGCAAATACCAAAAATGTGTTTAGAGCTTGGCCGTGGGGTTGATGGCTTTATTGGCCATACCCAGCCACGACGTTTAGCCGCGCGCAGTGTAGCTAATCGCATTGCTGAGGAAATGAAATGTGAGCTTGGCCAACAAATCGGTTTTAAAATACGCTTTAGTGATCAGGTCTCTAATAATACGTATGTAAAACTGATGACCGACGGTATTTTGCTCGCCGAAATACAACAAGACCGTTTTTTAAATCAGTACGACACCATCATTATTGATGAAGCCCATGAGCGCAGCTTAAATATCGATTTTATTTTAGGGTATTTAAAAAACTTACTGCCAAAGCGCCCCGACTTAAAAGTTATTATTACCTCGGCGACCATTGATCCTGAACGTTTTTCAAAGCACTTTGATGACGCGCCAATTATTGAAGTGTCGGGACGTACATTCCCCGTTGAGGTGCGCTATAACCCTATAAGCGATATAAATAAAGACGCTATGGAAGCCGAAGGCGACCAACTGCAAGGTATTTTTGATGCGGTAGATGAGCTGTGCGCTGAAGGGCCAGGGGACATTCTCATATTTTTAAATGGCGAGCGCGAAATACGCGATACCGCAGAGGCGCTCTCTAAACGTAATTTAAAACACACCGACGTATTACCACTTTATTCGCGCTTATCTAACGCAGAGCAAAACCGTATATTTGCCCCGCATTCGCGCCGCCATATTATTTTATCAACCAACGTGGCCGAAACCTCATTAACAGTGCCAGGTATTCGCTATGTAATAGACCCAGGTACAGCGCGTATTAGCCGTTACAGCTATCGTACTAAAGTACAGCGTTTACCTATTGAGCCTATTTCTCAGGCAAGTGCAAACCAACGTATGGGACGCTGTGGCCGTGTTGAAGCGGGTATTTGTATTCGCTTGTACTCGCAAGATGACTTTATATCTCGCCCAGAATTTACAGACCCAGAAATACTGCGCACTAATTTAGCCTCTGTTATTTTGCAGATGTTGGCATTAGGGCTTGGCGATATGAGCGAGTTTCCGTTTGTGCAAGCGCCAGATAGCCGCAATATTAACGATGGTTTAACCCTACTTGAAGAACTTCAGGCGATTAAGCCGAGTAAAAAGCGCCATCAAACGAGTTTAACGCAATCAGGGCGTGAGCTTAGCCGCTTACCGGTCGACCCGCGCTTAGCTAAAATGGTGTTGACGGCTAATAAGCTCGGTGCACTACGAGAAGTTATTATTATTGTGGCAGCGCTGTCGATTCAAGACCCCCGAGAGCGCCCGCAAGAAAAACGCGCAGCAGCGAACGAAAAACACAGCCGCTTTGATGACCCTGACTCAGATTTTATTGCTTTTTTAAATCTTTGGAATTACCTAGAAGAGCAGCAAAGTGAGCTGACAAATAGCCAGTTTAGAAAGTTGTGCCAAAAAGACTTTTTAGCTTATATGCGTATTCGTGAGTGGCAAGACATTGTTTATCAAATAAGCACTGTGTGTAACGAAATGAAAATTAAAGCCACCACGCAAGTGGCTGACTCAGAGCTAATTCACAAAGCGTTACTGAGCGGCATGTTAAGTCACATAGGCTTTAAAGACGAAAAGCAAATATATAAAGGCGCTCGCAATAGCCAGTTTCATATTTTTCCGGGTTCTGGATTATTTAAAAAGAGCCCCAAATGGATTATGTCGGCAGAGCTGGTAGAGACCAGTAAACTATACGCACGTATTAATGCCAAAATAGATATTAATTGGGTAGAGCCCCTTGCACAGCATTTAGTAAAGCGAAGCTATTCTGAGCCGCATTGGGAGAAAAAACCAGGCGCTGTTATCGCGTTCGAGCAACAATCCTTGTACGGTTTATTGGTGGTTAATAAACGCCGTTGTGTGTATAGCAATATAGACCCTAAAGTTAGCCGTGAGCTGTTTGTACGCACCGCCCTTGTAGAGCAAGAGCTTGGCTTAAATGAGCAGTTTTTAGCGTACAACCGCGAGCTAATAGAAGATATTCAGGTACTTGAGCATAAATCGCGACGTCGCGATATTTTGGTTGATGAGCAAACTTTATTTGAATTTTACGATAAAAAAATACCTAAAGAAATCAACAACCGTGCAGCCTTTATAAAGTGGTATAAAACCCAAAAGCAAAAAGATAAACGCTACCTATACATGACCCGTGAAGAGCTTATGCAACACGGTGCAAGTAATATTACTGAGTTTGATTACCCTGATACATGGCAGCAAGATAATATTATTTTGCCGCTGAGCTATCATTTTGATCCAGGACAAGCTGTTGATGGGGTGGCTGTACAAATACCGGTAGCACTTTTAAACCAAGTGCAAGAAACCGGGTTTGATTGGCACATACCTGCCTTTAGGCATGAGCTAATAAGTGGTTTAATTAAATCGTTACCTAAGTCGTTACGTCGAAACTTTGTACCTGCTCCCAATTACGCTGATGCTGTACTGGCAGCCATTGAGCCTATGCAAGGCAGCTTACTTGATGCACTTACTACACGCTTACTAAGAATGACAGGCGTAAAAGTAGATATAGAAGCGTGGGATTTAAACGCACTGGCGCCTCATTTAAGGTTGCAGTTTGAGGTGCGTGATGAGCACGATAAATTGCTTGCACGCGGGCTAGATTTAGCAAAACTAAAAGCACAGCTGCAAGGCAAAGTAACCGATACGCTATCAAAGGTAGCCGATAAAGGCATTGAAAAAGCTGATTTAACACAATGGGACTTTGGCGCTTTGCCTGCCTCGTACGTTAAAAAGCAAGGCCAATACGAAATAAAAGCTTACCCAGCGCTGGTAGATAAAAAATCCACAGCGGCAATTGAGCTGTTTGATAGTGAAGAAAAAGCCCAGCAAGCGCATCAGCAAGGTTTACGGCGTTTAGTATTATTAAATGTGCCGTCGCCAATAAAGTACCTTCAGCAAAACTTGCCTAATAAAGCTAAACTGGGCTTGTACTTTAACCCGTTTGGGAAAATTGCAGATTTAATTGATGATTGTATTGCCGCCGGCGTAGATAGCTTATTAATAAAGCATGGCGATATACGCGATGAAAACGCTTTTGATAAAGTTAAAGAGCAAATTAGGGGCGAACTAGGCGATGCTGTGGTAGAAATTGCCACACAGGTTGAACAAGTTTTAAGCATTGCTCACGCGTTGCATAAAAAAATGAAAGGGCGTGTCGATTTAACTATGATAACTGCCCATGGCGATATAAAATCGCAGCTTGAGTCACTTATCTTCAAAGGATTTGTGAGCGCTCACGGTGCGAATAAAATGCCCGACCTAATTCGTTATTTAAAAGCGATTCAAAAACGTTTAGAAAAACTGCCTGTTGATCCTAACCGCGATAGATTGTGCGTTTTAGAGCTTGAAAAAGTAGCGCAAGAGTACAAAAAGCTCGTAAATAAAATTCCAAAAGGCTTGCCTATTCCGCAACAGGTAAACGCTATTTTTTGGATGCAGCAGGAGCTTAGAGTGTCACTGTTTGCGCAAACCTTAGGTACCCCATATCCTATTTCTGCAAAACGCGTTATGAATGCGATAAAAGAGATAGAATAAAACTTGCATTTTCTATTAAGCTTAGTACCTTAATAGAAGGATTTATTTTTGGTTGAGAAGGAAGCGACATACCTATGTCCTCATCGGTTGAACATAAGATTAAGCGATTGTTAGTTGTAGATGACGAGTATTTTAATTATGAAATGCTTAAATCTGCCCTGACCTCAAAATTTGATGTTAGTTATGCTGACTCGGGGAAAAGCTGTTTGGCGTCTGCCATTGCTAACCCGCCGGATATTATTTTGCTTGATGTATGTATGCCTGGCCTAGATGGGTATGATACATGTCGGATGCTTAAGCACACGCCTGAGACTAAAAATATACCTGTTGTTATGGTTTCGGGCTTAGAGTCGCCCTCGGAAAAGCAAGCTGGCTTTGATGCAGGGTGTGATGCCTATGTAGTAAAACCGTTTTCGATGGGTACTTTATTTGAGCAAATAAACACGGTTGTTTAAAGGTGATGCATGTTTACTGAAGATAAGCGCAATTTTAGACGTATGCAGGTTAATACTCCTGCGCAATTAACAACAATAGAGCCAGTTGCTGGGCTAAATTATACCGCAGAATGTGTTGATTTAAGTGCCACTGGGTTATCACTTCATTTAGATGACTTGCTTGAGCTCGATACTTTGCTACAGGTTAATATAGAATCGACTCACCCAAGTATTGCCTCTTTAAATGCAACGGCTAAAGTTATACGTGCTAGCAAAGAAGACGATGGCACCATTACCGCAGGATTAGAAATAGTTCAGTTTAATTAAATTGAATAAACACCTAGCGGCTGGCTTTTGCTATCGCGGGTGTTAAACAACGTTCGATTTTATTACCTACGTCCTTGTAGGTAATAACAATAATTTTTAGTAAACCTTACAAATCAAGCCTTTTAAGTAAAAGCCTTCAGGGTAACTGCCAGCAATAGGGTGATCGGCCGCTTGATTTAAACGCTCCATAATCAATAGCTCTTTACCCGCATCTAGCGCAGCGTCTGCTACCACTTTTTGAAACAAGTTTTGCTCCATTAATCCAGAGCACGAGAAGGTAAGTAATGTACCGCCTGGTTTTAATATTTGCATAGCAATCATGTTTATATCTTTATAACCACGACATGCACCGGTTAACTGCGCTTTGTTGTCTGCAAATTTTGGAGGGTCCATCACAATAGTGTCAAACTGTTTGCCTTCCTCACGGTATTGGCGTAATAGCTTAAACACATCTTGTTTTACAAAATCGACTTTATTTAAATCTAAGTTATTGTGCTCTACGTTACGCTTAGCGGTATCCAGTGCTGGTTGTGATACATCAACATTAGTGACGTGTTTACAGCCACCACGTAGTGCGTAAAGTGAGAAAGTACCTGTGTAGCTAAAGCAATTTAATACGGTTTTATCTTTTGAAAAGCGCTCAAGTGCTGCGCGGCTATCACGTTGATCCAAGTAAAAGCCTGTTTTATGACCTTCTAAAATGTCTACTTCAAGCTTTAAGCCATTTTCTTCAATAACCACCGGCTCTGAAGGTTCGTTGCCCCACAGTACACCTTTAATAGGTTCTAAGCCTTCTTTGGTGCGCACGTCTACATCTGAGCGCTCATAAATATTCGCGCCAGGAAAAATAGCCATTAACGCGCCTACAATTTCGCCTTTATGGCGCTCAGCGCCGGCACTTAGTAATTGGCAAACTAAGGTGTTATCAAACTTATCAATGGTTACACCTGGCAAGTAGTCAGACTCAGCAGCACACAATCTAAAGCCAGTTAAACCGCCTTCGGCTATTGCATGCTCGCGGGCATGTAAAGCACGGCGTAAGCGACGCTCAAAAAAGTGTTGGTCTATTACTTCTTTTTCATCAAAGCTCCACACACGCGCTCTTATTTGTGAGTGAGGGCTATAAGCAGCGGTGGCTAAAAATTTACCTTCGCTGTCGTGAATGGTAACCGTATCACCTAGGCCTGGTTTACCTTTAATTTTTTTGATGGCTTTTGAAAATAACCAAGGGTGTTTTCTTTTTAATGATTTTTCGCGACCAGCTTGTAGGTAAACGGCAGATGACATAAGACTTCTCAGTTGTAATAAATAAGCGCTGTATTTTAGTCAAGCATAGGGCAACATACAATGAATGTTTTGCAAGGGAGGTGTAAAGCACGTTAAAGTACGGATAATTCTCATATAAATTAGTTTTTTGGAACATCACTGTGGCCAACACTGCTTTAAGCCCTGAGTTACAACAGCTTGATTCTCAATGTCGCTCATTTATTACTTCGTTAATACATGCCGATGTAGCACACGACATAACGCATATTGAACGCGTAGTGCGTGTTGCCATTCAATTATGTCACGCCGAGCAAGCCAATATGAATATTGTTTTGCCAGCGGCGTGGATGCACGATTGTGTTGCGGTGGCAAAAAACCATCCCGATAGAGCAAAAGCATCTACCATGGCGGCAGATAAAGCCATTGCGTTTTTAAAATCAATTAACTACGACGCATGTTTGTTTGATGATATTCATCATGCTATTGCTGCCCATAGCTTTAGCGCCAATATAGCGGTTAAAACTGTAGAAGCGCAAATCGTGCAAGATGCCGATAGAATGGATGCACTCGGTGCAATAGGCGTTAGCCGTTGTATGAAAGTAGGGGGCTCTATTAGCCGCTTACTGTATAACCCTGATGACCCATTTTGTGTTAACCGCGAAGCAGATGATAAAACCTATACCCTTGATCATTTTTTTATTAAATTGCTTCATATTGCTAAGAGCATGAATACGCCCTCAGCTAAAGCCGAAGCAGAGCGACGCACAGAGTATATGTATGCGTTTTTAGAGCAGCTAAAATCAGAAATTGGTCAATAATATGAGTGCTCCTTTATTATCTGGCATTGATCATTGCCACCTTAATGTTGAAAACATCCAAGAAGCGCTAAAGTGGTACAAGCATGTACTAGGCTTTAGCGTCGTTGAAGAGCTTGCCTTTTGGGATGAAAATGGCAAAGGGCCACTCACACTTGAAGATAGCGCAAAAACAACGCGTTTAGCGTTATTTGAAGGACAAGGGCGAAGCAAAGGTATTGCGTTTGCAGCCACCGGTGCACAGTTTATTGGTTGGGTTGATTATTTAAATGGCTTAAACATAAAAACTGTACTGGCCGATCACGGTGTAACGTTTTCGCTTTATTTTAAAGATAACAGTGGGAATAGCCACGAAATAACCTCTCATGACTACCCGCACATAAAAGCGGTATATGGTGATGTAAAACAAGGCTCGCGCACGCGCAATACTTAGTGTTGCTCTTGATATGCGTTTTTAATTGCGATTATAGCATCGAGCTTATTTACAAATAAATTGATGAGGTGGGGGTCAAAGTGTTTACCCGCTTGTGCTTGCATATGCTCAAGCGCCTCTTCTACACCCCAAGCCTCTTTATACGGGCGTTTTGAGGTAAGGGCATCAAATACATCTGCAATAGCCACAATACGCCCTTCAACCGATATTTGTTCGCCTTTTAAACCATTAGGGTAGCCACTGCCATCCCACTTTTCGTGGTGCTCTATAGCCAGTTTATGGGCAAGTTGTAATAGTGGTGATGAGGAATTTGCTAAAATTTGCGCGCCAATAGCCGCATGCTGTTTCATGTGGTCAAATTCGTCAGGGGTTAATCGCCCAGGTTTTAATAAAATAGCATCCGGAATACCTATTTTACCTACATCGTGCATGGGGGCTGCTTGGCGAAGTAGCTCTGCTTGTTGCTCACCCATGCCAAATTCTAATGCTAATAATTTACTGTATTGGCTCATCCTAGCAATGTGCTCGCCAGTGTCTGTGTCTTTGTACTCTGCAGCGCGGCCTAATCGATGTACTAAATCAACATGGGCTTGCTTTAATTGCTCGGCTTGTACAAGCGATAAATGCGTTTTAACACGTGCGCGCACAATCGCAGGGCTAATAGGTTTAGTAATGTAATCAACAGCACCAAGTTCAAAGCCTTTAAACTCATCGCTTTCATCACCCAAAGCCGTTACAAAAATAATTGGGATATGCGAAAGCGCGGGTGTGCTTTTAAGTATTTCGCAGACCTCAAAGCCATTCATATCGGGCATCATGATATCGAGTAATATAAGTTTAGGCTGTTCTTTTTCCAGTAGCGCAAGTGCTGCAGCGCCCGATTTAGCAAAAGACATACGGTATTGATTACCTAATACTTCTCGCATGACTTTTAAGTTAGCAGGTTCATCGTCAACGATTAATATACGTGGCTTGTCGTTGCTAAAATCCATTCAATATTCTCATTCTTGGGTAAACTCTTTAATTAGACCGTCTAGCACGTGCTGCGCCTGATCAAAGTCAAATTCATCAAATGCATTTACAACCTCATTTATTTGAGTTTGTAAGTGTGCAGGGGCGTTATTTTCAAGCTGCGCAAGTAAATCATCGTTGAGCTCGGCGCTTTGCGCTTCATGGTGTAGCGTTTCACACAGTGACTTTAATTCAGCCGCACTTAGCGTGCTTTTTTGCTCAGTATTTTCACTCTCAGCAGGCGTTATTTGTGCGCACTCATCGCCTGATATTAATTGCGTTATTGTTTCTAACTCGTCTTTTATTTGTGTTACTAACGCTTTAGATTGCTCAGAAGTTTGCTCGCGCTCTAACTTGGCTAATAAAGTCATTAATGTTGTTAGGCCTAAATTACCAGCGACCCCTTTAAGGGTATGTATCAGGCTATTGGCGTTTTTAATCTCAGATAACTTACTGTTAAATAAAATATCAAATCGTTTATTGCTGTCATTTATAAATTTGGCAATTTCGGTTAACTGTTTGCATTTATTGCCCCAAAGCATCACACCTTTTTCAAAGTCGATGTGTTTAGCCTCAGGGTCTGATTGGCTAATAACCATATCTTTAGCAATACCTAAGCCAAGCACCTGGGCAATTTCTTGGTTAAGCTGATTTATATCTATCGGCTTATTAGCAAAGCCGTTCATGCCGGCACGTTTAGCTGTGAGTTTATCTTGTTGTAGGACGCTTGCCGTTAACGCAATAATGGGGGTAAATTTAAGCTGCCTTTGCTTTTCTATGGCTCTAATTTTTGTGGTTGCTTCTATGCCATCACACTCAGGCATATGAATATCCATTAAGATGACATCAAAATCTTGTTTCTCGAATATTGCAATAGCCTCTAAACCGTTGCTTGCTTTGCTTACCAAATGTTGATCTTTAGAAAGTAATAACGAAAGCAGCTCGGTGTTTTGCTCAATATCATCCACCACAAGTACCCTTAGCGATGGTAATTGAGTGTGCAGGCCATCGAAATGGTCTATTTTTTCTGTATCGCCTTGTTTAAGCGGTAAAGAGAAGTAAAAGCAGCTACCTTTGTTTTCTTCACTGACTAGGTTTATAGTGCCGCCCATTAGCTCTACTAATTGTTTACTAATGGTTGTTCCCAAGCCTGTACCGCCAAAGCGACGAGTAGTGGTGCCATCGGCCTGAACAAACGGCTGAAATATAGCTTTAACACGGTCTTTGGCAATACCTATGCCGGTATCTTGCACTTCAAAAAAGAGCTGATCAGTTTGCGTAGTACTTACAGTTAGCTCAACCGAACCTTGCTCGGTAAATTTAATGGCGTTACCGATGAGGTTAGTTAAAATTTGCCTTAACCTATCTGGGTCGCCATAGTAAGTTGTGGCAACAGAATCTTTAATGTTCAACTTTAAACGCAAGTCTTTCTTTTTTGCTTCAAGCCAAAATGTCGAAATAATGCTATCGAGTACTTGTTTTAAACTAAAGTGAACGGGTTCAATAGTTAGCTTTCCGCGCTCAAGTTTTGCGGTATCAAGCACTTCGTTAAGTAACCTTAATAATGAACGCGCCGCATTATTAACTGTAACCAAGTGCTTTTGCTGTTCTTGGTTTAGCGGAGTGTCCATCAGTAGGTCGCTAAAACCGATAATAGAATTCATCGGCGTGCGGATCTCATGGCTCATATTAGCCATAAAAGATTGCTTAGCGTGCGCTGCTTCTTCAGCTTGCAATTTTGCCTGCTCAAGTTTGTCTTCGTATTCTTTTTGTTCTGTAATATCAACCAATACCCCATCTATCCACTGCGGGTTATTATCTTTATCACAGGTAATACTGCCTTTATCTAATACCCAGGCAACTTTGCCGTTACGGTGGCGAATACGATACTCTACCGAGTACTTTAAACTTGAGGTCATGGCTTGCGCTACGGCTTCGTTTACCGTTGGCTGATCTGTTTTTAAAATAAGGTCGTTAAGTTCAATGCAGCTTTCTGTGAACTCTTCTGGCGTGTACCCTGTTAGCTCAGCCACTGTTGGGCTGATAAATAACATGCTCCAGTTTTCGTCGTACTTACAGCGAAAAGCAGCGCCAGGCATATTATCCATTAAAGAGCGGTACTTTTGCTCTTTTTCAATAAGACTTTGCTGCATAGCGCGTTGTTCGGTTAAATCGGTGATAAAGCCAACATATAACGGCATATGGCCTGGCTGATTAACTTCCCCTATACCTAAGCGAATAGGAAAAAGGTGGCCATCTTTGTGTTTGGCAGACACATCCCTATTTATACCAATTACTTTTCCTAGATCTACATTTTTGGCGTGAGACAAATAGCCATCATGGTGGCGAGCGATTTCATCGGCCATCAGCATTTTTACATTATGACCTTGAACTTCGTTTTCTCGCCAACCAAAAATTTTGCTGGCAGCTTCGTTAAAGCTCAAAATAATGCCGGTGTGATCTATAGTCACAATGCCATCAATAGCAGTGCCTAAAATAGCATTTAGTCGAGATTCATCCGCCGATTTTTCCTCAAGCAGTAAGCGGTATCTAACCATGCCATTTATAACTGCAATGACACAGGTTATAGCAACGGTCGCGGTAGCTACGGCAATAGCCACAAAAGCAAGCTCAGTGTTTGACTCTTCGTAATCGGGTAAAAGCGGAGAGGTTGCAACAAAGCGGGTAGCAGCCATACCCATATAGTGCATACCTGCCACCGCTGAGCCTAAAATAACAGCGGTAATAGAGCGCGCTTGCAGTTGTGATAAATTAGGTAGCAAACGCGTTAAATGATAACGCGTAAAAAGTGCTATGAACGATAAACCAACAGCGACCACAATTGATAAAGCAAATATGATTGCATCGTAACGTAGTAACGGGGCCAGCTCCATTGCTGCCATGCCGCTGTAGTGCATTGTACCAATGCCTGAGCCTAGTAAAATAGAGCAAATAATAAGGTGTTTGTATGCCCCTTGCGATTTTACTAAAATCGAAAAAGCGTACTGACATGCAATAAACGCCGGTAAAAAAGACAAAACGGTAATGATTGGGTCGTAGTGTATTTCTGTGCATAACGAAAAGGCCAACATACCTATAAAATGCATACTCCAAATACCGGCCGATAAAACAGTGGCACCGGTCACATTGGCTAAGCGTTTATAGCTTTCGAATTGCGTTTGCTTTGCTACATCAACCAACCAGATCGTAAAAAAGGCAGCAAAAATAGCGGTAATGACCGATAAACTAACCAGTATAGGGTTATATGCACCGTTGATAATGAGGCTCGGATCGTGGTCGGTTATAAAAAATGCAGACAGCATAGTGGCTCAAATTAGTATCTTTATTGAACTAGTTTAATAGATTTATTTTATAAATAAACTGTTAATCTAATAATTTATATTATAAATCAGTGAGGTTACTTTTTAGCATTAAAGTATTAACATGCGTAGCGTACTTTATTAATAAGACGTGATTTTGCGTAAATAAAAATAATAATAAACACTGAGCCCACTTATTTATCGCTAAATAACTGCATTGATTAAATAAGGCTTTATAATACGCTTTTATTTATATTTAGAGCATACACCTTGTTTGAGTATCAGCTAAAACGCAGTGCAAGGCGTAAAACAGTGGCAATAAAAGTTAGCCAAAAATCAGTCACTGTTTATGCGCCTACACACGTGCCAAAACTACAAATAGAACAATGGCTGTTTAGTAAAAAAGAGTGGGTAACTGCGCAATTACATAAACAACTTAACGCCATTGATACTCAACAACACCCGTTTAAAAACCAGCAAATAATGGTTTTTGCTAAGCCATATACCATTACTTTTGCAAAAGGGACACGCTCGCATGTTCAGCAATCCGATAGCGAGTTTACTATTTACACTTCTAATCGAGTAAAAAAACAGCCTGAAAAACGCAAGCAGTTACTTTGCCTTGCCCTTGAAGAAACGCTAACAAACTACATTGAAATGCGTTTAGCTTATTATTGCCAACAGATGTCAGAAGCATTACCGACTAAATTGACGATTGGAAGTTATAAACGTAAGTGGGGGAGTTGTAATTCTCGGCGAGAGCTAACCTTTAGCCTTAACCTTGTTGGGGCACCTCATCATATAATTGATTATGTTATTGTTCACGAATTGGCTCATTTAAAGTATTTGAACCACAGCAGCGCTTTTTGGAAGCACGTAGCTAACTTTTATCCCGATTATAAATCTGCATCAGCATGGCTTAAAAACCACGGGGCAACATTACAGTGGGTATTTGATAATTAGTCTAAAAATGAAGTTTTAAATAGTAATGAAAAAGATATAGAAAAGGATACTGAAGATAAGAAGTGGTGGAGGGAGCTGGATTCGAACCAGCGAAGGCTGAGCCGTCAGATTTACAGTCTGATCCCTTTGGCCGCTCGGGAACCCCTCCACACTATTTTGTTACATTTGGCCCCACTTAACTTAGCGGTAAGAAAAGTGGTGGAGGGAGCTGGATTCGAACCAGCGAAGGCTGAGCCGTCAGATTTACAGTCTGATCCCTTTGGCCGCTCGGGAACCCCTCCAATGCAACGGCGCTGATAATAGCAAACTGCGTATTTAAGTAAAGAAAAAAGCTAAAGAAATTTGAAATAAAGCCGATAAATATCTATCAGTTATCATAATCGGCTAAAGACTATGCAAATCGATGATTTGTTAATCACAGAGAGTCAACTAAAGACCAGGCTAAATAAAAGTGTGCATGAAAATCGCAGAGGCGAATTCTCACTTTTATTAGCGATGCTATCGCACGATGCGCTGGATTTTAGTCAATTTCACTTGCCAAAAAGTGAAACGCATAGTGCTTATGTAGACGAAGAACAGTTAAGGGAGCGCTTTGGTGCTGGACCAAAGCAATTATTAGCTCCCGAAAAATTTGATATGACCATAGGGCAAGAGCACGCGTCGGTGATTGTTCAACAAGGCGAGCAAGCGGGCATGAAAGCAATAAAATTAAGCCACTGCTTAAACCCTGAGCCACTAGCGATTAGAGATGACAAGTTACATATTCCTTTAACAGTAATCGATAATTGTGAACTATCAGTACGCAGGCGCTTAAATGACACGCACACCGTGCTTGCAAGTCCACAAATGGACGCCGCAGCATTTTATGACGATTTAACTAATGAGGCTATACATAAGCCATTGCTTGTTGCTAACGCATAAAAATAATTTAACACTTGTGCGTTTTAAAAGCCTAAAACACCTTATATTTAATAACCGGTTATGCAATAAAATAGAACAATTCTTTTTTTGTTTAAAAAAAGCATCCACAAATTAAATGCAATTGCTATAATGGCTGCAAATGGTATGACTTGAGTGCCATTATCATTAAATCAAGGTAATTAGGAACGTAATGAAGAAAACATTCACGCTAAATCATGAGAAAATCAAATACCCTCGTATGGTTGATGCTGCAAAGCATGAAGTGAAAAAATATTTGAAAAGAGAGCGCAATAAAACGCTACCTGTTGAAGCTGATTACTGGGCGTTTGACTGTAAGTTTGGCACAAGTGCCGATGATGCCGAAGTTGTTCACGTAGCTGAAATTAACAACAAGATCAGCGAAATCGAAAAGCAGGCGCTTACTTCATTCTATGTTGAGATTTTAGCTAGACCTGCGCAGCGTGAATCGTTCGATCTAGATGATGATGAATAACCAATAGCAATATTGTAGAAAATGGACCTAGATGGTCCATTTTTTGTTTATGGCAGTTATTAACATGTTTTGTGGTATAGAGTAGCGCTTAAATAAAAAGCTATTTTTATGCTAAGTGTTTTGCTTATTTTATACACTGTGACACTTTTTATATTTTTTACCGCTTGCACATGGGCAGGGGTCGTTTCTGGCAACTTTTATATCGGCGACCGGATTAATAATACCCTCTAAATAACGCCATTCACCGTCCTCTTTTATAAAGTCTGATTTTTCATCCAACTCACAATATAAGTTTTGGTAAAAATAATACGCGTTAAAGGCAACATAACCTCGCTCATCACTTTGCTGCGTATCGCGCACAACTAATTTTACAAAGCGGCAGCTATTGGCAAAGTCAGCAATTTCATTTACTGGGTTTTGTGCTTGTTTTTCTTTGGCGTAAGTTTTAAATACATAAGATGCATTTTTTAATGCATAAGCACTAAAGCGCGAACGCATTAGTTGCTCAGGTGTTGCTGGGGTTTTTATATCAAGATGATAAGGCTGGCAACAGTCGCCATAATTAAGCTGACTGTTGCATAAGCAAGCGCTAGTACTGGTTACACTCATAAAATACTAATTAACATAAATTAAAAATGTATTTTACCAAGCTTATTGTGTAAGTGATATTGCTGTAGTGCTGGTTTTTTTAGTAAAGCAAAATAGCTTAGCGCTTCTTTTGTCTAAATTAAGCGATAAATTAATAAGCTGCTGCTCACTTACTATATCGGTCCACGTGATTATGGCTGCAAAGTTACCATTATGAAGTGCTGAATTAAGCACATACTCTAAATTTACTAAATGCTTTTGTCTTATTACAAGCAGTTTGCTGGTATCTATAGAGCAGCTATCTAACAAGGCTTTACTAGGCACATGGTCGGGCGCAATCAGTAAGGTCCACGCGTTAGAGCTATTGTATTGGTGCAACACTTTTAGCATCTCAAACGTAGCAGAAATTTCATCTTCTACTTTTATTAAGTTTACCGACTCACTTTCATCATGTTGTTGGTAGCTTTTAACGGTTCTTACGGTAATTGGCTGTAGCATAGGTCTCACTCACTGGGTTTATATACAGTACATGTATACAGTAGTTTATACAGTTGTTGTGTGCAAGCGTTTTTTGTTATTTTTTATACAGTTGTTGTGTGCAAGCGTTTTTTGTTATTTTTTATACAGTTAATGGTTTTAAAAAATAAACAATAAAAATAACACTTTAAAAACAGTGTGTTATAATTTAAGCCGTCTAAGTGAAAGCTGAGGGTGTTTGCAGTACTGTATAAAGTGTAGCAGCGTTATACAGTACTTAAGGGATGGCTATACAGTTATTTTAGTGTGTTTTACATTGCTTAGCTGTTAGCTATACAGTAGTTAGTCATTTTTTGGGATTAAGTGGGCAAACTGAATTTGGTGGATTTGCTCATACAAACTGGCTGCATAGCATTGAGCGTCTTTAAGACGTTTGGTGTCGATATATTTTCTTAAATCATTTAAAGCCGCGGTTGCCGGTTCATAGCCTTGGCTGCTGGCTAAACTCAGCCATGCTGCTGCGTGAAATACGCTTTTTGGTACGCCTTGGCCTTTGACAAAAAATAACCCTAAATAAAACTGGGCGCGATGATTTCCGGCCATTGCGGCAAGGCGCATCCACTTAGCTGCCAACGGTGCTTGGTTATGCTTTAAATAATACAGGGCTTTGTTAAGTGTTGTTTGCTCACTGACATCACTATTGTTTTCAGCGCTGTGGTTCGTAGGCTGTGTTACAAAATCTAAAATATTGTTTAATTGTTGCTCTAAGTCTTGTCCGCTAGGCTGAGTCTTATTCATATATTTTCTTTTTTATAGTTTCTACGCCAACAGTTTAGTATATCGCAAGGTAAAATGTCCTGTTTATACTTAATTTTATGGTAAAATCACGTCACTTTTTACTATCACAAGTCTATTATGCTCGAAGCTCTATTTAAACTCCGCGAAAATAACTCCAATGTGCGACGCGAAAGCATTGCTGGAATCACTACTTTCATTACTATGGTTTACATTGTATTTGTAAACCCTGCAATGCTTGCGGAAGCAGGCATGGATCAAGGTGCTGCATTTGTTGCTACCTGTATTGCGGCTGCTATTGGCTGTTTTATTATGGGATTGTGGGCTAATTACCCTTTAGCACTTGCGCCGGGCATGGGTTTAAACGCATTTTTTACTTACGGTGTTGTACTGGGCATGGGTTATAGCTGGCAAGCTGCATTAGGTGCGGTATTTATGTCTGGTTGTATATTTTTAATATTAAGTTTGTTTAAGGTCAGAGAGTGGATAATTAATGCTATTCCTTTGGTTTTAAAGCAGGCTATTGCCACTGGTATTGGTGCGTTTTTAGCGTTAATTGCGCTTAAAAATGCAGGCATTATTGTTTCAAGCCCAGCTACATTAGTACAGCTTGGCGATATTACTTCGGCAGGTCCTTTATTAGCTATTTTAAGCTTTTTTGTCATTGCTGCTTTGCTTTATCGTGATATAAAAAGCGGCGTACTTATTAGCATTTTGCTAGTAACGGGCATTGCGTTAAGCCTCGACTTAGTTGAGTACCACGGCGTAATGTCAATGCCACCGTCTATTTTACCTACCTTCATGCAACTTGATTTTGCAGCGGCCTTTGAGCTTTCTATGCTGAGTGTAATCTTTGCGTTTTTGTTTGTTGATTTATTTGATACATCAGGCACGTTAGTTGCAGTAACTCAAAAAGCAGGCTTAGCCGATGAAAAAGGCAATATGCCACGTTTAGGGCGTGCTTTAAGTGCCGATAGTACAGCTACTATTGCGGGTGCAATGTTAGGTACTTCTACCACTACTTCTTATATTGAGTCTGTAGCCGGTGTATCGGTTGGTGGGCGTACTGGCTTAACAGCTGTTGTTGTGGGTATATGCTTTTTACTAATGATGTTTTTTGCGCCGCTTGCGCAAATGGTGCCGGCTTATGCAACAGCGGGTGCTATTTTATACGTTGCGGTATTAATGCTGCAAAACCTTAAGTTTGTAAACTGGGATGACATGAGCGATGCAATTCCGGTAAGTGTGGTACTACTTATGACGCCGCTTACATTCTCTATTGCGCATGGTATTGCTCTTGGTTTTATATCGTACACTGCGGTTAAAGTACTGTGTGGTAAACGCGATCAGGTTAGTATTAGCGTGTGGATTTTAACAGCGTTATTTATTATCAAGTTTGCATTTTTATCGTAATAGCTAATACCCATTCTTTTAGCTAAGAGCCTTAGCTTGAGGGTGGGTAAACATTTATTATTTAGTGGCTATCGTTCATTGCCACTGCATTGTTATACCTTGCGTATCTATGTTGTGGTAAATGAGCGTTTATAACGTAGTTAGCGCTAGGTAGTGCCTCAAAATACGTTAGTATTTACCCATTGGTAAAAGCTTAACAGATACAAAAAAGCCCATACATTATGTATGGGCTTTCTTTTGGGTATTTAAAATTACCATTTCTTTTTAGGTGCAAATAGTACGTCTAAGTCATCTTGCTCTGCTTCTGCTTTTTTCTTTAGGGCAGTGGCATTTGATGCTTTTAGTTCGGTGCTTATTTCTTCTAAATAGGCTTCAACTTCTTGGCGTTTTGCGTTTACGTATTCATCAGAATAGGTAACGGCACTAAGTGTGGCATAGGCTTTTTCAAAATATTGCCTAGCAGAGCCCACCATGCTCGCTGAACGAGCAGATAAACCGCGTTTAATTTGGCTTTCTATATTAATTCTAAGTTGTAACTTTTCAAGGCGTTTATCTTCTGCTGCAAATACTTGGCTATCTACACGGCCTTTACTGTGCTCAGAGCGCATAATAACTCTAAGCTTTTTTATGCCCTGAATTAACGAGACTAACTGCTTATCGTTACTTGGTAACGATAAATTGTCGCTGCTATTACCTTGTACTGCACCACTTAGCTTTTCTTTAGCTTCGTTCATTCTGCTTTTTAATGCTTTAGAATTAGGTGAATGGTTCACCATAGCGTTAAGTGCTTCGTAACATCTACGTTGTAAAACGCGTATAATGTTTTCAGAAAGCGGAATATTAGCGCTATTCATAAGTGCTTCTTCGGTTTCTTCAATTATCGCTTTTTGTTTTGTTAATTCTTTGCGACGTTCAATTTCTTGCTTTTCTTTATGCTGCTGTACAGCGCTTACCCACAGTGCAATCACTATCAGTGCCACTATAAGCACAATTATAATCGAAACGATCATGGCTTAATTCTCGGATTCATAATCTATTTTTTTATATTACATCAAATATATGCTTTGAGGGTAGCTTTGCGCTGATTAACTTAAAAATATGTTAAAAATTAGATATAAGAATAATGTATTATAAGTTGAACCTGAATAAACATCGCTATCTGCAGCGGGTTTATTATGCTAGCCTTAATGCTTAAATAATGAAAATATACGTGCTTACTTTGCCAAGTTTTAACTAAATTAAACTTGGTTTTGCTTAGTATTACCATCATATAAGCTTAATAATAACGTTAAAAACTGCAACCATGAAATTACAACAACTTAGATACATCGTAGAAGTTCAAAACCATAAGCTAAACGTATCAGCAACTGCTGAGAGTTTATTTACCTCACAGCCTGGTATATCTAAACAAGTGCGCATGCTTGAAGATGAGCTAGGTGTACAAATTTTTGGCCGCAGTGGTAAACATTTAACGCATGTTACAGGTGCCGGCGAAGAAATAATTAACATTTCTCGCGAAATTTTATCTAAAGTCGAAGGTATAAAAGCGGTTGCTAATGAGCATACGCTGCCTGATCAGGGTAAACTAAATATAGCCACTACACATACTCAAGCTCGTTATGCTTTGCCAAGTGTTATTCAGGGCTTTATGAAAAAATACCCAGCTGTTTCGCTGCATATGCATCAAGGTACACCACAACAGATTTCTGATGCGGCAGCGCGCGGTGACGCAGACTTTGCCATTGCAACTGAAGCACTTCATTTATACTCAGATTTAGTTATGCTGCCTTGCTATCATTGGAACCGCAGCATTGTGGTGGCAAAAGATCATCCTCTAGCACAAAAGGCCGACAATTTAACCGTTGCTGATATAGCGCAGTATCCGCTTATTACGTATGTATTTGGGTTTACTGGTCGCTCTGAGCTTGATAAAGCATTTAATGCGCACGGTCTTGAGCCGCACATTGTGTTTACTGCAACCGATGCCGATGTAATTAAAACTTATGTAAGGTTAGGGCTAGGTGTAGGTGTAGTTGCCTCAATGGCCGTTGATCAATTAAGTGACACTGATTTAGTGTGTATTGATGCCAGCCATTTATTTGAAGCTAGCACAACTAAAATTGGCTTTAGAAAGGGCAGTTTTTTACGTACTTATATGTATGATTTTATTGAGCGTTTTGCCCCGCATTTAACTAAAGAGCGAGTAGAGCGAGCAAGCTTATTACGTAATCAAGAAGATGTTGATGCGTTATTTGCCGACATAGAACTGCCGGTAAAATAGTAAGACTTTAAGTATATAAATACTAAAAAACCGCGTATTGCTAAAATACGCGGTTTTTTGTTTTTATACGCTTAACATTCAATAATGTTTACCGCTAATCCACCGCGAGCGGTTTCTTTATATTTGGTTTTCATGTCGTTACCGGTATCGAGCATGGTTTTAATCACTTTATCAAGCGACACCTTTTGCTCGCCACTGCCACGTATTGCTAGGCGAGAGGCATTAATTGCTTTAATGGCGCCCATGGCATTGCGCTCAATACACGGTACTTGTACCAATCCGCCTACAGGGTCGCAGGTTAGGCCTAAATTATGTTCCATGCCTATTTCGGCGGCGTTTTCAACATGTACTACATTACCACCAACAATTTCGGTGAGTGCGCCAGCGGCCATTGAACAGGCAACACCTACTTCACCTTGGCAGCCTACTTCTGCGCCCGAAATAGAGGCATTTTTTTTGTATAAAATACCAATCGCCGCTGCGGTTAATAAATAGCGTGTGGCTATGTCGCGGTCCACTTCTTTAATAAATGTGTGGTAGTACATTAAAACGGCCGGCAATATACCCGCAGCACCATTTGTTGGCGCCGTGACTACGCGCCCACCCGCGGCATTTTCTTCATTTACAGCTAAGGCAAATAAATCCACCCAATCCATTGCTCTGAGTGGGTCATTACTCACTTCTACATTTAGCTTTAAATACAAACTAGGTGCACGGCGTTTAACTTTTAAACCACCTGGTAAAATTCCCTCGGTGCGCATGCCACGTTCAATACAGGCTTTCATTACTTGCCAAATATTAAACAACTCGTCTTTAATATCGTCTTCTTTGCGCAGCGTTTTTTCGTTATGCATCATTAAAGTAGATACACTAAAGCCTGATTCTTTACACAGCTCTAGTAAATCTTTTGCACTTTCGAACGGGTAAGGAGCCGGGTTTTGCTCGCGTATATCAAGGGCTGCTTGTTTTTCGTTTTCAAATTCTTCATCGGTAACAATAAAGCCGCCGCCAATAGAGTAGTACACTTTGCTATATACTTTTTCGCCATTATTTGAGGCAATAATTTCCATGGCATTAGAGTGCTTAGGTAAGGTTTTACGGCGATGAAAAACAATAGCCCCTTGCTTAGGAAAGTTCGCTTTATGGGTTTGGTTGAGGTATATCACTTGCTCTTTTTCAATGGTGGCAAGGATATCGTCAACTAAATCGGCATCTATCGTTTCTGGGTCGTAGCCGGCAAGCCCTAATATAACGGCTTTACCAGAGCCATGGCCTACGCCGGTTTGACCCAGTGAGCCATAAAGCTCTACCTTTATATCGGTAACAGAGGTTAAAAGTTGTTGCTCTTGTAGGTCATTAACAAATAAGCGCGAGGCACGCATTGGGCCAACGGTATGTGACGACGATGGGCCAATACCAATGCTAAACATATCAAATGCACTGATCATACTATGGGTCTCTACTTTATTTACTCAGCCCGAAAGCTGTTCTTTGAACGGTCGAGTATCATAACGTTAATTCTATATTATGTAACTATTTGGCCGTAAGTTTTACACTGGTAGGGCAAGCTGTTTTGTAAAGTTTTTTATAATGCTAGCCGTTGCTCCCCACAGTAATCCGTGCGGTGTACTAAACCCTTGCAAGGTGATGGTTTTGCCAAAACGTTGAAAAGGAATGGGCTGCCAATTGGCCTCGTTTGAAAGCTGGGTAAGCGACAGTAAAAAGCTAGCTTGCACTTCATTATAATCGTTCTCCCATACTGTGTGTTCACCAAGTAAACCCACAAATGGGCTAATGCTAAAGCCAGTTAGGGTAGAGTATTGTGGCAGCTGCCCGAGCACTTTAACATTACTTGGCGCTATATTAAGCTCTTCGTGTAGTTCTCGAAGCGCTGTGGTGCGCAGGTGCTTATCGCTTTGCTCAAATTTACCGCCGGGTAAACAAATTTCCCCAGGGTGATGATGTAAATAAGTAGGGCGTTTGCACAATAAAATATGCGCGTGGTTATCAACATCAATAATAGGCAGCATAACCGCACTGGCACGCTTTTTACGGGTATCTTTTATTTGATTTGGCGCCGCAGTAGGGCTTAGCTGAAACCGCGCCATAATATGTTCACTATTCAAAGCGTTCTACTGTTTTAATAAAGGAAGTATTTTATTCACTTTATCGTATGTTTCTTGGTATTCCAATTCGACTTTAGAATCAGCGACAATACCACCACCGGCCCAGCAATAAATGTGTTCGTTATGACAAACCAATGTACGGATTGTAATACTGGTGTCCATGTTACCGCAGGCGCTTAAATAACCTATAGAGCCACAGTAAATACTACGCCTATGAGGCTCTAGCTCTTCAATTATCTCCATAGCTCTAATCTTAGGCGCGCCAGTGATTGACCCTCCGGGGAATGCTGCTTCAAGTTGATCAACACACGTTTTACTTTCATCTAGCTCTGCCGTTACGGTACTCACTAAGTGATGCACTGCCGGAAAGCTCTCAATAGCAAAAAGTGAGGGCACCTTTACAGAGCCAGGTTTTGCAACCTTACCTAAATCGTTACGCAGTAAATCAACAATCATTACGTTTTCTGCGCGGTCTTTGGTTGAGTTTTCAAGGGCTCTGGCTTGCTGTTGGTCGGCGATTGCGTCGGCCATGCGTGGCAAAGTGCCTTTGATAGGTTTTGTTTCAACTATATTGTCGTGAACTGCAATAAAGCGCTCTGGCGATATTGATAAAATGGCGCCACGTGGGTGATTAATAAAGCTAGAAAATGGCGCTTTATTAGCCTCACGCAATACTTTGTAGGCTTGGAAAGGGTCGCCTTTAAAACCGGCAATAAAGCGCTGGGCTAGGTTGATTTGATAGCAATCACCACTTTTTAAATAATCTTGTATTTGCGCAAATTTGTCAGCGTATTCATGTTCACTCATATTTGAGCGCCAATCGCTGGTTAGCGAAAACTGTGCTGGTACTATATCGTTTGCTAAATATTGCTGGTAAAGCGCTAAACGGTTCACCTCAGGTTGAGAAACATAAAACCAGCTTTGCTGGTGTTTATCAAATATAAGCGCATCTAAATAAAGGCCAATGGCCATTTGTGGCAACGTTATATCGTGTTTTGCCGTGCGTGGCATGTGCTCAATAATACGCCCTAAATCGTAACCAAAATAACCAAGCCAACCGCCGTTAAAAGGCAGGTTATTAGCGGCTTTTTGCGCACTAAGTTTACTTAGCTCATCGTTCATTATTGTAAAGGGGCTACGCGAGTCAAGCTGCTGATTAAATACGCTTTGATTGTTGTTTACTTCTAAAATAGCATGAGGCTCTATCGCAATAATATCAAAGCGACTATTTATGTGCTCGCTATTGGCTGAGTCTAGTAATACGGCATAGGGTAAATGCGCAAAATGCGCGAAAACATCAATGCAGTTTTGTGTTATGGCTAATTTTACACAATTTTTTTCATTGTTTAGCATTTACTGCCCCTTTAAGAACTGGCTCGAAACGGGCTGGGAGGGTATCATAAGTCAAATTTTTTTGGCAGCGTTTAGTATCAAATCTACGTTGTAATTAAAACAGTGCAAACCACCGTCACCGGTTTGGTATAGATTACGCTTAAGCGTAACGCTAACTTAAGGAACCACTATGAGTACAATCCGTCAGCAAGACTTTATTGATAGCATTGAAGATGCGTTGCAATATATCTCTTTTTATCACCCCCTTGATTTTGTTCAAGCGCTAGAAAAAGCCTACAACAAAGAACAAAGCAAGGCTGCAAAAGATGCAATCGCGCAAATTTTAATTAACTCGCGTATGTCGGCTGAAGGCAAGCGTCCATTGTGTCAAGACACGGGTATTATTACCTGTTTTGTAAAAGTAGGGATGGATGTTAAGTGGGATAAAACAGATTTAACCGTACAACAAATGGTTGATGAAGGCACACGTCGCGCATATTTAAATCCAGATAACCCACTACGCGCTTCTATTGTAGCTGACCCTGCTGGCACACGTAAAAACACTAAAGATAATACCCCTTCAGTTGTACACATTGATTTAGTGGCGGGCGGCGAAGTAGAAGTAATGGTTGCAGCGAAAGGCGGCGGCTCAGAGAACAAAAGTAAAATGGTTATGCTAAACCCATCTGACGATGTTGCTGCATGGGTAGAAAAAACGCTACCAACAATGGGCGCTGGTTGGTGCCCGCCAGGCATGCTAGGTATAGGCATTGGTGGAACCGCCGAAAAAGCAGCTGTAATGGCAAAAGAGTCGTTAATGGACCCGGTTGATATTCATGAGCTTATGGAGCGCGGTGCAGAAACAACGGAAGAAAAACTGCGTTTAGAAATTTTTGAACGTGCTAACAAGCTAGGTATTGGCGCGCAAGGTTTAGGTGGTTTAACAACGGTTGTTGATATTAAAGTAAAAACAGCGCCTACGCATGCGGCATCAAAACCTGTTGTGATGATCCCTAACTGTGCAGCTACGCGCCACGTACACTTTACACTAGACGGCTCAGGCCCTGCAGATTTAAAAGCACCTAAGCTAGAAGACTGGCCAGAAGTGACGTTTGAAGTAGGTGAAGGAACTCGCCGTGTTAATTTAGATACGTTAACTAAAGAAGACACCCGCGAGTGGAAAATGGGAGAAACTGTTTTACTCTCAGGCACTATTTTAACAGGCCGAGATGCTGCCCATAAACGCTTACAAGATATGATCAATTCAGGTGAAGGTTTACCTGAGGGCGTTGATTTTGATAATAAGTTTATTTATTACGTTGGCCCAGTTGATGCTGTAGGTGATGAAGCTGTAGGCCCTGCAGGCCCTACAACTGCAACACGTATGGATAAATTTACCGATATGATGCTAGAAAAGACCGGCATTGTAGGCATGATAGGTAAAGCTGAGCGTGGTCCTGCTACAGTTGAGTCGATTAAAGAGCATAAATCGGTTTATTTAATGGCTGTAGGTGGTGCGGCATACTTAGTATCTAAAGCAATTAAAAAAGCACGCGTGGTTGCCTTTGAAGATTTAGGTATGGAAGCAATCTACGAATTTGAAGTAGAAGATATGCCAGTTACGGTTGCTGTAGACAGCGAAGGTGCTAACGCACACACGCAAGGCCCTGCAATTTGGAAAGCTAAAATTGAAGAGCTAGACGGCAAGCTTAAATAAAGGTTTATGTGTCCCGTCCTGAAATAGGTTGACGGTTTTAATGAAAGACTTGGTGCGAAAGCGCCAGGTCTTTTTTATGCACTTGATTTGGTGTTTTCATATCCAAACTTAAGTGCGGTCGCATTTCATTGT
>Ga0160421_1000057_pt1 | contig 102065 bp, 97 predicted proteins | sample TAMARWmetagpilot_FD_108195 | JGI IMG/M metagenome (GOLD analysis project Ga0160421, IMG submission 108195) | Phycosphere-associated microbial communities from TAMU algal ponds, Corpus Christi, Texas, USA - TAMU ARW-7 10/27 metagenome pilot | ecosystem: Engineered > Artificial ecosystem >... | reverse complement strand
GGGCGACAACATCTCGGCAGACGTGACGCTGATCGTTCCGATCGCGATGGAAGAGAAGCTGCGCTTCGCCATCCGCGAAGGCGGCCGCACCGTCGGCGCCGGCATCGTCGCACAGATCATCGAGTAACAAACGGGGGCAGGTCGCGCGGTCCTGTTTGACAGGGTCGCGCGGTCCTCACACTAGCAAGGACAAGTCGAATGAACGGCCAGAACATCCGCATCCGCCTCAAGGCGTTTGATCACCGGATCCTTGACGCCTCCACACGTGAAATCGTGTCGACGGCGAAACGGACCGGCGCCAGCGTCCGCGGCCCGGTCCCGCTGCCGACCCGGATCGAGAAATTCACGGTCAACCGGTCGCCGCACATCGACAAGAAGAGCCGCGAACAGTTCGAGATGCGCACCCACAAGCGGCTGCTCGATATTGTCGATCCGACCCCGCAGACGGTAGATGCGCTTATGAAGCTGGATCTCGCCGCGGGCGTTGATGTGGAAATCAAGCTTTAAGGCGCGGAGCCGTCTTAGGCAAAGGGAACGAGGCATGAAGGGGCAGGCCCCCGACAGGCTCATCTCAAGAGGAATGAACCGATGCGTTCAGGTGTGATTGCACAAAAAGTGGGAATGACCCGGGTCTACAACGACGCCGGAGAACATGTCCCCGTGACCGTCCTGCGGTTGGAGAACTGCCAGGTGGTGGCCCAGCGTACGGAAGAGAAGAACGGCTACACTGCCGTCCAGCTCGGCGCCGGCGTCGCCAAGGTCAAGAACACGTCAAAGGCAATGCGCGGCAATTTCGCCATCGCCAATGTCGAACCCAAGGCCAAGGTGGTCGAGTTCCGCGTCAGCTCCGACAATCTCATTGATGTCGGCGCAGAGATTGCGGCAAGCCATTTCGTTGCCGGCCAGCTCGTGGACGTTTCCGGCGTTACCCAGGGTAAGGGTTTCGCGGGCGCCATGAAGCGTCATGGCTTCGGCGGCCTTCGCGCCACCCACGGCGTTTCGGTCTCGCACCGTTCGCACGGCTCGACCGGTTCCAACCAGGATCCGGGCAAGGTCTGGAAGGGCAAGAAGATGGCCGGACACATGGGCCAGACCCGCGTGACCACGCAGAATCTCGAGATTGTCTCGACCGACGCCGACCGTGGCCTGATCCTGATCAAGGGTGCGGTTCCGGGTTCCAAGGGGTCCTGGATTGTCGTTCGCGACGCCGTCAAGTCCGGCATCCCGGCTGATGCGCCTCTTCCTGCAGCGCTTCGCGAGGCAGCCACCGTATCGAATGAGGGAGCCGAATAATGGATCTCACCGTCACCACTCTCGAGGGCAAGGATGCCGGAAAGATCTCTCTTTCCGATACCATCTTCGGTCTCGACCCGCGCCAGGACCTGATCCAGCGCATCGTGCGCTGGCAGCTCGCCAAGAAGCAGCAGGGCACCCACAAGGCGCTCGGCCGCTCGGAAATCTCGCGCACCGGCGCGAAGATGTACAAGCAGAAGGGCACCGGTCGCGCCCGTCACCACTCGGCGCGTGCACCGCAGTTCCGTGGCGGTGGCCAGGCTCATGGCCCGAACGTTCGCAGCCATGCGCATGAACTGCCCAAGAAGGTCCGTGCTCTGGCCCTGCGCCATGCACTCTCCGCCAAGGCCAAGGCTTCCGACATCATCATCGTCGACAGCCTGACCGCGGGTGAAGCCAAGACCAAGGCGCTGACCGGTTCGCTGGGCAAGATGGGCCTGACCAACGCGCTGTTTATCGGCGGCGCCGAGCTGGATCAGAACTTCCGCCTCGCCGCCAAGAACATTCCGAATGTGGATGTGCTGCCGGTTCAGGGCATCAACGTTTACGACATCCTGCGCCGCGGCAAGCTCGTCTTGTCCAAGGACGCTGTCGCTGCTCTGGAGGAGCGCTTCAAATGACGGATCTTCGCCACTATGATGTGATCGTCTCGCCGGCGATCACCGAAAAGTCGACGCTGGTCTCCGATCAGAACCAGGTTGTCTTCAACGTCGCCCGGCGCGCCACCAAGCCTGAGATCAAGGCTGCGGTCGAAGCGCTGTTCGGTGTCAAGGTCAAGGCGGTCAACACGCTTCTGCGCAAGGGCAAGACCAAGCGCTTCCGCGGGATCTCCGGCCGTCAGTCTGATGTCAAGAAGGCGTATGTGACGCTTGCCGAAGGCCAGTCGATCGACGTCTCAACCGGTCTGTAAGGGCCGCGCGGGAACAAGCCCTCAAAAGGGAACAGGAAAATGGCACTGAAAAGTTACAATCCGACGACCCCGAGCCAGCGCCAGCTGGTCATCGTTGATCGTTCGGGTCTTCATCGCGGCAAGCCGGTCAAATCGCTGACCCAGGGCTTGACCGGCAAGGGCGGCCGCAACAATGCCGGCCGGGTCACTGCCCAGTCGATTGGCGGCGGTCACAAGCGCACCTACCGCATGGTTGATTTCAAGCGTCGGAAGTTCGACGTTGAAGCGACCGTTGAACGGATGGAATACGATCCGAACCGGACCGCGTTCATTGCGCTGATCACGTATGCGGATGGTGAGAAGTCCTACATTCTCGCTCCGCAGCGCCTGACTGCAGGCGACAAGGTGATTTCGTCGGACAAGGCTGTGGACGTGAAGCCGGGCAATTGCATGCCGCTTCAGTACATGCCGGTCGGCACGATCGTGCACAACATCGAGATGAAGCCCGCAAAGGGCGGCCAGGTCGCTCGTTCAGCCGGTGGATACGCTCAGCTGGTCGGTCGTGACCAGGGCATGGCCATCCTGCGTCTCAACTCCGGTGAACAGCGTCTGGTTCAGGGCTCCTGCCTTGCAACCGTCGGTGCGGTGTCGAACTCCGACCATGTCAACATCAACGACGGCAAGGCCGGCCGATCACGCTGGAAGGGCAAGCGCCCCCACGTTCGCGGCGTCGCCATGAACCCGGTCGACCACCCGCATGGCGGTGGTGAAGGCCGAACCTCGGGTGGCCGTCATCCGGTGAGCCCCTGGGGCAAGCCGACCAAGGGCAAGCGCACGCGTTCGAACAAGTCGACCGACAAGTTCATCATGCGTTCGCGCCATCAGCGCAAGAAGTAAGAGAGGAAGTCTCCAATGGCTCGTTCAGTTTGGAAAGGTCCGTTTGTTGACGGCTATCTTCTCAAGAAGGCTGAGAAGGTGCGCGAAGGCGGCCGCAATGAAGTGATCAAGATCTGGAGCCGCCGCTCCACCATCATGCCGCAGTTCGTCGGCCTGACATTCGGCGTCTACAACGGAAGCAAGCACATTCCGGTCAGCGTCTCGGAAGAGATGGTCGGCCAGAAGTTTGGCGAGTACTCCCCGACGCGGACCTATTATGGCCACGGCGCCGACAAGAAAGCGAAGAGGAAGTAACAATGGGCAAGGCAAAAACCGAACGCCGGCTCAAGGGCAACGAGGCGCAGGCAGTCGCCCGCACGCTTCGCATCAGCCCGCAGAAGCTCAACCTGGTTGCCGCGCTCATCCGTGGCAAGAAGGTTGACCGCGCGCTGGCCGAGCTTGAGTTTTCCCGCAAGCGCATCGCCTCGACCGTCAGGAAGACGCTTGAATCGGCAATCGCCAACGCGGAAAACAATCACGATCTGGACGTCGATTCGCTGGTGGTCGCCGAGGCCTATGTCGGCAAGTCCATTGTCATGAAGCGCTTCCACGCCCGCGGCCGCGGCCGCGCCTCGCGCATCGAGAAGCCGTTCGCGCATCTCACCATCGTCGTGCGCGAAGTGGAAGCCCAAGAGGAGGCCGCATAATGGGTCAGAAAATCAATCCAATCGGTTTCCGCCTCGGCATCAACCGTACCTGGGACAGCCGCTGGTTCGCCGACAACGCCGAATACGGCAAGCTGCTTCACGAAGATCTGAAGATCCGCAAGTACCTGCAGAACGAACTCAAGCAGGCCGGCGTTTCCAAGATCGTCATCGAGCGTCCGCACAAGAAGTGCCGCGTGACCATCCATGCCGCACGGCCTGGCCTGATCATCGGCAAGAAGGGCGCGGACATCGAGAAGCTTCGCCGCAAGCTGTCCGAGATGACGCAGTCGGAAACGCACCTCAACATTGTTGAAGTGCGCAAGCCCGAAGTCGACGCGACCCTCGTTGCGCAGTCGATCGCGCAGCAGCTCGAGCGCCGCATCGCATTTCGTCGTGCCATGAAGCGTTCGGTTCAGTCCGCCATGCGTCTCGGCGCCGAAGGCATCAAGATCACCTGCGGCGGCCGTCTCGGCGGCGCGGAAATCGCGCGCACCGAATGGTACCGCGAGGGACGGGTTCCGCTTCATACCCTGCGCGCCGACATCGACTACGGAACTGCCGAAGCAAAGACGGCTTACGGCATCTGCGGCGTCAAGGTCTGGATCTTCAAGGGCGAAATCCTCGAGCACGATCCAATGGCATCTGAGCGCCGGGCCACCGAGGGCGACGCTTCTGGCGGCAATCGCCGGCGCGAAAACGCCTGATCACGCGCCAGGCAGACAATTCGGAGAATTAGAAAATGTTGCAGCCAAAGCGTACTAAGTACCGCAAGCAGTTCAAGGGCCGCATCAAGGGTGTCGCCAAGGGCGGCTCTGACTTGAATTTCGGTGCCTACGGTTTGAAGGCGCAGGAGCCCGATCGCGTCAACGCACGTCAGATCGAGGCGGCCCGCCGTGCCATCACCCGTCACATGAAGCGTGCCGGACGCGTGTGGATCCGCATCTTCCCGGATGTTCCTGTGACGTCCAAGCCGACGGAAGTCCGCATGGGTAAGGGCAAGGGTTCGGTTGATTACTGGGCAGCAAAGGTCAAGCCCGGCCGGATCATGTTCGAAATCGACGGCGTCAGCGAAGAGCTCGCCCGTGAAGCCCTGCGTCTCGGCGCGGCCAAGCTTTCGGTCAAGACCCGCTTCGTCCAGCGCATCGCAGACTAAGGAGAGCGATCATGAAAGCCGCAGATGTTCGCGCCATGAGCGTTGATCAACTCAATGACGAGCTCGCCAAGCTGAAGAAGGAGCAGTTCAACCTGCGCTTCCAGGGTGCTACCGGCCAGCTGGAAAAGACTTCGCGGGTCCGGGAAATCCGCCGCGATGTCGCCCGCATCAAGACAATTGCCCGCCAGAAGGCGGCAGAAGCCAAGGCCTAAGGACCAAGAACAATGCCAAAACGCATTCTGCAGGGCACTGTAGTCAGTGACAAGAACGAGAAGACCGTGGTCGTCCGCGTGGAACGTCGGTTCGCGCACCCGGTGATGCGCAAGATCGTTCGCCGCACCAAGAACTACAAGGCGCACGACGAGAACAACACCCACAAGGTCGGCGACGAGGTTTCCATCCAGGAATGCGCTCCGATCTCCAAGGACAAGCGCTGGACCGTCGTTTCGATTGCCCAGGCTTAATTGACGTGGTTTGAGGCGAGGGCCTATTGCACCTTGCCGAGAATCCTGTATGAAGCAGGCCATTGGCGCAGAACGCCCCGCAAAAGGGCGTTCTTCTGCTTTCAGCGCATGGAAGGTCCTTTCGGGGAAACCACCTTGGCAACATCCTTCCCGCGCAAGACAAGAATTGACTCATAAGCTGGCATAGGGGCCTTCGCGTCCAACCGTGCCGGTAACAACAAGAAGGCGGCCTGATATGATTCAGATGCAAACAAACCTCGACGTTGCCGATAATTCCGGCGCCCGTCGTGTCATGTGCATCAAGGTTCTGGGCGGTTCGAAGCGGAAATATGCTTCCATCGGCGACGTCATTGTCGTCTCGATCAAGGAAGCGATCCCGCGCGGCCGCGTCAAGAAGGGTGATGTGATGAAGGCGGTTGTCGTGCGCACTGCCAAGGACATCCGTCGCGCCGATGGCAGCGTGATCCGGTTTGACCGGAATGCCGCCGTTCTGATCGACAACAAGAAAGAGCCGATCGGCACCCGTATCTTCGGACCGGTTCCGCGTGAATTGCGCGGCAAGAGCCACATGAAGATCATCTCGCTGGCTCCAGAAGTGCTGTAAGGAACGAACCGATGCAAAAGATCCGCAAAGGCGACAAGGTCGTCGTTCTGGCCGGCAAGGACAAGGGCCGTACCGGCGAAGTCTTGGCTGTGATGCCGAAGGAAGACCGGGCCGTGGTCCGGGGTCTGAATATGGTCAAGCGCCACCAGCGCCAGACCCAGACCCAGGAAGCCGGCATCATCAACAAGGAAGCCTCGCTTCACCTTTCCAACCTCGCGGTTGCAGACCCCAAGGATGGCAAGCCGACACGCGTCGGCTTCCGCGTCGAGGGTGACAAGAAGGTGCGCGTGGCAAAGCGTTCTGGAGAAGTGATCGATGGCTGATGCGAAGTACGAGCCGCGGCTCAAGACAGAATATGTTGGGCGCGTCCGCAAGGCTATGCAGGAGCAGTTCGCCTATGCGAACGAGATGCAGATCCCGCGCGTCGACAAGATCGTAATCAACATGGGCGTTGGCGAAGCCACGGCCGATTCCAAGAAGCCCGCAACGGCGGCCGAGGATCTGGCGGCAATCGCCGGCCAGAAGGCGGTCATTACCCGCGCGCGCAACTCGATCGCCGGCTTCAAGCTGCGCGAGCAGATGCCGATCGGCGCCAAGGTGACACTTCGCGGCGCCCGCATGTATGAGTTCATGGACCGTCTCATCACCATCGCGCTGCCGCGCGTTCGTGACTTTCGCGGCCTGAACCCGAAGAGCTTTGACGGCCGTGGCAACTTTGCCATGGGCATCAAGGAGCACATCGTGTTTCCGGAGATCAACTACGACAAGGTTGATCAGATCTGGGGCATGGACATCATCGTTTGTACGACGGCACCGACGGACGACGAAGCACGGGCTCTCCTCAAAGAGTTCAATTTCCCCTTCCGTCAGTAATCGTAACGGCATTCGTAAAAAGGATAACTGATCATGGCGAAAGTCAGCGCAATCGAAAAGAACAAGCGCCGCCGCAAGCTGGTTGCTCGCGACGCTCCCAAGCGCGCAGCTCTCAAGGCTATCATTCAGAATCAGGAGCTTCCGATCGAGGAACGCTTCCGTGCAACGCTCAAGCTGGCCGAAATGCCGCGCAATGGCGCCAAGGTTCGCATTCGCAATCGTTGCGAAGTCACCGGCCGTCCGCGCGCTTACTACCGCAAGCTGGGCATGTCGCGTATCGCTCTGCGAGAGCTCGGGTCGCTGGCCAAGGTGCCGGGCCTGGTTAAGTCGAGCTGGTAAGGAGCGCGCAAGATGGCAATGACAGATCCATTGGGTGATATGCTCACCCGTATTCGCAACGGCGTCGCTCGCCGCAAGTCGTCGGTGTCCACACCGGCTTCGAAGCTTCGCGCCCGTGTTCTCGACGTCCTTCAGTCTGAAGGCTACATCCGCGGTTACTCCGAGGTGTCCTTCGACAACGGCAAGTCCGAATTGAGCATCGAGCTCAAGTATCATGAGGGCGCTCCCGTGATCCGCGAGATTGCTCGCGTATCCAAGCCAGGCCGGCGTGTTTACGTCTCCGTTAAGTCCATTCCGCAGGTCGCAAACGGTCTCGGCATCACGATCCTTTCGACTCCGAAGGGCGTTTTGGCCGATCACTCCGCGCGCGAGCAGAATGTTGGTGGTGAGGTTCTCTGCTCGATCTTCTGATCGTGCGGAACCTCCAACTCGAACAGACAGGTTGAACAATGTCTCGTATCGGTAAAAAGCCCGTTCCGGTTCCTGCCGGTGTCACCGCGACGATTGACGGCCAGAAAGTGGTCGCCAAGGGTCCCAAGGGTGAGTTGAGCTTCGTCGCAAACGATGAAGTCTCTCTCAAGCTCGAGGACAACGCGGTCGTCGTCTCGCCCGTGGACAATTCAAAGGACGCCCGCTCCAAGTGGGGCATGTCGCGCACGATGATCTCCAACATCTTCACCGGTGTGAAGGACGGTTACGAACGCAAGCTCGAAATCAACGGTGTTGGTTATCGTGCCGCGATGCAGGGTCGCAACCTTCAGCTGGCTCTTGGCTTCAGCCATGATGTCGTCTATCAGCCGCCGGAAGGCGTCAGCATTGCGTGCCCGAAGCCGACGGAAGTCGTCATCACCGGTATCGACAAGCAGGTGCTTGGCCAGGTGGCTTCCGAGATCCGCGGCTATCGCGGCCCCGAGCCCTACAAGGGCAAGGGCGTCAAATATGCTGAAGAGCGGATTGTCCGCAAAGAAGGCAAGAAGAAGTAAGGAAGACGCGAAATGGCTAGCAGGAAACAATCCCTTACGCGTCGGGCCGACCGTATCCGCCGCCAGATCAAGGCGGTGGCCAATGGCCGTCCGCGCCTGTCGGTTCATCGCTCGTCGAAGAACATCTACGCCCAGGTCATTGATGACGCCGCAGGCCGCACGCTTGCCGCTGCATCGACGCTGGACACCGGTCTTCGCGGTGAACTCAAGACCGGTGCGGATGTGTCCGCAGCGGCCGCTGTCGGCAAGCTGATTGCCGAGCGCGCATCGGAAGCAGGCGTCAAGGAAGTGGTCTTCGACCGCGGCGCCTTCATCTATCATGGCCGCATCAAGGCCCTCGCCGAAGCAGCCCGCGAAGGCGGTCTCGACTTCTAAGTCAACAACAGCCGATTGATTCCGGAAAAGAATAAGGAAAAGGACAATGGCCAAGGAAGGTCGCCGCGACAACCGCGGCAGGGAAGACGAGCGCGACAGCGAATTCGTCGACAAGCTTGTTCACATCAACCGCGTAGCCAAGGTCGTCAAGGGCGGCCGGCGCTTCGGTTTCGCAGCCCTCGTGGTTGTGGGAGACCAGAAGGGCCGCGTTGGCTTCGGTCACGGCAAGGCGCGCGAAGTGCCTGAGGCAATCCGCAAGGCGACTGAGTCCGCCAAGCGCGATCTGATTTTCGTTCCGCTGCGTTCGGGCCGGACCCTTCACCACGATGTTCACGGCCGTCACGGAGCCGGCAAGGTGCTTCTGCGCGCCGCCAAGCCCGGTACCGGCATCATCGCCGGTGGTCCGATGCGCGCCGTCTTCGAAACGTTGGGCATGCACGATGTGGTGGCAAAGTCGACCGGTACGTCGAACCCGTACAACATGATCCGCGCCACCTTCGATGCACTCAAGAACCAGATGCACCCCAAGGACATCGCGGCTCAGCGCAGCATCAAGTATTCCACGCTCCAGGCTCGCCGCGGTCCTGCCGCCGGCGGCGAAGAGTAATCGGGCCTTCGCCTTATTTGAACTAGGGAGCCAACAAGATGGCTGACACCAAGAAGGGCAAGACGATCACCGTCGAACAGATCGGCAGCCCGATTCGCCGTCCCAACGTTCAGCGCCAGACGCTGATCGGCCTGGGCCTCAACAAGATGCATCGCCGGCGGACCCTCGAGGACACACCGTCCGTTCGTGGCATGATCCGTTCGGTCAGCCACCTCGTTCGCGTCGTCGACGAGCAGTGAGTGGGAGTGATTGATCATGAAACTCAATGAAATCGCCGACAACGAAGGCGCAGTAAAGAACCGCAAGCGCGTTGGTCGCGGTATCGGTTCGGGCTCCGGCAAGACCGGCGGTCGCGGCGTCAAGGGACAGAAGTCCCGTTCAGGCGTGGCGATCAACGGCTTCGAGGGCGGCCAGATGCCGATCTATCGGCGTCTTCCGAAGCGCGGCTTCAAGAACATCTTTTCGACCGACTTCAACGTCGTTTCGGTCGGCCGGATCCAGACTGCGGTCGATGCCGGCAAGCTTGACAGCAAGTCGACCATCGATGCTGCAGCCCTGAAGGCTGCCGGCGTGATACGCCGCATCAAGGACGGCGTTCGCGTTCTTGCAGACGGTGACGTCAAGGCCAAGCTCACGCTTGAGGTTGCAGGCGGTTCGCGCGCAGCCATCGAGAAGGTGGAAAAGGCCGGCGGCTCGGTCAAGGTGCTCGAAGCAGCACCGGCCGCATCCCAGGACTGACGAATTAGTGACCGCCCGGTGCTTCACATCGGGCGGTTTTCATCCCATATGGGATCGGACGGCGCGCTAGGCCGCGACGGCCGGGGCAAGGGTCGATGACTGTTCCGACGGTCGGGCCGCATCGTCCGGTGAAACCAACTCAGGCCCTCCGGAGATGATCGGGTTCATCGGGCGCCGGATGGCCACGCGGAGAACGCAATGGCATCTGCAGCCGAACAACTCGCTTCCAATCTGAATTTTTCGGCTTTCGCCAAGGCGGAAGACCTCAAGAAACGGATCTGGTTCACACTTGGCGCGCTTCTTGTGTATCGCCTGGGAACCTACATTCCGCTGCCCGGCATCAATCCTGACGCATTCGCGCAGGCCTTCCAGGGGCAGGCAGGCGGCATTCTCGGTCTGTTCAACATGTTTGCGGGCGGTGCCGTCGAGCGCATGGCTATTTTCGCGCTCGGTATCATGCCCTACATTTCCGCATCGATCATTATCCAGTTGATGACGTCGGTCGTCCCCACGCTTGAGCAGCTCAAGAAAGAGGGCGAGCAGGGCCGCAAGATCATCAACCAGTATACCCGATACGGCACCGTGCTTCTCGGCACCGTGCAGGCCTACGGCATCGCGGTCGGTCTCGAATCGGGCAATGGCATCGTCACGGATCCGGGTTGGTTCTTCCGCATCGCCACCGTCATCACACTGGTTGGCGGCACCATGTTCCTGATGTGGCTCGGTGAGCAGATCACCGCACGCGGCATCGGCAACGGCATCTCGCTCATCATTTTCGCTGGCATCGTTGCAGCCCTTCCGGGTGCTGTTGCCGGAACACTCGAACTGGGCCGTACCGGAGCGCTCTCGACCGGACTGATCATCGCGGTGATCGTCGTTGCCATCGCTGTCATCGCATTCATCGTGTTCATCGAGCGCGCGCAGCGACAGCTTCTGATCCAGTACCCGAAGCGCCAGGTCGGCTCGCGCATGTTCCAGGGCGATACCTCGCACCTGCCGCTCAAGCTCAACACCGCTGGCGTGATCCCGCCGATCTTCGCCTCGTCGCTGCTTCTGTTGCCGGCGACGATCGCAGGATTTGCCAATACCGGCAATCTTCCCGGCTGGGCGACGACGCTTCTCGCATCGCTTGGGCATGGTCAGCCGGCCTATATGGCGCTGTACGCCGCGATGATCGCGTTCTTTGCCTTCTTCTACACCGCGATCGTGTTCAATCCGAAGGACACCGCGGACAACCTCAAGAAGCATGGCGGGTTCATTCCCGGGATCCGTCCGGGCGAGCGCACCGCCGAATACATCGATTTCGTTTTGACCCGCATCACCGTCATCGGTGCGATGTATCTGGTTTTCGTCTGTCTATTACCCGAATTTCTAATCGCGCAGACCGGCGTTCCGTTCTATCTGGGTGGAACATCGCTTCTGATCGTCGTCTCCGTGACGCTCGACACGGTTGCGCAGGTGCAGGGACATCTGATTGCCCAGCAGTATGAGGGGCTGATCAAGAAGTCCAAACTTCGGGGAGGGAAGAGGGGACGATGAAGCTTATTCTTTTGGGACCGCCGGGCGCGGGTAAGGGGACACAGGCCCAGCGCCTGGTCGAAAAGCACGGTGTGCCTCAACTTTCCACCGGCGACATGCTGCGCTCGGCCGTTGCGGCAGGCACGGAAGTCGGCAAGCGCGCGAAGGCTGTCATGGACGCCGGGGAACTGGTCTCCGACGACATCGTCAATGCCATTGTCTCTGAGCGCATAGATCAGCCTGATTGTGCCCGGGGCTTCATCCTGGACGGCTATCCGCGGACACTGGTCCAGGCCGATGCGGTCGAAGCGATGCTCGCCGGCAAGGACATGAAGCTCGATTGCGTGATCGAACTCGTCGTTGACGACAAGGCGCTCGTAGGCCGCATCATCAAGCGCGCCGAAGAAGCCGCAGCCGCGGGTCAGCCCGTTCGCAAGGACGACAATGCGGAAGTCTTTGATGAGCGGCTTCGCGAGTATTACAAGAAGACCGCACCGCTGACCGGTTATTATTACGCAAAGGGCGCGTTGCGGACGGTCAATGGAATGAACACCATCGATGCCGTCACCGAGGAAATCGAGCACATACTCGATTCTCTTTGAACGCCAGACACTCTCGGCCGGGCCAATCCCGGTCGATGAAAGGCAATTTGTCTTCATTGCTTGAAATATCGGAAGCGCAGAGGTTGACGAAACCCTTGCGCTTCCGCTAAGACCCGCGCAATTCGCGACATGCAGGCGATCGGTGCGGTTTCCCTGAAAAGAACGGGATTCGGCTCTGGTCGCTTATAAGCGTGCCGGGACCAAGCATGAGAATGCGGCAGTTTTGCCTCAGGCGTTTCGGCCGATCAAATGACTACCCCGCAAGGGCCGGCCTCCACCGGACGCGGGTCAACAATAACCCGCCGGCCAGATCAGATCTGTCCCGGCCCACATGGAGATGCACATGGCCCGCATAGCAGGCGTAAACATTCCGACAAACAAGCGTGTGATTATCGCGCTGACTTACATCCACGGCATCGGCAACAAGTTCGCCGCCGATATTGTCGACAAGGTCGGCATCCCGCATGACCGTCGCGTCAACCAGCTCTCCGATTCGGAAGTGCTGCAGATTCGTGAAGCCATTGACCGTGACTACCAGGTGGAAGGCGATCTGCGCCGCGAAAATTCCATGAACGTCAAGCGTCTGATGGACCTGGGTTGCTATCGTGGCCTGCGTCACCGTCGCGGTTTGCCGGTTCGCGGTCAGCGGACACACACCAATGCCCGCACCCGCAAGGGACCCGCCAAGGCGATTGCCGGCAAGAAAAAGTAATTTGGGTTTCGCCTGACTGGCACGGCACTCCAGGAAACGGACTGAGGTTCGTTTCGTCAGAGGGCAGGTGGTCGGTCAGGTTATTCCCGGTGGAGCCGCTGGTGTTACGGCGGTGCTGATATCTCGAAAGGAAAGAATATGGCCAAGGAAGCCGCACGCGTCAAAAGGCGTGAACGCAAGAATATTTCGTCGGGCGTAGCCCACGTCAACTCGACCTTCAACAACACGATGATCACCATCACCGATGCGCAGGGAAATGCCATCTCGTGGTCTTCGGCTGGTTCGAAGGGTTTCAAGGGCTCGCGTAAATCGACCCCGTTTGCCGCGCAGATGGCTGCTGAAGATGCGGCCAAGAAGGCGCAGGATCACGGTATGAAGTCGCTGGAAGTGGAAGTCTGCGGTCCAGGATCGGGCCGTGAGTCGGCACTCCGCGCTCTCCAGGCTGCCGGTTTCACCATCACTTCGATCCGTGATGTGACACCGATTCCGCACAATGGCTGCCGCCCGCGCAAGAAGCGCCGCGTCTAGTTCTACGCCAATTTTTGTGACGGGCCGTGGCTTCGCCTCAGGCCCGTTCGATCCTCTTCTCACTTCGCCGTAACGATTGGATTGTGCGGCAACAGGAAGGCAACAGATATGATTCAGAAAAACTGGCAGGAATTGATCAAGCCAAACAAGGTCGAGTTCTCGACCCAGAGCCGCACCAAAGCCTCGGTCGTTGCTGAGCCGCTTGAGCGCGGTTTTGGCTTGACGCTCGGCAACGCGCTGCGCCGGGTTCTGCTTTCCTCGCTGCGCGGCGCTGCCGTCACGGCGGTTCAGATCGATGGAGTTCTGCACGAATTCTCTTCGATCCCGGGTGTGCGTGAGGATGTGACCGACATCATCCTCAACATCAAGGAAATCGCCATCCGTATGGAAGGTGACGAAGCCAAGCGCATGGTCGTGCGCAAGCAGGGTCCCGGTATCGTCACTGCAGGCGATATTCAGACCGTTGGCGACATCGAGATCCTCAACCCCGAGCACGTGCTCTGCACGCTCGATGACGGCGCTGAGATCCGTATGGAGTTCACCGTCAACAACGGCAAGGGCTACGTCGCTGCAGATCGCAACCGTGCCGAAGATGCACCGATCGGCCTGATTCCGGTGGACAGCCTTTATTCGCCTGTCAAGAAGTGCTCCTACAAGGTGGAAAACACCCGTGAGGGCCAGGTTCTTGACTACGACAAGCTGACCCTGACGCTTGAGACAGACGGTTCGGTCAGCGGCGAAGACGCCGTTGCCTATGCCGCGCGCATCCTTCAGGACCAGCTCGGCGTTTTCGTCAACTTCGACGAGCCGCAGAAGGAAGTCCACGAGGAAACCGTTGCCGAACTGGCCTTCAATCCGTCGCTTCTCAAGAAGGTCGACGAGTTGGAGCTTTCGGTCCGCTCGGCCAACTGCCTCAAGAACGACAACATCGTCTATATCGGTGACCTCATTCAGAAGACCGAAGCTGAAATGCTCCGGACACCGAACTTCGGACGCAAGTCGCTCAACGAGATCAAGGAAGTTCTCGCTTCCATGGGCCTGCATCTGGGTATGGAAGTTCCGTCCTGGCCGCCGGAAAACATCGAAGATCTGGCCAAGCGCTACGAAGACCAGTATTAAACTATTCAAACGGCAGGCATGTGCCTGCATGTGAAGGAGACAGGCCATGCGCCACGGAAATTCAGGCCGCAAGCTGAACCGTACCTCAAGCCACCGCAAGGCGATGTTCGCCAACATGGCGGCTTCGCTCATCGAGCATGAGCAAATCGTGACCACCTTGCCGAAAGCCAAGGAAATCCGTCCGATCGTCGAAAAGCTCGTCACGCTCGGCAAGCGCGGCGATCTGCATGCCCGCCGGCAGGCGATCTCGCAGATCCGCGACAACGAAGCTGTTCGTAAGCTGTTCGACACGATCGCCACGCGGTACGCCACCCGCAACGGCGGCTACATTCGGATCATGAAGGCCGGTTTCCGCACCGGCGACAACGCGCCGATGGCCGTCGTCGAGTTCGTTGATCGCGATGTGGATGCCAAGGGCGCCAAGGACCGCGCGCGCGTCGCCGCTGAGGCTGCTGCCGAAGAAGAAGCCGCGTAAGCGGCTTCGATTGGCTGAACTACAAAGTTTTAAGGCCGGGGGCTTCGCGTTCCCGGCCTTTTTTTGTTGCGTGGACCGGCTGCGATGAATCCGGCAGCAAAGCCTGGTTCGGGGCCTTGAAGCCCGGAGGACGTCAGCTGCGGCGCTTTGCCCGACTGGCCTGACCGTCAGAGGCAGGCCCGGCCCGTTTGCCGCGCGTCCATTCCATGTAGTAACGGCGAACCAGGCGCCAGCCGATCAGGATCACCACCAGCGCGGCATATAGCATCTGTTCCGGCCCAATCACCTTGACTGACAGGCAGTAGTGCAGGGCGCCCGCAGCGGCAATCGGGTAGATCAGGCGGTGCATCTTGGTCCATTTCGGCCCGAGCCTCCGGATTGACCACCGGTTGGAGGTGAGCGCCAACGGAATGAGTGCCACGAAGGCCGCCATCCCGATGGTAATGAACCAGCGCTTGGTGATGTCTTCAACGATGACATCCAAGGCAAGACGCTTGTCGAGAACCATGTAGGCCAGGAAGTGCATCAACACGTACCAGAAGGCAAGAAGTCCGAGCGCCCGCCGGTAACGGATCCAGTTGATCCCGAAAATGTCCCGGATCGGCGAGATCAATAGCGTCAGGATCAGGAACCGCAACGCCCATTCGCCGAGCAGGTGTTCGAAGATCTTGACCGGGTTGCCGACCAGCTGTCCTGTCGCGCCGAGATAGAAGCCCCAAGCGGCGGGCGCCAGCCCGGCAGCATAAAGAAGCCGGATCGACGCCGCATGATACCGGCGCGGCAGGGCAGGCAGGTTCATGTTCAGAAATTCGCCTTCAGGTCCATGCCTTCATAGAGACCGGCGACCTCGTCGCCATAGCCGTTAAACATCAGTGTCGGGCGCTCGTTGGACCCGAAGAATCCGCCACCGCCGATCCGGTTCTCCTGCGCCTGGCTCCAGCGCGGGTGATCCACCTCCGGATTGACATTGGCATAGAAGCCGTACTCGTTCGGGGCGAGCCGGTTCCAGGTGGTCGGAGGCTCTTCCTCGGTGAGTGTGATCTTGACGATCGATTTGATGCCCTTGAACCCGTATTTCCACGGTACGACGAGCCTGACCGGAGCGCCGTTCTGGTTCGGGAGCACCTTTCCATAGAGCCCGACCGAGAGGATCGTCAGCGGATGCATCGCCTCGTCGAGCCGCAGGCCCTCGACATATGGCCAGGGCAGCGGCTGGAAAGCGCCGCGTTGGCCCGGCATCTCCTCGGCGCGAACGATGGTCTCGAAAGCCACATATTTGGCGCTGCCAAGCGGTTCCGCCTTGGCGAGCAACGTCGACAGCGGAAATCCGATCCAAGGGATCACCATCGACCACGCCTCGACACATCGCATCCGGTAGATCCGCTCCTCCAGATCGAAAGCCAGCATCTCTTCGAGACCGACTTCTCCCGGCTTCTTGACCAGCCCGTCGATCATCACGCTCCATGGCCGTGGATTGAAGTCGCCGGATCGCGCCGCCGGATCGCCCTTTCCGGTGCCGAATTCGTAGAAATTGTTATAGCTGGTAACAGCCTCTTCGGATGTCAGATCCTCACCCGGATCATAGCCGCCCGGCTCGGCTTCCAGCGCGGCGAGGTCCGGCGTTGCGGCGAATGCGCTGGGTGCGGCCATCGCCAGTCCGCCTGCGGCAGCCAGTCTCATCAGGTCGCGGCGGCGCAAATAGGCGCTCTCCGGAGTGATTTCGGACCCGGGGACAGGCGGGGGCGTATAGCGGCGCATGGCGTTCAACTCCGTGTCAGGTGACCGTTAGCTTTTCAGTTAGGGGACATGTCTCAGAAGACCACGGTCAAAGATCTCTGAAAAGGCCTGTACCGGCCAACTTATCGTGTTTGGCGCGTGAACGCCGATCAACAAACCGCTCAATTCTTCACTCCGCCATCAAGCTGTCAAAGTGATGGTGACTTTGAAGCTCCTCTCGGGCCATACTTGCTCAAAAGACTCAAGGAATCTGCGAATGTTTTCAAACCGTGCGCCCCGCCGTTTTGCTACTGTTGTGCTGTTTGCATCATTGATAATCGGTTCCGGGGGCGCCGCCGTGGTGCTCGCACAGGACACGTCGGATAACGGACTGGGCGATGCGCTCGGTCAGATTTTCAGGGACGTGCTGCGCGGTCCCGCCGATCCGGATCAGCAAAGCGGCGCCGGCAATCCCGGCAGTGGGGCGGAAGCAACCAATGCGCAGGCGCAACGTTCGGCGCCTCGTTCACGAAACGAAATGATGATGTCGTTTTCACCGCTGGTGAAAGCGACCGCCCCTGCGGTGGTGAATGTCTATGCGGACCGGCTGGTTCAGCGGCGGTCCTCGCCCTTTGCCGGAGATCCGTTTTTCGAGCAGTTCTTCGGTCAGCGGATGCCCAACCGCACCGAGCGGCAGTCGTCGCTGGGCTCCGGGGTGATCATCGAAAGCCGTGGCATCGTGGTCACCAACAACCATGTGGTCGAGAATGCCGATGACATCCGCGTCGCGCTTGCCGACGGGCGTGAGTTCGAAAGCCGCATTCTGCTCAAGGACGAGCGCTTCGACCTGGCGATTCTGGCTCTCGAGGGGGACGGTCCGTTCCCGGCGATCGAGTTCGGCAACACCGACACGATCGAGGTCGGTGATATTGTCCTGGCGATCGGCAATCCTTTCGGCGTGGGACAGACCGTGACCAGCGGCATCGTTTCAGCCGTTGCCCGCAATCGCGTCGGAGTGTCGGATTTCGGCTTCTTCATCCAGACCGATGCTGCCATCAACCCCGGCAATTCCGGCGGTGCGCTCATCGACATGAACGGCCGGCTGATCGGCATCAATACCGCTATTTTCAGCCGCTCGGGTGGCTCCAACGGCATCGGATTCGCAATTCCCGCCAACCTGGTGCGCGCGGTCGCCGCCACCGCGGAGTCCGGAGGCGAGGTGTTCGAGCGGCCCTATATGGGCGCTTCCTTTGAGGCCGTGACGCCGGATATCGCCGAAGCGCTCGGGCTTGAACGCGCGACCGGAGCGCTGATCACCGACGTGGTGGAGGAGGGGCCAGCCGACAGGGCCGGGCTGCGCGCCGGCGACATCGTCGTGGGGTTCAACAACCAGCCGGTGGAACATCCCGATGCGCTGGGCTACCGGCTCGCAACAGCGGGTGTTGGTGGCCGCGCCACGCTCGATGTTATCAGCCGCAATGGGCGGAAACGCGCCACGGTCTGGCTCGAAGCTCCGCCGCAGGACGATCCCCGCGACCGCGTTGTCCTCAAGGGCCGCAATCCCTTCTCCGGCGCCGAGGTTTCCAACATCACGCCCCGCATCGCAAACCGCTTGCGGCTGCCGACCTCGCTGCGCGGCGTCATCGTGACCGATGTCCCGCGTGGCTCGTTTGCGGCGCGCTACGGTTTCCAGCCGGGAGATATGATTTCGATCATCAACGACGTCGAGATCGCCGATGTGAGCGTTCTCTCGGCGCTGCTCAATGAAGGCGCGCGCTTCTGGCGGCTCGAGATCATCCGCAATGGCCGCCGGATCCGGCAGGTCATCCGTTGATGCCGATGACCGATCTGTTCGCAGGTTCCCCCGAGGCTCTGGCCAATCGGCCGCTTGCCGACCGCTTGCGCCCGGCAACCATCGCGCAAGTGACGGGACAGGCGCACCTGACCGGGCCCGATGGCGTCATCACACGGATGATCGCTTCGGGCAGCCTCGGTTCGATGATCTTCTGGGGGCCGCCGGGAACCGGAAAGACGACAGTGGCGCGCCTGCTGGCGGGCGAGACCGATCTTGCCTTCGACCAGATATCCGCGATCTTCTCTGGCGTTGCAGATCTCAAGAAGGTGTTCGAAACGGCGCGCTCGCGCAGAATGGGCGGCCGGCAAACGCTCCTGTTCGTGGACGAGATTCACCGCTTCAACCGCGCTCAGCAGGACAGCTTTCTGCCGGTGATGGAGGACGGCACGATCGTGCTGGTGGGCGCCACCACCGAGAATCCTTCGTTCGAACTCAACGCGGCGCTGCTTTCGCGTGCGCGCGTGCTTACCTTCAAGGCGCATGACGAGGCGAGCCTCGAAAGCCTGCTGGTGCGGGCCGAAGAGGAAACCGGCCGGGCCCTGCCGGTCGACAGTGACGCGCGCAACACTCTGCTGCGGATGGCGGATGGCGACGGCCGGGCTGTTCTGACGCTCGCCGAGGAAGTCTGGCGCTCCGCGCGCGATGGCGAGAGTTTCGACACCGAGGCGCTCATCGAGGTGGTCCAGCGCCGGGCTCCGGTTTACGACAAGGGCCGGGACGGGCATTACAACCTGATTTCGGCATTGCACAAGGCGGTGCGCGGCTCGGATCCCGATGCCGCGCTCTACTATCTTGCGCGCATGTTCGATGCCGGAGAGGATCCGTTGTTTCTCGGGCGGCGGCTGGTGAGGATGGCCTCCGAAGACATTGGTCTGGCTGATCCGCAAGCCCTCGTTATCGCCAACGCGGCCAAGGACACTTACGATTTTTTGGGCTCGCCCGAGGGTGAACTGGCGCTGGCCCAGGCTTGCGTCTATCTCGCGACCGCGCCGAAGTCGAATGCGGTCTACACCGCCTACAAGTCCGCCATGCTTGCCGCCAAGGAACATGGTTCGCTGTTGCCGCCCAAGCACATACTCAATGCGCCGACCAAGCTGATGAAGTCCGAAGGCTACAGCGAAGGCTATCTCTACGATCACGACCAGCCCGACGCCTTTTCCGGACAGGACTATTTTCCCGAAGCCATGGGGCGAAGGACATTTTACGATCCGCCCGAGCGCGGCTTTGAGCGGGATCTCAGGAAGCGGCTGGAATTCTGGTCCAGGCTTCGGCGCGAACGCGCCGGCAAAGCCTGACGATGTGGTTTAAGCGCGCATGAGTTCGGGCAACGGCGAAGCACAGCAGACCCGGATCGGCATTATGGGCGCAGGTGCGATCGGCCTCTATAACGGCGGTATGCTGGCCGGTTTCGGGTCATCGGTCGCCTTCGCCGGTCGCGGCCGCACTTTGGAAGCGCTGTCCCGCGGTCTTGCGGTCACCCGGTTTGGCGGCTTCAAGATCGAGCTCAAACCGCACCAGTACCGGGCAGGGGATGTCACGACGCTCGCGGGATGCGACATCATCCTGTTCTGCACCAAGTCCGGGGACACCCAGGAGGCCGCAATCGAACTCTCGAAGGTGGTCAATCCCGGTACGGCTGTTATCAGCCTGCAAAATGGTATCGGCAATGTCGACACCCTCCGGCAGTGCCTGCCGGAATGCGACGTGATATCCGGAACTGTTCCGTTCAACGTGGTGCGGATGTCGCCAAACGCGGTCCATTGCGCGATGGACGGCGCGGTGCTGATCGGTCCGGGGAGTTCTTCGCAACGTCTTGTCACCGCCGCATCGAAGTCGCCGCTGGCGGTGGAAGTGCGGGACGACATCGATGCGGTGCTGTGGGGCAAGCTCCTGCTCAATCTCAACAACGGGCTGAATGTCTTAAGCGGCGTTCCGTTGCGGCGCCAGTTCGAAGACCCGGCCTACCGGGAAGTTCTCGCGCTGGCGATGGAGGAACTGCTGGGCGTCCTCGATGCAGCCGGCATTCATCCAGCCCGAGCCACGCGAACCAGTCCGAGGCTGATACCCAAGGTCCTGCGCCTTCCGACATGGCTGTTTCGCATTGTTGCACGCCAGCAACTCAGGATGGACGAGAGCGCGAGGTCCTCGTCCTGGGATGATCTTGTTGCCGGACGCGAGCCGGAAACGGCATTTCTGAATGGTGCTGTCTGTCGACTTGCGGAGGGCCATGGCATTCGGGCTCCGGTCAACCGGATGATCTGTGACCAGGTCGGCCGTGCCTTCGCGCAGGCGCAATCGCCGCGACTTCCGGGCAGGAAATTGCTTGAGCTCGCCCGTTCGGCGGCCGAGTAAACCGGCTCGGCCGCGATCGTATCCGGCGCCATAGTGTGAAACCTCGCGGGCGCCGCGTAGGGACACCGGCCTTGATCTTTATCAATGAAGATTGCGCTGTATGCGGCATTGTTGTCGTGCAACCATTCATGGAGCACACGAAGATGGCCATTTTGATCCTTTATGCAACGGTGGAAGGTCACAGCCGCACAATCGCAGAGCATGCGGCGGGCCTGCTGGAAGCACGCGGCCACAAGGTGGTCATCGGCGACATGCGGGAACCGGGCTTTGCCGTGCCCGGCCGTTTCGAGGGGATTTTGCTTTGTGCTCCGATCCACGTCGGTCGCTATCCCGAGCCTCTGCTTCGTTTCGTCACCGACTGGAAGGAGGCGCTGGACGATGTCCCGAATGCGTTTATCTCCGTATCACTGGCGATCGCCAGTGATAGCGAGGAGGAACGCGCCGAGGCGCGGTCCTATCCGGCGGTGCTGGAAAACACAGCCGGGTATCGCCCGCGACTGGTTCATCATGCTGCCGGAGCTCTCAAATACGTTGAGTATGACTTCTTCAAGCGCATGATGATGCGCCGCATTGCAGCCAAGGAAGGCGGGCCGGTCGACACCGGCCGGGACCATGTGCTGACGGACTGGGATGCGCTAAACGCCTTCGTCAAGGAATTTTCGAATCTTATAGGCTCGGAGCAGGGCGGTAAGTCCCCGGCCATGTGAACACCTGGCGCTGCGCTGCTTTATTGCCACGCGAAATTCGGCTAAGCAGCTTGCATGAATGCGTATTTTCTCATTTTCCTTGGCGGCGGTCTCGGCGCGGTCTGCCGCCATGCGGTCGGTGTGGCTGTCACGCGTCTTGCGGGAATTGCTTTTCCTTACGGTACCATGGCCGTCAACATTCTCGGCTCATTCGCGATGGGGCTTCTGATCGCCTGGCTCGCGCGGCGATCCGGCGGGGATGCGCACTTGCGGCTGTTGCTGGCGACCGGCTTTCTGGGCGGTTTTACCACTTTCTCGGCGTTTTCCCTCGATGTCGCCACGCTTTACGAGCGCGGTGCGTTGACGGCGGCCGCAGCGTATGTGATTGCCAGCGTTGTTGTGTCCATCGTGGCACTGTTTTCCGGGCTCTGGCTCATGCGTCAGCTTTAGCGCGGGAACAGGTTGCGGGCGCTCGCAGCACATGGTCGCTCGCCGACAGCGTGAAACACAGCATTCCGGACCGGTGTCGCGGGCTTTCAGTTCGAGGCACAGTCAGCTCAAGACCAAGAGACCACCGATATGGCGGGCGTACAGCTCAAGACGATTGATCCCGACGAAGCGGGCATGCGGCTCGACCGCTGGTTCAAGACCCATTTTCCGGGCCTCGGCTTTGGCCAGTTGCAGAAGCTTCTGCGCTCTGGCCAGATCCGGGTCGATGGGGGCCGCGTCAAATCCGATACGAGGGTACAGCCCGGACAGACGGTCCGCGTTCCGCCGCTGGGTGTCGATGAAAAGGGCTCGGCGCCGCTCACCGCCAGGACCATCCGCAACCGCGATGACGGCGATGTCCTCGGCCAGATGCTGCTACACGAGGACCCGAAGGTCCTGGTTTTCAACAAGCCTGCCGGTCTTGCCGTACAGGGCGGTTCGGGCGTGACGCGCAATGTCGATGACATGCTTGAAGCCTGGCGCAACAAGAAGGGCGAAAAGCCGCGCCTGGTGCATCGGCTCGACCGTGACACCGCTGGCGTGCTCGTGGTCGCGCGCACGCGGGGTGCAGCCCAGGCGCTGACAGCCGCCTTCCGCGAGCGCACGACAAAGAAAACATACTGGGCGCTCGTCCGGGGCGTACCGCGCAACCGCGAAGGCAAGATCTCCACCTGGCTTGTCAAGGAGCCGACAGAGGACGGGGACCGGATGCGGGTCGCCAGACACGGCGAACCCGGCGCCGATCATGCCGTTTCCTATTACCGGATCATCGAGAAGGCGGCCCAGAACCTGGCCTGGCTGGAACTCGAGCCCTATACCGGCCGGACGCATCAGTTGCGCATCCACTGCCTTCATCTGGGGCACCCGATTCTCGGGGACCCGAAATATTTCGAGGCCGATCAGAATTGGGAGTTTCCCGGCGGAATGCAAAAACGCCTGCATCTGCTTGCGCGCCACATCTCGGTGCCGCATCCCGATGGCGGCAGGCTCTCGGTCACCGCGCCGCTGCCGCCGCACATGGTCCAATCCTGGAACCTGATCGGTTTCGATGAGAGCATGGGCGGCGAGGCCTCGGAATGAAGCTTGTCCTGTTCGATTGCGACGGAACGCTGGTCGACAGTGTCAACGTCATTCACACCTGCATGGAGCGCACCTTCGAGGATTTCGGGCTCCAGCGGCCTGCGTTGGCGCACACCAAGTCGATCATCGGCCTGACGCTGGATATAGCCATCGCGCAGATGCTCCATCGAAGTGTGGACGACGAAATTTCAGCCATGACAGCGCGTTACAAGGAGCACTTCATGCTCCACCGCCAGAACGGGGGCGCGCTGGAAAACACCTATGACGGTATCGTTCCCCTGATTGCGGAGCTCGCGGCGCGCGATGATGTCCTTTTGGGCGTGGTCACCGGAAAATCCCGGCGCGGCCTGAGTGCAATTCTCGATCATCATGGCATGACCCGGTCGTTTTTTGCGACACGCACTGCCGACGACTGTCCGTCCAAGCCTCATCCGGCCATGGTTCTCGAGTGCTGCGCCGAGGCCGGAATAACCCCGGACGACACGGTTGTCATCGGCGATGCGATCTATGATATGCAAATGGCGGTAAGCGCCGGCGCGCGCGGCATCGGGGTCTCCTGGGGGTATGCCCCGGTCGAAGCCCTTCTTGCCGCTGGCGCGGACCAGATCGTTCGCCGCGCCGACGAGATTGCCGGCATAATCTGACACCTGCGGGAGCGGCGTACACCGTCTTGAACCCCGCCTGTAGCAAGGAGACGCGATCATGCGTGACATTCTCAGCGATCTCGATCTGGGCGAAGACAAGATGTCCGATCCGGTCCATCAGGCCCAGACCGGTCTTCAAAAGCCGCTGCCGAAGCGGTTCTACACAACAGCCTCGGCCATACCTGCCGCCGGGACCGGTTTTGTCGTAGCACTGGACGGCAAGCCCGTTCGCACCCCTTCGCGCCAGGAACTCGCGGTGCCGCAGCAGGAACTGGCCGAAGCCGTGGCCGCTGAATGGGCCGCGCAGCAGGACTTCATCAACCCGGCGCTGATGCCGCTTACCCGCATGGTCAATACGGCGATTGACGGGGTTTCGACAGCACGGGAAGCCGTGTTCGAGGAGATCCTGCGCTTTGGCGGAGCCGACCTTATCTGCTACCGAGCCGACGCGCCGGAAAGCCTTGTCCAGCGCGAATCCGAACTCTGGGATCCCTATCTCGACTGGGCGGCCGGTCAGGGTGCAAGACTCACCCTCGCCGAGGGTGTGATGCATGTCGAGCAGCCGCCGGAGGCCATCCGCGCACTGGCCACGCTGTTGCGCCGCAACGGATCCGACCTCCAACTCACCGCACTCCACACCATCACGACACTCACAGGATCGCTGGTGCTTGCGCTGTCACTTGCGGAAGGCGCCTCGCCTTCAGAAGATGCCTGGTCGGCGGCGCATGTGGACGAGGATTTCAATATCTCGCAATGGGGCGAGGACCACGAGGCCGCCGAGCGGCGCGCGAAGCGCCGGCTTGAGTTTGAGGCGGCAGTGAAGATCATCGACGCCCACCGGGCGTGACGGGACAACCGGCGCAGGGAGTGAGAATTGACCAAGGAAGATGCGCCGGGTTTCATTGACCCTACGCGCGAGCGGTTCGCAGAGTTTCGGGAGCAGCAGCGCCCCGGCCCGGTGCACATGCTCAATCTGGTTCGCTTTCGCGAACTCGCGGCTTATGAAGACGGTACCATCGCCACAGGGGCCGAGGCCTATGCCAGCTACGCCCGTGAAAGCGCGCCCGTTTTCAAGCGGCTTGGTGGCCGCCAGATCTGGATCGGGGCACCGGAACTGATGCTGATCGGACCGGAAAGCGAGGCCTGGGACATCGCATTCATCGCCGAGTATCCCGGTGTCGATGCATTCGTTCAGATGCCTCGCGATCCGGACTACCGCAAGGCGGTTCGGCACAGACAGGCCGCCGTCGCGGATTCGCGCCTGATCCGGATGCGTCCGGGTGTGCCGGGTGAGGGGTTTGGCATCACCGGAGTGTCACAGACCTGAACCGGTGCGCACGATTGGCTCCGATGTGATCTCCCGGCTGTTTGCGCGGGGCTTAACCGCTCGCTAACCATAAATTGCGATATTTCACGGGACCGTCACCGACTGGCCCCGGAGCTTCCGCATGTCCCTCACGACATTTCATATCCCGCGTCCCTTGCATCTTCTTGCAATGATCGCTCTGATTTTCACGTTGACAGCCTGCGCGGGCCGGCCGAAACCGCTTGAGCCCTCCTATCCGGTCAGTGTGACGTCGGTGCGGGTGACCGCTGAAGCGAGTGTCGATGCAGGTTTTGCCCTCCAATTGCAGGAACGGCTCGAAAACACGCTTGGACGCGCCACCCGCGACATCGGACGTGCGGCCACATTGCGAGTGATCGTCCGCGATCGCTCCGGTGCGGATGGGGGGATTCCTTTCTTCACCGAGGCCCGCCAGGAAGCCGAGGTCGAACTGGTTCTCAATGATGATGCAAGCGGCCAGGATATCCGCAGCCGCGTAATCCGGTCCTCGGTCGCAGGCAGCGACGCCGAGCGGGCCGAACCCTTCCTGATTTCACGTCTTGCATCCGATATTCGCGGCGTGCTGGGCCTGTCTGGCTATCCGTCCTATCCAGTGGGCGGGGCCAAGCAGGATGTTGTTCGTCCTGTCTTCCGCGATGAGGAAACCGGTGACGGACGTTTCTCCGAACTTGAATTGCGTTCTGATCCGCTGTTGAACGGATCAGTGACGCCCACAACCGCCGATCTCGCTCCGGAGGATCGGGCAAAGCCCAGGATCAACATCTCCAAGCCGCTGTTGTCTTCCGAGCCGGCACCTGAACCGTCCGCTGAAACCGCTCCGGCGCCTGCAAGGGCCGAAACCGGACCGCCGGCACTTGCCATCGAGGGGGTGGAGGTCTCCGATGAATTCCTTGATGACGAGCCCTGCATCATCACGGTCGACAACGACTGCAGCGATCCCGATAGCCGTTGAAGACATTCGGAGCCCGGGCAGCCCTGCAGCGGCTCGGGCTCCGGAAGCGCGGAGACAGACGTCTGTGTCCTGACTGTCCCTTCAGGCCTTCTTCTGGTTCAGGCGGTCCGCATGCCAGACCAGGTGGTCTTCCATGAAGCTGGAAATGAAATTGTAGGAGTGATCATACCCCTCCTGCATTCGGAGCGTGAGCGGAATTCCCGCCTTTTCGCAGGCCTCAGTGAGGAGCCAGGGCCGCAGACCGTCTTCCAGAAACCCGTCGGCGCCTCCCTGGTCGACCAGGAACTCCGAAAAGCGAGCCCCATCCTCAATCAGCATCGTCGCGTCGTGACGCCTCCAACGAGCCGGATCGGCGCCGAGATACTTCTCGAGAGCGGGCCGGGACCAATCGGCGCTTGAAGGCTGGACGATCGGCGCGAAGGCGGAACAGCTCTTGAACCGGTCCGCGTTCTTCAGTGCAAGGATGAGGGCGCCATGACCGCCCATGGAATGTCCCATGATGGATTGGCGCGTCAGATCGGCAGCGAAGTGATTGGCAACAAGGGCAGGGAGCTCGCCGAGGATGTGGGTTTCCATGCGGTAGTGCTGGGCCCATGGCGCTTCGGTCGCATCGAGGTAGAAGCCCGCACCCTTCCCGAATTGCCAGTTGTCGGGTTCATCGGGCACGTGGTCGCCGCGGGGGCTGACATCGGGACAGACCACGATCAGGCCGAGTTCGGCGGCCATCCGCCGGTATTCGCCCTTGTCCATCACATTGGTGTGCGTGCAGGTGAGTCCCGACAGGTACCAGACCACCGGGCAAAGCTGCTCCTTGGCCTGTGGCGGGGTGAAGACCGCAAAGGTCATGTCGCACCCGCAGGCTTCGGATTCCATGGTGTAGACACCCTGGCGTCCGCCATGGGCCTTGGCTTCGGAGACAATTTTCATGGGCTTGTCCGGTGTGGTTGTGCGGTGATCGGGCGCGGTTCGACTGCTCGGCCGGGCGCCGCCTTCGGGATGAAATCAAATGGCGGGCCCAATCGGCACGGTTCTCCCGGTGACAAGAGGAACTGCCGGTGTCGGACCCGCCCAAAGGTGTCGTCAGTAGACGACGACGCTGCGAATGCTTTCGCCGCGATGCATCAGATCGAAGGCTTCGTTGATGCCTTCAAGTCCCATCGTGTGGGTGATCATCGGATCGATCTCGATCTTTCCTTCCATGTACCATTCCACGATCTTCGGGACATCCGTGCGTCCGCGGGCGCCGCCAAACGCCGTTCCGCGCCATGACCGTCCCGTTACCAGCTGGAACGGACGGGTGGAAATCTCCGCACCAGCCGGCGCCACGCCGATGATGATGCTCTCGCCCCAACCCTTGTGCGCGCATTCGAGCGCGGTCCGCATGACGCCGACATTGCCCGTGGCATCGAAGGTATAGTCTGCGCCGCCCTTGGTGAGATCGACCAGATAGGGAACCAGGTCACCCTCGACTTCGGACGGATTGACGAAATGGGTCATGCCGAAGCGCTTGGCCATCTCGGCCTTTGCAGGATTGAGGTCCACGCCCACGATCATGTCGGCGCCGGCGAGCCGCAGGCCCTGGAGCACATTGAGCCCGATGCCGCCGAGACCGAAAACGATGGCCTTCGAGCCGATTTCAACCTTGGCCGTATTGATCACCGCGCCGATGCCCGTTGTGACGCCGCAGCCGATATAGCAGACCTTGTCGAACGGAGCGTCGGGATGGATCTTTGCCAGCGCGATCTCGGGCAGGACCGTGAAGTTCGCGAAGGTGGAGGTGCCCATGTAGTGAAAGATCGGTCTGCCATCGACCGAGAAGCGGGACGTCCCGTCCGGCATCAGTCCCTGACCCTGGGTCGTGCGGATCGACTGGCACAAATTGGTCTTCGGATTGAGACAGTATTCGCACTCCCGGCATTCGGGGGTGTAGAGCGGGATCACGTGGTCGCCTTCTTTCAGCGACGTCACGCCGGGGCCCACATCGACCACGACACCCGCGCCTTCGTGGCCGAGAATCGCGGGAAATATCCCTTCGGGGTCTGCGCCGGACAGCGTGAACTCGTCGGTGTGGCACACGCCGGTCGCCTTGATCTCGACCAGAACCTCGCCGGCGCGCGGGCCGTCGAGATCCACTTCCATGATTTCCAGCGGTTTGCCCGCTTCCAGCGCCACAGCTGCCCTTGTCCGCATGTCTCGGTGTCTCCTTAGCCTGTTTGTCGTGTCGTGATACAGGGTAAGAGGCCCGGAAACAACGCATACCTCGCCGGGTCAGGGCACGTTTTTACCCCCGGAGCAAGGCATGCGGCATGCAATCGGTCTTATGCGGCGGATTGCCCGGGATTATTCGTCAGCGGCGCGAGTAAGCGTCTCAAGCCGCGATTCGAGCGATTCCACGCTGGTCGAGATCTGCTGTGCGAGTTCACGCAACCGGTTGATCTCGCCCTTCATTTCGTCCACCGCGACGGACATGCCCTGGGATTGCGGCGCATCGCCGGTCCCGCTGATCAACCATGCAGGGGATACGCCCAGAACGCCGGCCAGGGTCATGATCTTGTTGGCGCGGGGTTCGGACCGGTCGGTTTCCCACTCCGAAAGCGTTTCCGTTGTCACGCCAATGCGCGATGCCGCCTCTTCCACGGTGAGCCCCGCCAGATCGCGCGCATGCGTGATGCGTCCGCCCAGCGTGTCCCCGTCATCATAGGTTTCCGGCGTCATGTCGTTCATTGATGCATCCCTTCGATACTCAAATGTTCGCGGCAGCTCTACCTGAATTCAGGTCTGGAAGAACACTGCCGATGCAATTGCCTAGTCCTCACCCGTGTCGTCCTTGTGAACCCACACGGTGCGGCATGCATTGGCATGCCGGGCAAGATGATCCGCATCGCCCACCGGATTGTCGGCGGCGCCCCTTGGAGTGTCTCACTGAAACGCAATGGCAGTGAATGCCGGACCGGGGGTGCGGGGAGGATAAAAGGATCCGGCCGGGACAGTATCGGCGATTGTCCGACGTCAGTCCAGTGCGGACGCTGCATTAATTGCAGCCGAAACCGCTCTGCAGGGCCTTGCGGCGCCCGTTTTTTCCACTGTAAACGCCGGAAAAGGCCTGTTCCGGGTCTAAAAGGTCATGCGGTTGGCCGGTTGGCCCGCGCTGTTTCCCATATCCGCCCGGGGCTGAAATCACCCTTCCTGATCCCGCTGCACGTCATGTCAGCGCTTGATAGGACACGGGTTTGGCGGCCGGCGTGTTCGTAACGCCAGCGCCTTTGGGTGACGAACAGGGTGGGGCCAGCCGCATCACACTTTCAATGACCGTTGTTCCAACGGTCCGGCTTTGTCATGGCTGGAGCCGTCAGAAGCGCAGGCTCAGCCCCAACGTTCCGCCGTAACCGCTATATCCGCCCTGACCCAGGCCATCGACATATCCCGAACTGGTCAGCCGGAAACTGTCGGTGAACTTCGCGCCCATCCCGAGTTCAAGCCGCGCACGCAACTTGTCCTGGGCAGACCCGGTGATTGCCCCAGTCGTGATATCCGCGGTTCCGGCCTTCTTGAAGTTCCAGATCCCCCTGATGGCAAGGCTTGGGGTCAGAACCACATTGTTGTCGAGAACGTGGCTCTTGCGGAAGCTCGGGCCGAAGGACAGTTGACCGACTTCGATATCCTGCTCGGCAATGGAGATCCCGTTGCTGTCGACATAGGCCTTCTGGGTTTCCGCCAGATAGCTTGCCGACAATTGCGGCGCGATGGTCCAGCCGGCGTAACCGAAATCGCCTGTAATCTGACCTCGCACAAGAAAGCGGCTGGTGTCGAAGCTGTCGGTATAGGTGCCGAAGGGGCTGACCTTGTTGTCGGATTGACCGTAGGCAACGTATCCGTCGAGGATCACGTTCTGGTGCAGCCGGTAGACCGCATAGGGCCCGGCAAGCCATCCCGTTCCCGAAGCCGAGGTCGCCGAGGCCGCATTGCTTTCATCCGCCCAGTCGAATTGCACAAGGGTGCCGAGCATAAGATCCGGCGTGACGCGATAATCCGCCCCGACGTGGAAAGCTCCGAAACCCTGCTCATTTCCATCGAGCTTGGACTTGGACAGGTTGCCCTTGACCCAAAGGTTGAACCGGGTGGTGCGGCCTTCCTTGTTTCCTTCGCCGGCTGCCGCGCCAGTCCCCGGGCCGCCGTAGCCGTAGGTTTTCTCATCCGCCATGTCGGAAACGGCCTGGCCTGACATCAACCGGGTCATGCTGCCTGCAAAACTCACCTGCAGCGATCCGGACTGGTAGTTCGTGGAGACCGCGAATTTCTCGGTTGCGCCGAGCCCGCCCTGATCCATCAGGCGACCGCTGAGATCGGGCTGGTTGGAGAGAATGTTGTTGGCCCTCTGGGAGAGGAAATTACGGATCACGGCACCGGTGCGCGCCTGAACATAATTGGCGTCCAGATAGCTGATCGTGAGTGTGCCCGATGCCGTGCTCTGATTGCCTGCTGCATCGGCAGCCGCACCGGCGACGACCGCAATTGTCACCGCGCCATGGGTGATGGGAGTCAGCCGGACGGTGAAGATCGTCGCAAAGCCGCCGACAGGTGCCTGCGGTGTAACCATGTTGACCGTCGCGTTGCTGACGGTCAGGTCTGTTGCATCGAACCCGGTGACGGCTTCGCTGAAAATGACATTGGCGTCGAATGCGCCTTCTACCTGTGCCGGGGCCACGATTTGGGCCACCGATGGAGCGTCGGTATCCGGATTGATCGTGCTTTGGTTGACCCCGGTCGGCGTCACGGAAACTAGCGCCTGGCCGGACATGTCCGTAATCCCGGCCGGAGACCCGAACACCAGCACGGCGCTTCCCGTCAAAGACGCAACATTCCCGCCGATGACCGTCACCAGGTATTGCGTTGCCGACGGGAGCGGCGCGGCATGGGCCGACCTGACCCCGAGCAGTTCGCGTAGAAAGCCTGCCGGGGTCATAGGGTCGAGCGAACCTTGTCTCTGGTTAAGCGGCGTGACGGTCATGTTTGCGCCCGTCACCCCGTCAACAGTGAAGTTTTGCGGGCCCACACCTTGCACGGCTTCCGAGAATGTCACCGTCCAGGAAAGCTGCCCATTCGCCGGATCGCTGTCCTGGGCCATGATCGACGAAACCGCTGGCGGAGCCGTGTCGAGTGTTGCGATCACGGTTCCGGAGGCCGCATTGCCGATCCCGGCAGTGTCGACCATCGCATCCGCTGGCACCGAAAGCGATATGTCGCCGTTTCCATCCGGGGTGATTTGCACGGTAAAGACCGGGGCATTTGTCGCGTTGAACAACGATGCGGTTGCGTTGACGAGAACAAGATCCGAGATATCGAAGCCGGTGGTGGCTTCGGAAACAACAATACTGGCGACAAAGCCGTTCGGGCCGATACTTGCAGGAAACCCGTTGAAGGACACCGTTGGGGCGGTGACGTCAAAAGCTGCCGTCGATATCGCCGATGCTTCACTCAAGTTGCCTGCCGCATCTTGCGCGGCGCCTGCGTCGACCGAAATCGACACATCGCCATTGCCATCCGGCGCGATCTGGGCGGTGTACACCGGAGCGTTGGATTCATCGAACGCAGAAGCCGTGGCGTTGACCAGTACAAGATCGTCGATGGCAAAATCCCGTACCTTCTTGGAGAATGTGAACGTGGCTGTAAATGGTGCCGTTCCGGTGATGGCCGGCACGCCCGAGATCGTGATCGACGGGATTGTGGTGTCGAGAACGGCTGTTGCGACAACCGAGGCGAAGTTCGGATTGCCGACCAGATCGGTCATCGCGTCGATTGCGACGGACACCGACACATCCCCGTTGCCATCCGGAGTTATGGCCGCGGTGAACACAGGCGCATTGCTGGCGTCGAAAGCTGAGACCGAAGCATTGACGACATCAACGTCGTTGATGTCGAAGCCGCTGGTCGCTTCGGAAACCGTAAAGGTCGCCGTGAAGGGTGTTGTGTTCGTGATGGGGGGGACGCCCGATATCGAAACGGTCGGCGCGGTTGTATCCAAGGTGGCAGTCTTGATCTCAGAGGCCGTGTTGCCGTTGCCGACGGCGTCACTCATTGCATTTTCGGGTATGGAAACGGACACGTCGCCATTGCCATCGGGCGAAATGAGTGCGGTAAAGACCGGTGCATTGCTGGCATCGAAGGCTGAGGCGTATGCGTTTACCACGACGACATCGCTCCACTCGAACCCGCTCGTTTGTTCGGAAACGGTGAATGTTGCGGTGAATGGTTGGGTGCCCACGGATGACGGAACGCCCGAAATCGAAACGACCGGCACGGCGGTGTCCAGCACAGCTGTTGCTATCGGGGTCTCGGCATTGGGGTTTCCTGCGACGTCTTTGATCACGTTTGCTGCGACCGAAACCGATACATTCCCGTTTCCGTCTGGAGTTATAAGGGCGGTGTAAACTGGCGGCGACGTCTGGCTTCCCTGTCCCGTAACCTGAAAATCTGAAGCGGTCGCATTCGCGACAGAGATCTCGTCTAGGGCGAGATCGTCCGATTCAAATCCATAGATCGGTTCGGACACGGAAAGAGCAACAGTGAAAGGCGTGGTTCCGTCGGTCGCAGATGGCACTCCCGAGATCGTGATTGTGGGATCGACCGTGTCAACGACTGTTTTCTGAATGAGCGCATGCTCAGGGGTTGGTCCCAACCCCAGCCGACTTTTCTCGATGTCGAAGAAGATCTCTCCGTCGGCAACCGGCGTAACCTCAATGCCGTACCGCGTATCGTCGGTGTTGCTAAGAATGGCGGTGGCGGTTGCACCGTTGGTCAACCTCATGTCACTGACCTGAAAATCCGGAACAGGCTTGTTGAAGGTCACATAGGCCAGAAACGGCTCATAATCTCTGCGGTAGGTCCATATCGCCTGTACTCTATCCAGGAACGGCTGGACATAGGTGATCTTGTAGGTCTGGTTAGAGGGGCTTTCGTTATCATACCATCCGATTTGGCCCGTAGATCCCGGATCCAAATAATTGCCTGCCACATCCTTGACCAAGAGGCTGTCTCGCAATTTCAGGCCGAATGTTCCTGAATAACCATCGATCCCGGAAACAGTCAGAAAATAAAGGGAATCATCGTCCGGGCTCTTGGAGATGGACTTGGAAAGGTTCGGGCCAGTCGGTGGATTTCTGTCACTATTATTAGTGCGATATGTATAAGCGGACGCTGGCACTTCCGACATCGGTTCTGTAAATTTAAGCGCGAAAACCACCGTGCTTGCACCAGTGTCACGCTCCATTGGCTGATAACGCCTTATATACTCGTATGTCGGTTCGATAGTATCGACCTCGTATGTCTCCGTGATTGCTGGTGTTGTAGAGACCAGAGGCTGTTGAGTAGATGATGAACTGATCTGCGTCGTTGCATATTCCGACAATTCGATCCCCAGAGAACCTTTGTAGGGGACACTAAGAAACGGTATTCTAACCACCCATTCATCGGATTGCCCGACAATCCAACTGCGCGTTTCTTGAATGCCAAACCGCCCATTTGATTCCCCGGTGATTCTAAAACTGCTCTTTTGGACATTTGTAACGTCCTCGCTGAATTTCACCAGAAATTCAGCCCATCCATCAAACCGATTGAGCACGGGAGGTTGAAAATGGCGCTTTATGGAGACGACTGTCGGCTCGCCGGCATTTGCCACGCCGTTCATTCCCGGCAGCGATGGTGTCAGGCACATGAAGAAAGCAGCCGCCACCAGGGCGAACATCGTCATGAAATTCTGTCTGTACAATTTACTGCTCCACACCATCTGTCTCGGCAGGCTCCGAGGACCTGCAATCCAATCAACCGGGCCCGGGCGCGTGACGCCGTCACCCCGCTCGTCGGGGTCACCTGATTATTCGCTCCTCATTTCTAGTTTTTCGGAGGCGCCGCCGGTATCGCCCAAAAGGGTGGTTGTGCCACATTGGTTAATGGGCTTTAGATTTCGCTAACCATGCATGGCACGTGGACGCGGCCAGCGGGGATTAGAGCAACCGGTCGGCAGTGCGCGGCCATCGCACATGAGAAGGGTGTGACATCGAAATTTCGCTGAAACCAACGGCATAGAGCGTTTCCATGACTCACCATGGCTGGAAAGGCATCATCAGGAGCATGCATGACTGCGATACCCGCCCAGCACACTTCAACGTTTTCGTTCTGGCAATTGATTTCCTTCGGAATTCTCACGACTCCGCTTGCGATGAGCGGTTTGGTTCTGGTGATGTTTCTGCCGACATTTTATGCGGCCGAGATGGGGCTGGGACTGACGGCGGTCGGCGCCATCTTTGCGTTCGGCCGGATATTTGACGTCATTACCGACCCTCTGATCGGCAATTTGAGCGACGAGACGCGATCACGCTGGGGCGCGCGCAGGCCATGGATCGTGATCGGCGTGCCGCTCTACTGCCTGTCTGTCTGGATGCTGCTTTCGCCGCCGGAAGGGGCCGGCCTTGTCTATCTGGCCGTGGTCAGCGCCGCGTTCTTTCTCTTCTATACCATGGTCGACGTTCCTTACTCGTCGGTCGGTCTGGAAGTGTCGCCCGACATCCACGAGCGCTCCTATCTGGCTGGATCAAAGGCGGCGTTTCAGGTTGTCGGCGCGATCTTCGCGGCGTCGATACCGGCGATCTTCGCTCTTGCGGTGCCTGCTGCACTGACCCTGACCTCCCAATTCATCATCGGCCTGTCGCTGCTGGGTCTCACGGCATTCCTCGCCTTCGTGCCGGTGAAGAACCGCCCGGTGACAGCACCACGCCTCGGCCTTGCCGCCGCCACGCGCCTGGTGTTCTCGCAAACCCAGTTCCGCTATCTGGTCGGGTGCTTTTTCATCGTTCAGGCAGCCAACGCCCTGACCGCCGGGCTGACGGTGCTCTACGTCACCCACGTCATCCGGGCGCCCGAATTGATCGGGCCGTTGATCGGTCTGCTGTTTCTTTCGACCGCGGTCTTCTTGCCTTTGTGGGTTTATCTATCAAAGAAGACCACGAAGAAGCGCTCCTGGATGACCGCGATCGCAACGTGCTGCGTGGCGCTTGCCGGTTCGGTGTTTCTGGGCGAGGGGGACGTGATCGCGGTCGCCGTGGTTTGCGTGCTGGTCGGCGCCAGTTTCGGCGCGGACGCCATCATGCCGACATCGATGCTCGCCGATATCGTCGATGCGGGGGAAACCGGCGGCACAAACCGCCTGGCCGGAACCTATCTTGCCATCAAGAACGCCCTGTCGAAGCTGACCTTCATCATTCCGATGGGCATCGCCTTTCCGCTGCTCGATCTGGCAGGCTTTGCCGAACAGGGGGAGAATGCGGGTTTCCAGCTGGGAGCGCTCATCGGCTTTTTCGCCGTCATCCCCATCCTGTTGCGTATCCTGAGCCTGGTTGTCATCGGCCGGGCGCCATTGCACACCGAAACGCTCAGAGCCTGACTGAACGATGGCTGCAACCGGGTCTTCTCCTTCGGAAACGACAATCCTGACCGAGCGTGCGAAGCTGATGCAGGCCAAGGCCGGTTCGTCCGCATTCATGGTGCTCGCAATCATCATGAATGCGGCATTGCTGATGGTGATTTCAGGTCAGTCGCGGACAGCTTTTTTCTGGGTCCTGATCACGTGCACGATGATCGGTCTGACCAAACTCTATGCCAGATACCGTTTTTCGGGGCGAATTCAGGCTTCCAATGCAGGCCGCTACATACAGGGTCACATGCTCATTACGGCCATGACGGGCCTGATCTGGAGCGGTTTCGCCATTGCCACGATCGATCTGCAATCCGATTTTTCGATACTCATCGCCAGCATCTTTCTTGTGTCCATCTCACTTGGCGGCTTTCTTCCCGGCTCGCCGCATCGTGGCGACTATCTGATCATGGCCACCTGTGCGCTTCTGCCCTTCGCAACCTATGTGCTTGTGATGGGAGAGGCGCCGGTCCGCTATCTGTCGATCGGGTTCTACATTTTCTATTGCGTGTGCTGGCTTGCCAGCCGCACGGTTGACGCTCAGACCCGCAGCACCATCATCGCCCGGCTGGGCGAGGAGAAGCGTGCGCGGCTGTCCGCCGAAGCGGAGGCGGAGAAACTTCACTACACCGATCGCGCCTACCAGATGGCCTCGATCGGGCATGACATGGCGCAACCGGTCCTGGCCCAACGGCACCATCTCGATCTTCTCAGGCAATCGGGGCTGACAGAAGACCAGGAGGCCCTGATCGGGAAGCTGGAGGCGACGCAAAGCAGCCAGGAAACCATGATCCGGAACCTGATGGACTACCAGCGCGCCGCAAACGCGAGCATCGAGCCTGTTCTTGCGGTGCATGACCTTCACGCCGCCCTGCAGGAACTCGTCGAGGAGGCCATGCCGCCCGCGCGGCGGCAGTCGCTGACCCTGAAATCAGATCTTGCCGGGATTTCAGCCACGACGGACATTGAACTGCTCAAGCGGATCGTGCGGAACCTTCTTTCCAATGCGATCAAGTTCACTCCGCCGGGCGGCAACGTCCGGGTTGGGCTCGAACGCGACGGCGACACGGTGCTGATCACGGTTCAGGACAGCGGGCACGGCATTGCCAAAGCCGATCAGGGCAGGGTCTTCGATCCCTATGTGCGGGTGGCATCCGGAACCGACAAGGAAGGACTCGGCCTGGGGCTTGCGACGGCGCGGACCCTTGCAGGGCTTCTGGGCACTCGCTTGAGCCTTGAGTCGGAACCGGGGCAGGGGTGCACTTTCCGGCTTGCCTTGCCCGAAACACCGGAAGATGGCGCGCCCCAACCTGCTCGGGCGAAAACCGACAGGACGTTGCAATGTCTGCTCATCATAAGTGAGGATGACGACCATTCCTTCGGGAGCTGGGCCAATCTTCTGACAGGATGGAAGATGGCCGGTCTGTGCGCGGGCAGCCTTGAGGAGGCCATCCATCTTCTGGAAACATCGAAATTGTTGCCCGATATCCTTATTCTCGACCTTCCGCGCGCTGACGATGACGAATGCGTGGCCACGGTGGCGCGGATCCGCGAATGGACGGGCCGCGCAGTGCCGGTGATTGCGGTGGAGGGAAGCCGGCCCGACTCCGGGGTGGATTGGGATGATGTCGGCAACGCCGTAGTCATGTCGGGCCCTCTGCACGTGGGCGACCTGCGCAAAGCCGTGGCCGGCCTGCTCTGAAACTGCGAGCCGCCCACCCTTCCTGTCCGTTGACGGGTGGCAGATCAGATAAGCCCGAGACTCCGCGCTTTGCTGATGCAGGCGGTCCGCTTGTTCACGCCCAGGACCTGGAAGATCTGACGAAGGTGGGTTTTTACCGTGTTCTCGCTGATATTCAGTCTTCCGGCAACGTCCCTGTTGGTGCCGCCATCAACGATGATCTGCATGATTTCGATCTGCCGCGGCGTAAGCGTCGTTGCCTGATAATCCGACGACCCGCTTCGGCCCCCCCCTGACAGCGATCTGCTTCCGCGTTTGCCGGGCGTTGAACCTGACTCCAGGGCGGAGAAGATGACATCCCGAAGGGTCGGCAGATCGGCGGATTTGGAAACGAATGCAAAAGCGCCGGAAGCCTTCAACTCGGCTGCACTGAGTGTCTCATCAACCCCTGAAACCAGAATGAAGGGCCGGTCGAACCCCCTTGCACGAAGAGAGGACAGCAGCGCCAGTCCGTTGATCGGCTTCATGCTCAGATCGGAAATGATCAATTCGGGTGCGGGATTGTCCGGGTCAAACGACGCCAGAAGCTCCGTGCCTGAAGAGAACGCCTCGATTTCAAAGGACTCGTCTATCCGGCCAAGCAGCGCTGTCAGCCCGTCCAGAAACAGCGGATGATCGTCGACAATTGATATCTGCACCAAACCTGCCGTTAGCTTGAGACGATTCTCGAAAATTACAGGTATTTAATTGCAGTGACGATGTGAAATCAATCCCGCGAGCTCCGATGCGGTTTCGGGATTTGATGTTGCACGGCACTGAGCGATCAGAATGGCATGACAGAAGCTTGAGGGTCTCGTGCCTGCTGCAAACCGACCGAGAGGCAGACTCACAGAGCAGTCGCGCGCGGGCTCTTGCCGGCAACGTCGCTTGCTTGCGAAGCTTCCCTGGTCGGGCCGAAGACGGCTTCGAATGCCTCTCTCAGCCGGATATCCACTTCATGCATGGGGACCGGGAGCCCGAGGTCGACAAGACTGGTCACGCCGTGAGTGCGCACACCGCACGGAACAATGCCCGAAAAGTGTTCGAGATCAGGATCGACATTGAGCGAGAGGCCGTGGAAGCTCACCCATTTCCGCAATCGAATTCCGATCGCCGCAATCTTGTCCTCTGCGAGACCGCCATTTCCGAGCCGCGGCTTGTCCTTTCGCTGGACCCAGACCCCGACGCGGTCTTCACGGCGTTCGCCCTTAACGTTCATGCTTTCGAGCGTGGATATGATCACCGCCTCCAGCGCTGAAACGAATGCGCGCACATCCGGCCTTCGACGCTTGAGGTTGAGCATCACATAGACCACCCGCTGTCCCGGACCGTGATAGGTGTACTCACCGCCGCGACCGGTGGAGAACACCTCAAACCTGTCCGGTGCGACCAGATCATCGGGCCGGGCACTTGTTCCGGCGGTGTAAAGCGGTGGATGCTCGACCAGCCACACGAGTTCGTCGGCATCGCCGGCAGCGATCCGTTCGACTTCACGTTCCATGAAATCAACCGCTTCCGTGTAAGGTGTCAGCCCCTCGGAAATGAGCCAGCGTATTGGCGGTTGGTTCTCGCCGGCAAAGAATCGCGTTTCCAATGCATCGCGTTGGTTCATTTCAGGCTTCTTGTCCGTTGTTCGCCGCCGGTCGGCAGGATCTGTCGTTTCCGGCTCGATCTAACGCATTCGCCGGGAAAGCGAAAATGTTTTGTCGTCACCAGCGGTCCCGACTGCCCGCCCGCAGCCTCGTTTCAAGATCAAACCCCTTGAAAAACCCTGAAAAAATCGCCTTGCAGTGTTTGCCGGGCAGGGTTGTGCAATTTGTCATAAATCCGCTTGTGCAGCGCAGGACCATTTGCTACATGCAGCGCGCCGGACAGGTTTCGGCTCTACCACGTGCGGTCGTGGCGGAATTGGTAGACGCGCAGCGTTGAGGTCGCTGTGGGGCAACCCGTGGAAGTTCGAGTCTTCTCGACCGCACCATTTTCTCCCGATGATTGTCGGTTCGGGTTGTCGGGGCGTAGTACCCCGAAGGAATATCTTTCATCAAACCATGACACTGTTTCGAGACCACGCCGGCCGGTGATCGACGCTCATCTGTCCGCAGGGCAGCGGTGTTGTTTGGCTTGCAACGGAAAAGACTTGCGTCATAATTGACCGCGCGATCGGGTCCGGGCTTCCGGATCGGATTGGCAGCCTTGGGAAGATATCCAGTCGGCGATTTGCGCAATGCTGGAGATCTGTGGTGGGGAGCAAGTCGTGACAGCCGACCCTGGACAGACCGATACTCTTTTCTTTGAGGAAGTCTGCTACGGCAAGCCGGTGCGGTCTTCCGACGGGCCACTGCGTGAAAGCGCCGTGTACGGCGTCAATCTTGTCACGCTGGGAATAGCAAACCCGCTGAATTTCGTGCCCGCCAACTTTCTCGGCAGCGCAAACCTGAATTCAGGCATGATCGATCCCGCCTTTACCCAGCGTGGAGCGCTGGTCGTGAAAGCAGTCGAGGAGGGGCTGGCAATCATGCGATTGCGGTATCGCCCTGAAGCGGGCGAAGGCGAAAGCGGCCGGCAATTCCTTCTCTCGCGAACGATCGTGCTTCCGGGTATCGAGACATGGGACGAGATACCCCAGGGGTTGTTCGCCTGGGCGGAACGCGAACTTACGGTTCAGCCGTTCGTATTCGAGCAGACCCAGCCACCCTCGCCACAAAGTGCAAAGCTGCCGCCATTTAAGCCGCGTGACGTCGACTGGTTCGATCAGTTGAGCCGACCCCGGCAGATCCAGCTCGGATCTGCCTATCAGGCGATTACCAAGAGGGTTGGCTGGACTGTCTCGCGGGCGATTGCCCAGGAAGAGCGCCAGCCGCCTTCAGCTCTGATTGCGGCCGATCTCGATGTGATCGCGTCGCTGCCGCGAAAATTCCCGCTTCGAGACGGCACCGCTGGTCAGTTCATCCTCAATATCGGTCTTGACCCAGTGCTCACGCCCGGCGCGGTGAGTTATTTCCCGGGCCATGCCGGAAGCGCGATAGAGGCGCCGGATTTGCGCGCGCTCAGGGACGCGATCTCAAGCGGAAAATCCGATGTTTCGCCGCCCGAAAGTGAAAGCCGGGAGACGTCCAGCCTGCATGACAGCCTGGAGCGCAAGATCGGCAGCGAGCCGATTCCACTGAAGTGGCAATTGTAACAAATTCAGACAATTAGATTGCATTTTAATGATTCACCTTACCGTGTCTTCGTATCTTCGTGTTGTTGCGTTAGCTCCTCATAAACTATATCCTCTATCGATAGTGAGGGGTGAGTTTTGGCGTTGGGTCTTTCATGTTGAGTTGGGATCTAAGTAACCCGAAAAAGACACAACTGCGTGTCGAAGACTGTTCCGTGATCGGCGATCTTGGGAGGTTTTCGGCAGTTGCGACCCTTTGCCATTCCAAGCTTCAGCCGGGCGAAAAACTGAGAGTTTCCGTTGCCGGTTACATCGAGGAAGCCCCGTGGTTAAATGCCGCGCTGCGCCCCCAGGGCGGGGGCGAAACGCAGCTTCAATGTGATCTTGAAGCTGACACCTGTGCCGAATTGGTGCTCGAGTGTTCGCGTGAACCCACTGAGGACGAAATCCTCCACGCCTCCCGCGAAACATTCATGCTTTCGCTGACGCTGCAGGCCAAGAGCTCCGACGGCAAATCGCAGAACCTCAAGGTCGAAATCCTTGGCCCGAAGATCCAGACCCTAAGATGGGAACCGCCGGTCGTCCAGGCGCGCCAGGTCGCAATTCCCGAACTCAGCCGGGTTGAAAAACAGGACCACGACGAGGTCGACCTGTTTTCGATCAATGTCAATCAGCCCTTTGCACGGCTCGAGTTCGGCGGGCCGGCCACCGGCGCTTTGGTGACCGGGCGTCTGAGTTGCCTCGTGGATGACGAGGTCAGGGAAGTTGCCGCCAGCCTCAGTCTCGGCCAGATCAAGACCCGCTCGACCGCCGGGGTGGCGTGTGAACTCCGATCGGGTGATGAGGTGTCCATCGCCTGCATCGTATCGATCAAAGATGTCTTCGATGTGGCCGAAGGTGCGGACGTGCTGCGCATGCAGTTCGACTGGAAATGCGTTTTCGGCGAGGAGAGCCAGGCCCCGCTCTCCGGTGTCTATCATTTCGATCTGCAGCTAAGGCAGGGCGAAATCCTGTCGCTCAAATATCGCGATGCCTCCGCCGTCCCCAACATGGTGCGCAGCCTCACGCCGTTCGCCGAGCGGTTTCCGCTTGAGTTTTCGGTTCCGATTTCGGGCGGAGGGGTCCAGTTCGAACTGGGCGATACCATCGAGTTCGATGTCGTCTTTCTTGACGACAGCTGGGATGTGGTCGCCCATGCGCATATTTTGCCCGAGGGTGAGAAGGCCAACCTGACCAGCCGGGATGATTTCAAGCTGGTCCAGGACATCGAGGTTGACGCCGACACCGGGGGCAAGATCCGGATTCCCTTCCACAACACCACGCTCGACGAGACCGGCGACATTGACCGGTATCAGCTCTTTGTCCGCTTCGAGGCGCGTCGCCTGAAGGTCCGGGCCGGTGTCTCGCTCGTCGCCGAGGACGATCTCTTCGAGCACAAATACGGCATGATCAGTGTTGACATCGTGCTGCGACAGCGCGACCCGAAATACCTGATCTGCCTTGACTACGGCGCTTCCGCAATCGCGGCCTGGTTCGGGCGCGTGGAACGCAATCTCGCTCGCGAACTGATCCCGCTGGGATCCTATGCCTACAGTCTCGCCGGTGCGCATTCGGAATATGATCCGAACAAGAAGCGCTGGCAGAACGTCCTCATTCCCTCGACCATCGGCCTCAATCCGGCGCGGCATCTGCGTTCGCGAAAGGCACCGCTGTCCTATGGCAACCTTTCCTGTGTCGGCACCCGGCTTCAAGCCGCCGAAAAGCGCATGAGCATGTTCAACCGGACCTATGATGTTTCTATCCCGGTGGATCGCAATTTCATCTCCGACGACGAGGCGTCGACCTACCTCCACCTCCAGACCATCGTCATCCCCGATCTCAAGCGGATGCTGATGAATGCGGACCCGGAGTTCAAGTACCGGATCAAGCAGCCCGTCATCGAACGCACAGCAAACGGCCTGCAGGCCACGCGTGAAATCAATCTTTCGGCGCTCACTTCCGATGCGTTCAATGAGCTGGGCTCCTACATCATTCCGAACTCGCTGTTTCATGCGCATGATCAGCTCGACGGCCCGGTGACAACTGAGATGGGCGACGAGCGATTCGACCAATGGCTGGAAAGCGCCGACAGCGATGTCCAGGTCGTCGTCACACACCCCAGCGGCATCGCACATCACAAGCGTCAGCTTTACAAGAACGCCGCCCGAGCATTCGCCACGGGCCTGACGGGAGCGCCCGATTTCCGGTCCGCACGCGAACCCAAGCTGATACCCGAGGCGCTGTCGGCTGCCTATTTCGGGATCTCTCGCTCGGAGCAGCGCTATGAGGGAACCCGGATGTTCGCCTGCATCGATGTCGGTGCAAGCACGGTCGACGCAAGCCTGATCGAGGTCAAGATGCGCCATGACAGCATCGAAAGCTGGAAGGTCTATGCGCATTTCGGGGCCACCATCGGCGGCGCCAATCTGGACGAGGCGCTGCTTGCGACGCTGACATACCATCTGCGTGAATTGTTTTCGGCCGCCGATCCGGTTTTCGAGGATCTTGAACTCGATCACCGCTTCCTGCGCGACGAGGCCCTCAAGACCATGTTGCTGCCGCGCATCCAGCAGGCCAAGCGTGTCCTCTCGGAGACTCTGATGGAGCGGGCAGGACCGACCGGCGAATTCCGCTGGGCCCGTGAGGGCGAGGGCAGCGCGTTGGCCGTCGAACTCAACGAGATCCTGCGAAGCGCCTCGCCGGGCCAGCCTATGAGCGAGCGCCGTACCGCGATCCCGGGATCGGATGAACTCGTCCATCTCTGTGTCAGGACCATGCCAAGCGGAGGGCAAGCGGTCTGGATCGAGATCTCTCCGGAATTGCTGGACGCCGACGAGCCGGTGGAAAACCCGTCCCGCAGAAACCCGAAAACTGTGGCACGGACGCTCGGTTACGCGGTCCCTGCGATGTTGATCCGGGAGGCAAGGCGGCTCGGACTTGATGATCCGCAATGGGTTGTCACGGGACGGGCGAGCCTTTGGCCTTCAATATTCACCGGAATTGGACGAACCGCGCAACTGCTCGGCCAGCCAATTGATGTCGTGCCGCAGCGTCCGTTCAGCGCGGACGACATGAAGAATGCCACGGTCTACGGCGCGGCAAGGCTTGCGACATCAGGTCTGGAAATCACCGACGGGGCGGATCACTCCTATGCCCTGGTGCTCCACGACGACGGGCGCGGCGTGGTCTCGGAGATCGAGTATCTCGACACGAGATCGCGCTCGGAAGGCAACAAGATCGTGCGTTTCCTTCCCAACCGATGGCTGAGCCGCGTTCTGCCGGGTCTCGACGACGTCGGATCGGACAATGACATCACCCGCGACGAGATTGTCCGCCTTTTCGGGATCTTCGGACAGAAAGTGGTTGTCGACCAGTCGCAGGTCAAACCCGGCGGACTTGCCGGCGGCCAGGACCAGAATGTGGAGATTTCCTGGAAGCGACGGAATGCGGAAGTGGAATTCACCGTCGGCGACATCATCGTCCGGCAACCGCGAAGTCGCCTGGCGGGCACTTAGAGGACGGGGATGGTTGTGTTTGGTATTGAGTTCACATCCGGTTTTGCACAGGTCCTGTTTGTTCTTCTGTTGATCCTGATCGCGGGAATCGTGGTCGGCCTGCTCGTTCGGCTGCAGCGAAACAACAAGCTGCTCACCACCGTTCGCCAGGAAAACGGCAAGCTGAGAAACGAGGTCGCCAACATTACCGGCTGGACCGCCAATGGCAGGCTCCCGGAAAACTGGCAGGAGAAACTCCGGATCGAAGCCGCCGGTTCGGATCGTATGGCTGACAATGTGGGGCCTGATGCGCCTCGCGAGCCGCTGCTCGCCGCCGCCCATCAGGCGCTCGCCGCCTGCGAGCCGCCGCACTTTGCCTCCAGCGAAGGCACTGAAGAGGTCAGCCGCGCCCACGCCCGGATCGTCGATCTCGTCGACGGACTCGCGAGCGGGCGGATAGATCCGCTGCCGGCATTGGCCAACGGGGATCTCGACAAGCTTTTCTGCCTGTGGCGGCGGTTGGAGACCTATTTTCCGGATCATCCGGAAGCCGACGCTTACGGGGTTGCGGGACATGCGGTGATGGATTTGCTCAGGCGCAGCCAGGTCAATGTGTTCGCGCCCCGCCCGCTATCTGTCGAGAGTGCCAAAAACTGCGTGTTCACAACAGAGGACAGTGAACGGCTTCGCGACATTCCGCGTGTTCGCACCGCGGCCTTCGCGGTCAACACGCGGTTCAGCACCCCGCAGCGCGGCGAGGAGCTCGTGATCGACTGCGAGCGTCCGGGATGGAGCGGGCCGAACGGACACAAGAATGCACGCATACTGATCCTTGATCGATCCTGGTAAGGTACGGAACTAGTAATGACATTAGGCAACCCTGTTCGGTTTAGCGACGAGTCGGATCGTCCGGTGATCATGATCCCGGCACGCGTTGACCTGCGCGACAGCCAGGCGTTCTGGCGCCGCAAGGTGTTTGCCATGCCCAAGAGCGGCCTGTTTGCCTGGCTCGGAGGCGGACGCGGCGGAAAGGACGAGGACTTCCCCTGGATCGTTGGCGGCAAGTCATCTCCCGGTGGCCGGTCAGGCCTGTTCGGCATTTCGCGCGGGTCGGTGGACGAGGTTCTCTACAACATCACCGACAAGCTGGTGATCGGAACCGGCAACGGCAGCGAGATTGTCGAGGTTGCGTTTCAGCATCTCGCCTTCGTTTCAGGACCCGGCGGCGTGTGTGACACGGCCTCTGAAACCGGCCTTGAGCAGAGGATATCCGAGAGCCTCGGCTCGACCCTCAAGGGCTATTTCGATCCGACCGTCGGCGTTCGTGTCGACTGCATGGTCAACCCCGCCTTGCCCGCCAACCAGGTCAATATGTATCTCGGAGAGGGCATCTTCGTTCCCCGCCGGGGCGAGCGGCCCATCGGATGGATCCGCTACTATCCCGACCCGGCCAACCGCGATGTCTATTCCGAGCCGCGCCTGCTCGATGGCCGCCCGGCCGGCCTCTACAAGGGGCAGGACGGGCTGGTGATAGGAACAGGTGATGGTTTGCTTCACGCCGAAATAGACCTCGGAGAAGAGGTTCAGTCCGCGTTCCTGTTTATCAACCGCGATGCGATGCCGGCGGCCAATGGTGAAGCCGCTTACTGCACCGGGGTCGACGCAAACCTGTCGTTTGCCAGCAGTCACGGCAACGAACCGGTGCCGAGCCGGGTGGTGAGCAGGGACAGCCATTGTGACATCGCCTGGAAGATCGATTTTGTTGCCACCGCACAGGTTCCGGGGCGCCTGGAGCTGTCGGTCGATGCGCGCAGATCGCGAATGCACTGGGCGCCGAGAAATGGATGCAACGCCGCGATTACATCATTGCTGTTCGATCTCAATGACTTTCGTCATCATGACGTCGACAGGCTTTGGATTGATCTCGACCGGGACAACATCCTCGCCGCCTATGCATTGCAGGTGCCGCGCGTCTCGCTGGTCTGGGACTGCACCACGGGCGAGCAGTATGTTTACGAGTGGGGCCAGACAGGAAAGCCGTTCAAGAGCCCGGGAAGCGTGGGGCTGAAATGTCGGAAGATCGACAAGAACATCGTTGAGTTCGGTCGCGCCGACGGACAGCCCTTCGGCTATCTGGATCTGCCGGAAGAGCCGGAGAAGGCGATCTTTTCGGACGCTTTCCAGTCGTTTGGTGGCTATCACCTCGATTGGCTCGATCAATGCGGTCGCATTTCTTTTGGTGATGCCGTCGTTTCGCTCGGCGAAGCCTATGCCGAGAAATGCTCGGGCATGCCGGTGTCGGCCTTCAGCCCGGGCGAGAAGCGAAAGGTCATAGGCCCGCTGGTCCTTGCGCCCTTCGAGCGGGGGCAAAGCCAATGAGATCGCGGCTGGCGGCCACTCTTCCTGGAAGGATAGCAGTGCTGGCGGCGCTCGCGGGGCTTCTCTATGTCGGTGCGCTGTATTTCGCGCAGACTGTCAAGGTCAACCGCGTGTGGATGCAACGGGTCCAGATCCCGAGCGCATTGGCGTTCGATGCGAGCACGTTCGACTTCCTTGTCGAGGGCGGCGCCATCTGGCCGATCCGGGACGGTGTGTCCGTGGCGCTGGGACATGCGCCGTGCAACACACTGGCTCTGCGCTCGCCCGAAACGGTCAGCCTTGCCGGGGGTACGGCCGGCGAAGCTGGCCGAAAATATGTCCGGGAACTGTGTGAATCCGCGCAAGGCGAGCGCATTCGCGAGCAGGTTGCCACCTTCAATCAAAGTTACCGCATCGTCGCAATTTCCGACAACCGGAGAGCCGACGCGGCCTCCAAGTCGGATGATGGCGTTGCCTGCGCCGACGGCGTCAGCCATGCGCGTCTGTTCGTTCCGGCCCGTTGCCTCCCCAACACCTGGGAAGCCTCGGTTGCAGCAGATGGTCGCGCCGTTCAGTCGATCTCCACGGCCACGATTTCCAAGTTCGACTATGCGTTTCTGGCGAGCGAGACGGACAGCTACTATGGCGACTGGAAAGTCATCGCCCCGGTGATCGACACCCAGACAGGACAGACCGGCGATTACCGGTTCCAAACCTCCATGACCTTCGGCGATCTGCCGATCCGGATCCGGACCATCGGTGCTGTCCGCGCTGTCCTGATCAACGGAACGGCGGTCAAACCCGAGACGAAGATCAAGTCTGCCGAGGGATCCGAAACCGCCGGAAAGCGAAGATCAGTCTCGCTTCAGATCTTCTGTGCCGACGATTCTCGCGGTATCGGCCATCGCCAGCGCTGCGAGGGCGAAAGCCCTCGGGGGAGGCCCACAGGGTCGTTGCTGACGGTGACCGGCAAGAGCGGCGAAACCGTTTCGATGGAACTGTTGATCGAGCCATCGATCAGGATCGACCGCACCCTCCGGCGCTACCTCAGCAAGCTCGATCAGGGAAAGATCCCGGACGACGGAAAGAAGGTCACGCTGGGCTTCGGCCGCATTCGGGTGGCCTGCGACCTGGCCGGTTTTGCGGCACGGAAATCCGCCATGGGCCTCGATGCAACAGGCTGCGAACTCGACTGGCATGTGCCTGGCAACCAGACAGTCGAGCGCCAATCCGAACCGATCGAAGGTCTTGAAATCAGCGGGCTGCCGGTTCTGGATTCTCAGGGCGCGCTCACGCAGAAAGCCTTTGAAATGGGCCTTGGCGGCCTTTTGGGCCTTGGGACCGGTGATTCCGGCTCGGTCGCCGCAGCCTTGAGCAAGACCGAGGATGGCGATGATCCAGAGCTTACAATCGTTCCCGAGTATCAGGAAAAGGCGCTCGATGCGCTTGTCAGGAATTTCACCTGTCCCAAGGGCGAGGAACGCTGCAGCAGGCGCGCTGATCTCATCATCATGGACGCCGAAGGCGATAACGCCGGCAATGTGCTGGCGCTGGCAAGTCTTCCGCAGCCGCGCACGGGAATGTCGGCTTGGGATATCGAAACACTTGAACTGACAGCCTCGGCGAAGAGCCCGCTGGCTGCCTATGGCTGGCGCAATTATGACCTTCGCGGCACGCCGGGGTCTGCGTTCAAGCTGGTGACGTCATTGGCCGCAAGCCAGTATGTCCTCGATACCGGGGACAAGAAGCTTGAAGACGTGCTTCTCGGCAAGTCGAGCCCGCTCGAGATGGCTGACCTTTTCGGCATCGCGGCGACAAGGCCATCCTTCAACGGTCGTTGCAAGCCGAACTACGAGATCCGCGATCCGAAGAAGATGAACGCGCTTCCCATCCCGGGCGCGCGAGGCGGGGTGGTGTTCTGCATGGGCAACTCCTCCTCTTCCTCCGGTGCGCGAAGCGGCATCGCGCATATCCTCGAGACCGGAAGCGAAAGCGGTTGCGGTACCACGGCAGCAAAGCGGGCAGGCCTGTGCGAGGCGGTCAAGCGCTCGTCCAACCTCTATTTTGCCGGCATCGCAATGTATCTTGATGCGGACAAGCTGCTCGATCCGGAGACCGGTTTCGAGCATGCCGACGCCGTGCCGGACCTGCTGCTGGCCAAGGCCGCCGAGCGGCTGTTTCCTGCCGAGCGAAGCGCCGAAGCCGTCGGCGCACGAAGCGAACTCGACATTCTCGATGTGAACTATCCGGCCACCGGTCGCGGGCGCGCCAGCCCCCTTATCGTTGAGGCCGGATTGCCGGTGCCGCCCGGGGAACCACGCCGTCTGCGCCTGGCGCGCGGCGGTATCGGGCTGAGCGTTACCGCAAGTCCTCTCGCGATGGCTTCGATCGCGGCTTCGGTGGCCACCGGGCGGATCGTTCGCCCGCATGTGGTCTCAAGGCACCAGCGTGGTGCGGGGGCGGATCCGCTGGAAGGCCAACCCATTCTCGTGGCCACGCCTGAGAAGCAGGCGCTGGCCGACCAGTTCCTGAGCGAAATTCGCAATGGCATGGCCGCGGTGGTGCGTAATTCCGGGGGTACGTCTCGCAGCGCTTTCGCCAAGGTTCCGGAAAACCTTCGCAACTCGATCTATGCCAAGACCGGTACCGCGCCGGTGTTCACCCATGGGACCGCCCCCGCCGATGGTCCCTATGCTGCCTGGCTGGTGGGCTATGTCGATCCTGTCGAAGGCCTTCCGGGGATCGACCGGAAGCTGGCATTCGCATGCCGCGTGGCCTTTTCACCCAGTTACGGCGGTTCGGTTTGCGGCCCCATCGTGCGCGACTTCGTGCTGGCTTTGTATGAGGCCGGAACATGAAACGCCTTCGATCCATAGCCATGGGGGTCGGCATCTCGATGCGCCTGATTCTGGGGCTGGCGACCATGGCTGTGATATTCTGGTGGATGTTCGCCATTCATTTCGCGGCAGAACGTGCACCGCATTTCAGTGCGCTGCAGGACCTGAAGCTGACCATCCCGCCGGGGAGTGAGGCGATCCTGGGTCGGGCCGAACTGCTTCAGCCCGCCGGCGCCCGCTCGGCTGAACTCAGGCATGTCCGGCTGCGTGCTTCCGAAGACGGAACGCTCTGGATCAGTCGCGTCGCAGAGCTGCGCAATCTGAACGTTGAGTTCGGTGGCGAGACCGAGGAAGGTTCGAGCGAGCGCTACGAGATCTCCCGCGAGAAGGGGGCCGTCACGATGCTGTCGGCCGGCGGGCAGTTCGTTCAGATCACTGCGCAGGACAACGACGAACTTCACATTTCCGTCGAGGACTGGACCGGGAAGGGGAGTTCCGCAGTGGTGTCCGGAAGCGGCGCGGACCTTGTCGTCAACGGGGACCGTGCGCCGGGCTGCTACGAACAAAGTCCGGTATCCGCGCTGATCAGACAGGCGAACGGCATCAGTGTGGAAGCCACCCGCCTTGTTGCCGGGCTGTTGCAACCGCTCGGTATGGACGGGATGCTCAAACGTCGCGGCAAGACCACCCTTGCGGTTCTCGGCGGCGACGTGGACTGCACCATGTACAGCTACGCGCTGGTTGCCATGCCCCGTGCCAATCCCGAGCTCGAATTCATCATTCGCAAGAACCTCTCCGATGGCCGCCTCTTTGTTTCGATCTATCGCGAGGCGGCACTTGTGCCGGTCAGCTTTGAAACCCGCGTCAACGGCGAGCGTGTTCGCCGCCACTTCGGCCGCAACGGCATCGAATTTCCGGTCGCATCCACCGGAACACCGGAACATCCGACCGTAACCCATTTCACCGCCGGCAAAACCCGCCATTCAATTGCAGCGGGGATCACGCAAGCCGGCACCTGGGAGGTTCATATCCGGCCTGAACGCCGCATCGCGCTGTTTGATGCGAGCGGCTGCCCGCAAACAGCCACGGCGCGCGTGGACGCGGCGACCACCGAGGATTGCCCTCCGCTCCTTGACAGTTCACCCAACACACCGGCGGAAGGAGTGACCGTCGAGGTCTCGCAGCAGAGCTGGCCGTCGACGCTCGACCGCCTGTTCGTCAGCAGCACCGAGGGTCTGGTGAGCGCCGAAGTTCTGGCACGAAGTGCAGCCATCTGCATGGCACTGCTCGTCATTATGGTCGTGCCGAGCGTAACGGTCTGGCGCGCGAACGGCAGCATCTTCAAGGCGATCCTTCTCGGTCTGGCTGCCGGGTTTGTACTCGTGCTGGCGGTTCTTCCGGATCTGGTGGCCATCGGCCGCAATCTGGCGCAGGTTCCGGATGCCTCGCTCTGGATGTTCTATGGTCTTGGCGCGACCTGGGTTTGCGCGACCATTGTGGTGATGCTGGACCGTTCCGGCGGCGCCAATCTGGCCGCTCTCTGGTTCGTTCTCACGGCCATCATCGCATTGAGTTCGATCTCGATGTTCACCATGAGTGCGGAAGGGCCGAACACCGACTGGGAACGCTTCTTCGTCAAGCACAAGCTTGCGGTGCTCGATGTGTTGCCGTTGTTCGTCATCGCCTTGACGGTGGTTTCCCCGACGGCGCTCAAACTGAGGATCGGCAATGATTTCGCCGGACGGCCGTCCTGGGCCTCCCCGACATTGTGGCTTCTTGCAATCGTCTTCACCTTGTTCGCAGCCTGGTTCTTTCTGGGGAATCAGACCGGGCTCGGCGGCTCCATCCAACCTGTGGAAGCCGGCAAGTTCGCCATCGTCGTGCTTCTCGGAGCCGCGCTTGCGCAATGGCTGATCCGCGCCCGGCTGCTCGCGCAAGCCTGGTTCGGGATCACCCTGATCGCCATCGTGCTGTCATCGCTGTTCATCGTGGCGCTGCTCTTCGTTCCGGCGGTCAAGTCCGACTACTCGCCGCTGATTATCATTGCCTCGGTCGCCGCGATCACCGGCATTGTCGGCGTGATGGCCATCGGCTGGCGGATCAGGGAAGAGGAGGGCGACGATCTCGGCGACATCCGCCGCATTCCGTTGTCCTTCGTGCCGCAGATCTCCGATCTCAGGATCAGCCTGGCGCAGTTTGCCCTGCTCCTGCTGCTCTTCGGAGCGATCGTTCTTGCCCCGATTGTGCCCCCGGAACAACTGGAAGACGCGGTTGCCGCAATCACCGGCTCGCCTGCATACACGGCTGCCGCGATGGCAGGTCTTGGGCTTGTCGCGTTCCTGCTGATCAGTACCCTGGCCCTGCGCCGAGGGGTCCTAATCGTCCTGCTTGGACTTCCGCTCGCCGTCATGGGCGCATGGGCGCTCGAGCGGGAGGAAATGCTCATCCTGTTGGTCGCTGGCGCCGGTCTCCTCATCATCACGCTTGGCATTGCGGTCGGAAACCGGGTCAACGGCGCTCTGGCGCGAATGGCCGTGGTGGCGCCCCTTGCCGCGCTGGTATTTGCCGTGGCGTTGCAGGATGTGCCCGCCAAGGCCGGTCTCGGCGTCGAGCACTGGTCCTGGTTCGATCGGCCGGAGACACAGATCGCGGAACTCGAGAAAGTTCTGGGCGAGGGCAGGCGGTTGCCGGTGGAGCGGCTCATGAGCTGGTCGGATCTGCGCTTCGGAGCGGATCTGGGCGCGGCCGAACCCAGGTCTCTCGTCCTACGGGACATGAACTTTCACGTCCTTCGCTCACGGGCCACACTCGCCAACGCTCCCTGTGCTCCGAGCCCGGAACTGATTGCCGCGCCCTACCATGTGGGCGAGGCCGTGTCATGGTTGAGCGGGGGGATCGCCTCTGCACTGGGCATGGACTGCGAGGATGCCGAGCCTGCAGCGGAAACGCTTCGCTGCACGCCGTCAACGCTGAAAGGGCCGGTAAGGCCACATTGCGTTCCCGTCGTGCAAAGCGATTTTGCCGCAACCTACATCACCACCCGTCACGGCAACGCGGCGGCAATCCTGCTGATCACGTTGCAGGCGATCTTCATCTTTCTGGTCATCAAGCTTTACCTGCGCCTTCAGGCCAAGCGCTCCCGCGATCCGGTGGAAACCGGCGCCGATCAGGCGCTGGCGCTGATTGCGCTGGGATCGGGCATGCTCTTCCTGTTGCAGTGGATCCTGGCATGGTCGAACGCCTTCGGCCTGCTGCCGGTGATGGGGCAGCCGATGACATGGCTGTCGGCGGGAACGAGCCATCATCTGTTCATGGCGATCCCGGCGGCATTGGTGATCCTCGTTGCCGCAAGGCTGGCAGGCATGAAGGCACCCGTATTGACAACCCGCACCCCGCCGCGACGCCGGGGATAGTATCCAGTAGAGTTCACTACGAGAGAGAGCAGGCGCGACAATGGACAAGACAACGGAAGATGGGAATTCCATTCTCACCGCAACCCGCTTCAAGCAGATCCTGATCATCGCTTTCGCGTCCGTTGCGTTTTTCATGACCGCCTACGCGACAAGCGGAGGGGCGCGGCTGTTCCTCACTGAATCCTATGCATGGATCGGGATCACGGCGCTGGCGGTCGGCTTTCTGGCCTTTACCTCGGTGGTTCTGGGTGACGGTATCTCATCCAACAAGATGACCCAGGTCGCGCTGGTAACACCGTTCTATCTGGTTGCGGTGGCCATTTGCTGGATCTGCTCCTTCGCCTCCTACCATCAGCAGTTCCTGACTGTCGGAGGCTCGGATCTTGCCAATGCGGAGACCAACCTGCGTCAGATGGGGCTTTACGCTCACGAGATCGACAAGGACCTCAATCGCCGGCATTCCGATCAGAGGGAGGCCTTGCTCAACGACGAGGTGATCCAGACCTACTCCGCGCAGATGGCGACGCTGGCGGATGAACTGCGCGACCGTGACACCAAAAAGGAGATTGCGGTTGAACTGGAAACCCTCATTGCCGCCAAGATCGACGAGTGGCAGGAACGTCAGATACAACTGCAGAACCAGCAGAGCGCGCTGCAGACCGAAAACCTGAGGATCACGCCGCAGATCGCCAACCTGGAAAAGGCCGTCGCGGACCGCCAGGCGGAATGGGTGGCGAACGGCGAACTGATCGCCAAGCTCGAAACCGCCCTTAGCGACGAGGAAGGCGATCCCAACCAGCCATTGGGAAGCCGGGGCGTGCTGCTTGCCGATGGCCTGGCGAGCCAACTGGTCGATGATCCGGCCTGCAACCGCAGACGCCGGGCCGGCACCGGCGGCGGTCTGGCAGGAACGTGCTACTATGCGATTGGCGTCAAGCTGGCTGAAACCCGCGCGGCAACCGAAGCGGCCCGCGAGGCCCATGAGGCGGCAGTTCGGGAACTTCAGGCGGCCCGCAGGAAGCAGGCATCGCTCCGGGCGGACCTCGGATCCCTTGAGCAGGAACTGAAGGCTGCTTCGGCACAGGCAAACGAAGGTGTTGCAACCGGGTACACGCTTGACGCCGATGGATTTTTGCAGAGTGTGAACGCCTTTATCGACACGCCTTCGCAGGCCACATTCAAGCAGACTGCCGATTATTGCACTGTCGTCACCGAGGTTCTGTCCGACCTCCAGTCCTTCTCGGAAATCCCCGCATGCGAGCCGCAGCCGATCATGGCCATTTTCCGGCAGGTCGAGACGCTTGATGCCGAACAGGCGGCCTACAGCCTTGCATGCAACGAGGCCGACCGGCGCAAGGAGATCGTGACAAGCCTGCGCAACGACATCGCCGGTCTTTCGGGGACGGAGCGGCTGGCGCCGATCTCTCGCGCCTATGAGACGATGCGGTCCGACGTGCTGGAAGGCTGCATCGTGGCTGCCGAAAGCGGCGGGATGGACATGACCCCGTACCGCCAGGACATCTCGGGTTTCGTCGATCGCATCAACCCTTCGCAGGACCCGATCAGCACGGCGATGGGCAAGATCCAGTCCCTGTTCAACGGAACCGCGTCTGCGCGGGACTATTTCCCGGCCTTGCTGGCCTTGCTTCAGGAACTGTCGCTGCTGTTGTCGAAACTGTTCTGGGACGCAAGCATCGCAGCCAAGACGCGGAAAAAGAAGGAGGATTTCGATGTTTCCGAGCTTGATCTCGACGCCAAGCCTGACGATCCGGAATCCGTCCTGGCAGCAAAGAACATCATCCTGAACTCTGTCTTCGACAGGCAAGGCTATCGTCTGCCGATGCTCTATGACGAGGAATATTCCCATGAAATGCGCAATCAGATGCGCCTGCTCGTTGACAGCCTGATCCGGCGTCAGCTTGCCCGCAAGACCGGGCAGGGGATCCTGATATCGGAGGCCGGAATGGCGGAGATCGGAAAGCGCATACGCCGTCACGGCGAGGCCGTGTCAGGAAAGCCGGAACCGAAACCGGTCGAAGCGCCGTCGGCGCCAGTCTCCGAACAGCAGGCGCCGGCGACCCAGCCCAAGGACACGGCCGCTTCACGCCCTGCAGAGCAAGACCATGTGGAGGAGGCGGATGCAGATGCGCCGGCTGACGGGTCGGCCTCGGCTGAATCGGCCGAAATTATCGATGCCGATCTTGCCCAACGTCCGCGCCGTCGCCGGCCGGTGGTCGTCAGGCCGAACTTCCGTCGCGAGATCTGACGCGGGTTCGAGAAGGGAAGGTCCGGGCCGAGTGCGCGGCTCTGCCTGTTCAGCCTGGTTTGCTGAGGGCTTCCAGCCGACGGTGAATTGGGGATGAGCCGTCATGTTCGGAAACAATGCCCGCGGGTTGCCAGACCCTTGCAGTCAAGTCAGGCCTGAGCGGATCAGGTCGTCAGGTTTCCCGGAACGCTTTGGTGGACCGGGAGCGAGGACTTGTCGCGCATGATCCCGCTGAGGATCTCGTCCCGCGTGAACAGGAACGGGCTGTCCAGCCCCAGGGCGGCAAAGATAAACGGATCGGCCGTCATGTAGGGATAGCGGACATTGTCGGGCGTCAACGGAACCGGGAAGCGTGAATTGGCCGGATCAAGGGTCTCTGCCTTGGTGTCGATGTTGGGACATCCGAGCTGCGGATGAAAGCCGTAGCTCGACGTTGCGATGAACCTGAGGTCGATTTCGCGCTCTTGGGAGGGGAAGGGACGGAAATCCTTGATGATGTCGAAAGCGGGTCTGAGGTGTGCGTGCAGGATCGCAAGCACGGCTTCGGGCTCCGTGGCGATGTCGCGCGAGCGGTTGCCGAAGCGCAGCAACAAAAGATCGAACATGCTGATGGCGATCGCGACGCGTTCCAGATTCTGGAATTCGGGCTTGCCCGCACGCTCGAAGAAATCTTCCACCTTTTCGATCAGCGCCTCAAAGCCGGCATCCGTCCCCGCGTTCAATGCGGAAATGACGAGCACAATCCCCTTGGCTTTCGAAAACCACTCGTCGAGCTCCTTGAGCTTGCTCGCATGCGGATTTGTCCGTCCCGTCAGGTCTTCTTCCGGAAAGGCCGCTTCCCCGGGCGCATCGCGCACATGAATGGTGAACTGCTTGTCTTCGAGCGGTGCGCCCGGATCCGTCCCGTTTGCCTGCGGCAGACTGATATTAAGATTAAATCGAATATCAGTGACGCTCTCTGTGGCGTCTGGGAGGTTTCGATAGTAACTTCTCAGAAGCCGCCTGTTGGCCCGGTCGGTCTCGATTTCGATATTGTGGAGTTGCTGAAATCCGTGGAAATCCAATTCGACGCATTTGGCGAAATCGACAAAAAGATTGGTCTTGCCGGATCTGACCGGCCCGGTCAGGCCCACATGTATGTCGTTGCTTTCATCCAAGGGCAAGTCAGCGTTCCCTTTGTCTTGTTTTCAAGTTAACTGTCAGAAGTAGTAGACCATTTGAATAGTACGGGGAAGAGTCGAATGGGGTATCGGGGCGGAAACGACAGCGGCAATATCTGGCTGGCGTGGGACGGTGAAAATCAGGCGATCCTCGGATATTTCTTTTCCAAGGGCGAGCAGCTGGTCAATCATCGCAAGGCGGTCGTGGTTCTGAGCCACCTCAAACCTTCAGCCCACAGCGAAAGCAACCGTTCCGGCATCGTTGTCGATGTCTTCTCGATCGGTCCCGGCGACAGCTTCGTGCGCGCGCTGCGGCTTCCGCGCGACACCCACTCGGTTGAGCTTCTCATCGACGACGCCAACTCTGCCCGTCCCTTGAAGACCTTCGAACTGATCCGCGAGGTTGAAAACCTCGCCGCCGAAGCACGCTACGGAAATGTCGTCATTGCGCTTCCCGATGAGGACGGTGACAAGCCGGACGCACGTTTTGTCTGGTCCGACAAGCGTATCCACCACGTCAAGAAACCCAATGCCCATATCGGATGGGCCGGGTTTTTCTCCTGCTGGCCGTCCGATAACGACGATGGCGCGGGCAATGTGGTGGCCATCTCGAGCTTCCGCCTGGAAGTGCCCCATCTTGAGGACGCGCTGCAGATCTTTCCCGTTGGCTACGACATCACGGAAGCCGAATTCGTGGCCAAGGACGGAGAGGCTTCGGCCATTACGCGGGCTTCGGTGGAGAATGACCGGGTCCAGAATGCTGTCCTGACCATAGAGGGCAGCCGCCCCCTGCTGCACGGGCTCTATTTTCTGCATGTCTCCGCCAACCGGCAACGCGCCAATGAGTGGAGCCACATCATCGATATCGATCCGGGTGCGTTCCAGTCGATCAGCGACAATCTGGTGGATTCCTACAGGCAACTGCTCGCAGGAGCTGGTGACTGGGATGGGCCGGAGGTTGAGGATGCGGGCCAGAACCTGATCGAGATTCTGACGCAGGAGCATCGCTGGTTCGAGCTTTCTGCGCCTGACTATTTTGTCGATGTCGGCATGGACGAGAAAGGCGAGAAGGCGAAGCTCTCGGTTTACGAGATTTCGGCGGGCGACCATCTCGTTTTCTACGATACGATGGGCCGCAAGCTGCGCGTCGGGCAGTACCTCAGTTCGGACAGCATCGTTGCGTTCGAGGCCAACACCAGCGGCTTGCAGTTGCTGCGAGGTGTCTACACCTCAAGCCACAAGAAGATCGCCGAAATCGACGCCCACAGGCCGGCCAAGCGGTCTTCGCTGGCCGAACCGGGGAAATTCGATTCCCTGCCGCCTGCGCTTGTCCACGACCATGACAAGGTCGGTGCGCCGTATTCGCCTTTCGACATGGTGCCGCTGAAGGTTCAGTCGGCGCTTGCGAACGGACTGGGCAATTCCGGCACGGTCTTTGTCTGGGATGATTTCGTCAACGATCCAACGCCCTGGTTCCTTGCCGATGCGATCAATCCGAATTTCCGTTCAACCCGGAAGGAAATCAAGCCGGCGCGTGAGGGCAACATTCTGCTTAGGGCGCTCAGCCTTCTCGGCAGGGAAGACGCCTTCGTTGCCCTGCCGCAGCTTGAAGATCAGATTGTCGCGGCCTTTCTCATCATGCGGCTGGCCCGAACCTCGGTGCTGCAGACGTGCATCTACCGGATCAACGGTCTGAGCCCGGCGGGCGACGATCTCCCGGCTTTGGCGGAGATGGTGCTCCGTATCGATTCCCGGCTTGCGAATGCCGAATTCCGGGAATGGCTCTCGCACAGCCGGCCCGAACTCTTCGAAATGCTCTGCGCCGGCAACGGCCAGCTCCGGCCCATCGAGCGGCATGTACTCAAGCAGGTTTCAGAAGAGATCGACGAAGCATCCCAGGTGTTCGACGCCTTCCACGGCACGCTCGGCGAAACAGTCAACCGTCCGGCCGAAGCGGCGATTGCCGAGGGGGGACGCTGGCAGCCCCAGGGGGTAAGCGAAGAGGCGCTAGAAAGTCTGATCGCAACCCTCACCGAATCCGATCTGGCCCGGGACAAGATGACCGGCCGTCACTATGAATCGATGCTCAGCCAATTTGGCCGCAATCCCTACTACCGAAGCCGCATCGCGGCCGATATCTACCAGAAATATCCTGATCTGCTGCCCAATGACAGCAAGAAGCTGATGGAGTATCTGCGCCGCCTGCTCAGCGAATCCGGATGCAGCTTCGACATGCGCAATTTCGATGAGCGCCTTGTCGAAAGCGTCGCCGAAAACATGCAGAACGTGGAGCCATGGCTGCTGCCGAACGCGCTCAACATGCGCAAGATGGCCCAGGTCGAGCTCGACAATGTATCCCTCAACTCACCGACCGACGAGAAGAAGAAGGCCGTCATCATCGAGTTTGCCGTTGCGCATGAGATGCAGAAAACCTGGGATGATATCGCCGATCTCATTGCCCGGGCCGAAACTGCGGGCATCCGGGTGCCAACCAAGCTCAGGCGGCTGCAGCTGCTTTGGCCGCGTGAGAGTTCGACCACATTGAGCGAGTTCATCAGCTTCGAGCACAAGCACAGGCATATTCTGGGCAACAGTCTCAGCGAGCGTTACGGCTACGATTCAGTGCTCTACGCCTGATCGGCATATGAACATGAAGACATGGAAGCTCGTCTCCGACTTGTCAGCTTGGCGTCCCTGATCCGGGATGTTGAACTCTCTTTGCTCTCGTCGGCCGAAGAAACCGCCGTATTACCAGCTCCAATGATGCTGGACTGTTCAGGCCGCCAGTTGACCGCGTGTCGGCATCATGCTGCCGACACGCCTGCGCAGATCCAGAAGCGCTACATCAATCCTTGCGGCCTCTTCCAGCAAGTCGTGATTGCCCGGCTCTGCGGAGAGGTCACCGAACAGTCTGGCCGAAAGCCTGCATAGATTGTTCAGGCATGAGTAGAGATGCTGTTTGCGTTCGAGTGGAACCTCCGGAATCGATGCTATGCGAAGGATATCGGCCGCGCGTTCGGAGTGAATTTTCTGCAGTCTTTCAAGTTTCAGTGCGGGTGTCATGGCTGTATCCCGAAAAAAGGTGATCTCAGGAACTCAATTCACACTGCTATACTGGATTTACACTTTGATCGGATTATTTAGAGTTCGATTCGGCTTTGCTTGTCTACTAATAATTACCGAAGAAAGTTGTGCGTGGCTTGCGTCTTGGAGGGGCGTCAGCGCGCAGCCGATGATTTTCATGGGCCGGCAAACGGTCGGCCTGAACAAAGAAAAGGCGAGGTGCGATGGCATCTGCCGGACCAATCCGTTAAACCGGACCTGCCAGTCAATCCAAGCTCCCGAGCCATTGCCATGACCGACTCCGCTGACCGCGACGACGACATCAACAAGCCTGCCCAGGGACCGGACGTCGGCGACCAAAACGAGATTTATGGTGAGGATGGCTCCATCCGCCAGGACTATCTGACTGCGATCGGGGCCGCGATCGCCGACCGCGATGTTCTGTTTCTGCGCGAGAACGTCATTCCGCTGCATGAATCGGAACTGGGTGACCTGCTGGAATCGATAAACCAGCAGCAGCGGCAGGCGCTGGTCTCCCTGCTCGGTGACGACTTTGACTTCTCTGCCCTGACCGAAGTTGACGAGGCGATCCGGCTTGAGATCGTCGGTGCATTGCCCAATGCGAAAATCGCCGAGGCGCTGGGCGATCTCGATTCAGACGACGCGGTCTATATTCTCGAAGATCTTGAAGAGGCCGATCAGCTCGAGATTCTGGCAGCGCTGCCGTTTACGGAACGGGTTCGGCTCCGCCGCTCGCTGGATTATCCGGAAGACACGGCCGGCCGACGCATGCAGACGGAATTCGTCGCGGTCCCGCCGTTCTGGACCGTTGGCCAGACCATCGACTACATGCGCGAGGAAGAGGATCTGCCCGAGCGGTTCAGCCAGATCTTCGTCATCGACCCGACCTTCAAGCTGGTCGGCGCCGTCGATCTCGATCGCATCCTTCGGACCAAGCGCCAGGCGCGCATCGAAGATGTGATGGAGGATACGCGCTACCGCATCGATGCCGAAATGGATCAGGAAGAGGCGGCGCAGCTGTTCGAACAGTACGACCTTCTCTCCGCCGCCGTGGTTGACGAAAACGGGCGTCTGGTCGGTGTGCTCACCATTGATGATGTGGTCGATGTGATCCACGAGGAGGCCGATGAAGACATCAAGCGCCTGGGCGGCGTGGGCGATGAGGAGCTGTCGGACAACATCACCTCCACGGTGAGATCGCGCTTCAGCTGGCTTCTGATCAATCTCGGTACCGCGATCCTGGCGTCTTGGGTGATCAGCCTTTTCGATGCGACCATCGAGCAGATGGTGGCTTTGGCCGTGCTGATGCCGATTGTCGCCTCGATGGGCGGCAATGCCGGGACGCAGACGATGACCGTGACCGTGCGTGCGCTCGCCACCCGCGACCTCGACATCTACAACGCCGGACGTATCATTCGCCGGGAAGCGTCGGTCGGGCTGATCAATGGCATTCTCTTTGCGGTTATCATAGGCTTGGTCGCAGGACTATGGTTCGCAAGCAGCGGACTGGGCGGCGTCATCGCCGCAGCCATGGTGATCAACATGCTGGCAGCTGCGCTTGCGGGAATTCTCCTGCCGCTGCTGCTGGACAAGGTCGGAGCCGATCCCGCGATTGCCTCTGCTGTGTTCGTCACGACGGTCACCGACGTCGTCGGGTTCTTCGCCTTTCTCGGTCTGGCGGGTTGGTGGCTGTCGCTTGGCTGAGATCGGGCAAGGTGGTCATCGCGCATTTTTTGACTTATACGTAAAGGTAAGAGGCAGAGGGTGTTTTGCCCGCTGTCTTGAGCCAGGAACGGATTGCCGTGCACAAATACTATACGATCACCGAATTGACCCGGGAGTTTGGCATCTCGACCCGCACCTTGCGGTTCTACGAGGATGAAGGCCTGCTTCAGCCCGAGCGACGCGGACGTACAAGGCTGTTCCGTTCAGCGGACCGCCGCCTGATTCAGGAAATTCTGAGGGGGCGTCGGATCGGTTTCACCCTCGCCGAAATCCGGGAGATCATCCAGGTTTACAAGGATCCGCCGGGGGAGGCGGGCCAATTGCGCCTTCTCATGCGCAAGATCGAGGAAAAGCGCGAGGATCTCAGACAAAAGCGCAAGGACATCGAGGAGACGCTGCTCGAACTCGACAATATCGAGGAATCCTGCCTTACGCGTCTCGCCGAAATCGGCGTGAACACCTGACGCGGTCTAGTGTCCGCCCGGCTCGGGGTTCGGTTCGTATCAGATCCAGCGGCGCACCCGCCTGCAATAGGCCTCATATTCAAAGCCGAACATCGCGATCAGATGATTCTCCTCGCGCCTGACCGCAAGGATATGCGTCAGCAGCGCATCCACCGGAGCCAGCAACACCATCCAGCCGTTCGCAAAGAACAGGCCAAGGCCCGCCATGAGGATGAAGTTCGCCAGATAGATCGGGTTTCGCGAGAATTGAAACGGTCCTTTGGTCACCAGATGCGATGAGCCGCGATGAGGCAGGATCGTCGTACGACCGTCGTTGAGTGTCTTCATTGCCCAGAGATCGATCGCAAGGGCGGCGGCGATCAGGACCGCGCCCAGTATCCGGGACCACAAAAACTCGGGATAGATCGGAAAAATCATCTGCAGTGCGACGGCAAGCGCGGTCAGCCCGACAATCAGGAGCGGGGGCCACGGAACCACGTTTGGCCGGGTGCGGCGTTCGTTCATTGTCTCCATTCCGGGTCGGCCTGCATTCGCAATTGCGTTTGACTGCGTATGCAGATGCCAGGCTTATGGCTGCGCCTGCACCGTGCATTGCTCGGCGATGGCTGGGATTCGGTCGTCTGATTCGATGGTGATGCTTCCGTCCGCAAAGCCGTTGAACAGGCCCTGTGACAGCAAGTCATCGGTCACGCACACGCAAAACCTTTCGCAAAAACCGGTTTCGCTGGTTGCCTCGCAGCCTGAGCGGCAATTGGCGACAAATGCGGAAACCGGATCCGCCGGAGTGGCCGGTTGGATCTCCGAGTAGGTCCAGACCAGAACCAGCAGCAATGGTTGGTGCAACAGATAAACGGCAAGACTGTGACGTCCGCAAAACCGAACCGCACGCGACAGGGCGCCACGGCCCGTGTCGATAGCGGCAGCTCCTTGCACGAACCCGCGCTCGGCTGCCAGTTTCGTCAGGCCAAGGCCGATCAGGAACGGACCAAGCCAAGGCGCCAGCGGCACGAAGTCGTTGGAGCGTGGGGGAATGGTGTGCAGTCCGATCCAATAGAGCCACATGTTGTTGAAAAGATCGTCGCGGTAGAACTGCGGAAGGCTGATGCAGACGATGCCGGCGAGGATTGCCACGACGCCCGGAAGTGGCAGGAAGATCAATCCGATGACGCTGGAAAGCGCGATGGCGTGAAGGATCCCGAAGAAGATGAAGCTGTCCGGCGTGGCGAAATATGTCGCGATGCTGATCGCGGCCGCCGCGATGACGATGACCGCCAGACGTTTGACAAACGCTTTCGCCCGCAGTCGGTTGCCATGCGCAAGTGCAAGGCTGACGCCGGCCAGAAACAGGAAGGAGCCCGCGATCAGCCGCGCATATAGTTTGAGCCATCCGTCGGCGGTTGATCCGGCCGGGATGTATCCGAAGAACTCCAGATCCCACGCGAAGTGGTAGGTCGCCATTGCGAACAATGCCACCCCGCGGGCCAGATCGAGCACTTCGATCCGCCTTGCCGGCGCGCAAGGCTCCGGGGTCTTTTCCGCAAATTGGACCACGCTGCAGTCTCCGTTGTTGGTTCAGGTTTGCTTGCCGAATCGCGATGCCGAGTCCTAGGCGCCAAACCTAATGCATGTTGCTCCCGGATCGATACATTTGAGCGATGACCGGCAGGCATTCATTCAATAACCCGAACCGACCTTTGCGCACCCGATTGGTCATTGGTCCGCATCACCGCCAGGCAATCAAGCCGCTTTGAGATGTGTTGCCGGTGTATTTCGCCAGGCGAGGTTTCTGAGACTGTCGGGGTCCGCCGCGCCGGGATCAGGACTGAGCCGCGGACTGGGACGGGTCCTTGCCCGCCGCCACACAAAGGCCTGAAAGGACCAGTGCCAGCGCCACCACACTGTTGATGGTCAGCGGCTCGCCCAGCAGCAGGACGCCGAGCGCCATTCCGAACACCGGGATCATGTTGATTGTCAGCGAGAAGCGTGAGTAGCCGATGGCTCTGATGAGACGGAAGCGCAGGATATAGGCGATGCCGGTGGGAAACACACCGAGATAGATGAGGGCGCCCATCGCCGGCAACGACAAGCCGAGTTGCGGCGGTCCTTCCACGAACAGAGCGATGGGGAAGAGCGCGGTTGCGCCGATGGTCAATGCAAGCGCGGCGAGCCTGACGGGCGGCATCCTGATACGCCGTATCAGCAGCCCGGCGGTCACATAACAGCAGGACGCCGCCAACATCACCAGCTGGGCCCGAAGCGAACCGCTGCCGAGCCCGGCCAAGGCGCTGGGTCCCACCAGAACGACAATCCCGGCGAAACCGAGCAAAACCGAGACAAACTTGCGTGTTGTCATGCGATCGTCATCGGTGAACATGTGGCTTCCGAGCAGGGCAAGGAATGGCCCGGTTCCCATCAGCAGCGACATCACACTGGCATCCAGCGTCAATCCGGCCCAGGAGATCATGATGAAAGGCACCACCACGTTGAGCATGGCCATTCCGAAGATCAGCAGCCACTGCGTTACGCCGTCGGGCCAGACCATTCCGCGCCACAATCCGTAGGGCAGCAACACGAGCACACCGATTCCGACACGAAGCGCCGCCAGCCAAACCGGTCCGGTCTCCGGTACAGCAATCCTGATCGCTACGAAACCGGAGGCCCAGATCATGGCCGCAAGCACCATGAGGCCAATGTCCAGCCGGTTGGGTGCCCGAATCGGGGACGATTTCATGGTGAATTTCCGTCCCTGGATTATTGCGCTGAGACTTTGGGTGATCCCGGCAATGCGAGCCGGTAGACACCGCGGAAACCTTCCGGGTCAGCGACGTCCTTGCCTTTGCGGAGAATGCGGATTTCGCCCGCTTTGGCCATCTCAACGGCAACCTGCCGGATCGGCTTCATCAGCAACCGCCACTGCTTTTCATCCGGGCCGGCCAGATTTCGCGCTGCCTCGGAAGGACAAATGCTCTTGCCCGGGTCGCGATTGAGCAGCGTTTCCATGATGGCACGGCGTAGCCGGTCGGAACTTATGGATTTTTCTGATGTCACGACGGCTGGGTTTCCTTGAGAATTGCGGTGCGCGCGTTCGACAAGAATTGTCTCCGCAAGAGCACCAGAAACACGAGCGTTGTCGACCCCATCAGCACATAGGGCCCGGCAAACCACCCGAGATAGCCGATCGACATGAAGATCGCACGCAAGCCGGCATTGAAGTGCCGGCCGGCCAGAATGTTGAGGTCGGCCGCCCGGTCAGCTGCGGCCTCGAGTTGCGCCGGGTCGTCGAGAACATCGTCCTTCATCGGAATGGCGCCAAACAGAATCGAAGAGTAGTTGAAGAGCCTGTAGGACCAGCCGAACTTGAAAAAAGCATAGGCGAAGATCCCGATCAGGCCGAAGACCTTCGTCTCGAACGCCGTACGGTCGGCGACCAGCGGAATCGGCAGATCATCGGCGACGCTGAGCACTTGCTCGGTGGCGCCCAGGAGCGCGAAGCACCCGCCGATCGCGAAGATCGTTGTCGATGCGAAAAATGCGGTGCCATGCTGCAATCCAGCGAGGATGGCGGTGTCGATCATTCTCAGGTCGCGTTTTGCTGCGTTCCGCATCCACAGCCGCCGCTGCAGGTTCATAGCCCGGCTTAGACTGACCCGTCTGATCGCGAAGCGTCCGTCAGTCAGCGCCGCAAATCCAATCCATGCCAGTGCAAACCAGCCTATGGCAATGTAGTCGAAATCGGTCATGTCGCTGGTTCTCGCACGCCCCGAACAGCTTGGCAAAGCTTCTGTCGAACGACGGCCTTTTAATCTTATTTTAATCTCTGTGGTCAAACTGTGGACGCTCGATGGAGGACCTGGTTTCGGAAATCAAGCCAAGTCATTGATATTTCGTCGAGCTATGCGCGGCGCGTATGGCTGTCATGAAGCCACTGCCTCAGGAATGCCTTTTTTGCGGTTGCGAAGGTGTTACCAAATCGCTAAAGACCGCATCACAAGCCGAGCGAACCGAATGGGTTACGCGGCCTGAAGTAAAGCACCTCAACCGGAGCCATTATGGACGAGACCGCACACAAATCCTGCTGGGGAATCACCGCCCGTGCAGTAATCGGATTTTCAGGACTTCTCGCACTGGCCTACCTTTTCGGCGGCATCTGAGCGAACGAAATGACCAAAGGGCAGCGTCGGACACAACAGGGTGTCGGCGCTGCCTTTTTGATTCTGCCGCACATGATCCCACTGTCGCTTGTTTGGTATTGGCTGTCGGTAAATCGATCCCCTGTGCATCGGTCCTGCGATAGCCTCGAGCCTGAGGCACCGGAGCAGCGCGGCCGAGTCTCCGCGCAGTGGCGTTTCCGGACTGCAAACGGCGCGCTGATCGATTTTGCAAGGGTGCGCTTGTCTGCGACAAGGATTGGGATACGCTCGGCAGATGTTTCTTTCAGTTTTCGACGTCTTCAAGATCGGTGTTGGCCCATCAAGCTCGCACACCATGGGTCCGATGTCTGCGGCGGTTCGCTTTCTCGACGAGATCGCGGGACCTGGCTGGGTCCGGCCTTCGGGTGCTCATGTCGCCGCCGTCAAGGTGAGCCTGCACGGCTCGCTGGCCTTTACGGGGATCGGGCACGGAACGGGCAGGGCCGTTGTCCTCGGGCTGACCGGGCAATTGCCGGACCAGGTCGATCCGGACCTGATGGATCAGATCATAGCCGAGGTCGAGAGAACCCGGAGAATCAGCCCTCCGGGCCATCCCGAATATGAATTCGATCCGCGCGTCGACCTGGTGTTCGACAAGAAACAGCCATTGCCCGGCCATGCGAACGGGATGACCTTTACGGCCCATGACCGCGATGGCGCGATGCTGCTCAAGCGGGTCTACTATTCAATCGGGGGCGGTTTCGTCGTCACCGACACCGAACTTGAAGCGCTCAAGTCCACGCAGCCGGCAAAAAGTGACAAGCCGGTTCCCTATCCCTTCGCCCATGCGAAGGAGATGCTTGAAATGGCCGCGCGGTCCGGTCTGTCGATCGCCCAGATGAAGCGGGCCAACGAGGAAGCACACATGTCGCCGGAAGAGCTCGACGCGGGCCTCGACCGGATTTGGAACGCCATGAGCGGCTGCATAGACCGCGGGCTTTCGGGCGAAGGCATCATGCCGGGCGGGCTCAAGGTGCGCAGGCGCGCGCGTGTGCTGCATGACAAGCTCGAGGAGGAATGGCAGCTCAACCGCCGCAACCCGCTGCTCGCCAATGACTGGTTGAGTGTCTATGCCATGGCCGTCAACGAGGAAAACGCATCCGGGGGAAGGGTGGTCACCGCGCCAACCAACGGCGCCGCCGGTGTCATCCCCGCCACGATACGCTACATGCTTCGCTTCCACGATGGAGCGGACACCGAATCGGTGCGCGACTACTTGCTGACTGCCGCTGCCATTGGCGGCATCATCAAGAACAATGCCTCCATTTCCGGCGCCGAGGTCGGCTGCCAGGGTGAGGTCGGTTCGGCGGCCGCGATGTCTGCGGCCGGCCTGGCGGCGGTGATGGGCGGGACGCCCGCGCAGATCGAAAACGCAGCCGAAATAGCGCTTGAACATCATCTCGGCATGACCTGCGACCCGGTCGGCGGGCTGGTGCAGGTGCCCTGCATCGAGCGCAACGCGCTGGGCGCAGTCAAGGCGGTGACCGCCGCGTCTCTCGCCATGAAAGGCGACGGAACCCATTTCGTGCCGCTCGACGCCTGCATTGAAACGATGCGCCAGACCGGCCTCGACATGAACGAGCGCTACAAGGAAACCTCGACCGGCGGTCTTGCCGTCAATGTCGTGGAGTGTTGAGCCCCGGGTTTTCTGCGCATCCGGAGCTGCCCGCGCCTGCATGGCGACCTGCCATGAACGGCAAGTCAGCCGCGACCTGCCTGTGGATGCAGCGCCGATTGCAGACCGGGCCTGTTGACGGCGGCGGCCGCGCGACCGACATATCGCCCATGACCCTCAATCTGCTCAAACTCTGCGTAGGCGCCGACAGCGTCGAAGACCACAAGCGATGGGTCGAGCATCGTCTTGCAGCCCAGAAGGCGGCCGGCGTGGCACAGGAGCAGTTGCACACAACCCGCATGGTACCAAAGCGTGCCCAAGAACTGCTGGACGGCGGCTCTCTTTATTGGGTGATCAAGGGCAACATCCAGGCGCGCCAGCGTCTCCTCGACATCAGGCCCTTTGTCGACGGTTCCGGGATTTCACGCTGCCATCTGGTGCTTGAGCCGGTCCTGCATGAAACCGCTTGGGCCCCGCGCCGCCCGTTTCAGGGCTGGCGATATCTCGATCCTGATGATGCCCCGCCGGATCTTTCCTCCGATGACACCGGCGGAGACCTTCCTGCCGAATTGAGACGCGAACTGGCGGGGCTGGGGCTGCTCTGACTCTGCGACCCAAGGCCGTCGGTCCGGCACTTGTGTTCGCGGATGAAAGCGCCACATTGTTTGCAGACAGCAACTTTACGGTGCCGCAGGCAATGAAAATGAAGGTTGAGGCGTTTCGCGATGGCCAAGAGTGACAAGACCGGGCTCAAGAATCCGCTTTCCAAACCGGATGGCAGCGTTCCGGACCGGGCTCAGACGTCTTCGAAATCGGATATTGCGGCCTTCCTGTCCGCAGCCAAGTCAGTGGTGCCTTCGAACGGAGGTGCCGGCCGGCTTGCCTTTGCACTCGATGCCACCATGAGCCGGCAGCCGACCTGGGATACGGCCTGCTCCCTTCAGGCGCAGATGTTTGACGCCGTGGGTAAGGCAGGAGACAAGAATGGCGACCTGTCGGTTCAACTTGTCTATTTTCGCGGGCTTGACGAATGCCGCGCATCCCGGTGGGTGACCGACACCGAGCAGCTTGCCGGCCTTATGAGCCGGATTGATTGCCGAGGCGGTCAGACCCAGATCGGCCGGGTGCTGCGTCATGTTGCTGACGAAGCAAAAGCCAAGCCGGTCAACGCGCTCGTCTTTATCGGTGATGCGATGGAGGAAAACATCGACAAGCTGGCGGTGACAGCCGGCGAACTGGCGATCCGCAAGGTGCCGTGCTTCATGTTCCATGAGGGGCATGACCCGGCCGCGGCGACGGGATTTCGCGAAATTGCGCGGATCACCGGCGGTGCCTATGTCCGCTTCGACCAGAACGCGGCCTCCGAACTTGCCCAACTCTTGAGGGCGGTGGCGGCTTACGCCACAGGAGGCCGGGTCGCGCTCGAAAAATCCGGCGGATCGGCTGCGCGCCTGTTGCTGGAACAATTGCCGCCGGCTCGCGGCGGGAGCAGCTCGAAGAAATGAGTGCGATTTCAATTCTGCTTGGTGGCCTGCTGCTGATCGTTGCCATCGGTGGCGGGCTGCTCGCGGTCAAACCCTCCGTGCTCGCAAACTCGGTGCGCTTTGGACTGCCGGCCATTCTCGCCCTGTTCGGTTTGGTGCTGACCCTGATCGGACGCGGCGGGTTGGGCGTCCCGTTGCTGGCCTTTGCCGTCCCCCTGTTTGCCCGTGCGCGACGGGCCCAGCGGGCGACCCGTCAGCCGGGCGGTCAATCCTATGTCCGCTCGGCCGCGCTCGAAATGGAACTTGATCTCGATACCGGACAAATGAACGGGCTGGTGCTGGCAGGCTCGTTCGAAGGGCAGGAACTTGATGCCCTGGATCGCGAAGCGCTTGTGCAATTGCATGCCGAACTCTCCGGTGATCCGGAGAGCCTTGGCCTACTTGAGGCGTATCTTGACCGCCGCATACCCGACTGGCGTTCCGGCCCGGACATGGATGAGGACGCGGGGCTGGGTGCTGCGCAGAGCTCGGGCGGCATGACAGAGAAGGAGGCCTACGAGGTCCTTGGTCTTGCTGCGGGGGCGAGCGAAGCCGAGGTCCGCGAGGCGCACCGCCGCCTCATGAAGAGGATGCATCCCGATGCGGGTGGCTCGGCGTTTCTTGCTGGCCGCATCAATGCTGCCAAGGATGTTCTGTTGCGTCGACATGACTGATTTCCCCGTATACGCAATACAAAAAACGGATTGATCCGGACCCTAAAATGGCCCGGGCCACCGGCGCCGCAAAGGCGCCGGCGGTTACTCAGTTGGCTGTTGCCCAGCAGGCAAAGCCTTTCTTTTCAAGGGTCTTGCAGGCCCGTGTTGCAGCGGACTGCCCGTCAAATCCTCCGAACCGCGCGCGGTAGAGCTTCTGGTTGTCCTTGTTGTACGCCATCGTGAAGGGTTCGGTGCCCGACAGCGTGCCTCCGCCGGCTCCCTTTGCCCGCGACAACAGCGCGACGGCTGCGTTGCGATCCGGCATGGCCCCGATCTGGATCATCCATCCGTCCGGGAGGCTCGTGGAGGCCGTTGTTACAGGGTCGATCGCCTGCTGGGGTGTTGCCACGGCGGCCGGCGGCGCGATGGCCGGTGCCGGGGTCGGGATGGCGATCTTCTGCTCGGCAAGCGATTTGGCGAGAGCCTGCCTGCCGACGACCGGCGCCGGCGCCGCATAGGCAAGCGCCATGCGCGCACTGGCCTTGTGGCGCAGTGTCGGGACCGGGCCGATTTTCGGCAGTTCAACGGCCGCGATGGCAAGAGCGCTTGGTGCGCCACGCGCGATCAGGTTGCCGCCGCCGCGGGTCGAAGCCTTGGGAAGATAGCGCGCGATCAGGTCCTTCATCTGCGCATTGCGGCTGGCGCCGGTCCGGCCGCCCATGACAACTGCCACGATCGAGCGGTCGCGATCGATGACCGAGGAGACAAGGTTGAAGCCCGACGCACGGGTGTAGCCGGTCTTGATGCCGTCAACGCCGCGAACGGTTCCAAGGAGCCGGTTGTGGTTCGACATGCGCGTGCCGCCGAACTTGAATGAGCGAGTAGCAAAATACTTATAGTAGCGCGGGTAGTGTTCGCGCAGCGCGATCCCGAGCCGCGCCATGTCGCGCGCCGTCGTCACCTGTTTCGAATTGGGAAGGCCATGCGCGTTCCGGAATGTCGTCCGGCTCATGCCGAGAGACCGGGCTTTGGCCGTCATCATTCGCGCGAAGTTTGCCTCGGATCCACCCAGGTGCTCGGCAACCGCGGTCGAGGCGTCATTTGCCGATTTGGTAACCAGAGCATAGATGGCTTGCTCGACTGTGATCGACTTGCCGGCCCGGACACCAAGCTTGGTCGGCGGCTCTTTTGCCGCATTGGCCGAAAAGACGATCCGGGTATCAAGCCTAATGCTTCGGGCTTCAAGAGCCTCGAAGACCATGTAAAGCGTCATCATTTTGGTCAGCGAGGCGGGATAACGCAACTCGTCGGCATCATTTGCATAGAGCGTCTTGCCAGTCTTCGCATCGATGACGATGCCGGCATATTTGGAATTTGCGGTAGCCGCTCCCATGCTCATGGCGGTCGCGAGAACCGCTACGGGCAATGCGCGTAGAACGAAGCTGACAAGGGCGGAGAACCGGTCGGAAAGGTCGAATTTACGCTGATACACGATAACTCACTCACGTACAGGTATGGGTGTAAGGATGTCGGACCGCCGCCCACCAAGAACGGTCGTTGGGAATGACCTTAGCGCCGCAGCGTTACCAATCCGTTTATGATGAACAATTCCTTGCCCGATTTCTCGCAATCGGATCGAAATCCGGTCAGCTGCTGTCCGGACGTTTCGCGCCTCGGGACCGGGGAATTCGGGAGCTCCAGGTCAGATCACGAAAATGGCGCCGGGACTGCGCGTCCATTAAAATGGTGCAGTGCACAAAAAATCTTGACATTGTTGTGCGGCGCATATAACTAGGGTGCATCTTCTTCCAAACGACAGGAGTCGTAGCCATGATGAATTTTGACAGCACCTCCAAGATGAACAAGGAAGCCATGGACAGCATGCTGACCACGATGTCGGCCATGACCAAGGGGTTCCAGCAGATTGCCGCCGAGGCGACCGAGTATTCGAAGAAGTCCTATGAGGATAGTGCAGCGACCGTCGAGAAGCTGGTCTCCGCCAAGAGCCTCGACAAGGCCATCGAAATCCAGACCGACTACGCCAAGACTTCGTATGAAACCTTCGTCTCCCAGGCCACCAAGATGAGCGAACTCTACGCTGACATGGCCAAGGAGGCCTACAAGCCGTTCGAAGCTGCTGCTTCCAAGGTCTCCGCCTGATTGATCCGATGGTCCGCCTCCGGGCGGGTCTCGGATAACCAGATCAACCCGTCCGCATTTCGCGGGCGGGTTTTTTCGTGTTTCGGGCTTTGTCCGGAAATCTCTTTCATCGCGAAAAAAGGGGGCTTAAAATTGCGCCAGGAAAGACTAAGTTATGACGAGTGCCCGGTGCGTCGGGTCTGGTCCGATGTTCTAGGGCCGGGACGCACCGGTTGAACTGACAGGAAATGGCCAGAGTGAACAACAGCGCGAACCGGACACGCTTGCAGGCGGACAAGAAACCTGGAGACGGAGGGTCTGACCGGGGAACTTCGGTGATCACCCGGACCAAGCCGCAAGTCAAAAAGCCGAGCCTTTACCGGGTGCTGCTTTTGAATGACGACTACACCCCGATGGAGTTCGTGATCCATGTGCTCGAGAGATTTTTCCAGAAGGATCGCGAACAGGCCACGCGCATCATGTTGCACGTGCACAACCACGGAGTCGGGGAGTGCGGCGTATTCACCTATGAGGTGGCTGAAACCAAAGTGACGCAGGTCATGGATTTCGCCCGCACAAATAATCATCCGCTGCAATGCGTGATGGAAAAGAAATGAGGACCTGAACGTGCCCAGCTTTTCGAACAGTCTAGAAAAAGCGATCCATCAAGCGCTGACCTTTGCCAACGAGCGGCACCATGAATATGCCACGCTCGAGCATCTGCTGCTGGCCTTGATCGAGGATCCCGATGCCGCTGCCGTCATGGGGGCCTGCAACGTCGACCTTGAACAACTCAGGCGAACCGTCAGCGACTATGTCGACAAGGAGCTGGGCAACCTGATTACCGGTTACAACGAGGATTCCAAGCCGACATCCGGTTTCCAGCGCGTCATCCAGCGCGCCGTCATCCATGTCCAATCCTCCGGGCGCGACGAGGTGACGGGCGCCAATGTCCTCGTCGCCATCTTCGCCGAACGCGAGAGCCATGCCGCTTATTTCCTGCAGGAGCAGGAAATGACGCGCTACGATGCCGTCAATTTCATTTCACACGGGATAGCCAAGCGTCCTGGATCGGCTGAAAGCCGGACCGTGCGCGGGGTCGAGGAGCCCGAGCCCGATCAGGCCAAGGCGGACCAGTCTGCCGAGGACGGGGCCAAGAAAAAGCCTCAGGACGCGCTGTCGGCCTACTGCGTCAATCTCAACGAGAAGGCCGGCACGGGACGCATCGATCCGCTGATCGGACGTATGGAGGAGGTCAATCGGACCATTCAGATCCTCTGCCGCCGCTCGAAAAACAATCCGCTCTATGTAGGTGACCCCGGCGTCGGCAAGACCGCCATTGCCGAGGGGCTTGCAAAGCGCATTGTCGAGGGCGATGTGCCGGACGTTCTGTCGGATGCGGTTATCTATTCGCTCGACATGGGCGCGCTTCTGGCCGGAACCCGGTATCGCGGCGATTTCGAAGAACGCCTCAAGCAGGTGGTCAAGGAACTCGAGGAACTCCCCGACGCGGTTCTGTTCATTGACGAGATCCACACCGTGATCGGCGCGGGCGCAACGTCGGGAGGAGCCATGGATGCTTCCAATCTGCTCAAGCCGGCGTTGTCCTCGGGTGCAATCCGCTGCATCGGATCGACCACGTACAAGGAATACCGCCAGTTTTTCGAGAAGGACCGCGCCTTGGTGCGCCGGTTCCAGAAAATCGATGTCAGTGAACCCACGATCGATGATGCCGTCGATATACTCAAGGGCCTGAAGCCCTATTTCGAGGATTATCACCGCGTCTCCTACACAGACGATGCGATCAAGGCTGCGGTGGAGCTTTCGGCGCGCTACATCACCGACCGGAAACTGCCGGACAAGGCAATCGACGTCATCGATGAAACCGGTGCTGCCCAGATGCTGCTTCCGGAGAAAAAGCGCAAGAAGAAGCTGACCGAAACCGAGATCGAGACAACCATCGCAACGATGGCCCGCATCCCGGCGAAGACCGTGTCCAAGGACGACGAGGCGGTGCTCGCCAATCTCGATGCGGAACTGCGCTCCGTGGTCTATGGACAGGAGACTGCCATCGACGCGTTGGCGGCTGCGATACGTCTCGCCCGTGCCGGTCTGCGCGAGCCCGACAAGCCGATCGGCTCCTACCTGTTCTCAGGCCCCACCGGTGTGGGCAAGACGGAAGTGGCCAAACAGCTTGCGTCATCGCTGGGCGTGGAACTTCTGCGTTTCGACATGTCGGAGTACATGGAGCGCCACACCGTCAGCCGCCTGATCGGCGCGCCTCCGGGTTATGTGGGATTCGATCAGGGCGGACTTCTGACCGACGGCGTCGATCAGCATCCCTATTGTGTGCTGCTGCTCGACGAAATCGAGAAGGCGCACCCGGATCTCTACAACATCCTGCTGCAGGTGATGGACCACGGTTCGCTGACCGATCACAATGGCAAGAAGATCGATTTCCGCAACGTCATCCTGATCATGACCACCAATGCCGGCGCGGCAGACATGGCCAAGACCGCCATCGGCTTTGGCTCCTCCAAGCGTGAAGGCGACGACATGGAGGCGATCAACCGCCTGTTCACGCCGGAATTCCGGAACCGCCTCGACGCGATCATTCCGTTCGGCAGCCTGCCGACGAAGGTGATCCACATGGTGGTGCAGAAATTCGTCATGCAGCTGGAAGCACAGCTTGCCGAGCGAAACGTCACCTTCGATCTCGGTGAGGACGCGATCGCCTGGCTTGCCGAAAAGGGTTATGACGAGCGCATGGGCGCACGTCCGCTGGGCCGGGTGATCCAGGAGAACATCAAGAAGGAACTGGCCAACGAGCTTCTCTTTGGCAAGCTCAAGCATGGCGGCACGGTCAAGGTTTCCGTTGGCGAAAAGAACGGAAACAAGAATGCCTTGATCCTCGACGCGATTCCGGCGGAAACCCCGGTCAAGCCAAAGAGGGAAAAGGTGCCCGCCAAGAAGCGCACGCGCGCTCCGGCCAAATCCAAGGCGCCGGCGTCCAAGACCACCTCGCGGAAAAGCGGCGGTCAGGGCGGCAGTGGAAAGAGCGGCGGTGGCAAGCCTTCACCCGAAACGGGAACGTCCGGATCCTCAAAGGATCAAACGGATGTGGCGGAAAAACCCTCGGCCAAGAAGCCTGCGACAGCCGTGCCGAAGGTGCCTCGGAAGAAATGAGGTTGCTGCATCACGTGGTGTGACACACTGAACACCCCGGCTTTTGCCGGGGTGTTTTGCTTTGGCCGCCCCGCTGCGACAGGACCAAACCGGCCAAGCTGCAAGGCTCAAGCCTGAATATTCAGCATTGCCGCACTCGCCCAAGGCTCCTATAGGGCATTATGAGCATCATTACCGGCCGCAGCGGTCTTCAGTGGTTTCTGACCGGCGTTCGCGGCGTCGCTTCACTTCCTGCCATCATTCTGATGAGCGCGTTTGTCGGTTTCAGCGGTTTTGCCGTCGAGGCCGGAATTCCACTTGGCCAGACCGTGTTCATGACCGGCATGGTCTGGGCGCTGCCGGCCAAGGTCCTGCTCGTGGGCTCGATCCTGGCCGGCGCATCTCTGCCTGCGGCCTTCATCACAGTCACGCTCTCCTCGATCCGGATGATGCCGATGGTTGCCTCGCTGGTGCCCGAGATTAGAACCGAGAAAACACCGACATGGTTGTTGCTGCTTCTGTCGCATTTCGTGGCGATCACCGCATATGTCTTCACGATGGAGCGCATCCACAACGTGCCCAGGGAGCATCGTGTCGCGTTTTTCGCGGGGTTCTCGGTTACGATAACGTCCGCCAATATCCTTCTGGTGGCGTTGGTGTATTCGACGGTCACAAGCCTGCCGGCAATGCTTGCAGGTGCATTGTTCTTTCTCACCCCGGTCTATTTCCTGACATCGATCTGGGCGTCTACCCGTGACAGGGCAGGGCACATCGCCATGGTCTTCGGCCTGGCGCTCGGACCTGTGTTTCATCAGGTCGCGCCCGAGTTCGACATCCTTTACGCCGGCATTGTCGGCGGCACGCTTGCCTTCTTTGCAGATCGGGCCGTTCGTGCCCGAAAGGCTGGCTCATGATCGGCTACGAGACGTTCGACACCTGGTGGTGGCCATACATCTTCATCGCGATCGCTGGCTGGCTTGCGACCGACATGTGGCGCTGGCTCGGCGTCGTGGCGGGCAACCGGCTGAAGGAGGATTCCGCGGCTCTCACCTGGGTGCGGGCGGTGGCCACCGCCCTCGTTGCGGCTGTGATCGCCAAGCTTGTTCTCTATCCGACCGGTGAACTCAGGAATGTACCGGTCGCGTTGCGCCTGATCGCGGCCGGCATCGGCTTTCTGTTTTTTCTCATCGCCGGAAAACGCATCTGGGTCGGGATCGTCACCGCCCTCGGGATCCTGATCGGCGGGCAATTGCTGATTGGATGAGAACCGTGTGCCTTGTGAGTGGGCACCCGCATTCAATAATTGTCAGTCGAAGCGGCGCGCCACCCAGGAGTAGCCGTCGCTGACAACATGCACCGGCTCGGATGCGAGCGACTTCAGGGTTTCGGCTTCCGGAAGCGCGTCCTTGAACCGCGTCAGCACACGTGAAGCGAATCCTGCCTCTGCGTCGTCTTCCGTTTCGGCGGTTGCCGACGGGAGTGCCGCTGGCTGCGGTATGTCAGCCTTGGGCAGTTCGGCGAACTCGGCCTCCGAGACCCCGTTCACAGCGGTCACAGGCTCGGCTTCAGCCACAACCGGACGGCTCGCAACGCCCGCATCAAGTTCGGCCAGGCCGGAATCCTCTGGCGTCTGGCACACAGCCACGACCACGGGATAAGGCACGTTCGAATAGTCTTTGAGCTTGTCTTCCGAACTCGCGTCGCATTCCTGGATCGTCGTCCAGCGCTGCTCAAGCATTTCGACGTAATGGCACTGCGTGGCGGTGTCGTCACAGCCGAGTATGGTCATCAGAATGAGGGCGCTCTTCATCGTGGCCTCGCTGGTTCGTGTGTTGCCCGCTCATGAACCGGAATTGTCGCCAAACGAAGGCAAAGCGGGACGCACCCGTTGACCTCGGTACCATCCGCAGCTCGGAACACTATCCGTCTCTGTCATGATCGGCCGCTTGTTTCCGCCTCGCGGGACGTGGAAGGTCTCTGTCCCGCAATGCCTCGGCCCGGCGTCATCCCGGCACCGGAAATCAGCCGGCAGGTTGCGGAACTTCTGGCCGATTGAACCGTTCGAATGCCGTATCCCGGTTTGTGGCAGGCTGGAATGTCTGCCTCAAACCTTTCACTTCATGCCTATCGGCTGTACACAGAGCTTGCCAGCCGGAAAGCGCGTATCATGCGTTCCGCGAGCTCGAACTCGCAACCAGACTGAGGAGACGCCTCCCCTTGACCGAATTGACCCAGGCCGGACGTCAGGCGCTTGCCGGCATCGCAAGCCGACATGGAGTGAGTCCCGAAGCTGTAGAACATGTGCTTTATGCGTTGATCGCGGGGCAGGGCACCCAGGCCCAGTTCAACCATCCCGACCTTGGTGGCATGGGACAGTGGTCGATGGGTGGCATGACCATGGTCGGCGACATGTTCAACAATTCACTCAAGGCCAAAGTCGACGCCCTCTGCTCCGAAGTGGCGCAGTTGATGCGCCAGGTTGACGCGCTGCACGCGCCTTCTGCCCTGTCCTCCCAGACCCAGTCTCAGGGGGACAGCACAAGCCTGTTCGTCGTCGGCGGCTCCTCCCGGAACTGGTGGCCTGACGGCCTCGGTCAGGCGTCATCGAGTGGTGCGCAAAATCGTATGCGCTACGCCTGGTTCCCCGAAACGAGACGTCTTGCCATCGACAAGGGCGACGGCAGGGTGCGGGTCTACGATACCGGCGACCACCGCATCGGCGGTTTTTCGCAGCAGCAGTCGGGAGACCAGTCGCTCAGCTTCACCTCGCAGCACGGACTGGTCAAACTGTCTGAATTGCGGGAGGTCGATGTGAGTGCGGCCTACGCAAGCGATGTCGCCGGACCTGAGGAAACAAGCTCAATCGAGCCTGTTTTGTCGGAAGCGCCGTGGAGCGAGCCTGCTGCCGATAGTGGCGCCCAAAGTGACCTGGCCGAACAGCCCGCTGAACACTCTCCAGAACCGTCTCGGGCACCGAAGGCGGAACCGTCAACGCCTGCACAATCGGCAGGCGAATCGACCGTTGAAGAAGCTGATATTTTCGCCAAGATCGAGCGTCTTGCCGGGCTGCATGCCAAGGGCATTCTCACCGACAGCGAATACCAGGACAAGAAGGCTGAATTGCTGTCCCGGATCTAGCCGTTGAGTGCGGCGCGGATTTTTTCCGCGTTGGCCTTGATCACGTCGCCGTCTTCCATTGTGCCGGTATGGGGTTTCATCGCAACGCCCTCGAACCGCGGGATCACGTGGACATGTAGGTGAAAGACCACCTGTCCGCCGGCGCTCTCGTTGAACTGCTGGATGGTAACGCCATCCGCCCCGAAGGCCTTGATCACCGCCCGCGCCATGCGTTGTGTCGTCGCCGCCACCGCGGCGAGGCTGTCGGTGTCTGCGTCGAGGATATTCCGGGCAGGCGCCTTGGGAACCACCAGACAATGCCCGTCGCCGCGCGGCATGATGTCCATGATCGCAAGCGTATGGTCATCCTCGTAGAGCCGCTCGGCAGGCAATTCCCCGCGCAGTATTTTCGCGAAAACGTTGCTGTCATCATAGCCTGAAGCGGTCATCGGAATTCCTTTGCTGATCTGAGCCTGCCCATGTTTGTACCCAGAGGGCTGTTGGCGTCAACTGCTGCGCCGGAATGCGCTCAGTCCTGGCTCTCGCCCTCATTCGAACCCGCAACCGCAGTCTTGCGGAACGGGCCGTGCTCGGTGAGCATCACACCGATATGCTCGACGTCCCGGCGCTCCCGCTCCAGGTAGTCTGCAACCGCGTTTCTCAGTCCGGCATGGGCGATGTAGTGTGCCGAATGTGTCGTGACCGGAAGGTAACCGCGCGCGAGCTTGTGCTCGCCCTGTGCGCCGGCTTCCACGCGCGCCAGCCCCTTCGCGATCGCAAAGTCTATTGCCTGGTGGTAGCAGACTTCGAAATGCAGGAAAGGGTGGTCTTCGATGCAGCCCCAGTGGCGACCATAGAGACAATCTCCGCCGATGAAATTGATCGCGCCGGCGATGAAACGGCCTTCCCTGCGGGCCATCACCAGAAGCACGTCTTCCGCCATTCGTTCGCCGATCAGCGAGAAGAACTCCCGGGTAAGATAAGGCCGGCCCCATTTGCGTCCGCCGGTGTCGATGTAGAAATCGTAGAATATGTCCCAGATCTCTTCGGTGAGGTCGCTTCCCGTGAGCCACTCGATCTCAATGCCGTTTTCAAGCGCGCTTCGGCGTTCGCGCTTGAGCTGCTTGCGCTTGCGGGAAGCGAGAGTATCGAGAAAATCCGCGTAATCTCGGTAGGAATGGTTGCTGAAATGAAACTGCTGGTCAGTGCGATGCAGATATCCTTCGGCTTCGAAATCGGGGATTTCGGAAACGGGAACGAAGGTGGCGTGCACGGATGACAGTCCCAATTGGGTGCACAAGGCCCGCCCGCCAGCGGCCAGCGCCCTGCGCGCGGCGCCTGCGCCCGGGCCGGGCCGCGCCATCAACCTGGGCCCTGTCGCCGGGGTGAACGGGGCGGAGCATTGCAGCTTCGGATAATACTGACCTCCGGCACGCTCGAAGGCATCCGCCCAGGCGTGGTCGAACACATACTCGCCCATGGAATGGCTTTTGATATAGGCTGGCAGCGCGCCTTCCAGAGTACCGTCAGGCCCCTTGAGCACGATGTGGCGCGGCAACCAGCCTGTCTTGGCTGTGACCGAGCCGGAGTCCTCCAAGGATGACAAAAAAGCGTGGCTGACAAAGGGGTTATAGGCAATCGAGGATTCAGGTTCTGAACCGCTTGAATCAGTTCCTGAAGCCCGAGACGCTCCACCGAGCCGCGCCCATTCGTCCGCATCGACGGCCGACATGCCGTCAATGGTCGACAATGTGTGTTCTTTGTCCTGAGTACTCATCTTGATCCATCCCCGACCGCAACCGGTCATGCCAACTACCTAAGCCGTCGCGCAGGCTTGGCAAGATGATCAGTCGGTCAACGCGTCCGGATCGAAGCCCTCGAATGTCATCTGATCCGCATGGTCTCGGGTGAGCGCGATCGCGGCACTGTCACGCACCGTCCAGGTGATGACCGGAACGCCTTGCGCCCTTTGTCCCGCGATGAAACCGTTGGGCAGGTGATGGACGCAGTACGAGATAAAATCGAGCCCGAGCTGCATCGCTTCTTCGTGGGTGAAGAACGACTCGGGTCTGGTCCCGTCAGCGGTCAGACCGATGGGGCAGGGCGGATTGCAGGCCTTGAGATCGCGAAGCACATGATGATCGAAGCTCATCAGCGCCACCGGTCCCTCATAGTTTTCCAGGCACTCCACCACCGCATCGGCGAAACCGTCATCGTCGCCTTCCCGTCCCTTGAATTCGAGAACGATAGGCACCCGTCCGTTGACCTGTTTCAGAAGGTCCGGCAGCGAGGGCACGCGATCTGCAGTGCCGCCCACGGCAAGCTGACCCAGTTCACGCGACGTCTTTGATCGCACGTCGCCGGGGAGCCCGCACAACCGTTCAAGATCGTCGTCGTGGAAGACCACGGGAACGCCGTCCGCAGCAATCTGCAGATCGCATTCGATGGCATAGTCTGCGTCGATTGCCCGCTGGAAGGCCGAAGCGGTGTTCTCCCAGACGAAATTGTTCATGTCGTGATAGCCGCGATGAGCGATCGGCCGCGCCGTCAGCCACGGCCACTTCCTGTCTGCCTGTTTCATTGGATCGAGCCTCAGCGGATTTCGATTGTCGCATCAATCTCGACGGCGGCATTGAACGGGAGGCTCGCCATGCCGACCGCCGCGCGGGCATGCTTGCCGGCATCGCCCAGGATGTTGGCCAGCAGGTTGGACGCGCCGTTGATGACGAGATGCTGTTCGGTGAAACCGGGATCGGAAGCCACGAAGCCGTTGATCTTGATGACACGGGCAATGCGCTCGAGATCGCCGTCGAGAGCGCTTTTCGCCTGGGCAAGGATGTTGATCGCGCAAAGTTCTGCAGCGCGCTGTGCCGTTGGCACATCGACGTCCCGTCCAACGATCCCCGTTACGGCAAGTGCTCCGTTCTCGATCGGCAGTTGCCCGGAAATGAACAGTTGGGAGCCGCTGATGACGAAGGGTACGTAGTTGGCCGCCGGAGCTGCGGCGTCCGGAAGAGTGATGTTGTGCTGGGCGAGGCGGGAAAGAATGCTGTCGGTCATTTTTTCGATCCTTCGTACATATGGGCCGGTTCCGGCGTCCGGGTACGCGGGAACCGGAAATTCGGTGACGGATTGAGGTTTTCGGCGAAGCGGCCAAGTTCCGCCTCGCTTTTGTCGCGACTGGTCATATATCATTGCCCAAGGATTCGACAGGAGAAAACCTTATGCGCAAGCTTGCAATCGCGGTTGCCGTCCTGGTGTCTGCAGGCCCGGTAACCACCGCGGCCCAGGCCGCCACAGGCATCCTCGCCACCCATCGCGCGGTTTACGATCTTTCCCTCAAGAGTGCGACGGAACGCTCCGGCATTTCCGGCATGGCCGGCCGGATGGTCTATGAATTCAACGGCTCCGCCTGTGACGGCTACACCGTGAGCTTCCGCTTCGTCACCCAGGTTATTACAGGCAATGAAAGCCGCGTAACCGACCAGCAGACCACCACATTCGAGGATGTCCGCGATCGTACATTCCGTTTCGTCACCCGCTCCTATGTCGATGAAACGCTTGACCGGGAAACGCGCGGATCGGCGCGCGGACAGGATCAGGATGGCGAACTCGCGATCACGCTTGAACAGCCCGAAAAGACGACGCTGAGCATCCCCGACGCAAGGCTTCCCACGGAACATCTCCTGGAAATGATCGAGCGTGCCAAGGCCGGCGAGCGCTTTTATGAATCACGGCTCTATGACGGCTCCGATGGCGGTGACAAGGCCATGATCACCACTTCGATCCTTGGCGCCGGGCAAGCGCCGGAGGCCGGCGACGAGGAGGCTGCCGTGGCCGGAGACCTAGCCGACGAACGTTTCTGGCCCGTGTCGATGTCGTATTTTGAAGAGAGTGCCGAAGGTGACGGTCTTCCGGTGTATTCGATCTCTTTCAAACTCTACGACAACGGCGTAACCCGCGATCTCACCATGGACTACGGGGATTTCGTGCTTGAAGGTGAACTCGCCGCACTGGAGATGTTCGAACCGGAGCCCTGCGAATAGCCGGCACGCATCGCCTGACGCGAATTTGCCCGAGTTGATCTTGGGGTCGAGGCACGCCGGCGCGCCTTCTCAACCCATTCGCATGCCGTTCTCCCATCATGTGGATGCTCGCGATGCTAGCTTTCCGATTTCATGTTCACCTTTTTGAAATGTAGGAGGGGTGTAATAGACTTGGGATTCGACGAAGCCTCAGGCACATAAGCGGAAGAGCATGTGACACATGTTCCGGGAAGCAGGGCAACAACTCCATGAAGTAGGCCATCGTCTATGTGCAAGTATCGTCTGGCATGGGTAGCCGTTCCTGCATCGGCGCATGGAAACTCTGGGTGAATTGATTTCATGACTATCGATCTGCGCGGGAGGCCCGCTTTTTTCGTTTTCTCCGTCTTCGGTTTGACTATTGTTGCGCTTGCCGCGGTGCTTGCGATGCCTTTCGAATTGCCGATCGGCGCCAGCTTCTGGGACACGTACATCTATCTTGATGGCGCTTACCGGATGGAGCAGGGGCAGCAGATCTACAGGGATTTTCATGCTCCGGTCGGGCCGTTGAACTATGTCCTTTTCGGACTTCTGCACAGCGTCTTCGACACCGCCAACATTGTTCTGCTGATCCAGTGGTGCATGATTCTGGTGACTGCGCCGGTTACGGCGGTCATCTGCTGGTTTGCAGCCAGACGGGGAACCTTCGCCGCTCTGGCGTTGCTTGTGCCCTATCTCGTGTTCTCAATTCTGCCCTTCAATGTGGTCAACTGGAATGTGTTTCCCGGTGTCGACGGCTTTGGCTACTACAACCGTCACGGGGCCGTGCTTCTTTATCTTCTTGTTGCAGCGCTGTTTTTCGTTCCATCCCGACTGGCGCTGGTGGTCGTGATCTCGACGCTTCTTCTCACGCTTGCCTTTACCAAGATAAATGCCTTTGCCGCTGCCGGTTTGATCCTTTTCGTGGCGGTGGTAACCCGCCGGATCGGAATTGCAACATCGGCTGCGGTTGCCGCGATCTGTTTGAGCATCACGGCCCTGCTGGAACTGATGACCGGTGTGGTTTCAGCCTATTTGCTCTCCGTCTTCAGAATTTTCGAAAACAACACCGGGGTCTTGTTCCAGAACATCACGTTTACCGTCTCAATGCGTTTTGATGTCATCCTCGCTGGCGGCCTTCTGGCGCTCTATCTGCTTTGGTCGCAAATGCGCGGCGGAACCAACCTTGTCTCCGATTTCGACCGGCCGGCGGGTGGTGCCCTATCGACGAATTTCCTGGATCGCGACTGGATCTGGCTCGGCGCTCTGATCGTCGCCAACATCCTTTACGAGTCGCAGAACTGGGGAAGCGCGGCCTTCATCTCGCTCTGGCCGCTGCTGCTGGTCTTCCTGCTCGCGCGCCCCGTGGGGCAAATCTCGGCACGTCCGGCATTGGCTTTGCTGATCGCACTCACGGTGCTTCCGACCTTCACCAAGGTGGTCCATTCCGCTTTTAGGGCCGCCGCAACATCCGTCCGGGATGCGAGTATCGAAACGCCGAACCTGCCTCCCAGCATCAATATGAGCGCCAAGGACCTCTCGGTGCGTGGGGCGGAGAAATCGCGGAGGGTGATGGAGCGGCATCGCAGTGCCTATGAGCACTACGCGCGCGAAGACATCCTGCCGCATTACTGGCTCTATTTCGATCACCGGTTTCAGGTCAACGTGCTTGAGACGATGAACGAGGTCATTGGGGCGATCCGGGAGCGCGAGGCCGAACTGGGCCGCAGTTATGAGATTATCGACCTGCGGGATTTCGCCAACCCGGTCGTTGCCGCGATGGAAAGAACCCCGGCACGTGGGGTGGCCATCGGCGGTGACCCCTACAGGGCCGCCTTTCCGCTGACCGATGAAGAAGTCGAAATGCTCGCGGAGACCGATCTGGTCCTTCTCCCGGTGTGTCCCGTGACCGTGGCGCGCGAAAAACTGCTTGCCGATTATGCCGAGGCCTATGCGGGTTTCAGACGCATCAGTCTGACCGGATGTTTCGATGCACTCGAGAACCCGAAATTCCAAGCCGCCGGTCAGGGAGGAAACTGACCTCATATTCGGGAGGGAGCGCGCCTGCCGGCTCGCATCTTCCGATCGGTCTGATTCCGAACTTCTTTCCGGCCAGTCGGACAGAATGGTAAAATCAGCCCATATGGGCATCAAATAGGGCAGGGCTCTTGCATAAGACTGGCGTTGCCTGTATGGCGACGCTCATTCCACACGTGGGGCATGGGACTTCCCGGGAGAAATCCGGGCCGTTCCGCCGGTGGCGCGAAAGCGCTGACGCCCCGCGGAGGTTCAACCGGAAACAGGAGAACAAGGCATGGCATTGCCTGATTTTACCATGCGCCAGCTGCTTGAAGCCGGCGTCCACTTCGGCCACCAGACTCACCGCTGGAACCCGAAGATGAAGCCGTACATTTTCGGCGCACGCAACAATCTTCACATTCTCGATCTCGGCCAGACCGTGCCGATGCTCAACCAGGCTCTGAAGCTGGTTTCGGACACCGTGTCCAAGGGTGGCCGCGTGCTGTTCGTCGGCACCAAGCGTCAGGCGTCCGAAATCGTTGCCGACGCCGCATCGCGCTCGGCCCAGTATTACGTCAACGCCCGCTGGCTTGGCGGCATGCTGACCAACTGGAAGACCATTTCGCACTCGATCCAGCGTTTGCGCAAGCTCGACGAAATCCTTCAGCAGGAAGCCTCGGGTTTCACCAAGAAGGAACGCCTCAATCTCGAGCGTGAGCGCGAAAAGCTTGATCGTGCCCTCGGCGGCATCCGCGACATGGGCGGCACGCCCGACCTTATGTTCGTGATCGACACGAACAAGGAAGGCATCGCAATCCAGGAAGCCAAGCGGCTTGGCATTCCGGTCGTTGCGATCATCGATTCCAACTGCGATCCCGACGTGGTCGACTACGCGATCCCGGGCAACGATGATGCGTCGCGCGCGATCTCGCTCTATTGCGATCTGATCAGCCGCGCCTGCATCGACGGCATCGCACGCCAGCAGGGCGCTTCCGGCGCCGATCTGGGCGAAATGGATGCGCCCGTCGAGCCTGCGCTCGAAGAAGCTGCTCCAGAGGCTGCGGCCCCGGAAGCTCCTTCGGAAGAGGCCGCCAAGGCCTGATCCCGGGATCTCGGACCACCCCGGCCCGGCCGAGCCTGAGTGCTTTGCCGGGCTGTCATGTTTCAATGGCATGTAGGACATGCCGACATGTGATGACCCGCTTCGAAAGCTGTTTTGGCCGAGGCGGACGCACCCAGACGAAAAGAGGCTGATATGAGCATTACCGCTGCAATGGTGAAAGAGCTGCGCGACAAGACCGGCGCCGGCATGATGGACTGCAAGAAGGCGTTGGCTGAAACCGGCGGCGATATGGAAGCCGCTGTTGATTGGCTGCGTGCCAAGGGCATCGCCAAGGCCGACAAGAAGTCGAGCCGCACCGCCGCCGAGGGCCTGATCGCCGTTGCGTCCGAAGGCAATTCGGCAGTCGTGGTCGAAGTCAATTCCGAGACCGACTTCGTGGCCCGCAACGAGGCATTCCAGGACCTTGCACGCTCGGTTGCGACCGTGGCGCTTAGGACTGACGGTTCGGTGGAAACGCTCGGTGAAGCCAGCATGCCTTCGACCGGCAAGTCCGTGAACGATTCGATCAAGGACGCGGTTGCCCATATCGGCGAAAACATGAACCTGCGCCGCTCGGCCAAGCTCACCGTCGACAACGGCGTGGTGTCGACTTACGTCCACAATGCCGTGGCCGACGGCCTGGGCAAGCTCGGTGTTCTGGTTGCCGTCAAGTCGGATGGCAAGACCGAAGTGCTTTCCACGATCGCTCGTCAGGTCGCCATGCACATCGCCGCGACCAACCCGCTGGCGCTGACATCCAACGATGTCGATGCCACGGTCGCAGACCGCGAGCGCAGCGTCTTCATCGAGCAGGCCCGGGAATCCGGCAAGCCGGAAAACATCATCGAGAAGATGGTCGAAGGCCGTATGCGCAAGTTCTTCGAGGAAGTCGCGCTGATGTCGCAGGCTTTTGTCATGAACCCCGATCAGAGCGTCGCAGAAGCTGTCAAGGCTGCGGAAGCCGAAGCCGGTGCGCCGATCGAAATCGCCGGTTTCGTCCGCTTCCAGCTCGGTGAGGGTATCGACAAGGAAGAAAGCGATTTCGCAGCGGAAGTTGCCGCGGCCGCCAAGGGCTGAACGGGGGCTGAACCGGGCCCCTTTAATCGAAAAAGCTCAAGGGCATCGCGTGACAACGCGATGCCCTTCGTGTATCCGGGCTTCACGAACATTTCCGGACCATTCATTCCATGACTTCCCAGCCTCTCTACAAGCGCGTACTTCTCAAAGCCTCCGGCGAGGCCCTCATGGGCAGTCAGGGTTTTGGCATTGATGTGGCGGTTGCGGACAGGATCGCTGCCGATATCGCCGAAGTTCGCGCCTTGGGCGTGGAGGTTGGCGTCGTGGTCGGTGGCGGCAACATTTTTCGCGGCGTCGCTGTTGCTTCCAAGGGCGGAGACAGGGTCACCGGCGACCACATGGGCATGCTTGCGACGGTTATCAACGCGCTCGCTCTGGCGACCTCTTTGCGCAAGCTTGGCGTGGATACGGAAGTGCTCTCTGCAATTTCGATGCCCGAGATCTGTCAGAGCTTTTCACAGCGCGCAGCCCTGCATCACCTCGAAAAGGGCCGGGTCGTGATTTTCGCCGGCGGTACTGGCAATCCCTTCTTCACCACCGATTCCGCCGCGGCGCTTCGTGCGGCCGAGATGGGCGCGGAAGCCATCCTCAAGGGGACGCAGGTGGACGGGATCTATTCCGCGGATCCGAAGAAGGATGCCGACGCCACCCGCTTCGACAGCCTCACGCATGATGAGGTTCTCAACAAGGGGCTGGCCGTCATGGATGTCGCCGCCGTGGCGCTTGCGCGCGAAAATTCGATCCCGATCGTGGTTTTTTCGATCCATGAAAAGGGCGCATTTGCAAAGATCATGGTTGGCGGCGGTCGTGCCACGATCGTTCGCGACCAGTAGGGCGCGGGCGTCCGCCAAAGCCGGCGGTACGCAACGCGGGGTATGGATTGCAAGAGGAACTGCTGATGAGTGACGCTGCTGACATCAAGGAAATCAAACGTCGCATGGATGGTGCCGTGGGCGCATTCAAGAGCGATATGGCATCGCTGCGGACCGGGCGCGCCTCCGCCAATGTTCTCGACCCGGTGATGGTTGAGGCCTATGGCTCCCGCGTGCCGCTCAACCAGGTGGCAAATGTCACCGTGCCGGAACCGCGCATGCTTGGCGTATCGGTTTGGGACAAGCAGATGGTCGCTGCCGTTGATCGAGGCATTCGCGAAGCCAATCTCGGCCTGAACCCCATCGTTGACGGCCAGAATTTGAGAATTCCGCTTCCCGAACTCAACGAGGAGCGCCGCAAGTCCCTGGTCAAGGTTGCCCACGGCTATGCCGAAAACGCCCGTGTCGCTATCCGCAACGTCCGCCGCGACGGCATGGACACCCTCAAGAAGGCGGAGAAGGACGGCGATATCAGCCAGGATGACAGCCGGCGCGAATCGGATCAGGTTCAGAAGGTGACCGACGATATGATTGCCGAGATCGACCGTCTGTTGGTCGAAAAGGAAAAGGAAATCATGCAGGTTTAGGTGCGACTCGCGTTCCAAGGGGCAAAAGGCCGATACGATGCAGTTTGATCAACCCAGCAAGACGCCGAGGCACGTCGCCATCATCATGGACGGCAATGGCCGCTGGGCCAACGCGCGCGGGCTTCCAAGGACAGCGGGACACAGGGCCGGGGTGGAGCGGGTGCGCGAAGCGGTGCGTACGGCGCACGAGGCACGCATCGATTATCTGACCCTGTTCGCCTTTTCGTCCGAGAACTGGAAGCGCCCGAAGGCAGAAGTCTCGGACCTCATGAGCATCCTGCGCTATTTCATCCGCAAGGATCTTGCCGAGCTGCACCGGGAGAATGTCTGCGTCAGGGTGATCGGCTGCCGTGAGTCGCTGCAGCCCGATATTCGCGCACTGCTGGAGGAAGCCGAAAACCGCACGCGCGGGAACACAGGGGTTACACTCGTCATTGCCTTCAACTACGGCGCCCGGAACGAACTGTCCCGCGCCGTGCGGTTGATTGCAGAATCCGTGAAGTCGGGCCGTTTGGATCCGGCGACGATTGACGATCTCACTCTTTCGGCATTCGTCGATACAGCGGGCATTCCCGATCCTGATCTGGTGATCCGCACCAGCGGAGAACAGAGATTGTCGAACTTTCTGCTGTGGCAGGCAGCTTATTCGGAATTCGTCTTCATGCCCTGTCTCTGGCCTGATTTTGACCGCGAGGCGTTTTTGGAAGCGCTCGAGGAATATCGCCGTCGTGATCGCCGCTTCGGAGCCATTCCCGCCAGGGCCGAATTCGCGGTCGGTTCCTGATGTCACGGGAATTGCGGCTGCGCATCATTTCCGGGGTGATTCTTGGTGTTCTGGTGCTGGCCGTGACCTGGGCCGGAGGGATCTGGTTCCGCATCCTGGCGGTCACGATCATGGTGCTGATGCACTACGAATTCTCGACCATGTCCGGTGCTACTGAAAAGTCGCCGCTCGCCAATGCCATCGGATGGCTCGCGGTCCTTGCAACTGGCTTGTTCGTGCTTTCTTCCCTGCCGGCGATGGCGTTTGCGGCAATCGTTATAGGGGCAGCTGGTGCCGGTTTTTCCGGAATGAGGGGCGGGGCTGGAGCGTGGGCAGCGGTCGCAGTGATCTATGCAGGGTTTTCCGGGCTTGCGCTTGCGGAGATACGTGGCGAGGGGCTCTTTGGCCTTGTTGCCATGATGTTCGTCATCGCGATTGTCTGGTCGACAGACACGCTCGCCTATTTTTGTGGTCGCGCGCTGGGCGGCCCCAAGCTGGCCCCCAAGATCTCTCCCGGAAAGACCTGGTCCGGCGCCGTCTTCGGTGCGGCCGCAGGTGTTGCCGCCGGCATTGCAGTGGCTCTGGTCATTCGCCAGGGCGGTGGCTGGTTCATTCCGCTGGTTGCCCTGGCGCTCGCCGTGGCCTCCGAATTGGGCGACCTGTTCGAATCATGGATCAAGCGGCGCTTCAATGCCAAGGATTCAAGCCGTTTGATCCCGGGCCATGGCGGTGTCATGGATCGTGTCGACGGCCTTGTGTTTGCCGCATTCACGGCCTTTGTAATCGGAAATCTGATGCCGCTGGCGGGCAGCCCCGGTGCTGACGAGCTTGCGGCAAGGTTGCTCGGTCTATAGTGCCGTCAATGATGCGTACAAAACTGTGTGCGGGTGAGAGGTGATGCGACCGATATCCTGGCTGCGTCGTGAAAGGACTTACGTGCAATGGAATTTCTGACCTCGTCGGCCGGCAACATTCTCAGTGCCCTGCCACCGTTTCTTCTGGTGCTGACAATTGTCGTCTTCTTCCACGAGCTTGGCCATTATCTCGTCGGTCGCTGGTGCGGGATCGGCGCCGAGGTCTTCTCCGTCGGATTCGGGCGCGAACTGATCGGATTCACCGACCGGCGCGGCACGCGTTGGAAACTGTCCCTGATCCCGCTGGGCGGCTATGTGAAATTCGTCGGCGATGAAAACGCTGCAAGCATGCCGACCGGCAGCGAAACCGCGCAGAGGCTTGAGGGTGAGCGGGCCGGGTCGTTTCCCGATGCAGCGCTGTGGCGCCGTGCGGCGACTGTTGCAGCGGGGCCTATAGCCAATTTCATTCTCGCCATCGCCATTTTCGCGGTCATGTTTGGCATCAACGGACGCATGATTGCCGATCCGGTCGTGGCAGAAGTCCAGGCTGAAAGCGCAGCCGAGGCCGCCGGCATCTTGCCGGGCGACCGTTTCGTCGCGATCGACGGGGCGCCGGTCGAGACTTTCGACGATGTTCAGCGATACGTCTCCGTTCGTCCGGAGATTCCCATCACCATAACGATGGATCGTGACGGCGCGCCGGTCGATCTGACGCTGACGCCCGTGCGCACCGAAGTCTCCGACACCTTTGGCAACACGATGGAGGTCGGCAGAATCGGTGTTGTCACCAACACCGATGCCGGCAATTTCAGGGTTCGCGAATATGGTCCCTTGGAAGCAGTTGGCGAAGGCGTGGCGCAGAGCTGGTACATCGCGGCCCGGACAGTCGATTACATCGGAAACATCATCACTGGTCGGGAGAAGGCGGATCAGCTCGGCGGACCGATTCGCGTCGCCAAGTACTCCAAGGACATGTCGACGCTGGGGTTCGCCGCGCTTATCCAGTTGGCAGCGGTGTTGTCGGTATCGATCGGCTTGCTCAATCTGCTGCCGATTCCGATGCTGGATGGCGGCCATCTGGTGTTTTATGCCTTTGAGGCCGTTCGCGGTCGCCCGCCCGGAGAGGCCGTTCAGGAGTGGGCATACCGTTTCGGCCTGACGATCGTTCTGGCGCTGATGCTGTTTGCAACCTGGAATGATGTCACAATGCTGGTCGGTTGATGCCGGGATTGGTTGTCATGAAGAGGTCTGGCGTGCTAACGGATTGTTAACCTTGAAATTGCTCAGACGTGGCCAAACCGCAACGCCTGACCAGGAAGTAAACAGAAATTAACTGCGTCCCTTGCTTGTGTAGCAAAAGCGGGTAAAACGGGCGCAAGCATGACGATTGATGCGTGTCTCCGAATTGGGGCATTCGGGTAAAAAAAGGTAAGTAGATCAATGAAGGCCGGTTCAAATCTTTTGAACGCTGTGTCGGCGATTGCGCTAGGTGCGGGGATTGTAATGACAGGTGCGGGCGTCGCGACGCTCGCCAGCGTTAGCGTGGCGGAAGCCGCCGTCGTCAGTCGCATTGATGTCAGGGGAAATTCCCGCGTTGACGCATCCACCGTACGCGGCAACCTGACCATTACCCCGGGCACCCGTTTCAACAACAACGACATTGACGATTCGGTGAAGCGCCTGTTCTCCACAGGCCTTTTCTCGGATGTCCGCATCAGCGTTTCCGGTTCGACGCTCATTGTCGAGGTTGATGAAAACCAGATCGTCAATCAGGTTGTCTTCAACGGCAACAAGAAGCTCAAGGACGCTGATCTCAAGCGCGTCGTGCAGAGCCGCCAGCTCGGCTCGTTCAACGACATGGTTCTGCAGGCCGATGTCCAGGCAATTCGCGATGCCTATTCCGCGATCGGACGCAGCGATGCCGTGGTGAACACCAGGCTGGTTCCGCTTGACAACGGTCGCGTCAACATCGCCTTCGAAATCAATGAGGGCGACCGTACCAAGATTGCCGCAATCAATTTCGTCGGAAATCAGGCCTTCGGTGACGGTCGTCTTGCAGACGTCATCACCACGAAGCGCTCCGGCATTCTGTCGTTTCTGACCCGCAAGGATGTCTATGACGAAGACAAGCTTCGTGCTGACGAGGAACTGCTGCGCCGCTTCTATTACAATCGCGGCTACGCTGATTTTCGTGTCATTTCGTCGTTCGCCGAACTTGATGAGTCGAGCAACGAGTATGTTGTCACGATCACTGTCGAGGAAGGTGAGCGTTACGTCTTCGGTGATGTCAGCATCGAGAGCACTGTGCCGGGGATTGATTCGGATTCGCTCCGAGGCCTGATTGAAACACGCTCGGGCGCTGTTTACAGCGCAGAGGATGTGGAAGACACCATTCTCGCCATCTCCGATCGCGTCGCGACCCAAGGTTACCCGTTCGCGCAGATCACGCCGCGTGGCGATCGCGATTACAACAATCGGACAATTTCCGTGGTCTATCTGGTCGATGAGGGCACCCGTGCCTACGTCGAGCGGATCGAGATCCGCGGAAACACCCGCACCCGCGACTACGTGATCCGCCGCGAATTCGATCTGTCGGAAGGCGATGCCTTTAACCAGGTTCTGGTCCGCCGCGCCAAGAAGCGCCTGGAAGCACTCCAGTTCTTCTCGAGTGTCGACATTTCAACGCAGCCGGGCTCGCAGCCAGATCGCGTGATCCTGATCGTTGAAGTCGAGGACCAGCCGACAGGTGAGTTCGGTGTCGGCGGCGGCTTCTCCAACTCCGACGGCTTCTCGGCAACCGTCGATATCACCGAGAAAAACTTCCTCGGTCGCGGTCAGTTCATCCGTGCCTCTGTCGGCGGCGGCGAAGATTCACGCGAATACAGCCTGTCCTTCACCGAACCGTATTTCCTCGGATATCGCCTTGCAGCTGGCTTTGATATATTCAGAAAGACGGATTCGAGCTACACCGGCTTCCAGGAAGAGAATCAGGGTATCAACCTGCGTATTGGCGCGCCGATCACGGAAGATCTCTATTTCTCGACGGCGTTCAAGTACACCCAGTCGAAATACACCGGGGTCAGCTTGGCTTCGATCGTATCGGCTCCGGAAGCCAATGCAGTGAACCGGACGGTCAACCGAGGCGGTCACGATGTGGCGTCATTGTCCTATACGCTGTCCTACAGCACACTGGACGATCGGCAGCTTCCGCGGGAAGGTGTTTCGGCTTACCTGACGCAGGAATATGCCGGTTTCGGGACCGATTCCGAATACATAAAGACGACTGCGTCGGCCAACTACTTCCACATGCTCTCCGAATCGGCTGACATGGTCGGACGGGTTTCAGCTGGAGCCGGTCACGTAACCGGCGTCGGCGGTGGAAACCTCCGCGTATTCGATCACCTGTTTGTCGGACAGCAGATCATTCGTGGATCCGACAATCGTGGTATCGGGCCGCGTGTCTTTAGCTCAGCCGGTGCGAATGTGGGCGCTGCGGGCGGCACCACCTATTTCAATGGCACTGCCGAAGTGTCCGCTCCGGTACCGATGCTGTCGCGGGAGATGGGTCTTCGCTTCAACCTGTTTGCCGATGCCGCGACGCTTTACGGCAACGACATCGCTGCAGGTGATTTGACGTGCCCCGCTGGCGCGGTCACCTGTGCGGGTCCACAGTCTATTCGTGGCTCCGGAATGGAATGGCGCGCCTCGCTTGGTGCCGGCATCACCTGGGCTTCGCCCTTCGGTCCGCTGCGGGTGTATTACGCCGAACCTGTGGTCAAGGAAAACTTCGACCAGGTCAAGAAGTTCGGTTTCGGAGCTTCGACACGCTTCTAACAGGATCCGGGTGGCGGTTGCGTCACCCGGTCTGATTCTTCGGTTCCCTTATGGATTCAATCCGTTTCTTCCAGCCTCATGAAGGCCTCTCGCTTTCAGAGCTTGCGGAGCAGTGCGGGGCGGAACTGGCTGATTCATCCCTTGCCGGTCGCCGGATCACTGGTGTTGCGCCATTGTCGCGCGCTGCCAGTGAAGAAATTACTTTCGCAAATTCCCGCAAAGCGCTTCCGGATTTGAAGAAATCCAAGGCGGGTGCGGTTTTCGTGACTGCGGCATTGAGCAAAGAGGTTCCCGAAGGTGTAGCCTCATTGATCATTGCTGCGCCGCAAACCGGTTTCGCACTCGCCGCGGCGCTGCTGGTTCCGGACGCCATGCGCCCGCAAACTTTGTCCGGTCATACCGGCATGGTACATCCCGGTGCGCTCGTCGATCCCTCAGCCCGCCTTGAAGACGGTGTTACTGTCGAGTTCGGTGCAGTGATCGGGGCGGAAGCCGAGATCGGTTCCGGCACTGTCATCAGCGCGGGCGCGTCTGTGGGCAGACGGTGCCGCGTTGGCCGCAACTGCCATATTGGACCTGGCGTCACGCTTCAGCATGCGTTGATCGGATCTGACGTTATCGTCCACCCGGGGACCCGGATCGGTCAGGACGGGTTCGGCTATGCGCCGGGGCCGGGCGGGCTGGTCAAGATTCCGCAGATCGGTCGCGTCATTGTTCAGGACCACGTTGAAATCGGCGCCAACACAGCCATTGACCGGGGCGCGCTAGACGATACCGTGATCGGCGAGGGGACCAAGATCGACAATCTGGTTCAGATTGGCCACAATGTCCGGATAGGGCGGTTCTGTGTGCTGGTTGGCCAGGTCGGGGTTGCGGGGAGTGCGACGATTGGCAATGGCGTGATGATCGGCGGCGCAGCCGGAATCAATGGACATGTAACGATCGGCGACGGCGCCCAGATTGCGGCATTGAGCGGCGTGGCGACGGATGTCCCGGCCGGTGCGCGGTGGGGTGGTCAGCCGGCAAGGCCCATGCAGGGCGTGTTGCGGGACGCCGCTGAAGCCAATGCCCGTGCGTTCGGCAGATCGAAAGGCCGTGACGGGGGACAAAAGAAATGACGCAGGACAAAGACATGACGCTCGAAAGCGCCGACATTCGCGAAATCATGCGGCTCCTGCCGCACCGTTATCCGTTTCTGCTCGTCGATCGTATCATCGAGATCGATGCTGACAATTCGGCGATTGGGTTGAAGAACGTCACGGCGAGCGAGCCGCATTTCACCGGTCATTTCCCGGGCAATCCGATCATGCCGGGTGTGCTGATCATTGAGGGTATGGCGCAGACTGCAGGGGCGATTTGCGCCCGCGCGAAGGGCGGTGGAGACAATCTCGTCTACTTCATGACCATCGACAATGCCAAGTTCCGCAAGCCGGTCGTTCCCGGGGACCGTCTCGAGTATCACGTCACCAAGATCAAGCAGCGCGGCAACATCTGGCGCTTCCATTGTGAGGCAATGGTCGACGGCGCCAAGGCCGCGGAAGCTGATATCGGAGCCATGCTGGCCCCCTCAGAAAGCGAGTCCGAATGATTACGCCTGCACCCGCCGCCCTTCATCCGGCCCGAATCCACCCTTCAGCCATTGTTGAAGAGGGCGCGGTTCTCGGGCGCAATGTCGAGGTGGGGCCGTTCTGTCATATCGGCGCTGACGTAACGCTGCGGGACAACATTCGGGTGATGAGTCATGTGGTCATTATGGGAAAGACGACAATCGGTGAACGCTCGGTGATTTTCCCCAATGCCGTTCTCGGATGCGCGCCGCAGAACGTGCACTACAAGGGTGAAGACACGGAGTTGATCATTGGCGCGGGCTGTACGATCCGCGAAGGCGTGACCATGCATCCCGGCATGCCGGATTTCGGCGGAAAGACCACCGTGGGTGAGAACTCAATGTTTCTCGCCTATGCCCATGTCGCCCATGACTGCCATGTCGGCAGCAATGTCATCCTGTCCAACAATGTGATGCTGGCCGGTCATGTCACCATCGGAGACCGCGTTATCATGGGTGGCGGTGCCGCGGTGCATCAGTTCACACGTATCGGACACCATGCCTTCATCGGCGGCCTGGCTGCCGTGAGCAATGACGTCATTCCTTATGGAATGCTAAATGGCAATCCCGGGGTGTTGATGGGGCTCAACATTATCGGAATGCAGCGATCGGGCTTTGACCGTGCATCGATTCATGCCGTTCGGCGCGCCTACAAGACCATTTTTGATACCGCCACGCCCATCCGCGAGAATGTAGCGCGTCTGCGCGCGCAGCCGGACCTCAATTCGGCCGTCGCCGATATTATCGGCTTTATCGATGCCGAAAGTGAGCGGGCCCTGTCGTCGCCGGCCCGGGGCAAGCGAGGCTGAGCCGATGAACGCCGTAGTCTCGGCTCCCGTGATCAAGGGACGTCTGGGGATTCTGGCGGGCCGTGGAGACTATCCTGTACTGGTGGCGCGCGCGGCGCGCGAGCTGGCTCACAACCCTTACATTTTCGCCATCAAGGAAGAAGCTGATCAGGATTGGTCGGATTATGACACGGCCCTTGTCGGCATCGGCGATCTGTCCACATTCATCCAGATCGTCCGCCGCGAGGGCATCGGTGCTGTCGTGATGGCTGGCGGCATTTCCCGCCGCCCGGGCATACGCGATATTCGTCCCACCTGGACAGCGCTCAAATCGGCTCCACAGGCGCTCAGGGCGCTGCTGTCCGGTGGCGATGACAGGATACTCAGAGCCGCCATGCAGATGTTGGAGCGCCATGACATTCGGGTGTTGGGCGCGCATGAAATCGCACCGGATCTGCTGGGACAGTCCGGACCGCTCGGAGACCGCTGCCCCGATCAATCTGACCGTGCCGACATTGCTGCAGCGACGCAGGCGGCAATCGCACTCGGCAGGCTTGATGTCGGGCAGGGGGCAGTTGCCGTGGGCGGGCGGGTTGTCGCTCTGGAGGGACTTGAGGGAACGGACGCAATGCTCTCGCGCGTCGCCGGTCTTCGCGCTCAAGGGCGCCTGCGTGCCCGCAGCCGCGGCGTTCTCGTCAAACTGTGCAAGCCGGGGCAGGAGCTGCGCGCCGACCTCCCCGCAATCGGCCCGGCTACGGTGCGCAACGCCCAGGCGGCCGGCCTGTCCGGCATTGGAATCGAGGCGGGCCGGTCATTGGTGCTTGACCGCGCCGAAGTGATCGCCGAGGCAAACCGGCTAGGCTTGTTCGTGACCGGTCTGGATCTGCCTTCCGCCGGGAATTCGGCATGAGTGCGCTCAGGCTTGCAATCGTCGTCGGTGAACCTTCGGGCGACAAGCTCGGCGCCGATCTGGTCCGCGCGCTTGTCGATGAAACCGGTGCCCGTCCCGATTTGATCGGTGTTGGAGGAGAGCTGCTGATTGCCGAAGGGCTCAATTCCCTGTTCGATTATAGCGAGCTCTCGATCATCGGATTTTCCGCCGTTGTCGCACAATTGCCGCGGTTGATTGCCCGGATCAACCAGACGGCGGAAGCCATCATCGCCGCAAATCCTGACTGCCTCGTGATCGTCGACAGCCCGGATTTCAGCCATCGGGTGGCGCGCAAGGTGCGCAGGGCAGTGCCGAACCTCAAGATCATCAATTACGTGTGCCCCACCGTCTGGGCGTGGAAGCCCGAACGCGCGGCTGCCATGCGCGCCTATGTCGACCACGTCCTGTCCATATTTCCGTTCGAGCCCGAAATTGTGGAACGTCTGGGCGGTCCGCCATTGACCTATGTCGGTCATCGGCTGATGGATGATCCGGGCTTGGCCGCGGCACGGCGGGCGCAACTTTCGCGCCGGAGAATCGGGCCGGGCGGCGAGTCGCCACTGTGCCTGATCCTTCCCGGGTCCCGTCGCAGTGAAGTTGCGGCGTTGGCAGATGTCTTCGGAGAAGCCGGCCAGCGCCTCTCGAAGATTAATCCCGGCATGAGATTTGCGCTGCTTGCGGGAAGCCGTGTTGAGCGTCAGATCCGCGACAAGGTGCTCGACTGGGATTTCCCTTGTGAGGTCTTGTCGGGCGAGGAAGCGAAATGGCAGCTCTTCGGAACCGCGGATGTGGCGATCGCCGCTTCCGGTACCGTGCTGCTCGAACTTGCATTGGCCGGCGTGCCGCACATGTCGTGCTACAGGCTTGACCCGATTGCGCGCATGCTTCTCGGCATGGTGACCACATGGACCGGTGCGCTCCCGAACCTGATTTCCGGTCATCCGACCGTTTCCGAGTTCTATGACAATTATGTTCGTGCAGAGCGGCTTGCCCGCCTCGCGGATCAACTTGCCCGGCCCGGGTTGCACCGCGAAGCGATGATTTCGGACTTCGATCTTGTCTGGGAGCGCATGAAGACGAGCGAACCGGCTTCGAAGCTGGCCGCAAGGACCGTTCTTTCAGTCATAGGCAGATAATGCCTGTCGCGCTCGCGCGGCTTTGACTGAGCCAACGGGGTACGCAAGCATACTATCAGGTCTGGCCGGGTACTCTCCCGGGCCTCCAATCGGATCCGAGGCGCTTCAGGCGTCGTCAATCACCCTGAAGGTTGGCTTCCCTCTCGGGAGAGGCCCACAAAAAAAGCGCCCGAAGGCGCTTTTCTCAGTCCTGAATGTGCTTCGTCCCTAACGCTGCGTTCAGCGCTTGGACGTCGGCACATAATCGCGCTGCGCCTGGCCCGTGTAGAGCTGACGCGGCCGGCCGATGCGCTGGCTCGGATCCTCGATCATCTCGCTCCACTGCGCGATCCAGCCGACCGTGCGCGCCAGTGCGAAAAGCACGGTGAACATGGTGGTCGGGAAGCCCAGAGCCTTGAGCGTGATGCCCGAGTAGAAGTCGATATTGGGATAGAGCTTCTTTTCGATGAAGTAGCTATCGGTGAGCGCGATACGCTCAAGCTCCATCGCCACTTCAAGCAGCGGGTCGTCCTTGATGCCGAGTTCGCCGAGAACCTCGTGAGTGGTTTTCTGCATGATCTTGGCGCGCGGATCGTAGTTCTTGTAGACCCGGTGACCGAAGCCCATCAGCCGGAACGGATCATTCTTGTCCTTCGCGCGCGCGACATACTCGGGAATATTGTCCACATGGCCGATCTCGGAGAGCATGTTGAGCGCAGCTTCATTGGCACCGCCATGAGCCGGACCCCAGAGGCAGGCGATGCCGGCGGCGATGCAGGCAAACGGGTTGGCGCCCGACGAGCCTGCGAGGCGAACCGTCGAGGTCGATGCGTTCTGCTCATGATCGGCATGCAAAATGAAGATCCGGTCCATCGCCCGGGAGAGCACCGGATTGACCTCATAGTCCTCGCACGGGACGGCGAAACACATCCGCAGGAAGTTGGAGGCGTAATCCAGGTCGTTCTTCGGATACACGAAGGGCTGGCCGATATGGTACTTGTAAGCCATCGCAGCCAGTGTCGGCATCTTCGCGATCATGCGCATCGACGCCACCATGCGCTGGTGCGGATCGGTGATGTCGGTGGAGTCGTGATAGAACGCCGAAAGCGCGCCCACGCAGCCGCACATGACGGCCATCGGGTGGGCGTCACGCCGGAAACCGGTGAAGAAACGGCTCATCTGCTCATGAACCATGGTGTGGCGGGTCACACGGTAATCGAAATCGGCTTTCTGGGTTGCTGTCGGCAGTTCGCCGTAAAGCAGCAGATAGCAAACCTCCAGAAAGTCGCCGTGCTCTGCCAACTGGTCGATCGGATAGCCGCGGTGCAGCAATATGCCCTCATCTCCGTCGATGAAGGTGATCTTGGATTCGCAGGATGCCGTGGAGGTAAAGCCGGGATCGTAGGTGAATGTGCCTGTCTGTTTGTACAGTGCAGCGATATCGATCACATCGGGTCCGGTGGTGCCGGACTTGATGGCCAGATCGACTTCCTTCCCGTCCAGCGTCAGTTTTGCATTTTTGTCTGCCATGGCATGTCCTTCCATATATACAAGCGCACGACCTTTGCCTGCGCCCGGGATGACCGTCACCGGTTAGCTATATGATTTACCCGACCCTGCCAAGCTATGCGGAAGGCTAATTGTGCGTTGCCGCAAACTTGTATCGGAGCTGGGAGCGCATACAGTCCCGATGGTTAAGCTTCTGGAAATATGAAGCAAAACAATTTTCGCCCTGCAGAGATCCGGTCGTTTCCCTGATTCCCGCGCATCCTGCACGAAGCTGCAATTTAAAGTGGCAGACAACCCTCGTCCCGGTGTAGGCTAACGCCTTGCGACGAGGCGTGGATGATCAGGAAAACGACCACACTTGAGCCACAGGCGCCGATTCATGCGGGCTCGCGCGAAACAGATTGTCAGGCGCCGGTGCTGCCTGCGCAAGCAGAAGCTGCACGGCAACGCTCGGTCGTGCGCCCGACCTTTGCAGCCGCCTCGGCACCCGGAACGATGGCCCTGCTTGTGCAGGCAGCCAGGGACCAGTGGACCAGCGAGAAGGATCGGGGTCTGGGCTTCCTGATGTTGCCCGTGGCCATGGGCCTGGGGGCGGCGATTTTCTTCATGGCGGCGCGGGATCCGCCTCTGATCCTGATTGTCATCGGGTTGCTGGTCGGCTGGGCAGTCGCAGTCTTGGCTAGAGCCAACAATCCGGCGGCGGAGCAGTTCGGTGCGTTGGCCGCCGCGGTTTTCGCCGGGGCGCTGGCAGCCGCAATCGAGGTCTCACGCGGGCCGGTCTTGCTGGATTCGGATGTGACCACCCGGATCGTCGGACAGGTGATGGCCCGCGAGTTCGATGACAAGGGCAGGGTTCGATATCTCATAAGGGTGACATCGACCGCAGAGCCACAGATCCGGCGTCCGCCACCGCAGGTGCGCCTTGTGGCGCGCGCTTCGCATGATCCGGTGCCTGTGGGAGGTTTGATATCCGGCCGGGCCCGGCTTTCCTCTCCGTCGGGGCCGGTCTTGCCCGGTGGATATGATTTCGCGTTCCGCGCGTTCATTGACGGCATCGGCGCGCACGGTTTCTTCTATCAGGCACCCGAACGCGTCTCGATGGAAAAGGAGGCGGCCAAATCCGGCAAATCGCCCAAGCTTGAACTTCGCGATCTGCGCGAACGCATCGCTTCCCGAATCCGTTCGGTTCTTTCCGGTGATGCCGGGGGCATTGCCGCCGCATTGGCGGTATCTGACCGCCGGGGAATTACGGAAGCCACGGTCGAAGCGTTACGCGCAACGGGTCTCGCGCATATTCTCGCAATTTCAGGCCTGCACATGGCATTGGCGTCCGGCCTTTTGTATGTCGGCCTCAGGCTGCTGATGGCTTGCTTCCCTTCAGTCGCCGAGGGGTGGCCGGTCAAGAAGATCGCGGCCGTCGGAGCTCTGATGACAGCGACCGCCTATCTTCTGATCTCGGGAGGAAGCGTGCCGACAAGGCGTGCCTGGGTGATGTTGAGCGTCATGTTGATAGCCGTTGTCTTCGACCGGCCCGCATTGACCATGCGCAATGTTGCGCTGGCGGCTCTGGTCATTATCATCATCTCGCCATCCGCGGTCGTGGGCCCGGGATTTCAGATGTCGTTCGCGGCAACCGCGGGGCTGATCGCGGCCTACGCGGCGATAAGCCGCCGATTGGCCGATCCCGAACGCCGCTTCAGACCTTCCGCCCTGACCGTATTGGTTCCCCGCTGGCTGGCGTTTGTGTTCAAGGCTGCCTTGGGGCTGGCGATCACCTCGCTCGTCGCCGGATTGGCAACCGGGCTTTTCTCTGCCTACCACTTTCACCGGGTGGCGGCCTACGGGCTCCTCGCCAATCTGCTCGCCATGCCATTGGTGACAATTGTGGTGATGCCCGCCGGGCTTGCGGCCATGCTGTTGATGCCGCTTGGGCTTGATCAGGCACCGCTGCAGATCATGGGGCTTGGTCTGGAAGGGGTGATTTCAGTGGCGTATTTCGTCGAGCGGCTGGGCGGGGACATTCAGGTCGGCCTGGTTCCGCTGCACGCAACAGCCATTTCCGGCGCCGGATTTGTCATTCTTGTTTTCCTTTCGAGCAGACTGCGGCTGGCTGGTCTGGGACTGATCGCACTGGGCATGGTCTCGGCATCGCCGACCTTGGCTCCGCCCCGCCCTGATATCCTCGTCAGTGAGGATGGTCGGCTCGTGGGACTTTACGGGCCGCTTGGGCTTGCAAGCAACGCGACGCGCCCATCGGACTTCACGTTTGGCCAGTGGCAGACAGCCCTCGGTGGAGCACCGCATCTTGCGCCGCAGATGCACAAGGCCCTCAGAATGCTCGCGGAGGCCCCAGAGTCGCAGGACGGGCAGATGCAGGATGCAAAACCGCCGGATTTTGGCACCCTGGTCCTCGACCCCCTTATTGCAAAGGCCCGCCAGGAAACTTACCGATTTCAATGCGCGTCACGCGGGATCTGTGCGGCGTGGCATCTCCAAGCCCTCATCGTCGCCATCGACCGGCCCGAACTTATCGGCCCTGCCTGTGACCGGGCGGATCTGCTGATCGTGTCAATACCTGTGCGGATGACGTCGTGCCGGTCCGGCGCTACGCTGATTACCGCACGCACTCTCCGCCGCAGCGGCTCGCTGGCGATTCGCGTCAGCCACGGCGCCGGAGCGGTTGGTGCCGCGCAGCACCCGACAGATGCGCCGCGACATGAGCAAGGTGAGTCCATGGCCCCTGTTGCAGGAAATGTGCATGCCAGTGAAAGGTGGTTGGCCGAGCCCATCGAAAGAAAAGCAAGGCCGTTCTTCGGCATCGAGGCGGCGCTCGCTGACATCGTAAGGCCCTGGACGATACAGCGCTATTATGACTGGCGCACGCGCAGTTTCGATCTCCCCGACTAACAGGGAAACATGCGAATGCCGCCGACCTGCTGCTGCATGATTTTCACAGTCCAAGACGAAAAAAACCGGTCGAGATGAATTCGACCGGTTTTCCTCGTTGTCGTCATTCCGAACCGGAATGTTTCCCTGTGAACGGCAGCAGGCCAGGCGATCAAAGAGCAGGGGGCTTTCAGCCATGCGTTCCCGGATGCCAGGGCCAAAATTCAATGGTAGCGGCGGATCAGCCCGACCAGTTTTCCCTGAACCTTGATCCTGTCGGGACCGAAGATGCGTGTCTCGTAGGCCGGATTGGCGGCCTCAAGTGCAATTGACGCGCCCTTCCGCCGAAACCGCTTGAGCGTGGCTTCCTCATCATCGACAAGCGCCACCACGATATCGCCGGGGCTCGCGGTCGATACGTTGCGGATCACCACTGTGTCTCCGTCGAAAATCCCGGCTTCGATCATCGAATCGCCTTTGACTTCAAGCGCGT
>Ga0160421_1000056_pt1 | contig 102148 bp, 95 predicted proteins | sample TAMARWmetagpilot_FD_108195 | JGI IMG/M metagenome (GOLD analysis project Ga0160421, IMG submission 108195) | Phycosphere-associated microbial communities from TAMU algal ponds, Corpus Christi, Texas, USA - TAMU ARW-7 10/27 metagenome pilot | ecosystem: Engineered > Artificial ecosystem >... | reverse complement strand
CACCGGGCCCAACCATTTCGAGCGGCACCTGAACGCTGTGTGTGTTGTTCTGGATTGCCGATATCGGAACACCGGCCGCGATCCGCCCCATCATCGGAACTTCTGCCACCTGGGATTCAGGTTTGTTGTCGGGCTCGACGCGTCTGACCGGTTCCGGTGCCTTTCCGAGACTGCCTTCGATCACGCTCGGCGAGAACCCGCGGCGCGGTTGCAGGCTGTTCTGGTAGCTGTCCGGCAGCTTGATGACTTCAAGAGCGCGGGCCCTGTTGGGGAGGCGGCGGATGAAACCGCGCTCTTCAAGCGCGGTGATCAGCCGGTGGATTCCCGACTTGGAAGCAAGGTCGAGCGCATCCTTCATCTCGTCGAAGGACGGCGGTATTCCGCTTTCCTTCATGCGTTCGTTGATGAAGAGAAGCAACTCGTGCTGTTTGCGCGTCAACATGATCAGGATATCCCGGAGCGATAAAGAAACAAAACCAGAACTTCGATACCATGTTCTATATGTGTTCCGCAAGAGACAATGAGGAGAGGTCAAAACTGAATGCTCCGACCGCGCTGCCCCTGAGGATTAAGGGAAGGCGGCAAGAGATCCGCATGGACGCATTAAGTATCTGAAATATATATATTAACCTAGTCGTAAATCCGATTCGGGAATCGGCAGAACGCTATCCAAGCCTGTGCCGCAGGCCTGCAGCCGAAGCCTTTGCATCCAATAGAGGGGCGCACTCGCTCGGTTTTTCCAGGCGCGAAACATGCTGTCTTCTGCGGAGCGGCAGCTTTTACAGGGTCCCGGAGACGAATCGCCTCGGGTCTGCTCGCGATCGGGCGCCGGGCGGAGTCAGATTTCGCAAACGACAACCCCGCAGCGCTGCCGGGTTGATTGGGTTGCCACCAGATCGCGTCAATCCCGGAGGATCAGGACCTCGCAAGGATCGCCGGGCCTGGCGGCGGCGGCAAAAGGCGGACGGATGATCAGGCAGCGTGCGTCGGCAAACACCTTCATCAGCGACGAGTCCTGTTTCGGCATCGGTGCTGCGGTGAGGGTGCCCGATGCATCTTCGGTCAGTTCGCCGCGAAGATAGTCCTGACGAACGTCGTTTGCGGGCAATTCCGCGCCCAGAACCGCCTTCCGGACACGCTTCGGGTCTGGACGTCCTGCCAGCCGCGCGATGAGCGGCTCAAGGAACAAATGCGCGCAAACCAGGCTCGATGCCGGGTTGCCCGGAAGTCCAAGCACGCGCAGCGCCCCCAGCCGGCCCGCCATCAGCGGCTTTCCCGGCCGCATCGCGATTTTCCAGAAGTCGAGATCCATGCCGCGGGCTTTCAGGGCCTTTTGGACCAGATCGTGATCGCCGACCGACGCGCCGCCGATTGTCACCAGCACATCTGCAGCCTCAGTGATCGCCGTGTCGAGTGCGGCGTCGAGCGAAGCCATCCGGTCTTCGGCGATGCCCAGGTCGATAATTTCCGCGCCGGCACCTCGCGCGAGAGCGGCCACTCCGAAGGTGTTCGATGCAATGATCTGTCCCGGCCCCAGCTCCTGGCCTGGCAGACGCAGCTCGTCGCCGGTGGCAAGAACCGCCACCTTCGGCTTTTTATAGACGGGCAGGGTGGCGTGGTTCATCGCCGCGGCGAAGGTGACCGCGCCGGCGTCAAGAAGCCGGCCCGCTTCCAGTCCGGTCTGGCCCTTTTCGAAGTCAACGCCGGCATGACGGATATGACGGCCGGCCTCGGCGGCGAGATTGATCCTGACGCTTGTGTCGTTCAGGCGTTCGGTGTTTTCCTGGATGATGATCGTGTCCGCGCCTTCCGGGACCGGTGCCCCGGTAAATATCCGTATCGCCGACCCCTGGGCAAGCACGCCATCAAATCCGTGGCCCGCTGCCGCTTCCCCCTGCAAAGCCAACTCGGCGCCCGCGCCGGCTTCGCTTGCGCGCACGGCATATCCATCCATGGCCGAGGCCGCAAATGGCGGATGGGTGCGAAGCGCCACGAGATCGCGTGCGAGCACCCGGTCGAAACTCTCCGCAAGTTGCAGGAGTTCCGGCTTGTCCGAAGGTGCCGCGCCATCCAGAATGCGCTCCAGGGCTTCGTCGACCGGCATCAGCGCCATCAGCTTGCTCCTGTTCCTGCGGCTCCCGGGCCGGCCTTCCAGTCGCCCGATTTTCCACCGGACTTGGCCAGAACCCGGATACCCTCGATCTCCATGCCGCGGTCCACGGCCTTGCCCATGTCGTAGATGGTCAGGCACGCCACCGAAACAGCGGTCAGGGCTTCCATCTCGACGCCGGTCCTGCCGGTGAGCTTCGCAATCGCGTGGACCCGTAACCCGGGCAGATCGTCGTCCGGTGAAATCTCGACGGTGACCTTTGTCAATGCCAGCGGGTGGCACAGCGGTATCAGATTGGCGGTCTGCTTGGCGGCCATGATGCCGGCGATCCGGGCAGCGCCAATCACATCGCCCTTTTTCATGTCGCCGGTGCGAATAAGATCAAGCGTTTCGCGGCGCATGCGAACACGACCCTCGGCTTCCGCAATGCGCACGGTTTCGGCCTTGTCGCCCACATCCACCATTTGCGCGGAGCCGTCCTCGCCAATGTGGGTCAGGCGCGGGGAGGCGGGGTCGCTCATGCCATCGGGCCTGCAAGTTCGTCAGCGCGCGCGCCGGTCAACAGGGCGCGGGTCGCCGCGGATACATCATCTTGCCGCATGAGGCTTTCACCCACCAGGAAGGTCGAGATCCGGCTTTCGGACAGCAGCCGGCAATCGTCATGGCTTGCGATGCCGCTTTCCCCGACAAGAACGCGGTCGTCCGGCACCATCGCCGCTAGCCGTTCGGAGACCGAAAGCGAGACTTCGAAGGTCCGCAGATTTCGGTTGTTGACACCGATCAGCGGGCTGTCGAGTTTCAGCGCCCGTTCCATTTCCTGTTCGTCATGAACCTCGATCAGTGCTGCCATCCCGAGCGCATGGGCCTCGTCTTCCAACCGCCTGGCGGCATCGTCGTCCACGGATGCCATGATGATCAGGATCGCATCCGCGTCCCAGCTCCGCGCCTCGTGAACCTGATAGGTCTCGAACATGAAATCCTTGCGCAGCGCCGGAAGGCCGCAAGCCGCGCGGGCGGCGGTGAGAAACTCCGGCGCGCCCTGAAACGACGGTGTATCGGTGAGCACCGACAGACACGCAGCGCCACCCGCTGCGTAGGCTGCGGCCAGCGAGGGCGGGTCGAAATCGGGGCGGATCAGTCCCTTCGACGGGCTTGCCTTCTTGATCTCGGCGATCAGTGCGTAGTGCCCGGCCTTGTGCATCGCCTTGATTGCATCCAGGAACCCGCGCGGCGCGTCCCGGTCGCGCGCCCGCGCCTTGACCTCTTCAAGAGGGAGCCGGTTCTTTGCCTCTGCGATTTCCTCGCGCTTGTAGGCCTCGATTTTCGCGAGAATGTCGCTCATGGGCTTATCCTTTCCTCGGCGCCGGGGCATGGGCGGCGGAGACCGCGACCAGTGCCTCAAGGGCTGCGAGCGCCGCGCCCGTGTCGATGGCGCGCGCGGCCCGTTCGACGCCGTCCTTGAGGGTTTCAGCCTTGCCGGCGACCATCAGTGCTCCCGCGGCATTGAGCACGGCAATGTCGCGATAGGCGTTTTTCTCGCCTTCGAGCACCTTCTTGAGGGCTTTCGCGTTGTGGATCCCGTCGCCGCCCTTGAGTGCCGCAAGCTCGACCCGGACGAGCCCGACCTCCTCCGGTGTGACCTCGAAAGTCCGGATTGCACCGTTCTCGAGCGCCACGATCTTTGTCGGGCCGGTCGTCGTCATTTCGTCGAGCCCGTCGCCATGGACGACCCAGACACTTTCCGAGCCCAGATCCTTGAGAACCTCGGCAATCGGTTCGAGCCAGACAGGCGAGAAGACTCCCAGCAGCTGTTTCTTCACGCCGGCCGGGTTTGAAAGCGGTCCCAGCAAGTTGAAGATCGTGCGGGTGCCAAGCTCAACCCGGCTCGGCCCTACATGGCGCATGGCCGAGTGGTGCGCCGGCGCAAACATGAAGCCCACGCCTGCTTCTTCAATACAGGCCGAAATGCCGGCGGGATCGAGCTCAAGCGACACACCGAGAGCAGCCAGAGAGTCGGCTGCGCCGGATTTCGATGACAGCGCCCGATTGCCGTGCTTGGCGACCTTCAGGCCTGCACCGGCCGCGATGAAAGCCGCCGCAGTCGACACATTGTAGGTGCCCGATGCATCTCCGCCTGTTCCCACGATGTCGATGGCATCAGCAGGTGCGCTGACGGGCAGCATCTTTTCGCGCATCACGCTGACAGCGCCATAAATCTCGTCGACGCTCTCGCTGCGGACCCTCAGCGCCATCAGAAAACCGCCGATTTGCGAGGGCGTGGCATCGCCCGACATCATGACGCCAAAGGCCTGGTAGGCTTCGCGACGATCAAGCGGATCGCCTCCGGCCACTTTGGCGATAAAGGATTTCAGATCAGCCATTACTGCCGGTTCCCCCTCACATATGTCGTGCCCCAGCGCTGTTCCCGTCGCCTGCTGCGGCGTCTGCCGCAGTCAGGGCGAATGGCGCCCCGTCAGAATGACAGGGCGCGCTCGGCGAGTTCACGGTTGACCGAGACCCCGTATTCGGATTGCAACTGCGCGACGGCCTGATCCAGAATGTCGTCGGCGATCTGTTGCGCGATCTGGGTGCGCTGCTGATCACTGACCGAAGCCGCGGTGGTCGACGAGGCATCGTTGACCGATGTGACCTTCATCAGGATCTTGTTCTCGCCAGAAGCGTCATTGGCGACGGCGGTCAGTCCCTGGACGCCTGAAAATGCAGCAGCAATTGCGGATTCCCCGAACACCGCATCGGTATCCCCGCGGCTCGCCGAATACTTCATCTCCACGGCCATCCCGAGTTCTTCGGCGATCGCGGAGAGTTCGGCTCCGCTTTCAAGCCGTTCCTTCAGCGCCGTTGCACGGGCGCCGAGGGCCTCAAGTTGCTTGTCCTCGGTCCAGTCGGCGATCACCTGGTCACGCACCTCATCGAGCTCGCGATCGCGGGCGGGCGTCACGTCCTCGACCTCAAACCAGACGAACCCCTCAGCGCCGAGGCTGATCGGCGGCGCCTCGACGCCCGGTTCCGTTTCAAACGCATCGCGCAACAGCTGCTGGGATTGCGGCAGATCCGAAAGCACCGTTCCGTCAGGTGTCTGTCCGGTGCGGTCGACGGCCTCGATAGTGACCGGTGTCAGCTTCTGTTGTGTCGCGGCTTCAACCAGCGTCATGCCGCCCGCGCGGGCGTCCTCATAGGCATCATGAACGTCAAGCAACACCTGCGCGGCCTCGGCAAGTGCCAACTCCTGCTTGATCTCGGCCTCAACCTCTTCGTAACTCTGCGATGATTCCGGTGTGATTTCGGCCACGCGCAGGATGACCGGTCCGAATTGCCCGTCCACCACCTCAGACGTTCCGCCCGCTTCGGAAACCGAGAATGCAGCATCCGCAAGCGACTGGTCGGGCAGGCCGGTACGGTTGAAACTGCCGATGCGCACATCGGCCGCGGAACGGCCAAGCTCGGCCATCAACTCGTCAAAGGTCTTGCCCGCCTCGATTTCGGCGGCAGCCGCTTCTGCGGCCTCCCGGTCGGTGAACACCAGCTGATCCACGGTGCGGGTCTCGGCGGTCGTGTAGCGGTCCTTGCGTGCCTCGTAATCCGCCCTCGCCATCTCGTCGCTGATTGCGGACGGATCGGCGATGTCTTCGTTTTCGAGCTTCACATAGGTCAATTTGCGATATTCGGGCGCAGCATATCGGGCCTTGTTGGCTTCGAAATAGGCGCTCAATTCCTCGTCCGTCGGCGCCGGTACCGGATCGATGCTTGCGGGCGTGAGAAGCAGGTATTCGACATCGCGTGTTTCTGCTTCGTATTGGGCCAGCGCAGCAATCATGGCGTCGGGTGCGGAAAACCCTTCTGCGATCGCTTCCACGATCTGGGTGCGTACCGCCACCTGGCTGCGGCTTCGGATATAGTCTTCCTCGCTCATGCCCACCGAATTCAGCACCCGGCGGAAATTGTTGCGGTCGAACCGGCCGTTGAAATCGTGAAAGGCCGGATCCTGGGCAATCAGCGCGGCAAGGCGGCTGTCGGACAGGCCCAGATTCATCTCCCTGGCCTGCTCGTCGAGCAGTGCTCCGGCAATCAGCTGGGAATAGACCTGATTCTCGAGACCGAAGGCGCGCGCCTGTTCCTGCGTAAGCCGCGTTCCGAGGCGGCGTCCCAACTCGGCCATCTGCCGGTCATAGGCAAGACGGAACTCGTTGGGTGTGACCTCCGTGTCGCCAACCGTGATGACCGATGTTCCACCCGCATTGAGCATGGAGCCCGAAATGCCCCAGACCGCGAACGACGCAACCAGCAAGACGAGGAGAAATTGGGCGACCCAGCTTTTGGCGCCCTTGCGCAATGTATCAAGCATCAAAGCTCCTGCATCGAAGTTTAGGATCAACGCGTGCCAAGCACCCGATCAGACCCGTTCAGAGTCCCTTTAGACGAAAGCTTTGGCGAAATGAAGGGCAGGGGCGGGATAAACGGGCCGATCGGCATTTCCTTATGTACGGCAACCTCCCGCGCGCAGATTGAACCGCGGAAACCTGTAGTTCGGGAAGCTAACCCTTCGCCGGCTCAGCGTCCGTCTGCCAGCGGCTGGCCTGGCAATCCGTCGGGATCCGGGCCTCCTTGCGGCAATTGCCCGGAAAGCAGCTTGTCCAGCTTCGAAAGGATCGCTTCCTCCGAATAGGGCTTCCGAACGATCGGAACATCGCTGAACGGCTGCGGTATGGCGCTCGAGTCGAAATAGCCCGTGGCAAAAAGGAACGGCACCTTGTTCTCGACGAGAAACGCGGCAACCTCTTCGGAGGTAGCGTCTCCGAGGTTCACATCCAGAATGGCTGCGTCCGGAAGAGGGTTTGCGGACAGGAACGCAAGGGTTTCACGCGGTGAACCGAATGTCGCGACGACGTGGATTCCCGCCGCTTCAAGAATCTGCTCGAGTTCAAGAGCGATCAGCATCTGATCCTCGACGATCAGTACCCTGCGTCCTGAAAGAAGCTGCTGATTGCGTTCCCCGGGCTGCTCGATGCTGGATGGCTGGGAGGGCGCTCGCGCCGCTGTCCGCAAGGAAACATGGCGGGACGGAATGCGGAACGCGGCTTTAAGCCCGTCGGACTCGTAGGCAACATTGCTTTCGCCGCCCAGATCGAACGGAATGCTGCGGTTGATCAGTACGGTGCCGAATCCCTCCCGGCTCGGCGGCTCGACGGCCGGACCGCCGCTTTCGGTCCATTTGATGTCGCAGGCACCCGTATCGTCGATTTTCCAGACCACATCGAGGTGTCCGCCGGGTCGCGAAAGCGCACCGTACTTTGCCGCGTTGGTAGACAGTTCGTGAAGCACGAGCGCCATGATCGAAAACGATCGCGCATCCATCCACACATCCGGACCTTCGAGGTTGATCGTGTTCTTCTCGGAGCGGTAGGGCAAGAGCTCGGCTTCGAGCAGGTCGATCAGTCCGCCGCCGCCATCACCACGGATAACCTGGTCATGGGCGACCGAAAGAGCCTGGATGCGGCCGCGCAGCGCCTCGACATAAGTTTCCAGCGTCTCGCCATCTCCGGTCGGATGCGTGACAAGCGATTTGATCACGGCCAGGATGTTCTTCACACGGTGATTGAGTTCCTGGTTGAGCATGCGTTGCCGCACTTCCGCCTTGGAGCGTTCGTCTGCCAGAAGCTCGGAATGTTCAAGGATCACGCCCACCAGCGCCGCGCGGGCGGCTTCGCCGAACTGGCGTTCTTCCTCCGTCCACGGTTTTGACTGCCGCCGTACGGTTTCCTTCCAGATCGCGAAGCTCTTTCGAGGTGTCAGCCTGTCCCCGAGCGGTCCGGTTTCGTAGGTTTTTTCGGGATTGCCTGCCCAGTTGAGAGTCTGGACGACCTCCCTTCGGAAATACATCACGTAATCCCCGGGCCGTTGCGACAAAGGCACGACCAGCATTCCCGAGGCGAGGTCTGAATAGGCTTCGGCATCGGGAACGATATCGGAAAGCTTGTGTGTCGCCCAAATGTGGCCTTCAGCCACGGTGGTGGCAAAACGCGCCAGATCCACGATTGCGCTTTCAGGTGGAGTGGTCCCGGTCACGGTCAGTTTGCCGTCGAGCCACATCGCCACGCCATCAGCCGGGATAAGACGTGCAAATTCCGAAAGCCGGCTGCGCAACAACGCATTTATGTCCTGAACCTGAACGGCTTGCTGCAGCAGGCCATCAAGCGCCGCGCGAGCCGATGCGGATGCATCGAGCGACTGCTTGTGCCGCAGCGCATTGAGATGCAGCGAGAAAAATTCGCCGAACAGCTCCGCTGCCACGCGTTCGGCCATGGACAGTGTCCGGGGCCCATAGTGATGACATGCGATCAGTCCCCACAGCGCGCCATCGACGATGATCGAAATCGACATTGATGCTCCCACGCCCATGTTGCGCAGATACTCGCAATGAATTGGCGACACGCTGCGGAGGTGCGCGAATGAAAGGTCCAATGGCTCACCGGACTCATTGAGCACGGGCACAACAGGAATTGGCTTGAAATTGGCATCGGAAATGATGCGGATCGGATTCTTGACGTAGAGTTCGCGCGCTTGCTGCGGGATGTCGGTCGCGGGGAAATACTGCCCCATGAAACTTTCAAGATGCGTCCGCTTGGCTTCGCCGATCACCTGGCCGGAACCGTCGGGCTCGAACTGGTAGATCATCACGCGGTCGTAATCGAGCATTGCCTCAAGCAGCCTGACGGAATTGGCGACCAGTTTTTCCGTGGAGGCAATCGAGGCGATCCGTCCGAGCATTGTCCGCGACAGTTCCAGCGGTTCGGCGACATCGTGCTCGGCGGGTTCAAATTCCATGATAGCCGCACCTTTGAAGCGGTGCACGGCGATGTCGAAACGCCCTCCGTTCGGTCCGGCCATGCCGAACAGAAGCGAGGATCCGCCACCGTCACGGCTGCGCGTCAAGGCGTTCCGGATACTGTGGGACAGTTCCCTGCCGACGACCGCATTCAGTTCCCGGCCGATGGGCGGGCCATCGAGGCCGAGCATCGATGGCGCATTTTCGGAGCAGCGTACAATTTCGGTCGCGGTCTCGTCACAGGCGAGCAGACAGCCGTGCGGCTGGATGCTGCCCGGGATGTGGATCGGCTCGACATCACAATTGGTGAGGTCGGTCTTTTCAGGCGAATTCATGGGCGGTCTCCGAATAGATGGAGAGGGCAAGGCTGAACGTGTCCCGGGCCGCGGCGAGAGCCGCTTCATGCTGGTCTTCGGGAAGCTCTTCCAAAACGGTGAGAAACGCGCGCCAGCGACGGGGATCGGAGGCCTGGCGGGCAAGATGGCGCGCGCCGAGATCCGCTCTCATGCCAAGGGCTTCGGCCCTTCGCAGCAGGAGCCGGGCGCCAAGCGAAGACCCCTCAAGCACGTAGAACGCCCCGAGACGGCGCGCGGAGGTGTCAAAGTAAACACTGTGATCGGTTTCCGGCAACGAATCGATGCCGAGATCGTCAATATCCATTTCGGCCAGATTGGCGATTCTGTCGAGCGTCCAGCCACTGGCACTGTCATCTGCGAGTGCGCTTTCGATGGTGTCCCGAAAGCGGTGTGTCTTGCGGACATAGGCCATGTAGGCCTCTTGAGAGCCGAAGTCGCCAACAACGTCGTCGAGATTTTTGTGAAGCGGTGATGTGGAAACGCGCAAGGCGCTTCTGAGGCGGTCGGCAGGCAATAGTGTTCTCCGGAATGAAGCCTGAACATAAGGACACTCTGAAGCGACGTCTATAATGTATGTTGGTATTGGAAATCAGACATTGCAGCAGTGGATCACGCCCTGTCGGCCATTCCGAATTGTTCGTCAAGACCGGAGGTTGCCGCACGGGCCGGGATCAACATGGAATGTGAATATATAATAATATATAATATGATCGGGCATGCGCGGACCGGGAAAAGCCTGTTGGCCGGGCGTTTCCTCTTGTTTAATTCATTCGGCGCGGCTGCGAGCAAGCCGGGTCAAGGCCCTCAGCGTGGCAACCAGAACCAGAAGACAAAGGCCGGCCTTGGTAACCGTTTCCATCATGCCCTCTATCAGCAGCGCGTGAACCACGGTTCCGGCAACGATCACAATCGCCAGGACCTTGTGAACCATGCGCCAAAGACGGGGCCTGATTCTCAACCGCATGCGAAATGCCGCAAGAAATGCCGAGATAACCACCGCCCACATGGCAATCACACCCCAGGCCGAGAACGGAGTGGGTGACCGCAAAAGGAGGGCATCTAGCACGTCAGGCGGGCTTGTGATCCATAGACCGGCTACATGCGCGACCACGCCGAGCACGAGTGCTCCGCCGACCCAGTGATGAGCGGTCCGCGCCCTCCGGCGTGAGAGCCCCGGGATCATGCCCGCAGCGAGCAGCGGTTGGAAAAGCAGCAGGCAAAGTGCCGCGATCCCGGCGAAACAGGCCGTGATGTAGATTGGGCCGCGCCAGGCGATAAGCGGGCTCCATGCGGCTACGGCGATCGGGCCGATCGTGGCGACTGCAAGGATTATCCATGCGATTGTGGCTCGAACCCTGCCGGGAGCGTTCGGACCCACGGCGCGCTCAGACGGGCTTCAGGACGAAATCGGCACGAAGGCTGGTGTCGCTGGCACTCGACATGACTGGCCGCAGGAACACGGTCTCGAAGTCGCCGCTGTCGTAGGCGAGATGTCCGTGCGGTTGCCCGAAGGCCGGGACAATCTGAGGCATTTCGAGACGGAACTCGCCGTTCTCGTCGCTCAGCGTCGCCCCGTGGCTGTGCGGATCGCGCTCATGTCCTTCGGTCGTGTGCGCCCAGATCTGGATTCGTTGTCCGGCCAGTGGAGCCCCGTCACCGGCACGCCGCACCGTTCCTGTCATCCAGAAGCCGCCGCCGCCGATGCGATCAACAACTGGAGCGCCGGGGAGGTAATTGTTGGAGCCTCCGCGCATGGAGGGAGTTGGCGCAAGTCCGCTTGCCCGGGCCGGGAACCCGAGGCCTGAAAGTCCTGCGATCGTGCCTGCGACCGTGATTGTACCGGCAGCCGCAATGAGCTTGCGGCGCGTTGTGATAAGATCAGTCATCTGGTTTGGTCCTATCGTTTTGGTGTCTCGGTTAGGTCTGCTCTGCGGCAGGGCCTTCGGTTGAGAAGAATAATAGAGCAGTTTAAGGCAATCCCAAGGTTGCGCCCCCTCAGACAACAGGATCCGGCGTTCACGGAATTGTGAACAGCCGGACTGCACGGCATCATCAGATCGGGGCGCTGTGATCAGCTCCGGTTCCCGTATCCAACTGATCAGGAAAGAATCTGTTTTTGAGGCCGACGCTGGACCGATAGCCCTGAACACTCGAAAATTCTCAAGCGGTTAGCATTTGTTTGACCAATTCCGTGTAAGCGTTCGAATGCACGAAGAGATGTCTTCGCCCTGTCACAGGAGTGGTTCGCGAAAAAATGGTCTCGAATCCGGACAAGCCCGGTCGCGCAGACAGGGGATACAACCGCAAATCCGATCTTCGCTACAGTGCCCATTGTCCCGGCATCGTCGAACTGACGTTCAGCGACAGAAAGCACTTCATCGCCCTGACCGGGGCCCTCGTGAATCTTTCCGTGACAGGATGTCTGTTCGCCAATGATGAGATGCCCTGGGCCAGCCTCGACGGCAGCGGGCCATCAGACTCCCTGTTCGAGATCATTTCTTCCAGATGCGGCATCTACATTCCCTGGACCAACACCTACTGCACCGGAGAGATAAAGCGTGTGGGGTCTTTCATCATCGGTATTCAGTTTCATGCGCCGCTGAGTGAAGCCTTGGTCAAGCACGTCGCCAGCCTTGAAAAGAACGGCAAGCGTCGCATCAGGCCCAGATCCACGCGGAAATACAATCGCATCCTGCCCATCGCGATCAAGCGGCAGCTCCGGCAGGCACGCGCAGCCGCTCAACAGGAGCACGCCGGACAGGCTTGATCCTGCCTGCTTCCTCTTTCTTGCGATGAAGCCGCCGTTTGCAAACCTTCGCCGGTCTGATAAGTCGGGCGCGAACGCTATTGCAGACGCCAATTCGACGGGGAACCATCCATGACGCCTGATATCCGCCCGCTTGTGGCCGGCAACTGGAAGATGAACGGCACGCGCCAGAGCCTCACAGAGATCAAGGCCATTGCGGAAGGGCTTGGGCCTGACCTGACGGATGCAATTGATGCATTGATCTGTCCACCGGCCACGTTGCTCTATGTTTCGACCGCCCTGACCGACGAGAGTGCGCTGTCGATCGGTGCACAGGATTGCCATGCAGAGCAGTCTGGCGCCTTCACCGGCGACATTTCGGCGGAGATGATTGCCGATTGTCTGGGCGAGTATGTGCTTGTCGGCCATTCCGAGCGCCGCACGCTGCATGGCGAAAGCGACGCTGATGTCCGTGCGAAGGCCGAGGCGGCAAGCCGCGCCGGACTGGTCCGGGTCATCTGTATCGGCGAAACCGAGGCCGAGCGGAAGGCGGGCGAAACGCTTGCCATTCTGGGACGCCAGCTTGCAGGCTCGGTTCCGGACAATGCCACTGCCGCCGATACCGTGATCGCCTATGAGCCGGTCTGGGCGATCGGCACCGGCCTGACACCGACATCCGAAGATGTTGCCGAAGCGCACGCCTTCATTCGTGGCGCCATGGAAGAGCGCTTTGCGGGCGAGGGGGCCGGTATGCGGCTGCTATACGGCGGATCGGTGAAGCCGTCCAATGCGGACGAGCTCCTTGCCATCGCCAATGTCGATGGCGCGCTGATTGGCGGCGCAAGCTTGAAAGCGGCGGACTTTCTCGCCATCTGTAAGGCGTGCCGCGGCTTGATCAGCTGAAGCCGTCGGCAAATTCGCCATCCGGCCTTTCAAAGGTCATCGGCGTGGGGCTTGGAATAAGGCCGTCCCTCGTGTAAAGAGCCGCGAAACCGACGTTGATTGCGCCCGGAAAGGGCAGGAAAGAACCCGATGCAAACCGTATTGATTGTCATCCATCTCATGATTGTGCTCGCGCTTGTCGGCATTGTGCTGATCCAGCGGTCAGAAGGCGGTGGCCTCGGAATTGGCGGCGGCTCTGGCTTGATGTCGGCCCGTGGCGCGGCCAACGCGCTCACCCGCACCACCGGCATTCTCGCTGCCGCGTTCTTCATCACCTCGCTGGCGCTTGGCATTCTGGCCCGTTACGGCGACAGCCCGACCGACATCATCGACCAGATTTCCGTTCCCACGCAGGGCACGGGATCGGGCGTTCTTGACCAGCTCGGCGGTTCGTCCACACCGGAGACACCGGCCGGTGACGTACCCGCATCCGGCGCCGCCGGCGACATTCCAGCCGCACCTGCCGCGCCATCGGATGTTCCGACCGGTCAGTAAGCCGCCGAAAGTTCCGTTTTACGAACCGGCCCGAGCCAAACCCGGCGCGGGCCGGTTTTGTTGAGCCATGCTTCGCGTGCCACCGGATTCAGGCGGTTCAGGCGTTATGCACCAAAAAAACCGGCCATTGCTTTTTTGGGGGTGGCGGAATCAGGAAACTGGGGGTATCGGTCCAATCCCATGGCGCGATATGTATTCATCACCGGCGGCGTGGTCTCCTCGCTTGGAAAAGGCATAGCATCGGCGGCTCTCGGCGCGCTTTTGCAGGCACGCGGATATCGCGTCCGGCTCAAAAAGCTGGACCCGTATCTGAACGTGGATCCGGGCACCATGAGCCCGACCCAGCACGGCGAGGTTTTCGTCACCGACGACGGGGCCGAAACCGATCTCGATCTCGGTCACTATGAACGCTTCACCGGCCGTTCGGCGACCCAATCGGACAACATCACCACCGGCCGCATCTACAAGAACATTATCGACAAGGAACGGCGTGGCGACTATCTCGGCGCCACCGTTCAGGTCATTCCGCACGTCACCAATGAAATCAAGGATTTCGTGGTAACCGGCAATGAGGACTACGATTTCGTTCTGTGCGAGATCGGCGGCACGGTTGGCGATATCGAAGCGATGCCCTTCATCGAGGCGATCCGCCAACTCGGCAATGATCTGCCCCGCGGGACTGCGGTCTACGTTCATTTGACTCTGATGCCGTGGATCGCGGCCGCAGGCGAGTTGAAGACCAAGCCCACACAGCACTCTGTCAAGGAACTGCAGGCCATGGGCATCGCGCCCGATATCCTGCTTGTGCGCGCGGACCGCGAGATTCCGGCCGACGAACGCCGAAAACTGTCGCTGTTCTGCAATGTCCGCTCTTCGGCGGTCATCCAGGCGCTGGATGTGAAATCGATCTATGATGTGCCGATGGCCTATCATCAGGAAGGGCTCGACACGGAAGTGCTTGCAGCCTTCGGCATTGATCCCGCGCCCGCGCCGCGAATGGCCGCCTGGGAGGCCGTTTCCGAAAGGATCCACAACCCCGAAGGCGAGGTGACGATCGCCATCGTGGGCAAATATACCGGGCTCAAGGATGCCTACAAATCCCTGATCGAGGCGCTCTATCATGGTGGCATCGCCAACCGGGTGAAGGTCAACCTCGAGTGGATTGAAAGCGAGATCTTCGAAAAGGAGGATCCGTCTCCGTGGCTTGAGAAAGTTCATGGCATTCTGGTTCCCGGCGGCTTTGGCGAGCGCGGGGCGGAGGGAAAGATCGCTGCCGCCCGGTTCGCGCGCGAGCGCAGGGTTCCCTATTTCGGCATTTGTTATGGAATGCAGATGGCGGTGCTTGATGCCGCGCGCAATCTCGCCGGCATAGATACGGCCATGTCCTCCGAGTTCGACCGCTCGGAAGGCGAACACGTGGTCGGTCTCATGACCGAGTGGCTCAAGGGCAACCAGCTCGAGACGCGCGCCGCATCCGGCGACCTGGGAGGCACCATGCGGCTGGGCGCCTATCCGCATCCGCTCAAGCCCGGTACGCTGATCTCGAAGATCTACGACGCCACGGAAGTTTCCGAGCGTCATCGGCATCGGTACGAGGTCAACATCGCCTACAAGGACCGTCTTGAAGAGGCGGGCCTGGTGTTTTCGGGGCTTTCTCCGGACGGGCTGCTGCCCGAGACGATCGAATACCCCGAGGAAGTTCATCCCTGGTTCGTGGGCGTGCAGTACCATCCCGAGCTCAAATCGCGCCCGCTCGAACCACACCCGCTGTTCGCAAGCTTCATCGAAGCCGCGCTGGAGCAATCGCGGCTCGTGTAGCGGGTTTTGTGGTTGTGTTGGCTTCGCGGTTTGAACAGGACGGCCAGCGTGTCCTCGCGGCAGCTGCGTGACGTCAATCTACAGCCCGACCCCGTTCTATGACTAACGGCAGTCGCGTCCAGAAGCGCTTGTGACAGAGCCGGGCGGCTTCGTCCAGAGCGCGCAACCGCAGATGCTGCTGCCTTGCCGTGTGATTGGAAATTTGAGACACTTTCCCGTGTGGTGCCCTAGCCGGGCCGGCATCTTGATCCAAGATGCCTGTTCGGTGTTCGGAGCGGAGCCAAAGCACAGGGAGGTTCAGGCGATGTTCAACAGACTGTCTCTTAGCAAATGTCTGGTGGCGGCAATGCTTGCCTTGCCATTCATCAGCCCCGCCCAGGCGACCGGGTCGATTACATGCAATGACATGAAATTCGATTCCAGTGTTGAGATCGTTCTCGGTGCCGGGCCCGTATCAAATGTGATTTCGGTATCGCTTTCCGTCGGTGACCGGGATTTAACGACCATTCCCGGGTTGCCGGGAGAGCCTGCCGCGATCGCACAGTCGTTTGACGACGGCGAACTGTTTCGCATTGATCTTGTCGACGATCAGGCGACGCGTCTGCTTGCTGAGATACGATTGCTGCGCGCCGATCACGACAGTCTCCCGCTGCAGATCGGCTATGTCCGTCTTGGCGACGAGCCGCCAGTGGGGATTTCCTGCGTCGGGCCGTGACACGACCTCAATCGCCAACGCGGCTTCGGTACACCCGCCGGCGTTGAAGGCCTATTTCGCGCGCTTCAGATAAGCGGCCATCAGTTGCGCCATGCGCGCATCCCTGATCGCGGCCGTATCCTCGCCCATAACAACCCCGACCACCGATTTGCCCTGACGCCGCACGGAGGTTGCCAGGTTGAAACCCGATGCGCGGGTGTAGCCGGTCTTCAGCCCGTCCGCCCCCGGAATCTTCTCAAGCGCCTTGTTGTGGCCCTTGATCGTACGGCCTGCGACGGTCACCTCCGTCTGGCGGAAATAGCCATAATAATGCGGGAATTTCCGTCTCAGCGCTATCGCGAGCCGGGCCATGTCCGTAGCTGTGGTTACCTGGCCGGAATCGGGCAATCCGGATGCGTTCTTGAAGACTGTGCTTGTCATGCCGAGCGTTCTGGCTTTCGCGGTCATCATGTCGGCAAAACGCGCCTCTGAGCCGCCGCCGAGAAACTCGGCCACCGCCGTGGCGACGTCATTGGCCGATTTGACCACAAGCACGCGGATTGCCGTGTCCACTGTAATCGACTGACCCGCCTTCAGGCCAAGCTTCGAAGGCGGACGGCGTGCTGCATACCGGCTGATCGGGATCTCAGTGCTCCGGCTGATCCGGCCCTGATCGAGCGCCTCGAACAGCATGTAAACCGTCATCATCTTGGTCAGGGAGGCAGGATAGCGCTTCTCGTTGGCATTGGTCCCGTGGAGCATTTCACCGCTCTTGGCATCGACAACGATGGCGGCGTATTTCGAGGATGTTGGCGCAATCGAATAGACTGCCTCGTCGATGGAGCCGCCGGATGAGGACGCGCAGGCTGAAACCGCGAACGCAACCATCATCATACACAGTGAAAGTCTGCCGCGCTTGAATGCGCCTGCAACCAGCCCCATCAAAGGTCTTCTCCCGTTGAACCCCGGTAATTGGATAGCGTCTGGCCGCGATTCCCGCAAGTCTGGAGACTGCCTGTTCTGGTTGTGCACTCGGACTGCGTCGACGCCGAGCCTTGTTGCGCCGCAAACAGCGAAGCTGGTAAGGGAAGGTGGAATGGAGTGAAACTTGAAATGAATTCACCGCGAACCCGCAGACCGCTCGATCACCTGGTCCTTCCCGTCGAAGATCTGGAAACCACTCGCGCACGCCACGCCGCGCTGGGCTTTACCGTCGCCGCCGATGCCCGGCATCCGTTCGGGACAGAGAATGCCTGCGTGTTCTTTGCAGACAGCACTTATCTTGAACCGCTGGCGGTGGCCTCGCGCGAAGAGTGCGAGGAGGCTGCCCGGCAGGGCAACGTCTTCGTGGCGCGGGACCAGGCGTTTCGGTTTCGCCGCAGCGAGAATGGTCTCTCGTCTTTCGTTGTCGGCAGCACCGATGCCCGGAGCGACCATGAGCGGTTTGTGCGCGAGGGCATGTCGGGCGGAGATCTGCTTGAGTTCTCGCGTCAGATGAAGTTCCCGGACGGCTCGGAACAGGCGGCGAGCTTCCGTCTGGCCTTTGCCGCCGATTTGCGCTCGCCGGACCTCTTCGGCTTCGCGGTCGAGCGCATCAATGTGCCCGCAGCAGACAAATCGGCGCTTACAACCCACGGGAACGGCGTGATCGGAATTTCGGAAGTCGTGCTGTCGGAACCGAACCCGACGGATTTTCAGTATTTCATCCAGGAGCTTTGCGACAACCGCGAGGTCGACGCCAATTCCTTCGGCATGACCATCGAGCTTGACGGATCGGCGGTCACCGTCCTTAACCGCGCTGGAATGGAAGCGTTCCTCGGCGTGATTGATGAAGACCGGGAACGGGGCCTGTTCGGCCGCGCCGTCGTCTTCATCGTGGATGATCTCGTCAAACTCACCGAGACATTGCACAACAATGGTATCAAGGCTCGCGAAGTCGGGTCACGCGTCCTGGTCGATCCGGCGCCGGGGCAGGGTGTCATCTACTGTTTCGAGGCAAGCCGATGACTGCTGCTAACGCCTCGGTCAGTGTTGGAAACACTGTCTTTGACAACGCTTCGGCGCTGACGCTGATCGCCGGGCCCTGCCAGTTCGAATCCCGCGATCACGCCTTCGATATGGCGGGCAGCCTGAAGGAATTGTGCGGCCAGCTTGGGATCGGACTGGTCTACAAATCGAGTTACGACAAGGCCAACCGCACCTCGCTTTCGAGCACCCGTGGCGCCGGTCTCGATGCTGCCATGCCGGTGTTCGACGATCTGCGTGAACAGCTCGGTCTTCCGGTGCTGACCGATATCCACTCCGAGGAGCAATGCGCCATCGTCGCACCGCATGTCGATGTACTGCAGATCCCGGCGTTTCTGTGCCGGCAGACCGACCTGCTGGTTGCCGCGGCAAAGACGGGAAAGGTCATCAACGTCAAGAAGGGCCAGTTCCTGGCACCCTGGGACATGAAGAACGTGCTCGGCAAGATCACGGGTTCTGGCAACGCAAATGTGCTGCTCACCGAGCGCGGCGCCTCTTTCGGTTACAACACGCTGGTCTCCGACATGCGTGCGCTGCCGATTATGGCTGAGACGGGCGCGCCGGTGATTTTCGACGCCACCCATTCGGTGCAGCAGCCGGGCGGGCAGGGCAGCACCTCGGGTGGCGAGCGTCGCTTCGTCGAAACGCTTGCTCGTGCTGCAGTCGCGGTCGGCATTGCCGGCGTCTTCATCGAGACGCATCAGGATCCCGACAATTCGACGTCGTCCGACGGCCCCAATATGATCCCGCTGAAGAACTTGCCCCGTCTTCTTGAAACGCTGATGGCTCTTGACGAGGTGGCAAAACGCGCCAACGGCCGCTAAGACGACCTGAGTTGCACCTCGTTTGTGTGTGCCCGAAAAAGCCGCCGGACACAGTCCGGCGGCCTTTGTCATTGTACCCTGGAGCTGGGGTTAGAATTCGCTCCAGCTCTCTTGCTTGCTGGCCGCTGCCGATCCGCCGCCAAACACCGAGGCGATCTTGGCTCCGAGAGCACGTGCCGGGGACTGCGCCGGCCTGGAAGCGGCAGAAGCAGGCGTCGGACCAGAGGCTGAGCGGTGCGAACCGGAAACTCCGGTCTTGAAGCTGCCCACCAGACCCTCGAGCTTCACCGCCTCACCGGACAACCCCTGAGTGGCCGCATTGGTCTGTTCCACCATCGCGGCATTCTGCTGCGTCACCTGATCCATCTGGTTGACTGCGGAGTTGATCTCCGCAAGCGCGGTCGATTGCTCCCGCGCTCCGGTGACGATGGAGCGAATGTGATCGTTGATCTTGATCACCTGGCTTTCAATTTCAGCCAAGGCTGTTCCCGTCTGATTGACCAGCGAGACGCCGCTGCCGACGTGGGTTGAGGACGTCTCGATCAAGGTCTTGATCTCCTTGGCCGCATTGGCCGAGCGTCCTGCAAGTTCGCGAACCTCCTGTGCGACAACGGCAAAGCCCTTGCCCGCTTCACCGGCGCGCGCTGCCTCCACCCCGGCATTGAGCGCCAGCAGGTTGGTTTGGAAGGCGATATCGTCGATCACCGAGATGATCTGGCTGATGCGGCCGGAGGATTCCTCGATCTTCTCCATCGCGGAAATCGCGGTTTGAACAACCTTGGCCGATTTTTCCGTGCTGTCCTTGGTCCCGGCGACCATTTCGCTGGCTTCCTCGGCGCGCTGCGAAGAGCTCCTGACCGTCGAGGTAATCTCGTCGAGGGCCGCTGCGGTTTCCTCGAGCGAGGCAGCCTGCTGCTCCGTGCGCTTGGACAGATCACCGGCAGCCGAGCCGATTTCCGAAGATGAAAGACGCACCGCCTCCGTGGTCGCCGCGATGTCCTGAACCGTGCTGTTGAGCCTGTCGACCGAGCTGTTGAATTCGGTACGAAGCTTTTCGTAGTCCGGGGCAAAGGCCTCGTTGATCCGGTAGGTCAGGTTGCCGGCCGATAGGTTCTCCAGGCCCTGGGTCAGTGCCTCGATGACACGCACCCGTTCGGCGTCTTCGACTGCCTTGCGCTCGGCGGATTCCTGTTCGAGCCGCTGGATCTCCGCCTGTTCGGCTTCTGAACGTTCGCGCGCCGACTTGCGTTCGATCTCTCCCTGACGGAAATAGGCAACCGATTGGGCCATTTCGCCGATTTCGTCCTTGCGGTTGGCGTGGGGAACGTCCTTGGAGTAGTCACCTGTGGCAAGCCCGCTCATATATTCCTTCATGCCGACAAGCGGTCGCACGACGTTGCGCACGATGTAGAGCATCAGCATCAGGCCTAATGCCAGCGCCAAACCGGCAAAAACGAGGCCGACATAGAGCGATTTCTCCGCCTCGGCCAGTTTCCTGTCCATTCCAGCCTTGATCTGTGCGTCGATACCGGCCTCTGCGGCATGGATGGTTTCGATTGAAGCCTTGACTTCCTGCTCGAGAGCGCTGGCCACCTGGTCAAATGATGGCATCAGGCTGTTGCCTTCGGCGGGACCGCCAGCGATATAGGCTTGTGCCATTTCGATGCCCGCAGCTTTAAAAGCGGCGAACTTCTCAGTCAGTGACAACATTGCCGCGCTCAATTCCGGTTCGCCGAGGCGATCGCCGATTTCCATCACGCGGTTGGCTTTGTCTGCAAGGGCCGCAGCCGACTCCTCCGCCAGGACGAAACCGTCATCGAGACCATCCAGGCCACGGGTGGCGGAGATATCGCCCAGGGCTTTCTGGGTTGAAACGATGTCAAGTTCCATACCCTTCGCCAGCACTTCGAGTTCTTTGATCGCGCCGTCATTCTGGCGGGTGAAGGAAGCAAGTTCCTGGCTGGATTTTGCCAACTGGCTTATCTGCAGTTCGGCAAATCCCAAGGCAGCGATATTTACCGTGATCAATGCCGCGATTGCGGCTGGGACCGCCCGGCTGAGTTTGAAGTCTGTGAGATGCACTGTTTTCACTCCTGAAACCGTCAAATTGCGAGGCAGCCTTAAATCTCTGCTACCTTCTCTAATAGTTGAGGAGTGGTTACCGGCAGGTTACCAGATCTCGAATGAGAGAAGTCGCATGGAGTCGTGAAATTCATCTTCGGCGGCGCGCGAATCATGTCGCGGTTCCGGCTCTCGGTCGGGCGCCCTCCAAGCTGAGAAAATTTCATTCTCATGAAGCCGAAATCTCTCTTTTAAAGAGAATTTTTCCGACCGCGCGGAAGAACACAATGCGGAATGGCACGCCTGGTGTGTCGGCGCTCAAATAAATGTGTCGAACACTGAAGTGAGCCGCTGGTCCTGGTCCGAGGGCGGCGCGCGCCCGGACGAGTGAACCGCGCCGGTGCGTCGCCACGCGATTGATTTTTTGCCATGGTGCGGTAAGACGGCGCAGCCTGCTGCTTTGCCTGCGCTTCAATCACAAGGATCCAGATCATGACCGCCATTATCGATATTGCCGGACGGGAAGTCCTCGACAGCCGCGGAAACCCGACTGTGGAAGTTGATGTGCACCTGGAAGACGGCTCCATGGGCCGCGCAATGGTTCCTTCGGGCGCCTCCACCGGCGCTCATGAGGCCGTGGAACTGCGTGATGGCGGAAGCCGCTATCTCGGAAAGGGCGTCGAGAATGCAGTGGCCGCGGTCAATGGCCCGCTCTGCGACAGCATTTGCGGAATGGATGCAGAGGGCCAGATCGCGCTCGACAAGGCGATGATTACGCTTGATGGCACCGCCAACAAGAGCAAGCTCGGCGCCAATGCCATTCTCGGTGTCTCGCTGGCTGCCGCGCGCGCCGCCGCGCAGGCGAGCGGACTTCCGCTGTACCGTTACGTTGGCGGCGCGAACGCGCGGCTGCTTCCGGTTCCGATGATGAACATCATCAACGGTGGCGCGCATGCGGACAATCCGATCGATTTCCAGGAATTCATGATCATGCCTGTGGGCGCCGAAACATTCCGCGACGCCGTGCGGATCGGTTCGGAGGTGTTTCATACCTTGAAGAAAGAACTCGCCAGCGGCGGCTACAACACCAATGTCGGCGATGAGGGCGGCTTCGCCCCCAATCTCAAGAGCGCGCCCGAAGCGCTCGATTTCATCATGAAGTCCATCGAGAAGGCCGGATACCGCCCGGGCGAGGACGTTCATATTGCCCTTGACTGCGCCGCCACCGAATTCTTCAAGAACGGCAAATATGAACTCGAAGGCGAGGGCCGCTCGCTCGAACCCGAGGCGATGGCCGATTATCTTGCCGAATTGCAGGGCAAATACCCGATCATCTCGATCGAGGACGGAATGGGCGAGGACGACTGGGACGGCTGGAAGTCCTTGACCGACAAGATCGGCGACAAGTGCCAGCTCGTCGGCGACGATCTCTTCGTCACCAACTCGGCGCGGCTGCGCGACGGCATCAAGATGGGCGTGGCCAATTCAATCCTGGTCAAGGTCAATCAGATCGGCACCCTGTCGGAAACGCTGGATGCTGTCGAGACCGCCCACAAGGCGCGCTACACCGCAGTGATGAGCCACCGTTCTGGCGAGACCGAGGATTCCACCATCGCCGATCTCGCGGTCGCCACCAATTGCGGACAGATCAAGACCGGCTCGTTGTCGCGCTCCGACCGGCTGGCAAAGTACAACCAGCTGATCCGCATCGAAGAAGAGCTTGGTGTGGAAGCGGCCTATGCCGGGGTCTCTGTTCTGCGGAGCTGAGTCCCGGTTCCGCAATCAGCCTGGCTCCCGGATCCTTTGTCCATCGGCAAGGATCATGGGGGCGGCATCAGCCATTAACCAGCGGGCGGGCTTGGCAAGCTCGCCGTGATGCACCAAACTGGATGAAGCTTGTCGAGCATCCCTTGCGGATGCTCGATCAGCGGTGCGCTCAAGCGGGGAGAGGGGATGGCCATGCTTTCCAGGCGTTCGTTTGTCTTTTTGACCGGGGTTGCGGTCGTTGCCCGAGAAGTGTTGCGCGTGAGGCCGGCATCGGCCTATTACCCGGTCAGGGATGCCGACGGGATCAATCAGTGCATTGAGGAAGACGGCAAGGTCACGTTTTTCGACAAGCCGAAGGGCGACCGGATCGGCTATTGCGACACGAAGGACGATCTTGCCTGCATGGGGCGATTGGACAACAACGCTGCCTATTATGACGCCGATCGTGACGAATGCCGGATCGTCGGGGAAGACGATGAGGACTTTGAGGACTGTTTCCTTACAACAGCCTGCGTGCGTCATATCGGTCTCGAAGACACGTGTTTCGAACTGGAAACGCTCAGGGCATTCCGTGACAATCGGCTTGTAGGCATGGTTGGCGGTCCCGCAGATATAGAACGGTATTATCGCGAAGGGCCTTTGCTTGTCGCGCGTATCGCCGGGCATCCGGCGCGCGAGAGTGAACTGAGCCGTGCCTATTTTCTGTATATCCTGCCGAGTGCCGTTCTTGCCAGGTTCGGGCTGGACCGCTTGGCTTACAAGCTGTACCGGGCAATGATGCTGGATCTCAGCGCCCGCCTGCCGAGCTGATCCGCAGCACATAGCTGCGCAGCAAGCCGCCGAATATCGTGCGGTCTGGATAACCCATTCTTAAGCATGGTGGGGCATAATTGGGGAATCGCAGGTGTAAGGCGTTTCTTGTATGCGAACTCAATTCCGACGGCGGCAATCATGGGGGCTATGGGTCATCCCTGTGCTTTCAATCGGCTGCTTTGTCTATTTCGGCTTCCATTCATGGCATGGGGACTTCGGGCTCAATGCCACCGACGAGCTTGTGCGGCGCGAGATGGAATTGACCGCGCGCCTTGCATCGCTCGAGGAACGCAGGCAGCATCTGGAAACACGCGTCCAGCTGCTCAGTGACGGTCTCGTTGAGGCGGACATGCTCGACGAACGCGCGCGGTTGATGCTGAACGTCGCCCGCGAGGACGAAATCGTCTATTTCAATTGATTTAACGGATTAACTTGATCTCAGTTAATTCACTAATTATCCATTTTTATCAATGAGATGGTTGTCATATCAGCTATGCGTTTATGCGCTTGCTGCAAGGGTGGATTTTCCCTATGGTCAACTTACATGACCACTGGGAGGATGACATGGCTCCAAGGAAACCCGCCGCTGCCACACCCCGCAAGAAACAGGCGGCGAAGAGCGGCTTGAACGGCGGAATCACCGACTTCGACAAGGATACCGAACTCGAAGCCTACCGCGAAATGCTGATGATCCGGCGTTTCGAGGAAAAGGCCGGCCAGCTGTATGGCATGGGGTTCATCGGTGGTTTCTGTCACCTCTACATCGGACAGGAAGCGGTCGTCATCGGCATGCAGATGGCGCTGAAGGAAGGCGATCAGGTGATCACCGGCTACCGCGACCATGGCCACATGCTGGCCACCGGCATGGAAGCCCGCGGCGTGATGGCCGAGCTGACAGGTCGCCGCGGAGGCTACTCGCGCGGCAAGGGCGGCTCCATGCACATGTTCTCCAAGGAAAAGCACTTCTACGGCGGTCACGGCATCGTCGGCGCCCAGGTCTCGCTCGGCACCGGCCTGGCCTTCGCCAACAAGTATCGCGGCAACGACAATGTCTCGCTGACCTATTTCGGTGACGGCGCAGCCAACCAGGGTCAGGTCTACGAGAGCTTCAACATGGCCGCGCTCTGGAAGCTCCCGGTGGTCTACATCGTCGAAAACAACCGCTATGCGATGGGGACCTCCACGGCACGGTCCTCGGCGCAGTCCAATTTCTCCTTGCGCGGCAACTCCTTCGGCATTCCCGGACATCAGGTCGATGGCATGGATGTCCGTGCGGTGCACGCCGCCGGAGAAGAGGCCGTCGCCCATTGCCGTTCCGGAAAGGGTCCGATCATCCTGGAAATGATGACCTATCGCTACCGTGGTCACTCAATGTCGGATCCGGCGAAATACCGGACCAAGGACGAGGTCCAGAAAATGCGTGCCGAGCACGACCCGATCGAGCAGGTCAAGCAGCGCATCCTTGAGAGCAAATACGCCAGCGAGGACGATCTCAAGGCAATCGACAAGAAGGTGAGGGAGGTTGTTGCGGATTCGGCAGATTTCGCCCAGGCGGACCCGGAACCGGATGCATCGGAACTCTACACCGATATTCTGCTTTAAGGGGAGGGAAGACCATGCCGATAGATATCCTTATGCCTGCGCTTTCCCCCACCATGGAAGAGGGAACGCTTTCGAAATGGCTCAAACAAGAGGGTGACGAGGTCACCGCAGGCGATGTGATCGCCGAGATCGAAACCGACAAGGCGACCATGGAAGTGGAAGCCGTCGACGAGGGCAAGATCGGAAAGATCATGGTTCCCGCCGGCACCGAGAACGTAAAGGTCAATGCCGTCATCGCGGTGTTGCTGGAAGAGGGCGAGAGCGCCGACGATATCGGGTCCGCGAAGTCTGCCGACCCTGCACCCGAAAAGCCCGCCGAAACCTCCGGGGACGCTTCGAGCGAGGAGAAGCCGGCCAAGGCGCCGGCAGCTCCCGTGGTGGCCGAGGCGGCCGAGGATCCGGACATTCCCGAAGGCACCGAAATGGTCTCCACAACGGTGCGTGAGGCGCTCCGTGATGCCATGGCCGAGGAAATGCGCGCCAGCGAAGATGTTTTCGTGATGGGCGAGGAAGTGGCCGAATACCAGGGCGCCTACAAGATTACGCAGGGGCTGCTGGCCGAGTTCGGCGCCAAGCGCGTGGTCGATACGCCTATCACCGAGCACGGTTTCGCCGGCGTCGGCGTCGGGGCAGCCATGGCCGGGCTGCGGCCCATCGTCGAATTCATGACCTTCAATTTCGCCATGCAGGCGATCGACCAGATCATCAATTCCGCTGCCAAAACCCTGTACATGTCCGGCGGTCAGATGGGCGCGCCCATCGTTTTCCGCGGTCCCAATGGCGCGGCCGCTCGCGTCGGCGCGCAGCATTCACAGTGTTATGCGGCTTGGTACAGCCACATCCCGGGCTTGAAGGTTGTCATGCCCTACACCGCAGCTGACGCCAAGGGCCTGCTCAAGGCCGCCATCCGCGATCCCAACCCGGTGATCTTCCTGGAGAACGAGATCCTCTACGGCCAGAGTTTCGACGTGCCGAAAATGGATGATTTCGTGTTGCCGATCGGCAAGGCCCGTATCCACAAGAAGGGCAAGGACGCAACCATCGTCTCCTTCGGCATCGGCATGACCTATGCCGTCAAGGCCGTTGAGGAGCTTTCTGGCATGGGCATCGATGTCGAACTGATCGATCTGAGGACCATCCGTCCGATGGACCTGCCGACTGTCATCGAAAGTGTGAAGAAGACCGGCCGTCTGGTCACCGTGGAGGAGGGTTACCCGCAGAATTCTGTCGGCACAGAGATCGCCACACGCGTGCAGCAGCAGGCCTTCGACTATCTCGATGCGCCGATCGTCACGATTGCGGGCAAGGATGTTCCCATGCCCTATGCGGCAAATCTGGAGAAGCTTGCGCTGCCGAACGTCGGCGAGATCGTCGACGCGGTCAAAGCCGTCACCTACACGGCGTAAGGGAGGACTGAAAGATGCCTATCAACATCACAATGCCCGCCCTGTCGCCGACCATGGAAGAGGGCAACCTCGCCAAATGGCTGGTCAAGGAAGGCGACAAGATCGGGCCCGGCGACGTGATCGCCGAAATCGAGACCGACAAGGCGACCATGGAAGTGGAAGCCGTCGATGAGGGCACGGTTGCCAAGATCGTCGTGCCCGGCGGCACAGAAGGGGTCAAGGTCAATGCCTTGATCGCAATCCTCGCCGAAGAAGGCGAAAGCGCCGAAGATGCCGCCAAGGCTGGCGGCGAGGGCACAGCTGCTCCCCAAGAAACGGAAAAGCAGGAGGCTCCGAAAAGCGAAGCGCCGAAACAGGAGACGTCGAAATCGGAATCGACTTCCGATCCGGCCGCAAACCTCGACAAGCCGATCCGGGACCAGAATCCCGGAGCACCAGCTCCTGCACCGACCACAAAGTCGGGCGATCGCGTGTTTTCCTCGCCGCTTGCGCGGCGCATAGCCAAGGAAGCTGGAGTCGACGTGGCGCAGATTTCGGGCTCTGGTCCGCATGGCCGCGTGGTCAAGAAGGACGTCGAGGCCGCCATCGCATCTGGCACCGGCAAGGCAGAAGCCGCTGCTCCTCAGGCCGCAGCCTCGGGGGCACCCGCTGCTGCAGCCCCCAAGGGCATGTCCGACGATGCAGTCCTCAAGAACTTTGCCGAGGGCTCTTACGAACTGGTCAAGCATGACGGCATGCGCAAGACGATTGCGCGGCGCCTTCAGGAGTCCAAGCAGACCATTCCGCATTTCTACGTCACCGTCGATTGCGAACTCGATGCGTTGCTCAAACTGCGCTCCGAGCTCAACAAGGCGGCGCCGGTCAAGGACGACAAACCGGCCTACAAGCTCTCGGTCAACGACATGGTCATCAAGGCGCTTGCGCTCGCGCTGCGCGATGTGCCCGACGCCAACGTCTCCTGGACCGACGAGAACATGGTCATGCACAAGCATTCCGATGTCGGCGTTGCCGTTTCGATTCCTGGCGGCCTGATCACCCCGATCGTCCGCTCGGCGGAACTCAAGACCCTGTCGGCCATCTCCAATGAGATGAAGGACCTCGGAAAGCGCGCCAAGGATCGCAAGCTCAAGCCCGAGGAATATCAGGGCGGAACTTCGTCGGTCTCCAACATGGGCATGATGGGCGTCAAGGACTTCGCGGCCGTTATCAACCCGCCGCATGCGACCATTCTGGCCGTCGGCGCGGGCGAACAGCGTGCGGTCGTCAAGGACGGCGCTCTGGCGGTCGCAACCGTCATGAGCGTGACGCTTTCGACCGACCATCGCTGTGTCGATGGTGCCCTCGGTGCGGAACTTCTGGCGGCCTTCAAGGGCTATATCGAAAACCCGATGGGCATGCTGGTGTGATCCGGAATCCTGGAGCTCGGCGATGAAAACCGTTCTCTGCTACGGCGATTCACTCACCTGGGGCCATGATCCCGCAGGGAACGGCCGCCATACGCTTGAAGACCGTTGGCCGTCGACGCTCGCAGCCGCACTTGGCGGCGACGTGTACGTGGTGGCTGACGGCCTGAATGGCCGCACCACCGCCTTCGACGACCATACCGCCGATTGCGACCGAAACGGCGCGCGCACGCTGCCGACATCGCTACATGTCCACGCGCCGCTCGATCTCGTGGTCATCATGCTCGGCTCGAACGACATGAAGCCCGTCATTCACGGCACGGCCCATGGCGCGGCCAAAGGCATGAAGCGGCTTATAGATCTGGTTCGCAGTCACGTCTGGCCGATGGAACAGGAGATACCGCAGGTGCTGATTGTCTCGCCTCCGCCGCTGGTGGAAACCGCAGATCCGGACTTCGGCGCCATGTTCGAAGGCGGTGTCGAACAATCGGGCATGCTGGCTTCGTTCTATGCCGATCTCGCCGATGAGGCAGGGGCTGGCTTTTACGATGCGGGATCGGTCGCCAAATGTTCGCCGCTCGACGGTGTGCATCTAGATCCGCAAAATACGCGCGCCATCGGGCGTGGCCTGGCGCCTGTAGCAAGGCTGCTGCTGGGCCAGTAACCAGGCGACGGAGCGGGAAGCCAGATGCCGGCTTTGCCACCGAGCCAAACTGCAATTGATCAGGGTCAAGGAGAACAGGGACTTCGGAGCGATAAGGTGACGACATCACCCAACCAACGAGGAGTTCACCGATGTCGCACACACCCCACGAACTGGCGGAGGAGTTTCCAGAGCACGCCGCGAAAATGCACGAACTGAAACAGTCCGATGCCCATTTCGCCAAACTCTCGGACGCCTACCACGACGTCAACCGGGCCATCCATCGCGCCGAAACCAATATCGAGCCGACCGACGATTTGCACATGGAGCAAATGCGCAAGGAACGTTTGAAGCTCAAGGATGAAATCTACGGGATGTTGGTCGCCTGATTCCGGGCACGGCCTGCTCCCATAAAATTCCGGCACTGCCGGGCAGGACAGGAGCAGGCCGTGCATATCCGCCCAGCCACACGTGCTGACAGCGCTGATATCGTCATTCTCGATGACATTGCGTCTTCGGGACTGGCGTCGCATGTTTGCAAGGCAGGTGTCCGCGAGGGCAACTATGACCGGCCGCTGGAATTTGGCCGTGACGGCTACGCCTTCATCGACGGGCCCTTTTCCTGGAGAAATGTCTTTCTCGCCGAAACCGAAGACGGCGTGGCCGGCATGTCGCTGTCGTTCGAACTGATCGGCGGCCCAGAAGACAAGGGCCTTTCCGACCCGGTGCTTGAGCCGCTTGAGTCCCTCAAATCACGCGCCGTTGGCACCCGGATGATTGACAGCGTCGCGGTCTATACCCGCTTTCGCGGGCAAGGCATCGGCCGCGCGCTGGTCGAGGCGGAAATCGCTCGCGCCAGCGGAACGTCTTCGATCATCACCGACAGCGCGAATGCCCGCGCACTGGCGCTCTATGAAAGCCTCGGATTTGAAGAGCAGACCCGCGCCCCTTTCATCGCATTCAACGATAACCGCGCCGCTGCGCACTGGGTGATTGTGATGCGCCCAAACCTGCGCAGCGCGCGGGAATCCGCCCACTGAGGAGACTGTTCCATGGCCAACAATTACGACGTGATCATCATCGGCTCGGGCCCCGGCGGCTACATCGCAGCCATCCGCGCCGCCCAACTCGGGCTCAAGACCGCCGTGGTCGAGCGCGAGCACTTGGCCGGCATCTGCTCGAACTGGGGTTGTATCCCGACCAAGGCGCTGCTGCGCTCCGCCGAAGTGCTGCATCTGAGCGAACACGCGAAGAACTACGGCGTTAAGCTGGAAGGCACCGTGACGCCGGATCTGGACGCGATCGTCAAACGCTCGCGCGGCATAGCCGAACGGATGAACGGCGGCGTCGGCTTCCTGATGAAGAAAAACAAGGTCGACGTGATCTGGGGCGAGGCGAAGCTTACCAAGCCCGGTGAGATCAAGGTTTCAAAGACCACCAAGAAGATCGTCGAGCCGCAGGGACCGATCCCCAAGAACACGCTGGGTGAGGGCACTTACACCGCCAAGCATATCATCGTTGCCACAGGCGCGCGGCCTCGCGCGCTGCCAGGCATAGAACCCGATGGCAAGCTGATCTGGACCTATTTCGAGGCGATGAAGCCCGAAAAGATGCCGAAATCGCTTCTGGTCATGGGGTCGGGCGCAATCGGCATTGAATTCGCATCGTTCTACCGCACCATGGGTGTGGACGTGACGGTCGTCGAAGTGATGAAGACCGTCATGCCGGTCGAGGACGCCGAGATCTCCGCCTTCGCCAAGAAGCAGTTCGACAAGCAGGGCATGAAGATCCTGCTGGAAGCCAAGGTCACCAAGGTCGAGAAGGGCGCTGATTCCGTCACTGCCCATGTCGAGCTCAAGGACGGCAAGGTCGAGAAGATCACCGCCGACCGGATGATTTCTGCTGTTGGCGTGCAGGGCAATATCGAGAATATCGGCCTTGAAGACCTCGGCGTGAAAACCGACCGCGGCTGCATCGTCATTGACGGCTACGGCAAGACCAATGTGCCTGGCATCTACGCAATCGGCGATGTCGCCGGCCCGCCGATGCTGGCCCACAAGGCCGAACATGAGGCCGTCATCTGTGTCGAGAAAATCGCCGGCCTGAAGGGCGTCCATCCGATGGACAAGCTGAAGATTCCCGGTTGCACCTATTGCAACCCGCAAGTTGCCTCCGTCGGTCTCACCGAGGCCAAGGCCAAGGAGCAGGGCCGTGACATCCGCGTCGGCCGTTTCCCGTTTGTCGCCAATGGCAAGGCGATTGCGCTCGGAGAGGATCAGGGCATGGTCAAGACCATCTTCGACAAGAAAACCGGCGAGCTTCTCGGCGCACATCTGGTCGGCGCGGAAGTCACCGAATTGATCCAGGGCTTTGTCGTGGCGATGAACCTTGAGACCACCGAGGAAGAGCTGATGCACACGATCTTCCCGCACCCAACCGTTTCCGAAACGCTGAAGGAAAGCGTGCTTGATGCCTATGGACGGGCATTGAACGCATGACCTTTCGCGTGCCGAGGGTTGTCGTCATCAGCATTGTGACAGGAGCCGTTCTTGGTGCGCTGGCCGGATATGCGGCGCTTTCAGGCCGCGGCGCGGTGGAACTCGGCGCCGTAAAAATCGAAGGGATTGCCGGAATTCTCGCGGTTTCCGGCATCCTCGCATTGATGGGCCTCATGCTGGGCCTTATCTTGGTACTGATCATGCAGACGCTCAGGTCTGCAGCCAATGGCGGAAGCGAATGATGGAACCACAATTGGGTGCGATGACGATGCCGGGCGTCGGCTTTTTCGGTCTGCTGCTGATCGGCGTGCTCGCCGGCTATGTGGCCGAGAAGGCCATGAAGCGCAACCACGGGCTCTTCACCAACATGCTGGTGGGCATTGCCGGCTCCTTCGTCGGCGGGGCGCTCGCCGGCGTGCTCAACATCAATTTCTACGGATTTGCCGGAAACCTGATTGTCGCCATCGCCGGCGCGATCCTGATCCTTTGGCTCTTCGGCCGCTCAAAGCGCTGACCCGCATTGCCGCCCCAGACGGCACATAAATTCAGAAGGGACCTCGAACATGGTCACGATTCTCGACACGACTGCTCCTGAACCGGTGAAGACCGAGGCAAAGCGGATCCGTCATCCCGAAAAGCAGAAGCGCCCCGACACCGAGGTGAAGCGCAAGCCCGAGTGGATTCGAGTCAAGGCGCCGACGTCGAAGGGCTATCAGGAAACGCGTTCGATCGTGAAGGCGAACAATTTGGTGACGGTCTGCGAGGAAGCCGGCTGCCCCAATATCGGCGAATGCTGGGACAAGAAGCACGCGACCTTCATGATCATGGGTGAAATCTGCACCCGGGCCTGCGCCTTCTGCAACGTCATCACCGGCCTTCCCAATGCACTTGATCCAAACGAGCCCGAGAACGTGGCCCGCGCCGTCCGAGAAATGGGGCTCAACCATGTCGTCATCACCTCGGTGGACCGCGATGATCTGGCCGATGGTGGCGCCGAACATTTCGAACAGGTGATTTTCGCGATCCGTGAAGCTTCACCCGGTACGACCATCGAGATCCTGACGCCGGATTTCCTGCGCAAGCCCGGAGCGCTCGAGCGCGTGGTTGCGGCAAAGCCGGATGTGTTCAACCACAATCTGGAGACCGTTCCGGGCAATTACCTCACGGTTCGACCGGGTGCGCGCTATTTCCACTCACTCAGACTGCTACAGCGGGTCAAGGAACTCGATCCGACGATGTTCACCAAGTCAGGCATCATGGTGGGCCTTGGCGAAGAGCGGAACGAGGTGCTGCAGTTGATGGACGACCTGCGCACAGCCGATGTCGACTTCATGACCATCGGCCAGTATCTGCAGCCGACCCGCAAGCACCACGAGGTGATGAGCTTTGTGACGCCCGAGGAATTCAAGAGCTACGAGAAGATTGCCTACACCAAGGGCTTCCTGATGGTCTCCTCAAGCCCGCTTACCCGTTCCTCGCACCACGCCGGCGATGACTTCGCCCGTCTCAAGGCCAACCGCGAGGCGAAGCTGGCCGGAACCCAGGCAGCCCATTGATACGGATGTAATGCCCACCTTCGAAACAACCCGCACCGTTCCCCATTCCGCCCGCCAAATGTTCGATCTGGTGGCTGATGTCGAACGGTACCCGGAATTCCTCCCCTTGTGCGAGGCGCTGACCGTGCGCTCGCGAAAGGAGCGCGAGGAAAAGACGCTTCTCGTGGCCGACATGACCGTGGGCTACAAGGCGATCCGCGAGACCTTCACCAGCCAGGTGCTGCTGAAGGTCGATGATCTCGCGATCGACGTGAAGTATCTCGATGGCCCCTTCAAATACCTGACCAATGAATGGCGGTTCGTCGATCGTGAGGGCGGCGGCAGCGATGTCAGGTTTTTCATCGACTATGAATTCAAGAGCCGGATGCTCGGCGCCCTTATGGGGGCAATGTTCGACCGCGCTTTCCGGAGGTTCGCGGAAGCCTTTGAAAAGCGCGCGCGGGAAATCTACGGAAGTGCACAGGTTTGATTGGGCAAGAGTCTGGAGATCCGGTTCCGTCGCTGGCCGTGGAGAGTGGTTCATTGCTCGGCTGCATTTTTGCAAATGACTGTCGAGTAGCCGTTCCGTGAAAACACCGATTTCGTTCCACGATGTGCAGGGGATCGCTTTCGGCATCCTGATGACCAGCCTCGGCGTCGTGTTCCTGAAAGCTGCAGGTTTGGTGACCGGACAAACCGCGGGTCTGGCGCTGCTGTTGTCCTACCTGATGCCCTTCGGCTTCGGACCCGTGTTCTTCGCGGTCAGCATCCCGTTCGCGATCCTCTCCTGGCTCAAGCGGGGACCTGATTTCACCATCCGGACGTTGTGCTCCGTGGCGGGGATCGCGGTCGCTGTGCCGGTGATTGCGAGCCAGCTCGTGTTTGCCAGCATCCCGCCGTTGCTTGCCGCCATCCTGGCCGGCGCTTGCAGTGGTGTTGGGCTTATTGCCTTGTTCAGACACAATTCGTCGGCCGGCGGCCTCGGCATACTGGCGCTCATTGTCGAACAAAAGACAGGGTTCAAGACCGGCTGGTTTCAACTGTGTTTTGATGTGGTGGTTTTCCTGATCGCCAGCCTCGTGCTGGACCCGGCCCAACTGCTCTATTCGCTCGTCGGTGCGATCGTATTGAACCTCATCATCGCCTGGAACTTTACGATCGATCAGAGCCGCAAGTCCGCCTGATCAATCGTCAAGTCTCGCGATCAGCGCTTCAAGTGCGGCATGTACGGTCGCCGCGCGGATCAGATCCCGGCTCCATGAGGGATGCCAGCGCAATTCAACGGCGCCTGTGAGATCTCCCGGACCAGAAAGTCCCATCCAGACAAGACCGACCGGCTTGAGATCCGAACCGCCGCCCGGACCCGCGACCCCGGTAACCGACACCGCAAGATCCGCACGCGATCCGCGTCTTGCGCCAAGCACCATTTCGGTCGCCACCTGCGCGGAGACCGCGCCATAAGTCGAAAGCGTGGTTTCCCGCACACCGAGCATCTCCTGCTTCGCCGCATTGGAGTAGGTCACGAAACCACGATCGAACACTGCCGACGAGCCGGCGATATCGGTGATCGCTCCGGCAATCATCCCGCCGGTGCAGGATTCGGCTGTGGCGATCATCACACCGCGCTGCGAAAAGCTGTCCACGACGTCTTGCGCAAGCGCGCGGCTCTCTTTCGTGATGGTCTCAAGCCTGTCGGCGCCGGTCATGTGCCTGCTCCGTAAACAACTGTGGCGGTGGCGATGGCGGCGATGCCTTCGCGCCGCCCCGCAAAGCCGATGGTCTCGTTGGTGGTTGCCTTGACCGAGCAGCGCTCCTCCGAGATTGCGAGGATGCGGGCGAGATTCTGCCGCATCGCCAGTCGATGCGGGCCGATTTTCGGCGCTTCGGCGATCAGCGAGACATCGGCATTCATGATCACGCCGCCCGCATCGCGCACAACCGTGGCGGCGTGAGCCAGGAAGATCTCCGACGCAGCGCCGCGCCAATTCGGGTCCGATGGCGGGAAATGGTCGCCGATGTCGCCCGCGCCGCAGGTTGCCAGAAGCGCGTCGGTGAGTGCATGCAGCGCCACATCGGCATCCGAATGCCCGTCGAGCCGCTGGTCATGGGGAATGTGGATGCCGCAAAGGGTAACGTGGTCGCCCGGCACGAGCCGGTGCACGTCATAGCCGTTTCCGGTCCTGACATCGGGAAGCGGAGTTCCGGCGACTCCCGCATCTGACTTCCGAGTTGAAAGCCGTTCGTCGGCCATGGCGATATCCTCCGCAGTCGTCAGTTTGACATTGAGCGGGCTTCCCGTCGTCAGTCTCACCGGTATGCCGGCCCATTCGGCGACAGCGCAATCGTCCGTGAATTCGGCTCCGGATTCGCGGGCTGCCTGCCTGTGTGCTGCAAGAATCGTCTGGTAGTCGAAACCCTGCGGTGTCTGGGCGCCGAAAAGTCCGGCACGCGGCACGGTGTCCATCACTTTGCCCATGTCATCGCCACGCTTGAGTGTATCGGCCACCTGAACGGCGGGGAGTGCGGCGCGGTCATTGTTTTCGAGCGCAGCGACCACCCCGTCAATCACGCCATGGCTGACAAACGGACGCACACCGTCATGAATGAGCACATTGTCAGGAGCCCTGGCGCTCAGCGCCTCAAGCCCGGCCCGGACGGAATCCTGGCGGTTGGCGCCGCCGGTCACGGTTTGGATGCGCTCGCGGCAATCGAGACCGGCGACAGCGGTTTCGAACAGCGCCTTGTCGTCGCCATGGATGACCACAACGATATCTCGACAGGCCCGGTAGGACAGAAACGTCGACAAGGTCCATGCCAGGACCGGCTTGCCTCCGATCAGACGATACTGTTTTGGTCCGTCCGTATGCGATCCCGCCCGCTCACCGCGTCCGGCCGCGACAATGATGACGGCAAGGCGTCTGTTTTCTGTCATGCTGACGGTGGTCTCCCGATGACGGTCTTCAGCTGTGTTTAGGGGTTGCGCCGTCGGGAAAAAAGCTCTTTTGCATTTTTATCAGAGGTGCGGCGGATTCAGCTTGGCATTTGCCTTATCAATGTCTAAAAAAAGGGCAACCGAAAGAGTTGCACGTAAAGCATGCAGAGTAAAACTGACATAGTCAGCCAGCCACTTTCCATAGGCCCCATTCATGCCCGAAACCGTGTGTTTCTGGCACCGTTGTCCGGTATTTCTGATTTGCCGTTTCGGCAATTGGCATGGCGGTACGGTGCTGGCCTGGTCGTCACCGAGATGGTGGCCAGCCGCGAACTCGTCACTGAACGGCGCGAATCGCGCGTTCGGCTGCGTGGTGACGGGATTGATCCGCATGTGGTCCAGCTGGCCGGTCGAGAGGCCGACTGGATGGCCGAGGCGGCCCGGATCGCCGAGGCCGAAGGCGCGGCAATGATCGATATCAACATGGGGTGCCCCGCAAAAAAGGTCACCGGCGGCTATTCCGGTTCCGCACTGATGCGCGATCCGGATCACGCGCTCGGGCTGATCGAGGCCACGGTAAAGGCCGTGTCCGTACCGGTGACCCTCAAGATGCGGCTTGGCTGGGACCAGGAGAATCTGAATGCTCCCCTAATCGCCGCCCGTGCAGAAGCCGCCGGCGTCCGGATGATCACCATTCACGGACGCACGCGCATGCAGTTCTACGAAGGCGAGGCTGACTGGGCTGCGATCGCGCGGGTTCGGGATGCGGTCGAGATTCCGCTTGTTGCCAACGGCGACATCAGGTCCACGTCGGATATTGCTGTGTGTCTTGAGCGCTCCGGCGCGGATGCTGTGATGGTCGGCCGAGCCTCGCGGGGACAGCCGTGGATCTGCGGTGAACTTGCAGGCTCGACGGAAACCCCCGCGCCGGGCCAAGAGCAGAATGCCATCGCACTCGAGCATTACCGGATGATGATTGACCACTATGGCGAGGATGTCGGCGTCCGGCACGCCCGCAAGCACATTGGATGGTACCTTGAAACGCTGGCGCCCGATGCAGCGCCCGCCCTCAAATCGTCAATGATGGCCTCGCGTGACCCGGAAGAGGTAGTCGGTCTCTTTTCAGAAGCACTCGAGGGCGCCTCAGCCCTTTCCGCATCGGACAGATCCGGCATGGAGGCTGCGGCATGAGCGATCCGATGCAAAAGGATGCAGACGCCCCCTCTGCACATGACACCGCCGGCATGGTGCTCAACGCTATCCAGCACCCGGTGATCATGGTCGATGAAGACGGCCATGTCTGTTTCGCAAACTGGGCAGCCGAATCTTTCTTTGCCGCCAGCGCCACGCATCTGAGCCGTCACAAACTCGAAAGTTTCATTCCGTTCGGAAGTCCTTTGCTCGAGCTCATCGAGCAGGTGCGTGAACGCAAGGCTGCAGTCAATGAATACCGGGTCGATCTCAGTTCACCGCGACTCGGGGGGGACAAGCTGGTCGACCTCTATGTGGCCCCTGTGGCGGGAATTCCGGAAAATGTGGTGGTGGTGTTTCAGGAACGCTCCATGGCCGACAAGATCGACCGGCAGTTGACCCACCGCGCCGCGGCCCGTTCCGTCACGGGGCTCGCTTCGATGCTGGCTCATGAGATCAAGAACCCGCTGTCGGGTATTCGCGGCGCTGCGCAACTTCTCGAAATGTCAGCCAGTGATGAGGATCGCGCGCTGACCAGGCTGATTCGCGATGAAACCGATCGCATCGTGTCGCTGGTCGACCGGATGGAGATCTTCTCCGATGAGCGGCCCGTCGACCGAGAACCGGTGAACATTCACTCCGTGCTTGATCACGTCAAGGCGATAGCCAAGGCCGGCTTTGCCCGCAACATCCGTTTCGTCGAGCTTTATGATCCCTCGCTGCCGCCGGTCTACGCCAACCGTGATCAGCTTGTTCAGGTGTTTCTCAATCTGGTCAAGAATGCCGCCGAGGCGGTCGCAGACATTGCCGATGCCGAAATCGTTTTGACCACGGCTTACCGTCCGGGAATCAAGCTTACGGTGGCCGGCACGAGTGAGAAAATTTCGCTGCCGCTCGAATTCTGCGTTCAGGACAACGGCCCCGGAGTTCCTTCGGACCTCCTGCCGCACCTGTTCGATCCGTTTATCACCACAAAGACCAACGGGTCCGGGCTCGGACTGGCGCTTGTGGCCAAGATCGTCGGTGGTCATGGAGGCATCGTCGAATGCGACAGCCAATCCCGAAAGACCACCTTTCGAATTCTGATGCCCGCCTCACGTGACGCCCGGCCCGTCGAGCCATTGCCGCCGCCGGGCGCTGTGGCACTCGAGCAAAAGGACTGAAAAAATGGGCAACGCCACCATTCTCGTCGCCGACGACGACGCTGCCATCCGCACAGTTCTCAACCAGGCACTGACGCGTGCAGGCTATGAGGTGCGCATCACATCCAACGCGGCCACGCTGTGGCGCTGGGTTTCGGCCGGGGAGGGCGATCTTGTCATCACCGACGTGGTGATGCCTGACGAGAATGCCTTCGACATGCTTCCGCGCATCCGGCGCGCGCGTCCCGATCTGCCGGTGCTTGTGATGAGCGCACAGAACACCTTCATGACTGCCATCAAGGCGTCCGAGGGCGGGGCCTATGACTACTTGCCGAAGCCCTTCGACCTCACCGAAATGATCGGCACGATCGGTCGGGCGCTGTCCGAACCGCGAAAGGTCGCGACCCAGCCCGAGGACACCACCGAGGGGATGCCGCTTGTTGGCCGCTCGGCGGCGATGCAGGAGATCTACCGGGTTCTCGCCCGCCTGATGCAGACCGACCTGACGCTGATGATCACAGGCGAATCAGGCACCGGCAAGGAACTTGTCGCCCGGGCGCTCCATGATTACGGCAAACGCCGGAACGGCCCCTTCGTGGCCATCAACATGGCCGCGATCCCGCGTGACCTCATTGAGTCGGAACTGTTCGGACATGAGAAGGGTGCCTTCACCGGTGCGCAGAGCCGTTCGACCGGCCGCTTCGAGCAAGCCGAAGGCGGCACTCTTTTTCTGGATGAAATCGGCGACATGCCGATGGACGCCCAGACCAGGCTCCTGAGGGTGCTGCAGCAGGGTGAATACACGACCGTCGGTGGCCGAACTCCGATCAAGAGCGATGTCCGCATCGTGGCCGCGACCAACAAGGATCTGAAGATCCTGATCAATCAGGGCCTTTTCCGGGAGGACTTGTTCTACCGGCTCAATGTGGTGCCGCTCAGGCTGCCGGCGCTGCGGGACCGCGCCGAGGACGTGCCTGACCTGGTACGCCATTTCGTTCGCTACGCGGTGGGCGAGGGTCTTGATGCCAAACGATTCGACGGGGAAGCGCTTGATCTGCTCAAGGCGTACCCATGGCCTGGCAATGTGCGTGAGCTCGAGAACGTGGTCCGCCGGGTCATGGCGCTTTACCCTCAGGATGTCATAACGCGCGAGATCATCGACAACGAGTTGCGGATCGAATCGCCCGAGCAGAGCCCCTCCCAGAGTGGCGGCACCATGGCGCAGGCCACGATCGCACAGTCGGTCGAGGAGAACATGCGGCGGTATTTCGCTGGCTTCGGAGAGGAATTGCCGCCCTCCGGACTTTATCACCGGGTTCTTGAGGAAGTTGAATATCCGCTGATTCTCGCTGCCTTGACCGCGACCCGCGGCAACCAGATCAAGGCGGCGGACCTGCTGGGTCTCAACCGGAACACTCTGCGCAAGAAAATCCGCGAACTTGGTGTAACAGTCTACAGGTCCCCACGACCGGCATGAGGCCTCGCGTACGCGTCCGGAGGGCTGCCCGACGGAACCTGCTACCGTCTCTGATCAGATGGGTTGACAGCCGCGGCAGGTAGTTGCATTTTCGCCACATTCTGTTGCTTCTTCGCAACGATGGCAATCTGGCGGAAACGGAGCGGCAAGAGACAGATGGCGATCGACACGGCTGCCGCGCCGAACCATTCCGGAGACAATGACGCCCGAACCGCCATGGCGCTGCAAAACAGCGAGGGGCGGCGAAACCTCTTCACATTGCCCGGTATCGCTCTTGTGCTGTCCGCGTTCGTCAGCGCGCTGGTTTCCTTTGCGATCCTTCTCGGACTGACGCCGATAGAGCCGGTTGATCAGGTCGTTCTTGGCGCTGTCGTGATCAATCTGGTTTTCGTGATCGGGCTGGTTACCCTGGTTTTTCTCGAAATCCGGATGCTTCTCAGGGCGCGGAGCAGGGGTAAGGCAGCCGCGAAACTCCATATCCGGGTGGTGGCACTGTTTTCGATCGTCGCCATCGGTCCTGCCATTCTGGTCGCTATCGTTGCCTCCATCACACTTGATGTCGGCCTCGATCGATGGTTCTCGCTTCGAACCAAATCGATCGTCAATTCGTCCCTCTCGGTCGCCGAAGCCTATGTGCTGGAAAACGCCCGGTTTCTTCAGGGTCAGACCGTCTCGATGGCAAATGACCTCGACAATGCGAGTTCGCTGTTCCGCCTCGACCGGGTCGGCTTCACGCAGTTTTTGACACGTCAGGCGAGCGGACGCGGCCTGCTTGGCGCATTTCTGGTACGCGAGGACGGCTCGGTCATCCTTCAGGCGGACATCCGTACCGAACGGCCTCTACCTGCAGTTCCCGAGCAGGCCCTCAGGGACGCGCTCAACGGCCAGCCGACACTCATCCCGCCCGGTGTCACCAATCTCGTGGGCGCTGTTCTGCCCCTGCAGCAGATCGACAATGCCTTTCTCTACACTGTCCGCGTCGTAGACCCAGAGGTCATGCGATCAATGCGGCTGATGGAGGAGGCGACGCTTGAATACCAGACGCTCGAACAGGGGCGCGCCTCGCTGCAGGTGGCCTTTGCAATTCTCTACCTCGGATTTGCACTCATTGTTCTGTTGGCGGCGATCTGGACCGCGATTGCCGTTGCCGACCGGCTGGTGCGTCCGATCCGGGTCCTGATCGGGGCGTCCGACGATGTGGCCAGCGGCAACCTGGATGTGGTGGTCCCGGTTCACTCCTCTGATGGCGATGTCGGTTCGCTTGCCCAGACTTTCAACAACATGATTGTCCAGATCCGGACCCAGCGTGACGAAATCCTGGCCGCCAAGGATCAGATCGATGACCGTAGACGGTTCACCGAGGCCGTCCTGTCCGGCGTTTCCGCTGGCGTGGTCGGTGTCGATCATGCAGGCGTGGTCACCATAGCCAACCGGTCTGCCCGCGAGATCCTTGGTGACGAGACAACCGAAATATTCGGCCATGCGTTCAGCGACGTAGCACCTGAGTTCGAAACGGTCCTGGCCGAAGCAGCCATGAGGCCGCGTTCCGACGCCCGCGCACAGGTCACGATCAATCGCGGCGGCAAGGAGCGAACGCTCAACGTCAAGGTCACCCGGGAGGAGACACATGACGGTCTCGAATCCTTCGTCGTCACGCTCGACGATATCACCGATTTGCTGATCGCCCAGCGTTCAACGGCCTGGGCGGATGTCGCTCGTCGCATAGCCCATGAAATCAAGAACCCGCTGACACCGATCCAGCTTTCCGCCGAACGGATCCGCCGGCGCTACGGCCGCCAGATCCCGGACGATGATCGGGCCGTGTTCGACCAGTGCACCACGACAATCGTCCGTCAGGTTGAAGACATTGGCAGAATGGTTGACGAATTTTCGTCTTTTGCACGCATGCCGAAGCCATCCAAGAGCAAGGTGGATCTGCGGGACATCCTCAAGGATGCGGTGTTTCTGCGCGAAGTCAGTCGCAGTGACATCGAATTTGTCCGGCAACTGCCTGACGAGCCGATGGAGGGCCAGTTCGACCCGCGGATGCTGGGGCAGGCTTTCGGAAACCTCATCAAGAATGCAACCGAAGCCATTGATGCGGTGCCGTCCGATGCCGAGCGCAACGGCAGAACAATTGTCGTTCGTGCAGCGGTTTCGTCCGATGGGCAGGACTACGTCGTGGATATCATCGACAACGGTCGTGGTTTGCCGGGCGAGAACCGTCACCGGCTGCTCGAGCCGTACATGACCATGCGCGAAAAGGGCACCGGTCTCGGTCTCGCGATAGTCAAGAAGATTGTCGATGATCACGGCGGCGTCATTCAGTTGCGCGATGCTCCGGCTGATGTTGACGGGGGCAGGGGTGCAATGATCAGCGTACGACTGCCAATCGATGCGACAGGTATTGCCGCGGTCGGAGAAGCTGAACAACAACAAGAACAATTGGAAGGGAGCGACCATGGCGTCTGACATTCTGGTGGTCGATGATGAGGAGGACATTCGCGACATCGTTTCCGGCATTCTCGACGACGAGGGCCACGAGACGCGAACTGCGGCGGACAGTGATTCGGCGCTGGCGGCCATCAACGAACGGGTGCCGCGGCTCATCTTTCTCGATATCTGGCTTCAGGGCAGCCGGCTCGATGGTTTGGCCCTGCTTGATGAGATCAAGGCGCGCTATCCGGATCTGCCGATTGTGATGATCTCCGGACACGGCAATATCGAAACCGCAGTCTCCGCCATCAAACGTGGCGCCTATGATTTCATTGAAAAGCCTTTCAAGGCGGACAGATTGTTGCTGGTGGCCGAACGGGCGCTGGAAACCTCCAAGCTCAAACGGGAGGTTACCGAACTCAAGCGTCGCTCGGGCGATCCCGTTGAATTGATCGGCACTTCGGTTGCCGTCTCACAGCTCAAGCAATCCATCGACAAGATCGCGCCCACCAACAGCCGCGTGATGATCCTGGGGCCTTCCGGATCCGGCAAGGAACTGGTTGCCCGCCTCATTCACCGCAAATCCACCCGGGCCGGCGGTCCGTTTGTGGTTCTGAATGCGGCCGCGATCACGCCCGAGCGAATGGAGGTGGCGCTTTTCGGCACCGAAAGTGCGGCAAGCCACGAGCGCAAGGTCGGTGCGCTGGAGGAGGCGCACGGCGGCATTCTCTATCTCGACGAAGTGGCTGACATGCCGCGCGGCACCCAGAACAAGATCCTGAGGGTCTTGGTTGACCAGCAGTTCGAGCGGGTGGGCGGAACAAAGCGGGTCAAGGTCGATGTCCGGATCATTTCCTCGACAGCTCGCAATCTCGAGCAGTTGATCGCCGAAGGTGAATTTCGCGAGGACCTTTATCACCGCTTGGCCGTGGTGCCGGTTCGCGTTCCATCGCTGAGCGAACGGCGCGAGGACATCCCGTTCCTGGTGGACATGTTCATGCGCCAGGTTTCCGAACAGGCAGGCATACGCAATCGCCGTATCGGAGACGACGCCCTGGCGGTCATCCAGGCCCATACCTGGCCCGGGAACATCCGGCAGCTGCGCAATTACATGGAACGGCTGATGATTCTCGCGCGGTCTGACGGTCCGGAGGCGGTCATCAGTGCCGATATGCTGCCGGATGACGTGTCCGACATGCTTCCGAAAACCTCGGCCGCGGGATCCAATCACATCATGACATTGCCGTTGCGCGAGGCCCGCGAATTGTTCGAGCGGGATTACCTGATCGCCCAGATCAACCGTTTCGGCGGCAATATTTCCCGGACCGCGGAATTTGTTGGCATGGAGCGCTCGGCCCTGCATCGCAAATTGAAATCGCTTGGCGTATAAGCGGCCCTGTGTGCCGGACACGACCGGCGCGTAATGCATTAGCGTTCAAGGGGACGGCAATGAAGGTCATCATTTGCGGCGCCGGGCGTGTGGGTTACGGCATCGCCGAACGCCTGGCCGCGGAAGACAACGACGTGTCGGTGATCGACACATCTGCAACGCTTGTCCAGGCTATTCGCGACACCCTTGATGTGCGCAGCTATGTCGGCCACGGCGCGCATCCCGATGTGCTCGCCCAGGCCGGGGCGGACCAGGCCGACATGATCATCGCGGTCACGCTCTATGACGAGATCAACATGGTTGCCTGCCAGGTCGCCCATTCGATTTTCAACGTGCCGACCAAGATCGCCCGCATCCGCGCGCAATCCTATCTGAAGTCCCACTGGGCGGATTTGTTCTCGCGCGATCACATGCCGATTGATGTGATCATCTCGCCGGAAGTCGAGGTGGGGCAGATGGTGCTGCGCCGGATCGCGCTGCCGGGGGCAACCGACGCTGTGCGGTTTGCCGATGACAAGGTGGCAATGGTGGCCATTGAGTGCCTGGAGGATTGCCCGGTGGTCAACACGCCTCTGGTGCAGTTGAACGAGTTGTTTCCCGATCTCTTGGCGACAGTGGTCGGGGTATGGCGGCATGAAAAGCTTTTCGTGCCGCATTCCACCGACCAGCTTGAGACCGGCGATCTTGCCTATGTGGTCTGCGACCGCGAGCATGTGCGGCGAACCCTGGGTCTGTTCGGCCATGAAGAACAGGAGGCAGGGCGCATCGTCATCTCGGGCGGTGGCAACATCGGCTATTATGTTGCGGCAGCCATCGAGGAAAGGCAGCCCAAGACCAAGGTCAAGATCATCGAGGCGGACCGCAATCGTGCGGTTTCGGTGGCCGATTCGCTCGCGCGCACCGTTGTGCTCAACGGCTCCGCGCTGGATCAGAACATCCTGATCGAGGCCGATATCCAGAACGCGGACCTCATGGTTGCGCTGACCAATGACGATCAGGTCAACATCCTCTCGTCTGTCATGGCCAAGCGGTTGGGATGCAAGGCCAATCTGGCATTGATCAACAATCCCTCGTTCCAGAATTTCACAAAGACACTGGGTATCGATGCCCATATCAACCCGAGGGCAGTCACGATTTCCCGCATTCTGCAGCACGTGCGCCGCGGCCGTATCCGCGCGGTCTACTCCGTGCAGAAGGGAGCCGCCGAAGTCATCGAGGCCGAGGCTCTGGAAACCTCACCGCTTGTCGGCAAGCCCTTGAGGGATCTCAATCTGCCGGACGGCATTCGCATCGGCGCAATTTACCGGGGCAAACAGGTGCTCAAGCCCGACGGTTCTCTCAAGATCAAGGCCAAGGACCGCGTCGTCATGTTCGCGGCGCTCGGATCCGTAAGGCACGTCGAGCAGATGTTCCGCGTCAGCCTCGAGTTCTTCTGAAGCCGTGCTTGGTATCCTGCACGTCCTGGCGGTATCGGTGGGCGCGATGTTCGCGCTTATCGTTCCGTCCGTTCTGTTTGCCATCGCCGACAGCGAGCGGGATCTTGCTTTCTCGATGCTTCTGGTCGGCGCGCTTGGTGTCTTTGCCTCATTGATGGTGTTGGGGTCGATTGCGGGTTTCGGACGCCGGTTGGGCCGTGCCCAGGGCTATCTGGCGCTTGTGGGTGTATGGGTGATGTTGCCGGTGGCCGCGGCCATATCGTTCAGAACCCTGACCGGTTTGGACTGGATGGATTCCTGGTTCGAGGCAGTGTCTGCAATCACGACGTCCGGCGTGACCCTGCTGCCACGGGAGACCGCGCCGAGGGCGATCCTGTTCTGGCGCGCAAGCCTTGAATGGTATGGCGGTTTCCTGACGCTTGTCTCCATTATCCATGTCCTCGCGCCGGGTGGTTTCGGTGGACTGCCCGGTGGCGACCGCAGGCTCATAACCGGACATGCCAGCGACATGACAGTGGATCTGACAAGCTTCCGCGGGGTGCTGTCCCAATATGCACTGATCACCCTGTTCATTTTCATTGCGCTCATGCTTGCCGGGGTCTCGGGACCATTCGCCGCAATGATGTCGATGATCGTGATCGCAACCGGCGGCTTCCTGCCATTCGAGGGCGCCCTTGAAACCGAAGCCGGCACCGCGGCCCAACTGGTTCTGGCGCTTGGGCTGACGCTTGGCACCGTCAGTGTGTTCTGGCGCCAGAGGTTGTTTCGGACACCGAGAAATCTCTTGAGGGGCAATCCGGAGGTGCTGATTGTCGCCGCTGTCATTTTGGTTGTTGCCTTGCTGTTTGCCGCGCGCCTCTCCGCCGTGTCCGGCGGCAATGATCTGATGCCCATATTTGTCGAAAGCCTGCTGGCTGCTACATCGCTCGTCGCCACCAGCGGGATCGAGAGCCGGCCCGGCGTCATTGCGTTGTGGCCTGAAGTGATGATCCTGCTGGTCGTGCTTGTTGGCGGGGGCATCTATTCGACCACGGGCGGCTTCAAGATATTCCGTATTTCGGCGATGGCTGTTCACTCCACACGTGAACTGAACCGTCTGATTTACCCTTCGAGCGTTTCAAGTTTGCGTTTCGGCCGCTATCTGATCGATGAGACAAGCATGCGGGCGATCTGGACCTACTTTGCGCTGTCATTGTTGGTCATTGCATTTTCAGCGCTGATTTTCACCTTCACGGCCACCGATTTCGAGGCCGGAGTGACCGTCGCGATCGCGCTTTTCTCCAATGCGGGCCCGGTCTACGAGGCACTGACGCCGCCCGTATTTACGACGGAACCGGTGAACGGAATCTGGCCCTCCCTGACGGCCATGCCGGCGTCTGCGAAGCTCGCGGGGCTCGTGCTGATGACCCTTGGAAGGCTTGAAGTCATGGTTGTCTTTGCTGTTCTGAATGTCCGCTACTGGCTCACCCGTTAGGCGACTGCAGCGGCCCGCTTGACTGCGGCGGTTGAAAACAGGTGTTTACAAAGCACCGCAACAATGATCTTCTATCGCTCATTCGGACGAGCAAATCTGTCAGCGGCAACAATAGAATAATCTGTCTGTCAGAGGGATAAGAGGTGTTCACTACCTGACGTAGCGGAAGGCCGTGGGATCAATATTTTCCCGTAAGAAACCGGTCTTTCCCAGCGGGTTATGGATTTATGCGGTTGTGACCTGCAAACAGCAGGCAATAAAAAGACGGATGATAAGGCGCAATGGCGGAGCGTTCACAGAACCTTCAGGATATTTTTCTCAACACGGTTCGCAAGCAGAAAATCTCCCTGACGATCTTTCTGATCAACGGGGTGAAACTGACCGGCGTCGTGACTTCGTTCGACAATTTCTGCGTCCTTTTGCGTCGCGATGGGCACTCGCAGCTCGTCTACAAGCATGCGATTTCAACCATCATGCCCAGCCAACCGGTGCAGATGTTCGAAAACGAGGACGCGGGTAACGGCGCGTGACGGGAGACGTCCATCTCGCCTGACTTCAACAATGATCACGGACAGGGACTGGACGGCGGCGAGCCATCCGATCCGATGAAGGCTGTTGTCCTGGTGCCGGTGCTCAAGAAGGCGCCCACCGGCGAGCAGTCGGCTTTGCTGCGCCGGTCGGACCAGCACCGCTTGTCCGAAGCCATCGGTCTCGCCGGCGCAATCGATCTCGATGTCGTTGAAGCCGAGATTGTTCCGATACAGCAGCCGCGACCGGCCACGCTGATAGGCACCGGCAAGCTCGCGGAAGTGTCGGCTTTGATCGAGAGCCACGACGCCGGCCTGGTGATCGTCGATCATCCCTTGACGCCTGTCCAGCAGCGCAATCTGGAACGGGAATGGAAGGTCAAGGTGATTGACCGCACCGGTCTCATCCTCGAGATTTTCGGACGCCGCGCGTCCACCCGCGAAGGCGTGCTGCAGGTCGAACTTGCCCATCTCAACTACCAGAGGGGCCGTCTGGTGCGCAGCTGGACCCACCTTGAAAGACAGCGTGGCGGCGGCGGATTCATGGGTGGTCCCGGCGAAACGCAGATCGAGGCTGACCGGCGGCTGCTGCAGGACCGGATCGTCAAGCTGGAGCGCGAACTCGAACAGGTCCGTCGCACCCGCCAGCTTCATCGCGCCAAGCGCAAGAAGGTACCTCATCCGATCGTTGCTCTTGTGGGATACACCAATGCGGGCAAGTCAACCCTCTTCAACCGGCTGACTGGTGCCGAGGTCGTTGCCGAAGACATGCTCTTTGCCACTCTGGATCCCACCTTGCGCAGGCTCAAACTGCCGCACGGGCGAACCGTCATTCTCTCGGATACGGTGGGCTTCATTTCCGATCTTCCCACCCATCTCGTTGCAGCGTTCCGCGCAACGCTGGAGGAAGTCGTTGAGGCGGACTTGATCCTTCACGTGCGAGACATGTCGGACCCGGATCGGGCGGCCCAGGCTGCAGATGTCGAAGCCATCTTGAAGAGCCTCGATATCACCGAAGGCAACGCCGAACGGATCGTTGAAGTCTGGAACAAGTCGGACCTTCTGGAACCGGAGGCCGCCGAGGCCTTGCAGGCCAGGGCCGACCGTGGCGAGGCATTCGTTGTCTCGGCGTTGACCGGGGAGGGGGTCGACAGGCTTCTCGAAGGTATCGAGACCCGGATCTCGGGTGAATTGTCGATGAGAACGGTCAGGCTCAGTTCCGCCCAGCTTCCTGTGATGTCGTGGATCTACGAGCGGGGCCGGGTCAAAAGCCGGATCGATCACGAAGACGGTTCCGTCGAGATTGCCGCTGAGTTCACCGTATCCGACAGCAATGATCTCGATCGCCTTCTGGGCCATGGCCCGAAGCCGGAAACGGATTTCTAGGGACCCGTTTTGTCCGCCCTGCTGCTTGTGAGCTGAGCCTCAGACCTGGCCCTTGGCCCGCTGCCAAAGCGCTTCCATCTGGTCGAGTGTTGCGTCTTTCGGTGTCTTCCCTTCTTTCTCGAGACCTTGCTCGACGTAGCTGAAGCGGTTCCGGAATTTGGTATTGGTGGACCGCAAGGCATCTTCGGGATCGGTCTTGAGATGTCGCGCAAGGTTTGCAAGGGCGAAAATGACGTCGCCCAGTTCTTCTGTTGCCTTGTCGCTCCGGCCGCTGGCAATCTCGGCGCGCAACTCGGAAATCTCTTCTTCGATCTTGTCGAGCACCGGGCCTGCCGCGCCCCAGTCGAATCCCACCCTGCTTGCAGCCTCCTGAAGCTTCAAGGCCTCCATCAGCGCGGGCAGGGCGCGGGGCACGCTCGATAGCTGACCGTTTGCTTCGGTGTCTGTCAGGCCGCGTCTGGCGCGCCGCGCCGCACGCTCCGCCTTTTCTTCGGTCTTGATATCGGCCCATTGCGCCTTGACCTTGTCGGCCGTATCAGCCTCTGAACGCTCGAACACGTGCGGATGCCGACGGATCATTTTGCGGGTGATCGCTTCGACCACGTCGCCAAATGTGAACAGTCCCTCCTCTTCGGCCATTCGCGAATGAAACACGACCTGCAACAACAGATCGCCCAGTTCGTCGCACAAATCCTCGGGATCGTTGCGTTCGATGGCGTCGGCGACCTCATAGGCTTCCTCGATGGTGTAGGGCTTGATCGAAGAAAAGTCCTGCTTGATGTCCCACGGACACCCGGTTTCAGGATGCCGCAGGGCTGCCATGATCTCGATGAGGCCGGTGATGTCGCGTGTTGGTTTCATTTTTTCAGACTAGCTCAGGGTCACGATGTCGGCGACCGGTGATCGCGGATGGCGATCATGCGATTGGATTTGTCCACAGAACTGTGATGCCGGGAGTGTTCCGCCGTGTATCAGTTGAGCGGGATCGCGTTTTCGTCCTTGCCATTCTGATAGAGGCTTGAAAGTTCGGAATATCGGTCACGGATCCGGGCTGCCTGATCAAGCAACGGCTGAGCCTCGTGATCGGGCAGGGTGGCGATGATGTCGAAGATGCCACGGCCCCGCCAGAACGCGTTATCATGGTTGTAGCCGCCAGGCTCAAGGCCGAAAACCTCCTTGAGCATCTTGAGATCATGCGGGATGGCGAAGCTGTCGCGTGAATCCTGATGGCTGAAGAAATAGAAAAAATTGTCAAATCCCGCCCAGGCGATCGCCGACATGCACATGGTGCAGGGTTCATGAGTCGAGAGGAAGATCATGTCCCGGGTCGCTTCCTGCTTCGAGACAGTGTTTTCATAGAAGCATTTCAGCAGATGCACTTCGCCGTGCCAGAGCGGATTTTCGGTCTCGTTGTTGGTCTGAGCCATCACCAGCGAAAGGTCGGACTTGCGCAACAGCGCCGCGCCGAACACCTTGTTTCCGGCGTGTACGCCTTTTCCTGTGAGTGGCAGGATGTCGTGTTCCATCACGTCAAGCAGCTTGCGCACCAAGTCCACGTTCTCGTTGATCTCCATCTCGAGGTCCAGTTCGTTGCATTCGACCGCATGAGCGTTGAAGCCTCGCGGTTACACATTCTCCATAACCTTCATTCCGGGGTAAAAGAATATCCCGATTGTCCATTCGGCACATCTTTGTTCCTTCATTTGCTTCGTCGATTTCCTGAAAATGCTGTCAACTCAGGAGCTACGGCATTTCAAATGGCACATCCCGCGCAATTGACCACATTCCCTGCCTTCATGCGGGTCGACGCAAAAAAGGTGGCGATCTTCGGCAATGGCGCCGAGGCGGCTGCCAAGGCGCGCCTGGTTGCCAACACCTCGGCCCGGATCGAGGTCTATACGGATGCGCCTGAAGCCGAGCTGATCGAAAGTCTCGACCGGCTTTATATCAAGCCGATCCTTTCCGTTCTTGATGCCGATAGGGCTTCGGAGCTGATGGACGGCGCGACGCTCGTGTTTGCCGCCACCGGCGACGATGCGCTTGATCGCGAAATCGTGGGCCGCGCACGCGCGCTCCGTATTCCAGCCAACGCGGTCGATCAGCCGGAGTATTGCGATTTCCTTACGCCGGCGCTGGTCAACCGTGCTCCCGTCGCCATCGCGATCGGGACGGAAGGGGCGGGGCCCGTGCTTGCGCAGATGATCCGTGCCCGGGTCGATCAGATGCTCTCCCCCTCGCTCGGCCGGCTGGCCCGGCTTGGGTCGGACTACCGCATAGCGGTCGACAAGCTGCTGCCGCGCGGTGTGATCCGGAGGCGCTTCTGGCGGAGGTTCTTTGAGGCTGATGTCGCCACTCACGTCGAGCAGGGCGAGATGTCGCTGGCACGCCGCGCCGCCACCCGGATGCTGCGCAACCCTGAACAGGTTCGTGGTTATGTCTGGCTTGTTGGAGCGGGCCCGGGCGCCGAAGACCTTCTGACACTGCGGGCCCAGCGCGCGATGATGGAAGCCGATGCGATCGTCTATGACGCGCTGGTGCCGGAGGCCATCGTTGCGCTTGGCCGTCGCGACGCCGAGCGTTTCGCGGTTGGCAAGCGCAAGGGTTGCCATTCGAAGAGCCAGAGCGACATCAACGAGCTTCTGGTGCGTCTGGCGAACGAAGGCAAGCGCATCGTGCGGCTCAAATCCGGTGACCCGCTGATTTTCGGGCGTGCTGGCGAGGAAATGGCGGCGCTTCGTGACGCCGAAATCTCCTTCGAGATCGTGCCGGGCATCACCTCGGCCTTCGCCGCAGCCGCCGATTTCGAACTGCCGCTGACGCTGCGTGGCGTTGCCTCGTCTCTGGTGTTCACCACCGGACACGACCTGACCGGAGCGTCGTTGCCCGACTGGGCACGGCTTGCCATCTCCGGTGCGACGCTCTGCGTCTATATGGGTCGGACGGTTGCTGCGAGCGTTGCTTCCAGATTGATCGAAGCCGGCCTTGCCGCCGACATGACGGTCGCCATCGTCGAGAACGCCTCGCGCGGTGATCGTCGTCTTTTCCACGGCACACTTGCCGACCTTCCCGCTCTTGAAACGCGCAGCGAACTGACCGGACCGGTGATGGTCGTCATCGGCGATGCCGTGGCCGGCGCCGATTTCAGCAATTCCACCCCGATCGCAGCAGGCCGGCGTGAAAAAGAACGCGCCCCGCGCACCCAAGCAGCATAAGGAGACGATGATGGCGACCAAGGTACTCACGGCCAACCGGTTGGGTGACGGAATTTCGGTCTGGATGGGCTCGGATGGACAGTGGACCGCCTCGCTCAAGGATGCGTTTCTGGCTCGTCACAACGATGCTGTCGCCGCGCTCGAAGATGCCGGGCGCAAGGCAGTGGCCGACAACCGCGTTGTCGATGTCAACGTCATCGATGTCGAGGAGACCGAGAGCGGTCCCCGTCCGTTCCGGCTCAGAGAGCGCATTCGCGCCGATGGACCGACGATCGATTACACGTCCGCGCCGGCCGCGCGGGTGTCCCACGCCGCTTAAGGACTGTTCCAATGTATCGTTATGATGAATTCGACCACGCCTTTGTGGCAGCGCGGGTCAGCCAGTTTCGCGACCAGGTTGAGCGCAGGCTCTCGGGGGAGATCTCCGAGGACGCGTTCAAGCCGCTTCGGCTGATGAATGGTGTCTATCTTCAGCTGCATGCCTACATGCTGCGGGTGGCCGTTCCCTATGGCACTCTCAATGCCCGACAGATGCGCAAGCTTGCCCACATCGCGCGCACTTATGACCGCGGTTACGGCCATTTTACCACCCGTCAGAACATCCAGTACAACTGGCCGAAGCTGTCCGACATGCCTGCCATTCTGGAAGAACTCGCCGAAGTCGAGATGCATGCGATCCAGACGTCAGGCAACTGCATCCGGAATGTCACGGCCGATCACTTTGCCGGCGCTGCGGCCGACGAGGTCGCGGATCCAAGACCGTATGCCGAAATCCTCAGGCAGTGGTCATCCGTCCATCCCGAATTCTCCTTTCTGCCGCGCAAGTTCAAGATCGCAGTCACCGCCTCCGAACGCGACCGGGCTGCCATCCAGGTTCACGATATCGGCTTGCAGCTCAAGAAAGATGAGGAAGGCCGGCTTGGCTTTGCCGTCTGGATCGGCGGAGGGCAGGGGCGAACGCCAATGCTCGCCAAGAAAATCAACGACTTCCTTCCGGAAGCTGATCTTCTTTCTTATGTCACGGCCATCATGCGCGTCTACAATCTTCATGGCCGCCGCGACAACAAGTACAAGGCGCGGATCAAGATCCTGGTGCATGAAACCGGCGTCGATGAACTCACCCGCGAGATCGAAGCGGAATGGGCGCATCTGAAGGATGGCGAACTGAAGCTGCCTGACGCCGACATCGCCGCTATCAATGCCTATTTCGCGCCTCCCGAGCTCGCAGATCGCGCCGAAGGCTGGGGTGAAATTGCGGCTTGGAAAAAGTCCGATCCGGGATTTGCCGATTGGGTGGGCCGCAACGTCGCGCCGCACCGGCATCCCGACTACGGGATGGTGACAATTTCGCTCAAGCCCATAGGCGGAATTCCCGGCGATGCGTCAGCCGAACAGATGGATGCGGTTGCGCGATTGGCCGAGGAATTCGGCCATGACGAGATCCGCGTCACGCACGAGCAGAACCTGGTGCTTCCGCATGTGGCGCTGGCCGATCTCGAGCCGCTCTATCGCGCGCTACTCGCCGAGGGTCTCGCAACAGCCAATGCCGGACTGATCACCGACATCATCGCTTGCCCGGGCCTAGACTACTGCGCGCTCGCCAATGCCCGTTCGATCCCGGTGGCGCAGGACATCTCCAACCGTTTTGGCGATCCTGCGCGACAGGCCGAGATTGGCGACCTCAAGATCAAGATATCGGGCTGCATCAATGCCTGTGGCCACCACCACGTTGGCCACATCGGTATTCTCGGTGTCGAGAAGAAGGGCGCAGAGCTCTACCAGATCACACTGGGCGGTTCGGGCGACGAGAACGCATCCATCGGCGAGATCATCGGCCGCGGCTTCGAGCCGGACCGCATCACCGATGCCATCGAGACGGTCGTGGACACCTATCTTGAGAATCGCACCTCGATTGAGGAGACCTTCCTCGAATGCTACCGCCGCCTCGGCGCTGCCCCCTTCAAGGCCGCGCTCTACGGCGGCGCCGCGGAAGCGGCCTGAAAATTCCGGAGAATTGCATGACTGTCATCTGGACGAAAAACGGAATTGTCGAGAACGATCCTTGGAGCGGCGACGACTCGGCGGACCGGCCGAAGCTTCTCGATCTGTCCCAGTTCCTCGAGCACGCGCGCGACAATGAGGTACTGGGCGTTCGGCTTGCTCCGTCCGATGACGTTCGTCAGCTTGAGCCGCATCTGGACCGGATCGCAATGATTGCGGTTTCCTTTCCGGCATTCAGCGACGGGCGCGGCTTTTCGCAGGCAACCCTGTTGCGCCAGCGTCTGGGTTACACGGGAGAGATGCGTGCCGTTGGCCAGGTCCTGATCGACCAGGTGCCGCACATGTTGCGCTCAGGCTTCGACAGTTTCGAGGTCGAGCACGGTCCGACGATCGACAGACTGAGGCAGAACCGGATTCCGGGAATCGATCAGCACTACCAGCCCGCGCCACTGCCGGCCGATCGTCAAGGCGGGTACAGCTGGCGTCGCGCCGCCGTGACCGGCTGACAGGAGGAAACCCGATGCACATCCACGTTACCGACCGGGCCGGGACCCGCCACACGCTTGAAGCGCTCGAAGGGTTTCGCGTAATGGAAATCATCCGCGACTGGGGTCTGGACATCAAGGCGGAGTGCGGCGGCGCCTGCGCCTGCGCGACCTGTCACGTGCATGTGGCGTCCGGCTGGCTCGACAAGCTGCATCCGATCAGCGACGAGGAAGAGGACATGCTCGATGTCGCTTTCGACGTGCGCGACAATTCCCGTCTTTCCTGCCAGCTTCTGATGAGCGAGGAGCTTGACGGCCTCGAAGTGCGGCTGGCCCCGGGAACCGGCCGCGAAGACCAGGCGGCCGCCTGAACCGCAACATCCGGACGTCTCCGCGGCCGGTGCATGCGTCGGCCTCGCATTGAAGGCTGTCAGGCGCGGTGCTTGGCGCTTGCTAAATCCGCACGCTGCATGCGAGTTTGCCGGCCATGATCGACAAGCTCGAATTCTTCATGGTTCTTGCCCGGGAACGCCATTTCGGCCGCGCCGCGGATGAATGCGGCGTCACTCAGCCGACGCTGTCGGCGGCGATCAAGCAACTTGAGGACCAGCTTGGGGTCATCCTGGTGCAGCGTGGATCGCGCTTTCAGGGGCTGACGCCAGAGGGCCAGCGCGTGCTCGAATGGGCCCGGCGCATCGTTGGTGACGCCAGGACGATGCGTGAGGAAATGAAGTGGGCCCGCAAGGGGCTGTCCGGTCACGCCCGGCTGGCGATCATTCCCACGGCGTCGTCGATGGTCACCGCGTTGACCACCGCCTTCACCGAGAAACACCCGGCGGTGACGCTTTCGATCACGTCCTGCACCAGCCTGCAGGTGCTTTCAAAACTTGAAAACTTCGAGATCGATGCCGGCATCACCTATGTCGACAACGAGCCCACGGGCCGCGTTGCGACCGTGCCTCTTTATGCCGAGCGCTATCAGTTGATCACCTCTGCGGGCCAGGAGCTTGCAGAACGTGCGGAGGTGACCTGGGCCGAGGTCGCTGCCCTTCCGCTGTGCCTTCTCACGCCCGACATGCAGAACCGGCGGATTATCAATCAGCATCTTACGGAGGCCGGCGCCAGCGCCAAACCAACGCTCGAATCCAACTCGATGATCGTCCTGTTTTCGCATATCCGAACCGGAAAATGGGCCTCGATCATGCCCGTCAATCTGGCCGAAACCCTGGGAGTTGCCGGCGATTTTAGGGCCATTCCGATCGTCGAGCCCGACGCCAGACACATTGTCGGCATGATCGCGGCTCCCCGAGAGCCGCATACGCCGATCGTCTCGGCGCTGATGCACGAAGCGCGCATCTTCGCGCGGTCCCTGTCCGCTTGATAGAAAACTTCTATCGGTTCACGATTTTGCGCCATTGATTCAGGCTCTTGTTCTTGGCCTTATCGGCGAACTGGCAGCCTGGCGGAGGAGATCTGCATGGAATCACGCAGCGTGGAGGCGGAGATCGCAACCGCAACGGCAGCGATCGTCGCGCGGCTCAAGCCGCTTGAGGGGCCGCTGCTGCCGATCCTGCATGAAGTCCAGGAGACGTTCGGTCATGTCCCGCAGCAGGCGCTGCCGGTGATCGCCGACGGCCTCAACCTATCGCGCGCCGAAGTGCACGGTGTCGTCAGTTTCTATCACGATTACAGGGACGCGCCTGCGGGTTGCCATGTCATCAAGGTCTGCCGGGCCGAAGCCTGCCAGTCCATGGGTGGCGATGACCTCGCCGATCGGTTGCTCGGGCTTCTGGGGCTGGACTGGCATGCGACCAGCAGCGACGGATCCGTGACCATCGAGCCGGTCTACTGCCTTGGATTGTGCGCCTGCGCGCCTGCAGCACTGGTTGATGGCGAAGTCATCGGCCGGCTCGACTCGGCCGGGGTCGACGAACTGGCAAAGGCGGTACGGGCATGACTGCAAGGATCTACATTCCGGGTGATGCGGGCTCCGTTGCGCTCGGCGCCGACAAGGTGGCGCGCCGCATGGCCGAAGCCATCGCCGCACTTGGTGTCGATGCTCAAATCATCCGCAACGGGTCTCGCGGCCTTTACTGGCTGGAGCCGATGGTCGAAGTTGAGACCGAAAAGGGCAGGGTCGCCTACGGTCCGGTGAAGCTGTCGGATGTCGACAAGTTGCTCGAAAGCGGGTTGCTTGATGGCGCAGACCATCCGCTGAGCCTTGGCTTGACCGAAGATATTCCGTTCCTAAAACGTCAGACACGGCTTACTTTTGCCCGATGCGGCATCACCGACCCCTTGTCGGTCCAGGATTATCGGGCCCATGGCGGTCTTGCCGGCCTCGAAAACGCGCTTGGAGTGAAGCCGCAGGACATCGTCGCACAGGTGACCGACTCCGGTCTTCGCGGTCGTGGCGGAGCCGGGTTCCCGACCGGCATCAAGTGGAAGACCGTGCTTGAGGCACAAGGCCCGCAGAAATACATCGTCTGCAATGCCGACGAGGGCGATTCCGGCACTTTCGCCGATCGCATGATCATGGAAGGCGATCCCTTTGTGGTGATCGAAGGCATGGTCATTGCAGGCATCGCCACTGGCGCGACCAAGGGCTATGTCTATCTTCGCTCCGAGTATCCGCATGCCATCCGGGTAATGAACCGCGCGGTGGAAATCGCCCGCGAACACAACATCCTGGGCGCGTCCGTTCTGGGCTCTGATCATGCCTTCGACATGGAAATCCGCGTCGGCGCCGGTGCCTATGTCTGCGGCGAGGAAACCGCGCTTCTTGAAAGCCTCGAAGGACGCCGGGGTGTGGTCCGCGCCAAGCCGCCGCTGCCCGCGCACAAGGGATTTCTCGGCCGGCCGACCGTCGTGAACAACGTCATTTCGCTCGCCTCTGTCCCGGTAATCATGGAGAAGGGGGCGGAGTTCTACCGCGACTTCGGTATGGGCCGCTCGCGTGGCACGATCCCGGTCCAGATTGCCGGAAACGTCAAACATGGCGGGCTGTTCGAGGCCGCCTTCGGCATGACGCTGGGTGAACTGGTCGATGATATCGCCGGCGGAACCGCCAGCGGTCGTCCGGTCAAGGCGGTGCAGGTCGGCGGGCCGCTGGGCGCCTATTTTCCGCGCGAGCTCTTCGACACGCCATTCGATTACGAGGCCTTCGCAGGCAAGGATGGCCTGATCGGCCATGCCGGCATCGTGGTCTTTGATGATACGGCGGACATGCTCAAACAGGCCCGCTTCGCGTTCGAATTCTGTGCTGTCGAAAGCTGCGGCAAGTGCACGCCCTGCCGCATCGGCTCGACCCGCGGCGTCGAGGTTGCCGACAACATCCGCGCCGGAACCGACACCGAGAACCAGATCAACTTGATGACGGATCTGTGCAACACCATGAAATTCGGCTCGCTCTGCGCATTGGGCGGTTTCACTCCGTATCCCGTGATGAGCGCGTTGACCCATTTCCCCGAAGACTTTCGGCCGGCCCCCATGTCGCAAGCGGCGGAGTGAACACCATGCCCCTGATCCAGGAAATCGACTACGGCACACCGGCGTCCGCGGCCGAAAAGACCGTGCGTCTGACCATTGACGGCAACACCATCGAGGTGCCGGAAGGCACTTCTGTCATGCGCGCCTCGATGGAAGCGGGCATTCAGGTTCCGAAGCTCTGCGCGACCGACATGGTCGACGCCTTCGGCTCCTGTCGGCTCTGCCTGGTCGAGATCGAGGGCCGCAACGGCACGCCTGCCTCCTGCACCACGCCTGTGGCCGAAGGCATGGTGGTCCACACCCAGACCGGGCGGCTCAAGGACATTCGGCGCGGCGTGATGGAACTCTATATCTCCGATCATCCGCTCGATTGTCTGACCTGTGCTGCCAATGGCGATTGCGAGCTGCAGGACATGGCCGGCGCCGTGGGCCTGCGCGATGTACGCTACGGCTATGAGGGCGAGAACCACGTCAAGCCGCGTCAGAACGGCGAAGCCAATCCGCGCTACATGCCCAAGGACGAGAGCAACCCGTATTTCACCTATGATCCTTCGAAATGCATCGTCTGCTCACGCTGCGTGCGCGCCTGCGAGGAAGTGCAGGGCACCTTCGCGCTGACAATCGAGGGCAGGGGCTTTGAAAGCCGCGTCTCGCCCGGCATGCACGAAGATTTCATGAGTTCCGAATGCGTTTCCTGCGGCGCCTGCGTTCAGGCCTGCCCGACAGCGACCTTGCAGGAAAAGTCCGTGATCGAGATCGGCCAACCGGAACACTCGGTGGTCACGACCTGTGCCTATTGCGGCGTCGGCTGCTCGTTCAAGGCGGAAATGCGCGGCGAAGAAGTCGTCCGCATGGTCCCCTGGAAGGACGGAAAGGCCAATCGCGGCCATTCCTGCGTCAAGGGCCGCTTCGCCTGGGGCTATGCCACCCACAAGGACCGGATTCTCAATCCGATGGTGCGCGAGAAAGTCACCGATCCCTGGCGTGAAGTGACATGGGAGGAAGCCTTTGCCCATGTCGCCAAGGAATTCCGCCGCATCCAGTACCAGCACGGCAAGGGAGCCATCGGCGGCATCACATCGTCGCGCTGCACCAACGAGGAAACCTTCCTGGTGCAGAAGCTGGTTCGTGCCGGCTTCGGCAACAACAATGTCGACACCTGCGCGCGCGTCTGCCATTCGCCCACGGGCTATGGTCTCGGAAAGGCCTTCGGCACCTCGGCCGGCACCCAGGACTTTGATTCCGTCGAACACACCGATGTCGTCATCCTCATTGGCGCCAACCCGACCGACGGGCATCCGGTGTTCGCCTCGCGGCTCAAGAAGCGGCTCCGCGCCGGCGCCAAACTGATCGTCATCGATCCGCGCCGCATCGACCTGGTGCGCTCGGCCCATATCGAGGCGAGCCATCACCTGCCGTTGAAGCCTGGCACCAATGTCGCGGTGCTGACCGCGCTCGCCCACGTCATCGTCACCGAAGGCCTGTTCGACGAGGCCTTCATCCGCGAACGTTGCGACTGGTCGGAATTCGAGGACTGGGCGAGCTTTGTCGCCGATCCCGCTCATTCGCCCGAGACCACGGAAGCCTTCACTGGTGTGCCGGCGAAAGAACTGCGCGGCGCAGCCCGGCTTTACGCCCGCGGCGGCAATGGTGCGATCTATTACGGGCTCGGCGTCACCGAGCACAGCCAGGGCTCGACCACGGTGATGGCGATTGCCAACCTTGCCATGGCCACCGGCAATATCGGCCGTCCCGGCGTTGGTGTGAACCCGCTACGCGGCCAGAACAATGTGCAGGGCGCCTGTGACATGGGCTCGTTCCCGCACGAATTGCCCGGCTACCGGCACATCTCGGGAACCGAAGTCCGTGACGTGTTCGAGAAACTGTGGGGCGTTGAACTCAACCCGGAACCGGGTCTTCGCATCCCCAACATGCTCGACGCGGCCGTCGACGGCACGTTCCGCGGCATCTACATCCAGGGCGAGGACATCCTGCAATCCGATCCCGATACCAGGCACGTCAAGGCCGGTCTCGAGGCGATGGAGTGCGTGGTCGTCCATGACCTGTTCCTCAACGAGACCGCCAACTACGCCCATGTCTTCCTGCCCGGTTCGACCTTCCTTGAGAAGGACGGCACCTTCACCAATGCCGAGCGCCGCATCAACCGCGTGCGCAAGGTGATGGCGCCGAAGAACGGCCTTGCCGACTGGGAAGTGACGCTGAAGCTGGCGCAGGCCATGGGGCTCAACTGGAATTACAGCCATCCCTCGGAGATCATGGACGAAGTCGCGGCGACCACGCCGAGCTTCGCCAATGTGAGCTATGCGCTTCTCGAAGAGAAGGGCTCGGTGCAGTGGCCCTGCAACGAAGCACGGCCGGATGGCACGCCGGTGATGCACCTCGACGGCTTCGTTCGCGGCAAGGGCAAGTTCATCCGGACCGAATATGTGGCGACGGACGAACGCTCGGGTCCGCGCTTCCCGCTGCTTCTGACCACCGGCCGCATCCTGAGCCAGTACAATGTCGGCGCACAGACCCGGCGCACCGGGAACGTCGCCTGGCATGCCGAGGATATGCTCGAAATCCATCCGCATGACGCAGAACAGCGCGGTATTCGCGACGGCGATCTCGTCAAGCTTGCCAGCCGTTCCGGTGAAACCGCGTTGCGCGCCAGGATCACCGAACGCGTCGCGGCCGGCGTGGTCTACACCACCTTCCACCATCCCGGCACCCAGGCGAATGTGATCACGACCGACTTCACCGACTGGGCGACCAACTGCCCGGAATACAAGGTGACCGCAGTGCAGGTTTCGCCATCCAACGGGCCGACGGCCTGGCAGCAGGATTACGAGGCACAGGCAGCGAGATCGCGCCGCATTGCCACGGACGAAGCACTTGAGCCTGCCGAATAAGGTTGAGGTGAGCCTTCAGAGAGGGAACTGAATGGCGAAAGCGATATCCAGCACGGCGGTTACGCGCCAAATTGCCGTGAAAGCAGGGGTTTCCACGCCGGGCTCGCGGACGTTGCCCGAGGAAGTGCCCGTTGCACTTTCCTTTGGCGGCACCACGCAGGCTGTGATGATGGCGACACCGGACGATCTTGAGGATTTTGGGATCGGCTTTGCCATTTCAGAGGCCATCATTCGATCGCCAAATGACATCGTATCTATGGAAATCGTCGAGGCGGATCAGGGCTTTGACATCCAGATGCAGCTGGCCGAAGGCGTGCAGGCAGCCTTTTTCGCCCGCCGCCGCCAGATGGCGGGACCGGTCGGCTGCGGCCTGTGCGGCATCGAATCCATCGAGGAAGCGCTCAGGACACTGCCGGACCGAAAGGCGGTGGAGTTCGCATCAAGCGGCGACGATATCCGGGAGGCGGTGCGGTCGCTGTCGAAACACCAGAAACTTCGCTCGGAAACCGGGGCCGTTCATGCCGCCGGATTCTACCAGCCGGGCCGGGGGACGCTGTGCGTGCGCGAGGATGTCGGCCGCCACAACGCGCTCGACAAGCTGATTGGCGCGCTTGCGCGTGGAGGTCATGACCCGGCAGAGGGCGCAATCGTCATCACCAGCCGCGTCTCCGTCGACATGGTGCAAAAAGCGGTCATTGCCGGCACCGGCCTGCTGATCGCGGTTTCCGCGCCGACAGCGCTTGCCGTGCGGACCGCCGAAGCCTCGGGCCTGACACTGGTCGGGATCGCGCGCGGCACCGATTTCGAGATTTTCACCCGACCGGACCGGATCGGACAGGGAGTTCAAAGCGATGTCGCCTGACAAACTGCGCTACCAGGCCAACCAGATCGCCACCTTCTTCGCCTCCCAGCCGGAGGACGAGCAGATCGAGGGTGTTGCGGACCACATCAACAAGTTCTGGGATCCGCGCATGCGCGCGCAACTGTTCGAGATCACCGACGAGAGCACCGAAGGCTTCAAGCCGATGGTGGTGGCGGCACTCGCCAAGGTGAACCGGCCCGCAACTTTGGCCTCCGCCGACTGAGCATGGTCCGGCAGTGGGAGTTGCTTTGTGCCTCGGGAGCCAAAGCTATCAGGGGCAGGTGCAGCGGAATTGCGATTGGGAATCAATTCCGGCCAGCCTGTAGAGTGCTGCCAATACCAGATGACGACTGCGCAAGACTATCAATTCCATAAGCTGACGGTTCCGGGGCTTGTGTTTGAAATCGAAGCAACGGCTGTCGGCTGACCTTCCGCTTCAGCGCTGTTCGAGCAACCAGACCGTTTCGGCAGCCGGCACACCCTTCATGCCGCCCTCCAGGACGTGGCGCTCCACCTGGCTGATTTCGTAGAGTTCAGCGTAATGCGCTGCCACCTCCGTTGCAGATATCGAAAAGGGAGGGCCCTCGAGAATTTCCTGATCGTATACGAAGCAGAAGAGGAGCTGTGGCGCAGCCTTGGTCAAGCTCGCAAGATGCGCGGCGTAGCGGCCGCGCATCGTATCGGGCAGGGCAACAAGCGCTGCACGGTCGAACACCGCATTCACCGGGCCCAGAAGGGCGGGTGTCAGCGCGAAGATATCTCCGGCGAACAGGTCGAGCGCCGGTCCGCGGTAGCGTTTCAGGTCACCGATCTCTTCGATCTCCGGGGAAACGCCAAGCCGCTCGAAGACCTCCCGGACAGCAATCTCGCTGAGTTCGGCGCCGGCCACGCGAAACCCGCGCTCAAGCAACCAGTCGATATCCAGTGTCTTGCCGGACAAGGGCAGAAACACACGCCCACCAACCGGAACGGAAAGCTTGGCAAAATGCTCGACAAGCAGCGGATTGGGCGTGCCTTCGTGAAAGCCGATACGGCCGCTCTCCCACCGCTCATGCCAGAATTTGTGATCCATCTCTGTTCCTTTCACTGACACCCGGAAGCGTGAGGCTCGCTTAGAAGAGAAATCCCAGACCCGCGGCAATGGCAACATAGCGCCCCACCTTGCCGATCGACACCAGAAGAAGGAAGCGCCACAACGGCTCGCGCATGATTCCGGCCACAAGTGTGAGCGGATCGCCGATGATCGGCACCCAGGCCAAAAGCAGCGACCAGTAACCAAACCGCTGATAGTGCGCCTGCGCGCGTTCCAGCTGGTCCGGGCTTGCCGGAAACCACTTTCGATCGCGGAAACGCTCAACGGCTAGCCCTAGCAGCCAGTTGATGATCGACCCGAGCACATTGCCTGCGCTCGCCACGGCGACAAGAAAGGCAGGTTCCTGGCGTTCTGCAAGCAGGAGTGCCGTCAAGACACTTTCCGACTGAGCCGGCACGAGCGTGGCAGCCAGCAACCCTGCCATGAACAGACCGGCATAGGCTGCGAGATCATGCATGTGTCGATCTGATTCCTGTTGCGGACCCTTTCCGGCGCAATTTCACCGCCCCGGCATGATCTTGGCATAACCGGCAAAGTGCGTGTGGAACAGGAAATTCGCTCCGGTGATCGGGAAGAAGCGGTGCAGGGGCTTGACTGTGAATTTGCATAGCTCACTATGCAATAAAATATAGCACGCTATGGAAGGGCCCGAAGATGCTGACTGAAGACCAATCCCTCGGCCAGATGATCGTTACGCTCGCCCGGATCCACACCGCGCGTCTGAATGCGAGGCTGGAGCCGCTTGGCCTTTCGCAAGCACGGCTTCAGGTGATTTCGTCACTCGAAACAGACGGTGAGCAGACCCAGCGTGAACTTGCCGAGCGCCTCGATGTCGAGCAGGCGACCATGGCAAACACATTGGCCAGACTGGACCGCGACGGCCTGGCTGTCCGCTTCCCCCATCCCGACGACAGGCGCGCGCAACTGGTTCGGCTGACCGGGAAGGCAGCCGCGTTGATTGCCCCGGCGCATGAAGCCGTCAAAGACGCTGACCGCGCCTTGCTCAAGGGCCTTCCGGAGGCCGAACAAGCCCTGTTCATAAGCATGATTATCCGGCTTTCAGCCAATGCACGGCCTGCGGAAGCCCAACGGTAGCTTGGGCGGATGAGGCCGGGGGAGTTGCGCAAAAGGGTGTCCAGTTGCCTTCCCAATGACGGCAGAACCGGATAGGCACGTCGGCGGGAGGCGGTCGAGATGCTGATCCCAGGCAGAAACCGGAACGGAAACAATCACATGGACAATATGCGCGGGATCGTCTTGATGGTGCTCGGCATGCTCGGATTTGCCGCCGAGGATATGTTCATCAAGCTGGCTTCTGCGGGCTTGCCGGTCGGGCAGATTCTTATTGTTCTGGGGTTTCCGGGCGCTGTGCTGTTTGCGCTGCTCGCCCGTGCGCGCGGAATGGACCCGTTCTCGCGCACCTTCTTCAGCCCCGCAGTGCTGGTTCGCAATCTCAGCGAGATGATCGGGTCGATGGGGTTCGTCACGGCTCTGGCGCTGGTGCCCCTCGCCACCGTCACCACGATTCTTCAGGCGGCGCCCCTGTTTGTCACCATGGGGGCTGCCCTGGTCCTGAGCGAAGCGGTGGGCTGGCGCCGTTGGACTGCGATCCTGATCGGTTTCTTCGGTGTTGTTCTTGTGATCCGGCCCGGTCTTGAAGGCTTTGAACCCGATGTGCTCTGGGCGGTGCTGGCCGTAGTCTCCCTTTCGATCCGCGATCTCGCAAGCCGGAAAGTGCCCAAGGTGGTGTCTTCCATTCAGCTCGCTGTCTGGGGCTTCCTGATGGTGGGCTTTGCCGGGTTGGTGATGCTGGCGATGTCCGGTGGTGCAAAAGTCCCCACAGCCGTCGAAACGGCCTATCTGGCAGCGGCGCTCTGCATCGGAACCTTTGCCTACTGGGCACTGACAGAGGCGACCCGGTTGGGCGACATCGCCGTGGTTACACCGTTCCGCTATTCGAGACTTTTGTTTTCGATGGTGGTCGGGATTCTCGTGTTCTCCGAGATCCCGGACGCCTACACGTTGATCGGGGCCTGCATCATCATTGCCACGGGTCTGTACACCATCATGCGCGAACGCAAGCGCCAGCGGGATGAGGCGGCCTTGGCGCTGGCCGAAAAGAACGCCAAGTCGACACTTTGAAGTGCAGTCCGCATGGTGCAGGGGAATGCTGCACGTTTGAAGGCGAAGAGCGAGCGTTCGTGGATGTTACTCCCCGTAGCGGGCTTCCAGGTGAGCGATGAAATGGGCGGGGTTGAGCGCCTCTCCGGTGGCCTCGCGCAGGATTTCAGGCGTCGTTCCCATTGAGCCGCGCTGCCAGATGTTGTCGCGTCGCCAGGCGTTGACCGAGGTGAAATCGCCCGCTGTGATTTCGTCGTTCACAGCCGGGTTGGTGGCCGAAATCGCCGCCCATTGCTGCGCAGCCATCAAGGCGCCAAGCGTGTAGGAGGGGAAATAGCCGACAGCTCCGGCTGGCCAGTGCACATCCTGCATCGGGCCGTTCTTTGGATCGTCGAGGGTGGAGATGCCAAGCGACGCGGTCATCTTTGCATCCCATGCTTCCGGAAGGTCCTGCACCTCCAGCGCACCCGAGAGCAGGTCCTGTTCGAGCTCGTAGCGAAGGATCACATGCAGCGGATAGGTCACTTCGTCAGCATCGACACGGATCTTGCCGCGCTTGATCTCATGAACATGCGGCAGCAGGTCCTCGATGCTCCAGACTTCCTCCAGATGATCTGCGACATGGGGCAGGGCGAAGTGCCAGAAGGCAGGGTTCCGGCCGATCTGCTTTTCGACGAAAAGGCTCTGGCTTTCATGAATCGACATCCCTCGGGCTTTTCCCGAAGGCCAGTGTGCCCAGGCCTTCGGAAGGTTCTGCTCATAGAGCCCGTGGCCGGTTTCATGCAGGATCCCCATCAGGGCCGGAAGGAATTCGTCGGTCCGGTAGCGCGTCGTCATGCGCACATCGCTTGGAACTCCACCGCAGAACGGATGATCCGAAATCGACAGGCTGCCGTGATTGAGATCGAACCCGACTGCCTGCATCATCGCCAGTCCGAGCGCTTTCTGCCGTTCCACCGGATAGTTGCCGGAGAGCGGCTTGACCGGGCGCGCTGCGCGGCGACGCTCCTGGGCTTCCAGTGCCAGGGGCAGAAAATCGACCAGGAATGCCTTGAGTTCGGCAAACACCGGAGTGATGTCAGCCACCCGGTTGCCCGGATCGAATTGCTCCATCAGTGCGTCGTAAGGCTTCAGACCGAGTGCCTCGGCGCGAATTTGCGCTTCCTCGCGCATCAATTCGACCACACCTTCGAGCGCCGGGCGGAATGTCGTCCAGTCGCCCGTTTGCCGCGCCTTTCGCCACAATTGCTCCGAGTGCATGCCGGTTCGCATCTTGCGCTCGATGAATTCCGCTGGCAGGCAGGTCAGGTTGCGGTAGCTGCGCTCAAACTCGGCGACTGCAATGCGTTGTTCGGCGTCCAGATTTTCGTCCTTGGCTTCGGAGATCCAGTCGGCAAGCTTGGGGTCGGTCGCCTGACGATGGAGCATCCCGGAAAGGGCAGCCATCGCTTCGGCGCGCTCGCTGCCGCCACCTGGCGCCATGACGGTCGCTTCATCGACGCCGAGGATTGCCAGGGCATGCTCAAGCGCGCTCAGCGAATGGCAATGGGCGTCAAGATTTGCAAATGACATTGCGGGACTCCGATGCGCGGGAAGGGCGCCTCCGTTCGATAGGCCAACCATCGGACACCCGCAAGCCCAAACCGAAGGCGCATCCTGGCGGCCTTCCAAACCAATGCATATGCAAGGTGTGCGTGCAATTCCGGTGAATCGACAGCCTGGAGCAAGGCTGACCGGCGATTGTTGGAATCATTTAACAGGAGATTTGAATGAATATCGAAGGCGTCAGCCATTCGAATATTCGGACTGTCAGCAAGGCGGGGTCAATCAAGGATTCCGTCCCGCCTATTCATGCCCAGGCAATCCAGTCCTATCAGGACCTGGGCCCCATCGAGGCCAGCGAGGCCACGGGAACATATGATTTATATGGCGAAGTCGCTCCAACCGCTTTGGGATTTACAGCCGCTCCGCCGAATGGATATGAACTCTATATGCCGGCCAGACCCGGCTTCTTTTCGAACAACCTTTCAATTGCCGTGACAGACCCGTCGGCCGAGCCGTTTTCGACCGACAAGACCAGGTCGGAAATTGTTGAAGCGGCCCGGAAAGTGCTGGATGCACGATACGCCAAGATGGCGGATACAGGTGAGCCATTCCGCCCGAAATCGAACGAGGCCACCGATTGGTACACCTTGTTCGGAGAACTCGACCGGCGCGCGCTAAGCGCAGTAAGAACCGATGAGAGCGGATTTTTCTCGGATCTGGAACAGGATATCGCACAGGCGATCATGATACAGCAGCAGTCGCTTGCGATGGGTCATTATTACGGACCGACGCGCCTTGCAGGCGCCTATGCAGAAGCGGGGAAGATTGACCCGTCCGATCACATGGCAGTCGGCAAGGCTGGCGCCCTGTGGCTCGACCGGGTCAGCCATGAAGAAAAGACCACTTTGTCGGAATGGATGGAACAGCGCGCCGCTGCCCAGTACCTCTATGAAAACGGCGCCAGGGATGCGGGGGTGAAGCCCGAAGATCTTTCCTCCGGCTTCCGTTTCGTTGACATGCTGCTTCAAGCCTACAGGGAGCTCGAGCAGCTCGGTGAAGGCCATGAGTTGAACTATCTTCCTTCGTATCAGAAAGCCTGGCAGATGTTTGTCGATCAAATGCCGTCCGAACAGTCGTCGTCCATGACGCTGTTCTTCTGATGCATGAGGGTCGCGGAAGGGCTGGAAGCCAACGCGAACGAGATAAAGCCCCATGTCCCTAATCGTGCGAACAAAGATCGCATAAGATAGATTATGGAACTGACGGAGATGAGTACATCCGATTGTCTGATGTCCGATATGGCATTTGATTCAGTACTCTATGAGACGGAATAAAAGTGTCGCATGAGATGTTCGGGCTGTCCCTCGCAATCTTGCGGCCTTGAAGCTGAATCGGGAAACCGGAACCGGTCGGGTTGACCCGGGCGTGCGGAGCGCGGCAATTGATCCTGCCATAACCGGGAGGATGGGATCATGCTGGAAGGCATACGGGTCATTGAAATTGAAGGCCTCGGACCCGCGCCCTTTGCGTCCATGCTGCTTGCGGATCTCGGCGCCGATGTCATCGTGGTTCATCGGAAAAACGGCGGTCCGGCGCAAGGCATGCCGGACCGGTCGCTGATCGATCGCGGCAAACGGTCCATCGAGCTTGATCTGAAATCGGCTGACGATATCGCGGTGCTCAAGTCACTGGTGGCAAGATCGGACGCGCTCGTCGAGGGCTTCAGGCCGGGTGTCATGGAACGTCTGGGATTGGGACCGGAGGATCTTTCAGCGCACAATCCGGATCTTGTCTACGGCCGCATGACGGGCTGGGGCCAGACCGGGCCACGGGCCGGAACAGCTGGTCACGATCTCAACTACATTTCGCTTTCGGGCGCTCTCTGGTACTCCGCCAACCCGGGCGATCCGCCGTTTTCGCCACCAACGCTCGTTGGCGATATCGGTGGCGGAGCTCTTTATCTGACTGTCGGTATTCTTGCCGGCGTCCATGCGGCCAGGAGTGGTCGCGGCGGTTGTGTCGTCGACGCCTCGATCGTTGACGGCTCGGCCCACATGATGAATTTGCTCATGACGATGCGACAGTCCGGGCATCTGTCCACGCTGCGTGGCAGAAGCCTTCTGGACGGCCCGCACTGGAGCCGCTGCTATGCCTGTGCCGATGGCGGATTTGTCTCGGTGCAGTGCCTGGAGCCAAAATTTTACGCGGAGTTTCTGAACCGTCTGAGTTTGAAGGACGATCCTGATTTCGCCGATCAGTTTGACGCAGGCGCATGGCCGCGCCAGACGGCAATCCTGGCCGGCATCTTTGCCCGGAAACCGCGGGCGCATTGGGAGGCCGTGTTTGACGGCAGTGACGCCTGTGTCGCCCCTGCCCTCGATCCGGACCAGTCTGCGCGCGAACCGCACATGAAGGCACGAGGAATCTGGCGCGAAATTGGCGGCGTTATGCAGGCAGCGCCAGCGCCACGGTTTTCCACGCGGCCCGATCCGGAACCTGGCCCGGTGCCGGCCCGCGGCGAAAACACTGCGGAGATTCTGAGCTGGCTCGGGACGTAATCAACACCGCGAAGTTCTGGAAACCGTTCTGCCGGTCAGTCGGCAGCGCGAACGTCGATGATCTCGGCGTCGATCGCTTTTGCAAGTGCCTCGGGATCGACGCTGAACACGCTGTCCGGACGGCCGGCAGCAGCCCAGACGGTTCCGTGCTGCATGAGCGCGCGGTCCATATACACCTTGATCGGGTTCAAATGTCCGATCGGGGCAACCCCGCCAATGGCAAAACCTGTTTCGTCACGCACACGCCGCGCTTCGCACCGGTCCAGCTGCAGGCCGTAAGTTGCCGAAATATGCTCCATGTCGGCATCATGGGCACCGGACACCAGCACAAGATTGAGGGTCTTGTCGGCGGAGTTCTCAAAGACCAGCGACTTGACGATTTGCGCCGTCTCGCATCCTGCAGCCTCCGCCGCTTCCCGGGCGGTCCGGGTCGATTGCGGCATCTTGATGATGCGGATCGTGAGGCCGGCCTTTTGAGCTGCTTCCGCGACCCTGGCCATGCTGGATCCGCTTCGGATAAGGTCGGGGGTCATTTCTGTTGCAAGCGTGTTCATGTCATCACCTCGAATTCCAAGGTCAGCCCATCGTAACACGGCTCGACGCGGTCCGGGGTTTCCTTGCACACAGTTTCGTAGTCGAGCGGTACGTGCATATGGGTCAGATAGGCCCGTTTCGGGTTGAGCTTCTCGATCCACCATAGCGCCTGATCGATCGAAAGATGGCTTGGATGCGGCTTGTACTGAAGACAATCGATGATCAGGGCATCCAGTTCCCCGAGCCTGGCAATTGTTTCCCGGGGAAAGTCGCTGACATCGCAGCAATAGGCAAGCTTGCCGATGCGGAACCCGAGCGATCGGATGGAGCCATGGGCCTGATCGAGCGGCTCTATTTCTATCGTTCCGCCGGCGCCGTTGATCCGGATCGGCTCGCTGACCGACGTAATCACCCTCGGTTCCGTAATCGGAGGATAATTGCTTCCGGGCGGGGTCTCAAGGCAATAGCCAAAGCCGGCCCGGATCCGTGCCATTGTCGCCGCATCGGCATGAATCGGAATCCGTTTCCGCTGCGCAAGTGCAAAGCCGCGGAGGTCATCAATGCCATGGACATGGTCCGCATGGGAATGAGTGTATAGCACCGCGTCGATCGTGTGCACCTTGTTGGCAATCATCTGCTCGCGGAAATCGGGCCCGGTGTCGACAACAACCGTGGTTTCCCCGCCATCTGGTGCGATCTGCCTGATCAGGAACGCGGCGCGTGTCCGTCTGTTCTTGGGGTTCTCGGGGTCACAGGCTCCCCAGTCGCCATTGACCCTGGGGACCCCGGGCGAAGAGGCACAGCCAAGAATCGTGAATTGACGGCGATGAAGGCCGGTCACAGCGGCGGCATCTTCGAAAAGGCTTTGAGTGCATTCGCCGTGGTCAGATCGCGCAGCTCGGCTTCGCCGACACCGATCGTTTCGGCGAGAACACGCGCGGTGTTGACCACATAGGACGGTTCGTTGCGCTTGCCCCGGTAAGGCGTGGGCGCAAGATAGGGCGCATCGGTTTCAACGAGCAGCCGTTCATGCGGAACGGACCGGGCGATGGTGCGCAGCTCCTCCGATTTCTTGAATGTCAGAATGCCGGAAAAGGATATGTAACCACCCAGTCTCACCCCGGCAGCCGCGAGATCTGCGCCCGACGAGAAACAGTGCAGGATGAAGGGAAAGGCCCCCTTCCCGGTCTCGTCCTCCAGGATTTCGATCATGTCGTCATCGGCATCGCGGGAATGAATGACCAGTGGCAGACCGGTCTGGCGCGCAGCGGCGATGTGGCGGCGAAAGCCTGTCGCCTGGGCCTCTCTCGGCGCGTGATCGTAGAAGTAGTCGAGACCGGCTTCGCCGATCGCTACACATCGTGGATGGGCGGCCAGACTGACCAGATCATCGGTGGTGACATCAAGCTCTTCAGCCGCGTTGTGCGGATGGGTTCCGACCGAGCAGAACACTTCCGCGTGTTTTTCAGCAAGCGCGGAAATGGCATCGAACTTCTTCACCCGCGTCGAAATGGTCACCATGCGCACAACGCCCTCATCCCGGCATCGCGCAATCAGGTCGTCACGCTCGGTATCGAAATCCGGAAAATCGAGATGACAATGCGTGTCGATGACGGGGTGGTCTTGAACGTCCAGGCTCATGCGCCCTGCTCCGGCTCTGCCTCCACGAAGCGCGGGAAGATACCCGACGGCTGAGGAAGCTCTGCGCCCGGAACCAGCGCTGCATTGCTTACGCGGAACTGCCGGTTTTCAGCCGGCACGTTCAGCAGGTCCAGCAGTTTCGAGGCGCTGTCCGGCATGAAGGGCTGGATGCTCACCCCGATCACCCGGAGGACTTCAGCCGTCGTGTAGAGAACAGTGTTCATCCGTTCGGGATCGCTCTTCTTCAGCTTCCACGGTTCCTCGCCGGCGAAATAGCGGTTCGCATCGGCCACCACCTGCCATATTGCCGCCAGCGCCTTGTGGATCTGGCAGGCTTCCATTTCGGGCCGTATCGTGTCGAGAATGCCATAGGCGGCATCGAGGATGGCCTGATCCTCGGCACTGAAGGAACCGTATTGCGGCACCCTGCCCTCGCAGTTCTTGTTGATCATCGACAGCGAGCGCTGGGCCAGGTTCCCCAGATCATTGGCAAGATCGGAATTGATGCGGCCGACGATGGCGTCATGGCTGTAGCTGCCATCCTGTCCGAACGGCACTTCGCGCATGAAGAAATACCGGACCTGATCGAGCCCGTAATGCTCCACCATGGTGAAGGGGTCGACCACATTGCCGATCGATTTCGACATCTTCTCCCCCTTGTTGTAGAGGAAGCCGTGGGCGAACACCTTGGCAGGCAGTTCAAGCCCCGCCGACATCAGAAAGGCCGGCCAGTAGACCGCGTGAAACCGCACGATGTCCTTGCCGATCATGTGCACCGCCGGCCAGTAGCCCCAGCGATCTCCCTCCTCGTCGGGAAATCCGGCCGCGGTGATGTAGTTGGTCAGCGCGTCGACCCAGACATACATCACGTGCTTTTCATTGCCGGGCACCGGAATGCCCCAGTCGAAAGTGGTCCGCGAGATCGACAGGTCCTTCAGTCCCGACCTGACAAAACTTGCCACCTCGTTGCGCCGCTCGGCCGGGCCGACGAAGTCCGGGTTCTTCTCGAACAGTTCGAGCAGCCGATCGCCATAGGCGGAAAGCCGGAAGTAGTAGCTTTCCTCCTCGACCCACTCCACCGGCGAGCCCAGCGGTTCACGGCGGACCTTGTCGTCGCCGACAGTGGTTTCGCTTTCGTCGAAGAAGGCTTCCTGCCGGACCGAGTACCATCCGCCATATTTGCCGAGATAGATATCGCCATTGGCCTCCATCCGCCTCCAGAGTTCCTGAACGGATATCCGGTGCCGCTCCTCCGTTGTGCGGATGAAGTCGTCGTTCGAGCAGTTGAGCAGCGTCAGCAGGTCACGGAAAACCGACGAGTTGCGGTCTGCAAGCTCGATGGGGGGAATTCCTTCCTTCTCCGCGGTCTGCTGCATTTTCTGGCCGTGTTCATCGGTGCCTGACAGGAAGAAAACATCCTTGCCGTCGAGCCGCTGAAAACGAGCCAGAACATCCGTAGCGATCGCCGTATAGGCGTGACCGATATGGGGAACGCCATTCGGATAGAAAATCGGTGTGGTGATGTAGTAACGCTCAGTGCTCATATTGGACTTCGGATGCCTTCTTTGCAGCGGGCGCGCGACTGCCGCCCTCGGACGCCGACTACATAGGCGATTATCTCAATTGACGCCATGCCCGGAATGGCTCCCGGTGTTCAAAATTCAATGCCATCTGGGCGCCCGCTACGTCTTTGCGGCTAGCGGAAAATCAGGCTGAAAACATGCAGAACGGTCTGCTTGCGATCCAGATTGAAGGCCGCCGCGGTGGCGAAATGCTCGGCCAGTTCGACCGAAAGACGCGCGAGCCGGTTGGCCTCGGCAAGATCGTTTGCGTCGCCCGCCTCCCTCGCCATCGCCCGCACCCTGTCTATGACAAGTTCGGTGAAGAACTGGTACGCCACGTCGCGGTCGCGGGCCGAGAGGCTCTCCGCGAGCTTGTGAATCGGCTCCCGATCGGAAATGCTGCCGCGTTCAATGATGTCGACGAATGCTTCGGCAATATCCGCGCCGCCATAATTCCGCAATAGCAGGGCTCGCGCGACGCTGCCTTCGCTCAGTCCGATGATGGCGTCGGAACCACCCGGCGGTGCGCCGAGATGATCGAGCGCCCGGTTGAGATCCCGAGTGTTCAGAGGCTCCAGGCGCAGCGACAGGCAGCGCGAGCGGATGGTGGGCAGCAACCGGCCAGGAGTGTGGGACAATACCAAAAACAGCGATCGTTTCGGCGGTTCCTCGAGAATCTTGAGGATCGCGTTTGCCGCGTTGCGGTTGAGATCATCGGCGGGGTCGATGATGGCGATCCGCCAGTTTCCAGTTCCCGATGTCTGGCCGAAGAACTTTCCGGCCCTTCGCACTTCGTCGACGGTGATCACCGACTTCATCTTGCCGGTCTTTTCATCCACCGGCCGCGCCAGATGCAGGAGATGATGCGACGCACCGCTGGCGATTTGCCGGGTCAATGGGTCGCCGGGGTCCGGATCGACGATCTTCGCCGGCGCGTTTGCGGGATCGGGATTGGCAAGAACGTGACGGGCAAACCGGTAGGCAAGCGTTGCCTTGCCGATGCCTTGCGGTCCCTCGATCAGGATCGCGTGGTGCATCCGGGCTGAGCGATAGGCTTCGGCAAGAAAGGACTGTGCCTCGTCATGGCCGAAAAGCACGGTATTCTCACCCGGAGGAATGGCGCCCTCAAGCACCCCGGGCTGCTCAGCGTTCATGCCTTTCCGTCCTGCGCCGCGGCTTGCGGTACACTCTCGTCGAGGATGTCCTCCACGGCGTTCAGGATCGCCAGCGCGACGACATCCTCGGCTTGCCCGGCATTGATCAGCTTGCAGCGGTCGGGTTCGCTGCGGGTCAGGTCCACAAAGGCCTCGCGGCGTTTTTCATGCGTGGCCAGTTCTTCCTTTTCGAAACGGTCCGGCGCAGCATTCTTGCCCTCGCGCAGTTTGGCCCGTTTCAGTCCCGTTTCGGCCGGCAGATCCAGAACAAGCGTGAGATCCGGGGTCATGCCATTGACCGCGATCCGTTCGAGATGATTGACGAATTGCGGTTCGAGATTGCCGGTCACGCCCTGATATACGCGGCTGGAATCCATGAACCGGTCGCACAGAACGATTGCACCCTCTTCGATGGCGGGCCGAATGACCTCTTCGATATGATCGCTCCGCGCAGCCGCGAACAGCAGCGCTTCCATGCGCACACCGAATTCTTCCGCGGCTCCCGACAAGAGCACATTCCGCACGGCTTCCGCGCCCTGTGATCCACCAGGCTCGCGTGTCACCAGCACATCCAGTCCGCGCCGCCGCAAAACCTTGGCCAGCCGGTGGATCTGGGTCGATTTGCCGACCCCTTCTCCGCCCTCGAATGTAATGAAGCGGCCCTTGCTGCTGTTCACGTGCTGAAATCCCGGTCGCCACGGGCGCCGCAGACGCTCCCGACCTGTGTGTTGAAAACCGGCCGGACGACCCGGCATGGTTCTGCATAAAGGAATTGCGCGCGAAATTGAACGCCCGGCATGCGCCTTACCGCCAGAATTGTGCGAGTTCGATCAGGGCATGGAGCGCCTGCGTGTGCAGAGGGCCTTTCGAGACCGCGCTTTCGGCATAAAGCGGTGTCTCCTGCGACAGCAAATCGCCGATATAGACCTTCAGAACCGCGACTTCGCTGCCGGCCTCAACCGGAGCGCGAAGCGGCCACCGGTAGCTGATTCGCGCTGTCATTCGATCGGGATTGGTGATCGGAACAAAGATGTCGATAGGCCCCTCGGCCTTGACCACTGCGCCGCTTTCGCCGCCATAGACGCTGAGTTCGCCGATAATCTCGTCTTCGGCGAAGAGAGTTCTGCGTTCAAAGGCGCGTACGCCCCATTCGAGCATCTTCCGTGCTTCCTCGGCACGTTCACGCTCGCTCGACAGACCGCTCATCGCCATGAACAGACGTCGGCCATCCCGGTTGATCGACGCCACGATTCCGTAACCGGACTCTTCGGTGAATCCGGTCTTCATCCCGTCGACCCCTATATCAAGTCGGAGCAGCGGATTTCGGTTGCGTTGGCGGATACCGTTCCACGTAAACTCAGGCTGCGAATAGTAGCGGTAGAACTCGGGATAAGTGGCGTGAATGTGCCGGGCCAATGTGACCAGATCCTTCATAGAGACCTTCGAATCCGGGTGTGGCAGGCCGCTCGCATTGCCGAAGACGGATCGGGTCAGACCGATCTCGCGGGCCCGCTCGGTCATCAGCCTGGCAAAATTTTCCTCCGACCCTGCCATGCCTTCGGCGATGATGATGCAGCCGTCATTGGCCGACTGCACAATCACCCCCTGGATGAGGTCCTCAAGCCTGATCGAGGAATTAAGCTCGGCAAACATCGTCGATGTCCGCGATGCCGCTCCACCGGTGCGCCACGCGTTCTCCGACACCTGAAACGTGTCTTCCAGCGTCAGCCGTCCGGTGCGGATCGCATGGAACACAACCTCCATGGTCATCAGCTTTGCCAGAGAAGCAGGCGGGACAAGTTCGTCTTCATTCTTCGAAAACAGGATCGTCCCGGTGTCCGCATCGATCATGTAGGCTTGGGCGGCGCGTGTCTCGAACAGCTGCGCGCGCGAGAAGGCGGTGCCTGCCATGAACAGCAGGAGCGAGAGCAACAGCAATGGCATTGCACGCGCCAAGCGGCTGTTAAAACCAGTCGAACCAAAATTCAAGCGCCCAAGCAGCGGCCACGACATGAAACTATCCATCCGAACGGTTGGGGAAGAAAAAGCGTTGTTGGAAACTAACAAGCCTGTCCGTGCGGATCAATGCTTCGAGACTGTGGAGAATTCACCTGCACAACAGCGAGCCGGCCCGGTTGAAGGATAGTCCTTGCAAAAGCTCCCCTGCCCGCGCGGGACCTTGAACGATGCTTCCTCAGTCGGAGCTTCCCGCCGGAAATTCCGTCTGTTTGAGAACGGCATCGAAACGTCCGCTGACGGTCGTTGGTCGTGCGCCCCAATAGGCAAGTCCGACATCGCGCTGGCCCCCGAAGCCGGACGCGGACGCAACAGGAAGTCCGAAAGATGGACGATCCGGAAGGACCGGGCCGATGACCGGCAGCACATAGCCGTTCTGGATGGTTGCACCGGTACTTCGCGCAGCCCCCTGAAACGCACCGGCCGCCCCGACGGCCACCGGCGGGACCATCCCCGACGATACCGCAGCGCCGCCGGAAGCCTGGCCCGGCGCTGCCCCGTTCATTGCCAGCATGACGCCGCTGGCAATGACGCCGCCTGCCGGCGCGTCCGAGCCGCCAGGCCGATAGCTTGCCATGAGATAGGGTGTGTCGTCGCCCTCGACCGGTGCACGCCCGACATACTGGACCCGCACTGCGGCCACACCCTCGTGCTTCATGTCGAGGAGGTCGGCCGCGCGATTTGAAAGATCGATAATCCGGCCATGGGCAAAGGGACCGCGGTCATTGACGCGGACAATCACCGAATTGCCGTTCTTCTTGTTGGTTACGCGCGCATAGCTCGGCAGCGGAAATGTCGGGTGCGCAGCCGAGAGATGATACTGGTCGTAGATCTCGCCATTCGCGGTCAGACGACCGTGAAAATTCGGGCCGTACCAGGACGCGAGGCCCGCGCGGTCATATCCCGGCTCCTCCTTGGGAGTGTACCATTTCCCCCTGACGCGATAGGGCTTGCCGACCATCGATCGTCCGCCACCCTTTTCGGGACGCTTGGCCGAAGTCATGCGCGGGCTGGCCTCGACGCCATATTCGGCCACAGAGAACTTGGTTTTCGTATTGATGTGCGAGGTGTCAGATCCGCCAGATCCGGTCGTGGAGGTGCAACCGGCGAGCGTCAGAATCAAAACCGGCGCAAGCAGAATTGAGGCTGAGTTGAGCCGGTTTCCGATTGTTCGATCGTTTATTGTCAACGCCACACCGCGACCCGATGGTTTTGCGGCCAATAATGTGGCTTGGCAGCATGTCCCCTGCAAAGCCGTCCCCTTAGATACTTGCGTTCGATTTGTTTATCGAAGCCTTAATTCGCTGCGCAAGATGGCGAAATTGCGTTTATCATCGGGCAGCGTCAGGGGAAAGACGGCATCATGGTGAAAAAACGGTAAAGACGGACCGGTCGTCGCGCATCGAAAGACTGCAAGACGACCGGCGCAGATCATCCCTCGATGCGGGCCTTTCCGCTGCGGCCGTCCTGACGCACCCAGTTGAGTGTGCGCTCTCCTGTTTTGCGGATCTTGAAACAGCTCGGTTTTCCGTCATACCATGTCGGCCACTGCTGGCAGAGCCGGTCTCCCCTCACCCACCAGCGCCCGGTTTCCTTGGGCGCCATGAACTTGCCCAGCCCGAGTGCTGAGCCGTCACCGGTAACATCGCCCGAGGGCTTGTAATTGAGTGGAAACTCCCCTCCGAAAGGCGTAGCCAGGTAAACCCGCTTGCCTACGACAAAATTCTTGAGTTCGCTGCCGCTGAGCTGTTCCGCTGCTGCCGTCACGGGCGCAGCCGACACGCAGATCGCAGCAACAAATCCGACGAATGCTTGTTTGCACAGCATGATGGTCTCCGTTTTTCGTTACCTGGCATGTAATACGAACGGATCGCGGGTTTGGTTTCATTGCCCGTCGCTTTTCCTGCCCAGGGATGAACAAACCGCCTTCAGGCACAGACGGGCCGAGATCGTGATTCTGAATGATGTTGGCAGCGTTTCCGATCACCTTATCAGGCAATGGACCGGGCAAAAGAATCGTGATCCCGAGACAATCGATGAAACCGGCGGATTTGTCCGATCGACCACGCGCATCAACCCATCACCCATGCAAGGGTCTTGCGGATTGAAACAAGTTGACGGCGTGCGGAATCGGGCGCTACAAGCGCGCTCTGACCGCAAAGCGGCCGGAAACGCTGCGCGTGGGGTGCATCTCCCCCGGCCATCTGGTTCCGGCGCGACACATCCGGAGGGGTGGCCGAGCGGTTTAAGGCACCGGTCTTGAAAACCGGCGTGCGGGAGACCGTACCGTGGGTTCGAATCCCACCCCCTCCGCCATGTTTCCGGATACATCAGGCTTTAAAAAGCCGATACCGAATCTGCGTGAAAGCCAGATCCAGGCCTCCGTTCGGCAAACTGGTTGATGACCCAATCCTGCGCGCCACACCCTGCCCAAAGTTGCTTTTGCGCACTGTTCGAGCGCATTGGCCACGCGTGGTCTTGATTCCAACGCAGTGCGGCCTCGCTTTCCATATCCGGGGCCTGCTCCCGCGAACCAGGCAGTTTTGATTTTTTGCGGGAACAACCTTGCGGAAATCTCGTTTGGTTTGACACCCAAAGGAGGAAGATTTGAGACGCAAAACGGAACAGCAAACCGAATGGTGGAAGGGAGCCGTCATCTACCAGATCTATCCGCGCAGTTTCCTGGATACGAGCGGAAACGGCACCGGAGACCTGCGCGGAATCGAGCAGAAGCTCGATTATGTGGCAGACCTCGGCGTCGATGCCATCTGGATCTCGCCTTTCGTCGCTTCTCCGATGCTGGATTTTGGCTATGACGTTTCGGATTACTTGGCGGTCGATCCGCTTTTTGGCACTCTCGATGATTTCAGCCAGCTTCTTGAAGCCGCGCATGAGCGCGGGATCAAGGTGCTGATGGATCAGGTGTTGTCACATACATCCGATCGGCATCCTTGGTTTATCGAGAGCCGCGAAGGGCGCGACAACGAAAAAGCAGATTGGTATGTTTGGGCCGATGCAACGGAAACAGGCGGTCCGCCCAACAACTGGCTCTCCGTTTTCGGCGGATCGTCTTGGCAATGGGAGCCGCGACGGGGCCAGTACTACCTTCACAACTTCCTGCGCCAACAGCCGGACCTCAATTACCACTGCCCGGAAGTACAGGATGCTGTACTCGATGTTTGCCGCTTCTGGCTTGATCTCGGCGTCGACGGGTTTCGTCTCGACGTGTGTGCCTTCTACTTCCATGACGCAAAATTGCGGGACAATCCGCCGAATCCGGTGAAGCAGCAAGGCGCGCATTTCATGTTCAACCCGTATTCGCTTCAGGCGCACAAATACGATATCGGCCGCCCGGAAAACCTTGCATTTCTGGAGAGGTTGCGCGCACTCACCGACGAATACGAAGATCGCGTCCTGCTGGGTGAACTGAATCAAGAGGAGGGCGAGCAACTCCACAAGAGCTACACGGCAAAGGACCGCCTGCATATCGCCTACGGATATTGGCTGCTTGGCGCCGAGACACCGTCTGCCGCAGCCTTCCGCGACACGGCGCGTGCACTGGGTCACGATGACATGGACGGTTGGCCATGCTGGGCAATCGACAATCACGACTTCACGCGCAGCCAGTCGCGCTTTGGCCTGCAGGACTATCCTGAATCCGGTCCGGTGCTCACCGCGGCGATCACGCTGCTGCGCGGCGCTGCATGTATCTACCAGGGGGCAGAGCTCTCGCTGCCGGAGGCCGAAGTGCCTTACGATCAAATTGCCGACCCCTACGGGCGCGAATTCTACCCCGCCTATCGCGGGCGTGACGGAGCGCGCACGCCAATGCCATGGGCCAAGGATGATCCAAATGCCGGCTTTTCGAAAGCGCGGCCGTGGTTGCCGATGACCCAGCCCCATCGCGATCTGGCGGTCGAAAAGCAGGACCGCGAACCCGGCTCTCCGTTGAACCGAACGCGCACCTTTATCAACTGGCGTCGTGAGCAGCCGCAACTGCTCCGGGGGTCGATGGACTTACTGGATCTGCCCGAGCCGCTTCTTGGCATCAAACGCACACTTGATGGGCGATCAATCATAGCGATTCTTAACCTATCGGACGATGAAGTAATCCATGAGTGCGACGAAACAGTCTGCGGACAGGCTCTGTCAGGACACGGCTTCTTCGCCCCTTATCGCGACGGGAGGTTGGAGATCCCGGCTTTCGGAGCTTGGTTCGGGGTGGTGGAATGATCGAGCGAAGTGACACGTTGCTGGCAGAGGCCCTGCTGGCAGAGCCAGAGCCGCAAATCAGCAAGCACGATTGGTGGCGGGGCGCAATTTTCTACCAGATTTATCTGCGCAGCTTTCGCGACAGTGATGGGGATGGGGTCGGCGACTTGCGCGGCGTCATCGAAAAGCTCGACTATCTGCAGGAGCTGGGCATCGACGGGATCTGGCTCTCGCCATTCTACCTCTCTCCGCAACAGGATTTCGGCTATGACGTGAGCGATATGCGGGCGATCGATCCGCTGTTCGGCACACTGGAAGACCTTCTGGAACTCATAGAAGGTTCACATCACCGAGGCTTGCGCGTTCTTGCCGATTTCATCCCCTGTCACACCTCCGAGGAGCACAGGTGGTTTCAAGAAAGCCGGTCCTCACGCGACGGTGACAAAGCGGACTGGTATGTCTGGGCGGACGCGGCGCCCGACGGGACCGCGCCGAACAATTGGCTGTCCTCATTCGGCGGAACGGCATGGACTTGGGAACCGCGGCGAAGCCAGTACTATTATCATCCGTTTCTGGCTTGCCAGCCAGCGCTAAACCTTCGTAACGAGGATACTCTGCAGGCCGTGATCGACGCCATGGCCTATTGGCGCGACATCGGAATTGACGGTTTCCGGCTGGATGCGGTTCAGTGCTTGTGCTGGGACAAAGCACTGCGTTCAAATCCCGCCCGCCTCGGTAATCATGACGATATTGCGCTTGGCGGCGGGCCGAACAATCCATTCGCCAGCCAGGATCATCTTTTTGATCGCGATGTGCCGGACAGCATGGTTGTCATCGAGCGACTGCGCAAGGAACTGACCAAGGATCACCCCGAATTTGCGCTGATCGGCGAGCTAACGGACATCGACACCTCCAGGCTTGCGGTAAAATACACCGGCGGCAACAACCGCCTCCACGCGGTCTACGATTTCGACCTGATCCACAAAGGACAATCAATACAGCGATGGATTGAGACACTGCGCGTGCGCACTTCGTTCATAAAATCCGGCTGGATGATGAACGTCATGACAAATCACGATTCAGAGCGTGCAGTGTCAAACCTCACCTCGTTCGCGCAAGGGGCGAAAGAACGATCCGAGGCAGCCAAACTTCTGCTTTTCCTTCAAGCCACGTTGAAGGGCGGTGGCTTCGTCTTTCAGGGCGAAGAGCTGGGGCTTCCCCAACCGCACCTGGACAAGGACGATCTACAGGATCCTTGGGGCATTAACCTGTATCCGGATTTCGCTGGTCGTGACGGAGTCCGTACGCCATTTCCGTGGAGTAGCAAAAGCAAGAATGGCGGATTCACCGAAGCGGAAAAACCGTGGCTTCCGGTGCCCAGGGACCACCTCGATCTGGCGGCAGACCGACAGGTGGAAGATCCGTCGAGCGTCCTTAGCTTTTTCAAGGATCTGCAGGCATGGCGCCGTCGAAACCCGTTCCTGCGTCATGGTACGGAAGTCATCCACTCGGCTGACACAGTCCCCGTGATCGCCTTTGACCGAAGGGCGCTCGACGGAAGCAAAAGCCTGACTTTCGTTGCAAACTTTAGCCGGGAGGTCCGGTTTTTCCCTTGCAGGGGCTCATTGGTCTCGTTCCCGCATTCCAGTGCGACCATGGACTGCAAGGGGGTTCACTTGCCGCCCCTGGCCTTCGCCGCGCTAACGGTTTCTCGCGCCTCGGACGACACACAATGTGCTGCAAATACTTCGTAGCCCGATATCCTGCCACTCGCAGCTGTGGCAGAGTGCGAGGTCATGGCAACGAGTTTGAAGACGATACCCGCTACAGGAGGCCGCTCCAACGAGAACACCCGCCTCGTCACGGCGGGCTCAGCCGCGCTCGCCTTCGCGCAAGCGCGGATGGGATATGGCCTGTTCTTACGACAATTTCAGGAGACTTTTCTTATTTCAGCCACGAAGGCCGGGATCATCTCCGGCCGTGGCCTTATGGCTTTCCTGATTGGCGGCCTCCTTATCCAGCGCCGCGGTCAGGACCTCTGCCACGAATAGGCTACTCATTCGGAAACTCGAATATGAAACACGCCCCGCTGCTGTTATCGCCACGCTTCAGGCTGCCCCCCATCTCTTTTGAAATCAGACGTACGATACGCATGCCAACACCGGCGTCGCCTTGGGGGTCGAACTCGGTGGGCAGCCCCTCCCCGTCATCTTCAACGATGAGCTGTCGATAATCGCCAAGATCTTTGTAGGACAAGCGGACGGTAAGCGAATGGTCTGAGCCTTGGTTGTGCTTGAACGCATTCATGATCAATTCGCTGATGATCAGGGCGAGTTTGAGCGCAGCCGGACCCTCGACCTCTTCATCTGCGAAGTCCGTCTCCACCTTGAAGGCACCATCAGAAAACGTGTCCGCGAGCTGGGTACAGACAGTCTCCATATAGTCCTTCACGTTGACACGGCCGTGGCTGCCGCCGGATGCAAGTTTGCCATGCAAGCGAGCGATCGATTCCAGTTGGCCTTCCGCATTCCTGAGTGCGGAACGTGCATTGGCGTCGGTCGCGTCCCTGCGCTGCATCCGCAGCAGAGTCTGGGCAATGGCAAGGTTGTTCTTGATTCTGTGATTGGCCTCATCGACCAGGGTCAGTGTCTCGTCGGCCACGCGCATGGAAACGCAGCTGATGCCAAATGTCTGCCCCTGTCCATCAGTGACAGGACGAACGAAGAGATCGTGCGTCTCCTCCTGATCGTTTCGTACGATCTTAACGATTTCGCGAACCTCTTGCCCGGTTTCGAGAGCCTTTCTTTTCAAATCAACGATTGTCGCCGCGGAGCGTGCATCCAGAAGCTCATGGTCCGTCTTTCCCACGACCTCCTTTTCCTTGAACCCATGGTCGGGTTGACCACCCACAAATACCTCAACTCTTCATCCTGCGCCCAGATAACCACAGGAGAACCTTGTAGATTCGAGACGATGTCGACGCTGCCTTCCATTTCCCAAACCCCTTCATCGAGATGGAGACGAATGAATCCACTGCAATTTATGTTGTGTTCAGTGAACATGCAATTCGATCAAACAAGGCCATTGCACGAGAAGGTTGAACCGCCGCCTGTGAATGAGGCTATGGGCTCACGGCATTGAATCCGCATCGGCAGGAAAGACCGCAGCACATCGAAAACCGGTGCCGGGGTCTCGTGCCCACCTGTACCCGGCGTTTCCCTTGAATCGCATCCGGCGGTTCCTAACAACCCGGGCGGAAAAAGGACTTTTTCTGGAACACATGCGGCATGAACCTGTTGGACACACGGAAGCAATTGCTTCCGACCAACCCATAAGAGGAGACAAGGAACAACAGAGGAGACACCAAATGAAACATCTGTTTACAACGACTGCAATCGTCGCGGCTATGGGATGCTTCAGCTTTGCAGCCCAGGCTGAACAAACCGGCGTATCGAAGCAATCAAGCTATTGCGACCGGCCATGGGCCCAGATCGACAGCAACAGCGACGGCTTCGTTTCCGAAATGGAAGCAGGTGCTGCCGCCGACAACCAGTTCGCACAGATCGACAGTGATGGCGACGGCAAGATCATCAAGCCCGAATGGGCCGAATGCCTGACACGTGGTGGACAGCAGGGTGCTGAATCTGACCGCAGTGAACAGAACTTTGCGGATGCCGACGCCAATCAGGACCAGCAGATCACTCGCGACGAGTTCCGGCGCGGATCGCAGGAAGCCTATGAGAGCGCACAGTCAGATGCTGCCGGCGACAACTCCTACGTTATTCTGCGTCGCTACGTCTTCCTAACACCCGAGGAAAGCGGGGACGGTTCGACCGTCGAAAACATGTCATCCGACGAAGCCGCCGGACGGTCAGCGTTGACCTTCGGGGCTCTTGACCAGAATGGCGATGACATCATTGAAGCCCAGGAATGGGCTGAACGCAGCCCGGCAATTGACCGCAATCAGGATTGGGCAAATGCCGAGTTCGACCGTATTGACGGTGATGCCAACGGGTCGATCACTCAGTCAGAATACCGCACTGCGCGTCAGCAGATGCTGGATGACAACCTGACGACCGGGTCGGTAAACAATGACACAACGGCAGGCGAGTCCTCGGCCAAGACCGAGGAAGGTTCCGCTTCGGCGGCGTCCGCTGCATCCGGCGCGGGAATCCCTGTCTATATCTACCGGTTCTCAACCATGTAAGTGCCGGTGGATTAGCGTCCATAGGTAGATAAGCATTGGGCCCGACCGATCCGGTCGGGCCCAGTGGTCTTGGAACCTGCTGAAAAAGGATCAGGCGCCTGATCTTGTCTGATAAAGACTTTTCATCGAACCATAGATCCCCAAAGCCTGCACAAGGCACAGCGACGCGCCACTGGATGGCGCAGGCTCCCTAGGGCCACGCAGTTCCGGATGTACGTCAACGACGCAAGCCACCTGCCAGCGAAGCGGACAGGGGGATGTGCGGCGTGATCGTTGGCTCAAATTCGTGACAGAGATCCTCTCGCGTCGGATAAACCACCCTCTCAGGTGCCCCTCGGCATCGACCCTCCCCGGTTCCGCCCATGGAGCAGACCCGGGCGAAGCGGTCGGCAGATCATCCATTGGTGATCATGCCTCCATTCACATGGATTGTCTGTCCCGTCACGAAACTGCTGTCCTGGCACGCAAGGAAGACATAGGCCGGGCCCAGTTCCCTTGGCTGGCCAAGACGTCCCATGGGTGAGGACATCTCTTTCAGCATGACTTCATCAAAGTCCTTGAAGACTTTTTGGATTTCCGTGGCCACCGGACCCGGCGCCACCTGGTTGACGCGGATTCCTCGATCCAGCAGTTCCAGCGCCAAGGCCCGCGTGTAGGCCACGATCGCGCCCTTGGTAGCGGTGTAGGGTACAAGCGCGGCATTCCCGACGTAAGCATTTACCGAGGTCGTGTTGATGATGCTGGCCCCTTCGGACATGTGCTCCAGCGCGGCGCGGGTGGTGTAGAAGATGCCGTTCATGTTGACGTCGAAGTGCTTTTGCCAATCGGCATCTGTAATATCGGCCTGGCGTTTGAAGGGCATCTGCATTCCCGCGTTGTTGACCAGAACGTCGATCCCGCCCCAGGCGTCGATCACGGCCGCAACCGTGGCGGCACAGCTGTCCGCATTGCCGGTGTCGCCCTGCAGGACCAGCGCCTCGGCGCCTTCCGCCTCGATGCCGGCCCGGGTTTCTTCTGCGCTCTCACTGTCGGAGTGGTACAGGATGGCCACGCGCGCACCCTCGCGGGCCATGTGAAACGCAACGGCGCGGCCGATGCCGCTGTCGCCGCCGGTGATCAGAACGCGCCTGTCCTTCAGCTTGTCAGCAGCCTTGTAGGCGTCGGTGATATATTCCACGGGGGGCAACAGGTCATCGAGGTGATCTGACATGACGGTCTCCATTGGGTGGGGCCGCTGGGGCCATTGAAAACGCTCCGGCAACTCACTTTGCCGAACCTGCCGATCAACGGACGGGTCCGGTGGGAGTTCCTGCAATTTTCCTCCCGCTCGGAGAGTGCGGCGGCGAGATAGTCTCGGAAAAGCAATGTGACGCAACGACTTCGGTTGCGTGGAATCGCTCTTTTTGTCTGAAGTGCTATCCTCTTACGGGTTGCAAAACGGGTCCTCACACTCGCTTTGACTGACTGGAGAATAGAGATGCCATGGAAGTTGGAGATGAGGCATCCTAGTGTATGAATGGCCGGGTCTCGACCCCGAAAGCATTTGCTTTTCTTCAACACTCACCGCGGATTAATGGACCATGGGATTTTGGTACGGTTCCAATTCCGCGCTAAACGTCCTCAGGTTTTTCCGCCCAGTAGCCTGGCACGCCGCCGCAATAGCTGGGAACATTCACCGTGTCCTCGATCGCCGCGAACATCAGAGCCGGAGAATAGGCGAACCGTTCCGGCAACCCGTTTTCGGGGCGATGCATCCCGGTATAGAGCGCCTTCAGAAGGGTCTTGCGTGTATCGTCGTTCGCCGACCCTTCGACCAGTGATGTCATGTCCTGTGCCCGCAGAACGTTGACGGCACCCGAGACCAGCGGTCCTGGTACCGGGTCGAACCCGCTCAACTCGCGACACATGGCGGCGATGTCTGGCATAGGCGGCATCGCGGTCTGCGCTATGCCAAGGGATGGAACCAGGGCTGAGGCCGCCACACCGCTTAGGAAGGAGCGACGCGAAAAGGCGCTGTTATCAATCATTTTCGGCCTCCGTATCTTGCCGAGGGGATTCAGCCGGCGGCGTTTCCCATGCCGCGTAATAGCGAGCCAGTGCGCTGATCTCATCGGGCGAGAGCACTTCGGAAAATGCCCGCATCCGTCCCATGGGATCGGACTTGCGGGTGCCATCGGCATAGGCGCGCAACTGTTGTCCCAGGTAGGCCTCTGGTTGACCGTGGACTCGTGGTGCGGTCCTTGCACGGTCGTCCTCGGGGTCAAGGGCATGACAGCTTGCGCAGGGTGGCAGACCCCGCGACCAGTCGCCTTCGTTCACCAGATCCAGCGCCGTTTCATGCGCGCCCGAGGGAACACGAAATTCGAGATGAGGTGTCGGCGCATCGGCGTAAAGTCGGGCCATTGCACCGGCCCCTTGGCCGAGCGCGGTGGCTGTCAGTGACATTTGCCGATGCTCGCGCAAGCCGTCGCGAAAGGCGTTCAACTGCCGTTCGATGTAGCGGGCCGGTTGGCCGTTGAGGTTGGGATAGATACCACGCCCCGCTGTGCCCCCGGTCGTATTGACCGTATGACAGGTCGAACAGTTCAACAGGATATCCGTTGATTGCGCCCTTGCCATGGGGGATGAAGTCAGAACAGCCAGCGCAAGGAGCGCGGGGATTGAATGTCTCATGGCCGGGCCTCCGATGCGATATGTTCGCCCAAACGCACCGCCAGCGCTGCGATTGTCAGGGTGACATTGACGCTCGATACCGATGGAAAGGTGGAGGACGAACTGATCCAGAGATTGGGGTGATCGTGCGTTCGGCAGTTGCTGTCGACAACGCTGTCACGCGGGTCGGTTCCCATGATCGTCGCGCCGGTGATGTGATTGTTCGGCAGGTAGCCTTCGTTGTGCCAGACGCTGTCGCGCTCGGCCCCAAAGGCCTCAGCCATGTCCTCGACCCGCTTGCGGGTGTCGTCGGCGGCGCGATGGACGTAGTCGTCAATCTTGTAATGGATCTCGGGCCTCGGCAGGCCCAGCCGATCGGTTAGTCCTTCGGTCGAAGGCACGATCCGGTTTTCCGGGTCGGCCAGCTGTTCGTTGAAGCTGAATACAATCTGTCGCCGGGCGGCACGGTAGCGCACTGCCTCACGCAGCGCCGTGCCGGTGAGACCTTCCTCGATGGCCTCCATCGTCACCTCCTCGACGTGGGTCTTGTTGTCCGGCATCAGCTTTCGCGCCGCCATTTCGTTGCGCCAGGGCCCGTCGCGCAGATTGACGATCCCGGACAGGATGTTCGGCCCCCGGCCCGGCCAGAGGGGCTCCTTGCTGTCGAATTTTGACATCGTGCCGGGATGGTCCATCAGGTTCCGCCCGACCATGTCGGATGTATTTCCAACGCCGTCGGGGGCGTTTTCCTGCTGCGATATAAGAAGGATCTTGGGGCCCTCGATCCCGTTGGCGGCCAGCACGAAGCGGTCGGCCTCAATACGGAATTCTTCCCGGCTAGGGCTGAGGTAGCGCACCGCGACGATGCGGTTGTCGGCATCCACCTCAAGATGATGGGCCACGGCATTAATGATAAGCTGCGCGCCGGCTTCCTGCGCTTTCTCAACCGACATGTTGCCGGAATACTGCGCCCCTATAGGACAGATCGGCATGCAGTTGGCGTTGCCGCAACAGGGCGGGCGATCACCATAGACCCGCTGGTTGTTCCGGCACTGCGGTGCATGGATCACATCGTAGCCCATTTCGGCAAGGACCTCGCTGAACCGTTGGTCCAGATAGGAAAGCGGTGCTTCTGGCATCGGGTAAGGCTTGGACCGCGGCGCATCGAAAGGGGCATTCTCGGGGCCCGCGACCCCCAGTTCCACTTCGGCCTCGTAATACCAGGGTTCAATCTCCTCGTAACGCAGCGGCCAATCGCGCCCGACGCCATAAAGCGTCCTGATTTTCATATCATTCGGAAGGTACCGCCACGTCGCCGCGCCCCAGTGCCAGGTCGTGCCCCCGACGGCACGGATATATTGCTGATCATAGGGAAAGGGCCCCTTCTGGATCAGGTAATCGTCGGTCCGCGCCACCTGCGGTTGCGGCGCGTGGGGCACCAGTGGATAGGGCGACATGAGGCTTTGCGGGTCCGCCTGCCGAAACCGTTTTACCAGATCGGCCCGATCAAGCTCCGGTCCGTCACAAAGTATTGTCACCCTTAGTCCCGCCTCGGCGGCGCGTTTGGCAACCAAACCACCGGCAACGCCGGCGCCGATGACGACCAGTTGAGGGCGATGAGGGAGCGTTGTAGCCATGATCGAATACCTTTAGCGCTTTGCTTTCCAACGCTAAAAAAGAGGCATTGTTCCGACAGGCATGCCAAGCCGGACCGTTTATCGGTCCAATGCCGCATCAAGGCTTTCGAGACTGCGCTGATTGCTCAGAAACAGGGACACAGGTCTCAGTGGCGGAATGTGAAGGCACACCACCAGAAGGCAAAGCATCATTGGTGTCGACAGAAACGCGCCGGCAACACCCCAAAGCCAGCCCCAAAACAGCAGCGACACCAGAATCACTGTTGGCGACAGCAGGATCTGGCGACCCTGCAACAGCGGGTCGACCAGGTTGCCGACGATCTGTTCGATGGCAAAGATGCCGACACCGACCCATAGTGCTGTGCCCGGATCGAGCACCAGCAGTGCATACAGCACCGGCAGGATGCCTGAAATCAGTGAACCAAGGTTGGGGATGTAGGTAAGGATGAAGGTTAGGACCGCCCATACCAAAAGGAAATCCAGACCAAACAACGCCAGCCACCCGGCATAGAGCGCCGCCTGAATGAGCCCGATTGCAGTACGGACAAGCAGAAAGCCCCACAACCGGGCCGCGATGGCTCGTTTCATGCCCCGCCATTTTGCTTCAGTGTCGGGTGGCAGAAGGTCAGCCGTCTTGGCTGACCAGCGCGGCAACTCCACCAGTGCCAAAAGGACGATGAAAAAGACGATCAAGAGTGCCGAGAGAAAAGCCCCCGTCATCGTCGCTGCCTCAGTGGTTACGGACTTGGCAGATTCGATCAGCCAGTCGCCCAACGCGCTGCCCGCGCTGCCGGAGATTTCGCGCAACATCAGGGCAAGCTCGCCGGTCCGTTCTCCGCCGTCATCGCCTCGATGCTGGACTAGACGATCCAGCTCTTCGGAAATGCCAGGCAAGGCCTCCATGGCCTGTTGGCCTGCAAAATAAAGCGCACCGCCCAGAAGCACCAGGATCAGAATAAGACCGAGCATAACCAGAACATGCGCTGCCCAGCCGAGCCAGCCGGGAAGTCGCTCCTTCAGCCAGCGATCAAGCGGTGCAACAAGAAGAGTGATAAACACACCGGCCACGATGGGGATGACGACCACCGCCATGAAGCGCAGGACCAATAGTGAGATCAAGACAAGGACGGTTCCCAGGAACCAAAGAGCGATACGCTGTTGCCTGGCGTCCAGACCGCCGTGACTCGATGTCTCTGACATGGGTAGAGGCCTTCCCCCGATCAGCTGAAGCGTTGCGGGCAAAACGACGATTGCGGCACATGGTTCCAGTTTGCGGAGCCGCACCGGCACAGGCATGGCTGGAAAATGCGAGTTTCGGTGAACCGGATGACCGGTTCATGAGCCGACCACGGCTCACCTCTCGGCGGCCCATGTGCTGAACCGGTGTGTCATTCGAACGTCGGCGTTGCGCGCTGCGAAATCGCTCCGGCGATCGTCACCCACACCGTTCCAATGCGGTTTTGCGCTTGCTGCCGACCAGGTGGGGGCGAGAATGCCGCGTGCGAAGAGATGCGTCGGCATTTGCCGACCGGATCAAAATCCTTTGGCGGGACTGGCGGATCTGCCTGCGGATCCGCAGAACCAAGGGCTGAAGAGAGCAGAGGCAAGCTTCCGTCCTCAAGGTCGTGGTTCAGTGATGTATCTCATCCTTCTGTTTCGATGTTTCCACGCCGTCCGAGATACTGCGCCACCGCAAAACAGATTGCCGCCCAAGCTGCCCCGGCCAACCACCCGGCCAGGACATCAGTCGGCCAGTGTACGCCAAGATAGACACGGCTTATTCCGACCAAAACGGTGAGCATCACGGCAATCAAAATGATAAACGCCTTGAGCCGGCGGCTGGGCTGTACCCGCGCGATCAGCACTCCAAGCGACAGGTAGGCCACCGCCGCCATCATGGAATGGCCGGACGGAAAGCTCGCCGTGTGCACGTAGGACCCGTATGGCACCAGTTCCGGGCGCGGGCGATCGAAGACATCCTTGGCGATACTCGAGATCGCGATGCCCCCGCCGACCGCCGAGAGGAGAAAAAGCATCGAACTGGTGCGGTGCCGCATCAGAAAGTAAAGCGCCACCGATGCGGTTGCGAGCGTCAGCACAGCCACCCCGCCTAGCGCAGTCAGATCGCGGCCCATCTCCTCGACCCAGCCGGGGCCGATCGGGTCGGACAAGTCGCCCTCTGTCCGCAAAGCCAGCAGGATGTCCCGATCAATATCGCTGGTCGACCCCTCGATAACCTCGTCGATCAGTTCTGCCAATGCCCAGACGGCGCAGACCAGCCCGGCAAGGAACAGCAGCCAGCGCAATTCAAGTGACTGGCCAAGGGCTATTATGGTGTGGCGGGACGATCCGGGCATGTCGCTATCTCCATCACGCAGTGTCTTAACGAGGAAAAAACGCCAAATGCACTAGCTGGTTCCCGCAATCCGCGAGGCCCCGGCGGATGGGTCGGAATCCGGACCATTGTGGCCCACTTCCTGTACGCGCTCGCGCGGAAACCATGCGGGGTGGTTGTCGCGCACAAAAGCCGTCATCCGCTCCCGCAATCGGCATTGCACCATCCAGCCCGTGGAGGGGTCGTCCATCATCGCGAAGAAGCTGACCTGGAGGCCGTCAGCCGTATGCCCGGTCGACATGGTCAGCGCACTGTCGCTTTCCGAGATGTCGGCATCCTCCCGCACCAGCTTGTCGAACTGCGTGCGCAAAATCTCCATATCGGCGCGGTGATCCAGACGCAGGTCGATCACCTTCATCATTCGCGCCTCGGCAACCGACCAGTTCTCGAATGGTTTGGACACGAAATAAGTGACTGGCACCACGATGCGCCGGTGGTCCCAGGTCCGCAGGCGCAGGAACGTATAGAAAATTGCCTCGACATAGGCCCAGTTGCCTTCAAACAGGACAGAATCCCCGATGCGGACCGGCTTGGCGAAGGCGATCTGGAGCGAGGCCAGGATATTGCCGAGTACGGCTTGACCGGCGATGCCGAAGACCACGGTCAGAACGCCCGCGGAGGCAAGCAGGGTCAGGCCGACACTGTCGAAAAGATTGAGTTGCGCCAGGACGACCAGCAACGCCACCCCAACCATCAAGAGAATAATCAGGCGGCGGAGTGCATAGATCGAGGTGTAGAATTCACGTTCGTCCCGGCCGCGTTTGTCGTCGATTTCACCTACGAACCGAAGGGTGATCCGGTGCAATACGGCATCAAGGATGCGTAGCGCCGTGACGCCGACCCCCCACACCATCAGGACGATGAGCGCTGGCCGCAGGACCGCCTGGACCGGGCCGGAGAAGGACAAAACATACGTGACCAGCAGCTGCGCGGCGCCCGCCATGACAAGGATCGTCACAGGCATGCTGCTGCGGTCCAGCCCCCTTTGCAGCGCTTTCGGCCGTGCCCGCCCCGCCAGCCATAGCGTCAACTGATGTGTCGCGTAGCCCAGTGCGGCCAGAGCAACCAACAGAACCGGGATTGCTATCCACTCCCAAAGCCACAACCCCGCGAGCTTGTGCTTGAGGAATTGGGGAATCCTGCTTTCATAGGGGCGCGGTCCGAAGGCAGCGTGGAGCGCATCGACGTTGTCAACGGATTGGGGCGTGAAAAGCCAGATCGCAGACTGCTCCGTCGACCTGTATCGGGCGAGCCGGATATCATATGTTTTCGATCCTGTTTCGAGCGTTGCGATCAGAATGTTGCGGCGCGGCTGTCCCGCGCGCGGGTCGGCGTCGGAGGGGACCTCGATCATGGCGTCTGGGCGGGAGGAAAGGTCGGACCAGTCGATCCAGACCTGACGGGCGAGCACAGACGACAGTTCCCGGGCGATGTCTGGTCCGATCTTGGATTGCCGGTCGGTTTCGATTTCGGAGAGGTTCAGATAATGCGCGGCGCGCTCGAAGTCCTGCGCTTTCGTTGCCTCGACAAAACCTCGCAGGCTTGCTCGCGGTGTTGTGCGGTCGATCTCTTCAACGGATGCGTCATCAAGCCCGCGGTTGATCTTATCCACCTCGTACCACATGTCGGACCCATCCTGCGCCACCGCAGAAGAGGCCCAGAAGGCAAACCCCGCGACCACTGCGTGGGCCGCGCGCCGCAAAAGGGTCCGTGGGTGGATATGCATAGGGCCTCCTGTAGCCATCGGAACCGCGAATACCGGATCAACACGCAAAGGCAGTCCGGGTTCCCTATGTGCACTTCGTGGCCCCTCCCCTGTCCGGCCGCCGCGTTGTTCCCGCATCGGCCGACTGAACCAAGGAGGTCGCGCTTCTCAGCGGCCTCAACAGCGGACGCCGACGGAGCATTTGTGGCGCTCTTTAGTTCCTATGGGAAGGAGGGGTTCAGAGCGACATGGACGCGACGGATCCGCCATCGACCCGGTAGTTCGCTCCAACCACAAAGCTGGCTTTTTCCGAGCACAGAAAGGCAATGGCGGCGGCCACTTCTTCGGGTTTGCCCCGACGCTTGAGTTCCAGATACGGTCTCTCCTCGTCCAAAAATTCGTTGACCGCCTGGTCACGGCTCACGCCCTCGCCCTCGGCCTTCTTGTCCATCATGCCGTCGGTCATCGGGGTTTCGATAAAGGCCGGAGAGACACAGTTGACAAGAACGCCCTTGCCGGCGGCGACACGGCTAAGGCCCTTGGCAAAGTTCAACAATCCCGCCTTGGCGACATTGTATACCGCTTCGTCCCCATAGGGCTGTGCCGCGTTTTCCGAAGAAACGATCACAACTCGACCCCAGCCGCGCTTTTCCATCGTCGGCACAAATACCCTCAGGGTGCGCACGACCGACATGAAGTCGGTCTGCCACGCCTCGTTCCAGTCGCTGTCGGTGAGCTCAAGCGGGTGGCCCTTAGCCCCCGTGACGCCGGCTGCGCAGACCACAATGTCAGGCATGGTAAAGCGTTCTTCGACCGAAGCACCCAGTCCCCTGACCTGGTCGGGCTCCGTCAGATCGGCCTGCAACGCGCGCGCGCTGGGTCCAAGCGCCTCGGCAACCGCATCTCCCTTGAGATCCACAAGGATCACAGTGGCACCTTCACCGATCAAGGCCTTGGCCGTCGCCAGACCGATCCCGGAAGCCCCCCGGTGATAAGCGCGGTCTTTCCCTTCAGTTCATAATCCATTGCGGTCGTCCTTTCGCTGGTTTGGCTGCCTTGCATCATCAACGTCATTTGGCATCGGCCGTTCCCGTCCGGGGTAAAACGACTTCAGCCCCGGTTGAGCGCCATCGCGTCGAGCACCGCATTGACCGAAGCCGCATCATCCGGTGACACGAGCGCGGCCGGCAACCGGGCCTGCTGCAAGCCTTCCAAACCATGCAGGAACGGCACGATACCCTCGCCCGCATCCAGCGGCGAAAGCCGGATCGGCTCCGATGTGTCGCCAGTTTGGCGCGGTGTGAACGTGGGAACCTCGTCCCGCACGCTTGCGCCGCCCTCGGTTCCCACGAGGTCGATTTCCAACCTCATTCGCGAGGGCGTTTCATGGCCTCGAAACGATCCCGAAACCACAGCAAGGTCGGTCGCGGAAACGTTGCGGCGGCGAGGCGCGGCCTGAGGCTCGCTGCGCATCCGCGCCGGGCTCCAAGAAAAGCGACGGACATTGACTTGCTGGAATGGTTCACGCCGAGCGCGTTTAGCCGCTCAATCGAAAAAGGCAAAAAAATCGGAACAATCTTCCTGCGCGGCGGTTTTTCAAACAAATAATGCATCGGAGAAGTCACAATGCAGCAGTTTTCGCGTCGTGCCGTTCTAACCCAGCTTGGGGCCGCCGGACTGGCTTTCACCCTGCCACAAGCTGCAGCCGCGCAAAACGCCTATGCCGAACTTGACGATGTTCCTTGGTTCTTTTTGACCGATTTTGAAGCGCGTTTCCTTGCCGCCTTTTGCGACGTTCTTATCCCGGAAGATGAGTTTCCGAGCGCCAGCCAAGCAGGTGTGGTGGATTTCATCGATCTCCAGCTGGCGTCGGGCTATGGCAAGGGAGCCGGACTGTATATGCAGGGGCCGTTCCGGGAAGGCACCGCTGAGCAGGGCTACCAGGCCGATATGGTTCCCGCGCAATTGATCCGAAATTTCATCGCGGGTGCTTTGGACCAAGGTCAGGACCTTGCGATTTTCGGTGCCGAGCGGCGCGAAAGCGTTGTGCGGGAATTTTCCGAGAAATCGCAAATCGTGGGCGGCACCGATGCCAAGATGGTGTTCCAGGAGCTTTGGTCGCTGACCAAGGAAGGCTATTTCGGCGATCCGCTCTACGGAGGAAACCGCGACTACGCGGGCTGGCGGATGGTCGGCTTCCCCGGGGCCCACGCCTACTACACCGATTTCGTCGACCAGAACGTGCGTTACGACGCCCCACCGAAGGGTATCGGGCATGTGCCCGGAACCAATCGATCGGCTTCGATGGGTGCCAGCGCGATCAGCAGGAAGGACGGCTAAGATGGTTACGCAATTGCCGAAGACGGATGTCGTGATCGTGGGGGCGGGCTGGAGCGGTCTTGCCGCAGCTTACGAACTTGCCAATGCCGGTCAGCGCTGCGTGGTCCTGGAACGCGGCAAATGGCGGCACACTGTCACGAGTTTCGGTGCGCCCGAGGAACATGACGAACTGAAATATGCCCGCCGGAAAGAGCACATGATCGACACTCCGATCAAGACGCTCAGTTTCCGCAACAATAGCTCCGAAACCGCCTTGCCGATGCGGCGATTGGGTTCGTTCCTGCCCGGCAAGGGTCTTGGCGGTGCCGGGATCCACTGGAACGGCCAGCTTTGGCGCCCCCTGCCCAGCGATTTGAACATGGCGTCGCATTATTCCGATCGCTATGGGGAGGAGATACTGAACGGGTTGTCGGTTCAGGATTGGGGGGTTTCCTATGATGAGCTCGAACCGCACCTGGATTTTTTCGAGAAAGTCTGCGGTACGTCCGGGTTCGCCGGCAACCTGAACGGAGATACGGTTGAAGGGGGCAATATTTTCGAGGGGCCGCGCAGCGACAACTACCCGACCCAGCCGATGAACAGTTCTCCGCCGCAACAGATGTTCCGCAACACTGCGCGGCAGATGGGTTACCACCCGTTTCAGATGCCCTCGGCCAACGTGACCGAGGCTTACGAAAATCCCTACGGTGCACAGCTTCATTCCTGCACCTATTGCGGTTTTTGCGAACGGTTCGGATGCGGGTACATGGCCAAGGCTGATCCGATCATCTGCATTTACGATGTCCTGAAAAATCACGAAAATTTTGAACTGCGTACCGAAGCGCATGTGCTGCGCGTCGAGAAATCGGCGGACGGAAAGACGGCGACGGGTGTTACATATATCGATGCCGACGGGCGCGAGGTGTTCCAGCCGGCCGACACGATTTGCCTCAATGCCTATGCACTTTGGAATGTGCACCTGATGCTGGTCAGTGGACTGGCTACGCCCTACGATCCCCTGACGGGGACGGGAACGGTTGGGCGCAACTATTCCTACCAGACCATTGCCGCCGCATCGGTCTTCTTTGACAAGGAAGTCTGGTCCAACCCGTTCATGGGTGCAGGAGCGATGGGTGTAACCATCGACGATTTCAACGGAGACAACTTCGACCATACCGATCTGGGTTTCGTGGGCGGCGGCTATATCAGTGCCACGCAAACCAATGGCCGACCGATAAATTACAACCCGACACCGCCCGGCACACCCGCTTGGGGGCGTGAATGGAAACGGGCGGTGCGTGACAATTATCTGCACCACATCGGACTTACGGTACACGGCTCCTCCGTTTCTGTGCCCCAAAACTACCTCGACCTCGATCCAACCTACGTGGACGATTACGGCCAGCCGCTTTTACGGATGACGTTCGATTTCCCGGAAAACGACCGGCGAATGTCGAGTTACGTGCTCTCGAAGGCGGAGGAGATCGGCCGCAACATGGATCATGTCGTCGATGTCGGCACCGTCAACCGGGCCGCCGAGGGCGCACGCTATTCGGTGGTCCCCTACCAGACCACGCACAATGTCGGTGGAGCTGTTATGGGCACCGACCCTACCACGAGCGTCGTCAACCGTTACGGCCAGATGTGGGACCATCACAACGTCTTCGTGTTCGGCGCGTGCCTGTTTCCGCAGAACCTCGGCTACAACCCGACAGGTCCGCTGATGGGGCTCGCATACTGGACGCTCGAACACATGAAATCCGACTATCTCGGCAATCCCCGCCCGCTGATGGACGCCTGAAGGAGACCCAACATGAGACAGATCCAGATCGCAGCCTTGGTATCGGTACCGCTGTTGCTTGGTATCGGCTTGACGGCCGGAGCCCAGGATTTCTCGGGTGGGCCCGACATCCAAACGCTGGAAGACAGGCTTGATAACGACAGCACCGCTTTCAACGCCAGGGTTCAGCAGCGGCCTGACGACGATCTGCTGGAACTCGGACGGCTGGTAGCGATGGGCGGTGCCGCGAATGGCGGATCTGGCATGGCCTGCATCACCTGCCATGGCACCGACGGGCATGGCGACGGGTCGGGTGCTTTCCCGCGCTTGGACGGTCAGCCGGGTTGGTACCTTTACAAGCAGTTGGTCGATTACGCCAACGGAGCGCGGCCCAACAAGGTGATGAGCCCGATTGCAGACCGCCTAACCGAACACGAGATGGAAGCGGTTGCAGCCTATTACGGCGCAATGCCTACCGGAACGATCCCCAAACATGGGGAGGTTCCCGGGACAGAACTGCAATGGGGCGGACAGCTTTCGGCCGTCGGATCCGCAGAAAAGGGTATCCCCGCCTGCGTGAATTGTCATGGCGCCAACGGTACCGGCTTGGCACCATCTGTGCCTTATCTCGCCGGGCAGTACGCCAGCTACATGGAGCTGCAACTGCAGCTTTGGAAGGACGGCGTACGTGACAACGATGCGATGAACGTCATGTCGTCGATTGCCAGGAAAATGAACGAGAATGACATGCGTGCGGTATCCGAATACCTGTCCCGCGTCACCACCGAAGAGGCACAGACCGGGCCCGACTTGGCGGTGTCGGAGTAATTTTCGATGTCCCGCAGTGACCGCCATTCGAGCCCTTGGGCCGTTGGCCTCTGGCTGATCGCCGGGGTTGCCATTCTCCTGGCCGTGGCCCTTTGGGCCCTTGGTAAACCCGGAAAGGACCCCGTGGGCAACGCGGTCCTGACAGCGCAGGTTGCACTTCAGGACAACATGGATTTTCTGCGCGCCGGTCCAACCGACGGCGCCCCCGACTGGGAGGCAGCGAGCATGGTCCTTCATGATGCCGATGCCGAACATGGTGCATCGCTGATCGAACAGCACGGCTGTGGATCATGTCATGTCATCCCGGGAGTGTCTCGCGCCCATGGCACAGTCGGACCAAGCCTGGCGGGCTTTCGCGACCGCGCCTATGTCGCAGGGGTGCTACCGAACCGGCCCGGCGATCTTGTCGGTTGGCTGATGAACCCGACAGTCCATGCCCCGAACACCGCGATGCCTGATCTTGGCATCACGGAAGCTCAAGGGCGAGACATGGCTGCGTATCTCTACACATTGCAGGGCGGCTGATGACATCCACGCTTGATCAGTTCGGATCCCAGACAAGCTATGCCGAGGCCGGAGTCGGAGCGGCGAGAACGCTTGCTCTGACCAACGGCATGACGATTATCGGGCTCGCCATCTTCGTTTTTGTCATGGCGATTGCGGTGTATGCGTGGCGCTCCAAGGCTGGTGGGCGCGGCTGGTGGATCGTCGGCGGTGGTATCCTGTTTCCGCTGGCCACGCTTCTGGTCTTGACGGTTGTGTCGGCGACGATCTTGCGGGCGATCACCGCTGGCACCGGTCCTGACAGTCCGGTAATCGAAGTGACCGGGCACCAGTATTGGTGGGATGTCGTTCATGATCCCGACAACCGGGCCCTGCGCGACGCCAATGAGATCATCCTGCCGGTGGATACGCCGGTCACGCTTCGGCTTCTGTCCGATGACGTAATCCATTCATTCTGGGTGCCGTCCATCTCGGGCAAGATGGACATGATCCCCGGCCGCATCAATGAACTGACTGTAACTGCCACCAAAGAAGGCCGGTTTCGGGGTCAATGCGCGGAGTTTTGCGGTTTGTCGCATCCGCTGATGGCGTTCGAGGTCGTCGTGCTGTCGGCCGATGCGTATGACGACTATCTCGAAAGGCTCGAAGATTCGGCACGTGATGCCGTCACGCCGCAGCAACGGCGCGGCATGGAGGTGTTTCTCACTGCGGGCTGCACCGCCTGCCACACCGTACGCGGGGTGTCCGAAAACGGGCGCCTTGGCCCCGACCTTTCGCGCGTCGGGGCGCGGGCCAGCCTCGGCGCGGGGATGTGGCGGATGAATCTAGGCAATTTGGCGGGTTGGATCGCCGATGTCGGTGACATGAAACCTGGCGCGCAAATGCCATCCTACAATCATCTGAGCGGCCCCGACCTGCGTGCTGTCTCCGCCTGGTTGGAGAGCCTGAAATGACCATGAGTGACCAGGTCAAACACTATTCCGGAAGCCGCAAGGGCGAGCCCGGAAAGACGATGGAAGAGATTTGGGCGGCACCCACTGGCGTACGACGGTGGGCATCTGTCAGCCACAGAGTCGTCGGCAAGCGGTTTATTTATACCGGATTTGCCTTTTTCCTCATCGCCGGGTTCCTGGCTCTTTTGGTGCGCACCCAGTTGATCGTCCCGGGCAACACCTTCCTGGACCATGAGACCTACAACCAGGTCTTCACCATGCACGGAACGTTGATGATGTTCCTGTTCGCCATTCCTATCTTGGAAGGGTTCGCGGTCTACCTGATCCCGATGATGCTCGGCGCACGAGACTTGGTTTTTCCGCGTCTGGGGCAGTTTGGATATTACTGTTATCTGTTCGGCGGCATCATTGTACTGTCCTCGTTCCTGTTCGACGCTGCCCCGGATGGCGGTTGGTTCATGTATGTGCCGTTGTCGACCAACGCCTTCACGCCGGGCTTGTCGGCGGACTTCTGGCTGATCGGCATTACCTTTGCAGAAATCGCTTCGATTACTGCGGCTGTCGAGCTTATTACCGCCATCCTGTGCGCCCGTGCGCCCGGGATGAGCCTGACCAAGATGCCGATCTTCGCGTGGTACATCCTCGTGACGGCCTTCATGATCGCAATTGGATTTCCGCCGCTGGTCATCGGGTCGATCCTGCTGGAGGCGAACCGGTTGCTGGAACTGCCTTTCTTCGATCCGGCGGTGGGCGGAGATTCGCTCTTGTGGCAGCACCTGTTCTGGCTTTTCGGCCACCCGGAGGTCTACATCATATTCCTGCCCGCAGCAGGCATGGTCGCAACCATATTGCCAACGTTTGTGGGCAAACCGCTGTTCGGCTACGGCTTCATAGTGGCGGCGGTCGTGTCGATGGGGTTCATCAGTTTCGGCCTCTGGGCGCACCACATGTTCGCCACCGGCCTGCCGATACTCTCGCTATCGCTGTTCTCAGCGGCGTCGACCATGGTCGCCATCCCGACAGGAATACAGATCTTTGCTTTCCTTGGAACACTCGCGCAGGGCAAAACGCGCATGACGACGCCGATGCTGTTCGTCATGGGCTTCCTGTTCATCTTCGTGCTGGGCGGTTTGACGGGCGTGATGCTGGCCAGCGTGCCTTTCAACTGGCAGGCTCATGACAGCTATTTCGTGGTTGCGCACCTGCACTACGTGCTCATCGGCGGCATGGTGTTTCCCTTGTTCGCAGCCTTCTATTACTGGGTGCCAAATTTTACCGGTCGCATGATGTCGGAGCGCATCGGGAAATGGGTGTTCTGGCTGATGTTTGTCGGCTTCAACGCTACCTTTTTCCTGATGCATGTCACCGGATTGCGCGGGATGCCACGCCGCGTTGCCACCTACCCCGAAGGATTGGGTTGGGACCGGCTCAACTTGCTGAGCACGCTGGGCTCCTACATCCTTGCGGCCGGCATCGCATTGTTCGTGTTCGATTTTTTCCGCCATTTGAAACGCGGTGCTTTGGCCGGGCGTGATCCGTGGGGTGCCGGAACGATGGAATGGCTGTATCCCACTGTTCCTGTCGGCTTCAATTTCCATGCCATTCCTCCGGTTGAAAGCCGCGAACCACTCTGGGATCAACCTCGGCTGATGGAGGGCAAGGCCGAAGCGGTCGAGGGCGTTCTGCCCAGCGTGAACGATGGACGCCGCGAGACGGTTGGCTGCGATCCGGTAAGCGGCGCCCCCTTGCAGGTCTTGCGCCTGCCGCATCCGACCTTCGTGCCCATGTTCACCGCCTTCAGCATCGCCGTTGCCGCCGCCGCGACCCTGGCGAGTGCCTACTGGATCGTGCTGGCGGGCGGTATCGGAATGCTCATCGGATTCTCCCTTTGGGCATGGGAGCCGTCGGATAGCGGCGTGACCCGCGACGTCGGACTGGGATATATCCTCCCCGTCAATGTCGTCGGGAAACGCAGCCACATGCACATCGCAATCGTGGGGACGATGCTTGTCCTTTATGCCCTCTTCGCATCTCTGCTTTTTGCGCTTCTCTACCTGTGGAATTCGTATCCCGCATTTGCCGCTCGAACCGGCGATCCCGTGATCCTCTGGACGGCTGGTGCGCTCGTGGCGGGCGCGGTGCTGGTCGGGTCGGGCAGCGTCAACCGACATTTCGCGCTGGCAGACCGGATTGGCGCGGCCCTGCTGCTCAACCTTGTGATTGCGATGATCGGGGTGATTTCGAGCGGGCTTCTGGTGATGGCGCTTGTTGGGACCGACCCTTGGGGCACGGCGCTTGGCGCGACCATGTGGGCAATCGTGGTCTTTGTCTGCGTCAATCTGTTCGTCACGCTTTATTGGGCGCTGTTCAATGGTGCGCGCAAGATCACCGGCTGCATCGGCGCAGGCCAGAGCCTGCCGGATTACAACCTTGGCACCTTCGCCAAGGGCGCCGGCGCGATGGTCGTCATTACGGCGGGCTTGTTCCTTGCGGCAGCAATGGGAGGGTTGCAATGACCGTTCTTGGCCGAGAGATCTGGGCGCTGACCATACCTGCAATCGCGTGGGCGGTGCATTTTATCGCGATCTACACGCTGATTTCGGCTGCTTGCGCGCCGCGCGAGCTGATCGGCATGCCGCTTCTGATCATACTCGGGACCGCTGCCACGGCACTTTGCGGAATCGTTGCAATCTGGCCGGCCATACGCCCACCTTCTGGTGATGCATTGGGGCTTGCGGTCCGCTTGGGCGCGACGATCTTCGCCCTCGCCATCCTGTTTGATGCGATGCCTCTGATTTATTCGTCCGGCTGTGGAGGATGACATGACACCCGACACTTACATTCCCTATTGCGGCATGCCCCCAGCCCCGGAAGATTGGTTGACCCGCTGGACGTTGGAGCCCGAATTGTTGATCGGACTCTTCCTTGCTGCTGCCCTGATCCTCTGGCGCTCCGACGGGGTTTCCCGGCAGCGTGGTTTGGCTGGCTGGGCGCTGGTGGCGGTGCTGTTCGTGTCGCCACTATGTGCGCTGTCGATGGCGCTCTTTTCTGCGCGGGTCGGGCAGCATCTGTTGCTGACGCTGGTTGCTGCTCCGCTCTTGGCGCGGATGTGGCTGCACCATGTGCCGCCAGCAAAAGTAGCGGCCCTTGTCTTTGCCGTCCTCTTTTGGGTCTGGCACAGTCCCCAACCCTACGCTTGGACGCTGTCATCCGATCTCGCCTACTGGTCGATGCACCTGAGCCTCCTGGGCAGTGCCATTGCGCTTTGGGCCGCTCTACGACACAGCATTGCGGTCCGGCCATTCGAATCCGTCATAGTCCTGGCCGCGACTGCTGCGCAAATGACCATGCTCGCTGTGCTCCTGATCTTTTCTCCTTACGCCTGGCACGACTGGCATGAGACCGCTGCCCTGTTTTGGGGCCTGTCGGGAATTGCGGACCAAGCCCTTGCGGGCGCGCTCATGTGGGTGGCAGGTGGGCTGTTGATGCTGGCAGCCGTACTATTACTGACCCGGCGTTTCTTCCGACGTGAAGCTGCATGATTTTTCTTGGCAACGGAAATGACCGCACGGCCTGAGCCGACTTGAGAATCGTCGGGCTGAATAGCCCCGAGTTTTCTAGACACCCTCGGTCTTCATTTTCTGCTGGCGTTCGAACTCGACGGGTGACAGCATCCCGTTTCTGACATGCTTGCGCTTCGGGTTGTAGAACATCTCGATGTAGTCGAACACATCGTGGCGAGCTTCGGTGCGTGTCTTGTAGGTTCGACGCCGTATACGCTCCCGCTTGAGCAGGTTG